>Ga0207674_10000472_pt1 | contig 52784 bp, 32 predicted proteins | sample KBSCornC72_FD_184303 | JGI IMG/M metagenome (GOLD analysis project Ga0207674, IMG submission 184303) | Corn rhizosphere microbial communities from Kellogg Biological Station, Michigan, USA - KBS Corn C7-2 (SPAdes) (version 2) | ecosystem: Host-associated > Plants > Roots > Rhizosphere > Soil ... | reverse complement strand
TCATGGCGATTGCAAGAACGCTCGCTGCTGCAAAACTGAGGATGGCCAACTTGTCGGTACCTGCGACTGAATGGACCACTGTAGCCAGCCAATCAGGCATTCGTTTCGACCCAAGCACATTGTCAAAGACGATTTTTAACGGCCATGGCTCAAGTAGAGCCGTAACGCTCTCTCCGAGCACCGCGATAAACGCCAGTGTCAGTTGAGGCCAGTGCGGTTTCAGTAGATAGCTAAGCTTGGTCATCAGTATCGAGTGCGCCGGGAAATAACGTCGCAAACGACATTCCCGAAGGAAGAGCCGGTTAACATTCAAAACGGTTCGAGTTTTGCTCCGAAACGATGCTATTCGTGTATCAATTTCGTGCTCCAAAGAATTGCTCCCGCATTACTCACCTCCCGACACCACGCGGCTGAAGAGACTGTGTGAAAACTCAGCGAGATAAAATGATCATCCACAGATTGCGCCGAGCCCACAGCGCAGCAGAGCCGCAACCAATGATCGGAGTGCCAGTCCCGGTCAGTACCGATTCGCGCGGTAGCGTCGGGTGAGCCTCGACACACATCAACTGACTATGACACGGGGGCTCACCCGACGCTACCGCGAATCGGTACTGACCGCACCTCGCACTGAGCGATACGGCAAGGTGTTGTCCGAAGCTGGTGGTGTCGGGAGATTTAGAGGAATGAGTAATGTAGTCGGCAGGCAAGCCTTTACCCATCAAAATTTTGACGATACGCTGAGATGTGATTATGGCATTTCAACAACAGCCCCCAGCGCTTGGTAATCAATACCATGATGATCAAGTACTCAAATCATACTTGAAGAACGTCTTGCCTCCAGATGTATTGAGCGCCATTGAGCCGGAGCTCGTTGAAATGGGCCAGCTCGCCGGTAACGAGCTTTATCAATTACAACTCGCCGACAGATTGAATGAGCCCGTGCTCACCCAGTGGGATGCATGGGGAAATCGAATCGACCACATTGAACTTACACCTTTATGGCGCAAGGCGGAGAGGCTCGCCGCACAGTTCGGCCTGGTCGCGAGTGCGTACGAACAAAAACATGGACCATACTCGAGAATTCACCAGTTGACCCTGGCTTATCTCTTTACACCTTCAACAGATATTTACAGTTGTCCGCTGGCAATGACTGACGGCGCTGCTCGTACCTTACTGAACTCGGGAAATCAAACGCTTATTGATCGCGCAGTCCCTCATCTGACGACGCGCAATCCAGCAGACTTTTGGACCAGTGGCCAATGGATGACTGAGTTAACTGGCGGCTCGGATGTCGGTATCTCCGAAACCGTCGCACGACCCGAAAATGCGCAGATCGAAAACTCCAACTGGAAACTCTTTGGCCGGAAGTGGTTTACGTCGGCCGCAACTTCGCAAATGGCTTTGACACTCGCTCGTCCCGAGGGGAATCCTCCAGGGGGACCTGGTCTCGCCCTGTTTTACCTCGAGCCGAGGGATACCAGTGGTCGCTTACGGAATATTCGAGTCGAACGACTTAAGGACAAACTTGGCACTCGTAAGGTACCAACTGCTGAACTCACGCTCGAAGGATCACCCGCGCAACTCGTGATGGGGACTACCGATGGCACTAAGAATATAGCGCCACTACTCAACATCACCCGACTGTGGAACGGGATCAGCGCGGCCGCTTTGATGCGTCGCAGCATCGCGTTAGCACTTGATTACGCTCACAAACGGGTCGCATTTGGTGGTCCATTAATTCAGAAGCCTTTGCATATGGATACGCTTGCAACTCTTCAAGCTGAAAGTGAAGCGGCATTTCACCTGGCGTTCTACGTTGCCGAGCTGACAGGTCGCGCGGAGACCAATTCGATCAATGCGGATGAGAAGGCGCTCTTACGCTTCTTGACACCTTTGATGAAACTCACCACTGCTCGCCAAGCTGTTGAAGCTACGAGTGAAGCTCTCGAAGCGTTCGGTGGAGCCGGTTATATAGAAGACACAGGCTTGCCGGTCTTACTACGCGACGCGCAGGTATTAACAATCTGGGAGGGCACGACAAATGTGCTTTCGTTGGATGCCTTGCGAGCGTTAGGCTCGGATGAGCGGGCCCTCGAATGCTTGAAGAACGAAGCGAAATACTGCGTCAGCAATGTGGATCCGGGTCTCGCCGCTGTAGTGAACGATTCGTTGGTCCACGCGGAAAGCTGGCTACGTGCCGCGCGAGGTACCGAGGCTTTGGAGATCGGAGCACGTCGCTTTGCCCTCACTCTCGGACGGACAATGGAACTTGCTCTAATGTGTAAACACCGCTCCAGTGCTGCCACCCGATTTGCCTTCGAAGGCGTGGATAGACTTGGACCAAGATTGTAGGGGCGGCCCTCCGTGGCCGCCCCATCTCAAAATCTCTCAATGTCCCCCAAAGCAAACTTACTTTACGGTCGCTGATTCGGAAGCGGGACTCTCTGTAGTTGAACCGTCGGAACACGTACCAGCCGTGGTCGCCCTTGTTCATCAACCTGGGTTTCGCTTGTCTGCCCGATTTTAGTTGGCGGTGCCGCGCTCGAATCTGGGGTCTCGTCGCCCGAGGTGTCGTCAACTTCTACAGGCGATGGAACAGCAACGTCGTCGCTTGTACTTGCTTCCGCAGAAGCATTCTCTGTCTCTTCAAGATCCGAAGCCGACAGATCCTCACTTTCAATATAGTCAGGCGAGTGCTTGTAACAGTCCCCTAGCGGTGCGAATTGCGACGCGACATTGACTGTTATTGAATAAGGACAGTCTGGACCAGCCAGATAACCCGTTTCAGGATCGATTTTTACACTTACTATTCCTGCCGGTTTTTGAAAAGCAGATCCTCCGAGACTTGGTCGAACCGCGATCGCTTCCTTCATGAAATCTGTCCATGCCGGTAGCGCCGCTTCAGCACCCGTCAAGCCCAGTTGTTCGTTGTTGTCAAAACCGATCCATACTGCGCAAACTAGATTTGGCGTGTAGCCCACAAACCATCCGTCCCGTGATGTTCCCGTTTTGCCGGCGATCGCTGTATTGCCCAAAGCGCCCTTGGCTCGTCGCGCTGTACCGCGCGTGATCACGTCTGAGAGCATGTCTGTGATCATGTAGGCCGTGGTTGGTCTAATAACATGTGTCTCGCTTGATTGAGCGCGGAACAATGGCCCACCGTTATTGTCAACAGCTCCTTCAAACACCGTTGGTTCGTAGACCGTGCCACCATTAGCGAAAGCAGCATAGGCCGCGGCAATCTTTAATGGGGTCACCTCGGTGGTCCCCAGCGCCAGCGACGGATATGCGACAGGTGGACTCTCGATGCCAAAACGAGCCGCGGTTGAAGCTACCCGAACAAGTCCCGTCCGAATTGCGAGATCTACTGTCACAACATTCAGTGAGCGGACCAGACCCTCGCGCAACAACACATCGTGCATTGAATATGACTTACCGAAATTCGCCGGAGAATAAGTTGCTCCACCATACTGAAAAGTCTGGGGCGCATCGCGGTAGATTGAAAGTGGTGATATGCCATTTTCTAATGCAGTTGCGTAAACGAAAGGTTTGAACACTGACCCGGGCTGTCGTTTTGCATCTGTGGCTCGGTTGAGCTGCGACTCAGCGTAATTACGTCCTCCGACCATTGCGAGTACACGACCGGTGTGAACATCCAGGGCTACGAGCGCACCCTGCGGCGAGCCCTTCTTCGATTTGCCCAGTAGATCCAATTGGTGACGGAGGGCGTTCTCGGCCGCAGCCTGCAAGTCGGGATCAATTGAAGTCTGGACGCGCATTGTCTGTTCGACTTCGGTATCTGACCCGTTTTGTGCTGTGTCTAACGCACGATTGACGGCATCGATATAATAAGGAGCCAGTTCGTTGGCGCCAGATTCGAATGGCGCGACCAAAACCGGACTACTGGCCGCGTCCTGGGCAACCGAGTCGCCAATGAATCCTTCGGCCTTCATCGCGCCAATCACTTTATCTCGCCGAGTTTTAGCAGCCTCTGGATGACGATCAGGAGCGTAACGCGCTGGACTCTGTATCATGCCTGCGAGCGTTGCCGCTTCTTCAACATTGATATCCTTCAATTCTTTGCCGAAAAAGACTCTCGCCGCTTGAGCTACGCCGCGAACGCCGACCCCGTTGCGTTGGCCAAGATAAATCTCGTTGCAGTAGAGGGCGAAAATATCCTGTTTAGAGAGCCTTCGTTCCAGCGCGATTGCAAGCATCGCTTCATTAAATTTTCGCTGGAGCGTTTTCTCGGGAGTTAAGTAAGTGTTTTTGACGAGCTGTTGGGTGATGGTTGAACCGCCCTGGCGATACTTGATCGAACCGCTACTGGCCCAACTTAGAAATGCGCGACCGATACCTCGCACATCCACACCCTGATGTTGAAAAAATCGGCGGTCTTCGATGGCAGTGATTGCTTGAACCAGAACGGGAGGAATGTCCTTAAAGGTGAGGGTTTCTTGTTGGCCTGTCTTGAGACCCGCGTCGGCAGTCAGTAACTCAGGTTCCAATGAATAGGAATTGATCGCGGTTCCATCACTGGTTGCAAACGCATCGACGCGGTTTTGTTTATCAAACTTGATATCGATCCATTCATGGGATTCAGTACCTTGTCGCGGTGAAATCCTCACTACATGGTCCATCGTCTTGAAGCTGCCACTCCAGATATTGCTGACCTCACCTGATGTGTAACCGGCCCTTTGCAGATCCAAAACGAGTTTTTCGGGTGAGACACGCGCACCTTTTTCGATAACTCTTGGAGCGGCGTAAAGGCCAGCATGTCCACGCAGAAAGCCACCGGCGATCTGTTGATCGATCTGCTCAGCAAACTGTGAATAAGCGTTGTAAGTTAGGAAGCTGAGTATCGAGAGTGCAATAACTAAAACTACAGCACATACCTGAAAACAAAAGACGACTCGCCTTAACGCCGTACCCTTTGACTCGCCACGATATACCTTTATCGCTTCTCGCGAGCGTGGTTGGTTACGCGGTAAAGTGAGTTCTGCGGCCATGAAATACGTATTGGCAACGTACGTGCCGGATCAAAACCCTCAGAAATCTGAAGTGGTCGTCCCATTACAGTCCAGTTGAGATCTTTGCCCCCGCCACCCGCAGCATCGAATTAGTCCACCTTGGAGTGCGCCGGCCCGGCGGCGCTTTTAAGGCCGTTAGCTAAACTTGAGCGCTTATTTTAAATTGAGGCCCGAGTTGAGAAGGGTGTTTGAAAAGCGCCGCCGGGCCGGCGCACTCCAAGGCCGTTAGCTAAACTTGAGCGCTTATTTTAAATTGAGGCCCGAGTTGAGAAGGGGTTTGAAAAGCGCCGCCGGGCCGGCGCACTCCAAGGTGATATCCTTTGAAGTATGCTTTTAACCATCACAAATACAGCGACTCCTGCGACTGACCTGGGTTATCTCCTTCATAAGAACCCGGCGAAGTTACAGTCTTTTCCGCTCTCTTTCGGAGAGGCGCATGTTTTCTATCCAGAAGCTTCTGATGAGCGTTGCACAGCTGCACTGCTACTCGATGTTGATCCGGTGGGGCTTGTGCGTAATCGACGCGGCCCATCGGGCGAAGGCGGAACCCTGGACCAATATGTAAACGATCGTCCCTACGTGGCATCATCATTTCTCAGTGTAGCTATAGCTCGAGTGTTAGCCAGCGCTCTGGCCGGCAAAAGTAAGGGCCGTCCTGAACTGACCGAAGTTGCATTGCCGCTTGAAGCGCGTCTCTCGGTTGTGCCGTGTCGCGGAGGTGAAGGATTCCTGAGGCGCTTGTTCGAGCCGCTGGGATACACCGTTGAAATTCAGGCGCATCAACTTGACGCGAGCTTTCCCGAATGGGGCGCCAGTCCGTATTTCACAGTGACGTTAAGAGGCTTCTCCAGGTTACGTGACCTGCTGACCCATATCTATGTCCTGGTTCCGGTTTTGGACAACGAAAAACACTACTGGGTTGGCGATGATGAAGTTGAGAAACTTCTCCGACACGGTAGTGGCTGGCTCGCAACGCATCCTGAAAAAGAGCAGATCACAAATCGCTATCTAAAACACAGACGCGATCTCGCTCGAGAAGCACTGGCGCGGCTTGTTGACGAAGAGTCTCCAGATCCAGATCAGTTGCAAACTGTGCGGAACACTGAAGAAGAACAGATCGAGCGGCCGCTGAATCTGAATGAACAACGAACCAATGCAGTAGTTGCGGCGTTAAAGAGTTCTGGAGCCAGGAGAGTTGTCGATCTGGGTTGTGGTGAGGGAAAACTCCTTCGCACGCTACTTGAAGATCGAGTGTTCGACGAGATTGTCGGCGTAGATGTTTCACATAGAGCTCTCGAAATTGCAACCGAACGTCTACATCTGGATCGTTTGCCGGCAAGACAACGTGAAAGAATCAAACTGATGCAGGGCTCGCTGATGTATCGCGACAAGCGTCTATCGGGCTTTGACGCCGCCACTGTAATCGAGGTTATCGAACACTTGGACCAGCCTCGCCTGGCAGCATTTGAAAGAGTCTTGTTTGAGTTTGCGCGTCCGGCGACGATAGTAATGACGACGCCGAATGTCGAATACAACGTAAAGTTTGAAACTCTGCCGGCCGGAAAGATGCGTCACAAGGATCACCGGTTTGAATGGACGCGCGCGCAGTTTCAAAGTTGGGCGGAGGAAAAAGCTGCTCAGTACGGCTACAACGTTCGTTTCTTGCCGGTCGGAGTGGACGACGAATTAGTGGGCGCTCCCACGCAAATGGCCATCTTTGTGGCTTAGTTGGTTTCTTCGCGCCAGTCTTGATGTTAGTCCGAGTGATGCGCGTGGATCGACTGTTACGCTCCGAGAAAAGCGATCCACGAAATCGCACGAACTAACACCAACGAAGTCCCTTTTTATTTTTGCTAAACATTAAGCTCAGAGGTGAGTTTTGGGTCACGTTATTACAATTCCGGAACTGGCATTAGTGGTACTTGTTGGTCCATCCGGATCAGGTAAGTCGACTTTTGCTCGGACACACTTTAAAGCAACCGAGGTTCTGTCTTCGGATTTCTGCCGCGGGCTGGTTTCGGACGACGAGAATAGCCAGGCAGCGACCAATGATGCATTCGAGGTCTTGCATTTCATCGCTGCAAAACGACTGAGGGCTGGCAAACTCACAGTGGTGGATGCCACCAACGTGCAAACGGAGGCCCGGAAACCGCTGGTCGCCCTCGCTCGTGAGTTTCACGTCTTGCCAGTGGCGATTGTGTTCAATTTACCGGAACGCGTTTGCCAGGATCGAAATCGGACTCGACCCGATCGCAACTTTGGTCCACATGTAATACGCCAGCAAAGTCAACAACTGCGTCGCTCGATCCGCAACCTCAAGCGTGAAGGCTTCCGTCACATTTTTGAATTCAATGATGCCGGCCAGATTTCCGAAATTGTTATAGAGCGACAGCCGCTCTGGAACAATCTGAAAGATGAGCATGGTCCATTCGACATAATTGGAGACATCCATGGATGCTTCAACGAACTGCAAAGCCTCCTGGCAAAACTTGGTTATCATGTAACCGTTGAGAACGGGAACATTTCTGCGAGCCACCCTGAAGCACGAAAGGCTGTATTCCTGGGCGATCTCGTCGATCGTGGACCAGGGACTCCGGAAGTCCTGAAGCTTGTCATGAGCATGGTCGAGAGTAAAACCGCGCTTTGCGTGCCGGGTAACCACGATATCAAGTTGATGCGCAAGCTCCACGGCAAAGATGTGCGCATCACCCATGGACTGGCCGAGTCGCTCGAGCAGTTGGAGAAAGAACCTGGTGTGTTCAGCGAACAGGTGGCGTCCTTTATCGATAGTCTCGTTAGTCACTACGTCCTCGACGATGGCCAACTTGTAGTGGCCCACGCTGGCTTGAAGGAAGAGTTGCAGGGCCGCGGATCAGGAAAAGTTCGCGACTTCGCTTTGTTTGGTGAAACCACCGGAGAGACTGACGAATTCGGCCTGCCTGTTCGTTACAACTGGGCTGCAGAATATCGCGGCAAGGCGATGGTGGTCTACGGACACACGCCTGTTCCGGAACCTGAATGGTTGAATAGGACCATCTGCATTGATACCGGTTGTGTTTTTGGTGGCAAGCTAACGGCCCTTCGTTACCCCGAGAAAGAATTAGTTTCAGTTGACGCTTTGCAAACCTATTACGAGCCGGCAAAACCCTTTCTTCCCGCAGAGGGCCAGGCTCCGCTGATGTCAGCGCAACAGCAGTTTGACGATGTGCTTGATATCGACGACGTACTTGGAAAGCGCATCATCACGACTCGCCTGCATCGAACCGTAACCATTCGGGAAGAAAACAGCATCGCTGCTCTCGAGGTAATGAGCCGGTTTGCTGCGAATCCAAAGTGGTTAATCTATTTGCCGCCTACTATGTCGCCCTCCGAGACGACCAAAGTCACTGGTTTGCTTGAACATCCGGCCGAAGCATTTCTGTACTATCGAAGCCACGGAATTGCACGAGTCGTTTGCGAAGAGAAACACATGGGGTCGCGGGCTGTAGTAGTTGTTTGTCGAGATGAAGAAGCAGCTCGCAAACGCTTCGGAATAGTCGATGGATTACCCGGAATCTGTTACACCAGAACCGGCCGCCGGTTTTTCGATGACGTTAGCCTTGAAGCAGAGTTCATTCGTCGATTGCAGGTAGCAGCGAGCGCGGCAGATTTTTGGAATGAGTTCAAATCCGATTGGCTCTGTCTCGACTGTGAGCTGATGCCGTGGTCTGCTAAAGCTCAGGAGTTATTGAAACAACAGTACTCGGCTGTAGGAGCGGCCGCTCGAGCATCGCTTTCGGATGCAGTCCAGGCACTCGAACAGGGAAGTAGATCAAATGTTGAAATTGGACCGTTGCTCAAACGGTACCAGGCTCGTCAATTAACGGCTCGCCAATATACTGAAGCTTATGGTCGCTATTGTTGGCCAGTCAATTCTTTGTCTGATCTAAAGCTTGCCCCGTTCCATTTCCTGGCGAGCGAAGGAAAGGTCCACACAGATAAGGACCACGTGTGGCACATGTCGATGTTGAAGAGATTGTGTGACTCGGACGAGCTACTGCTGGCGACGCCTTACCAGGTAGTAGATGTGACTGAACCGGCGAGCGAGGATGCAGGTGTTGCCTGGTGGGAGGAGTTGACTGGTCGAGGTGGCGAGGGGATGGTGGTCAAGCCGTTTGACTTTATAGCGCGTGGTCCAAGGGGTTTAGTTCAGCCTGCCGTGAAGTGTCGAGGGCGCGAATATCTAAGGATCATTTATGGACCAGAGTATACAGCACCCGAAAATCTTGAACGCTTGCGTCAGAGAGGGTTATCTGCAAAGCGTTCACTCGCACTACGCGAATTTGCACTGGGGCTGGAAGGCCTCGAGCGTTTTGTTCAGCGCGAACCTTTGCGGCGCGTTCATGAGTGTGTCTTCGGAGTGCTCGCGCTCGAAAGCGAACCAGTAGACCCTCGACTGTAAAGGATCATCCACAGACATCACCGATTCCGCAGATTTTCTAAGAACTCCGGGAGCTTATCAAAGGGGAGTGCGCGCATCTCACCTACAGGTGATGTTCCTTAATCTCTTTTAAAAAATCTGTGTCATCTGCGAATCTGTGGACGATTCTAGTTTCTTTTAGCTGGTCCACGGAATGCTCGCTCAGTCATGTCGTTGGGATCAGTTGCGACTGGTCCATCGCGCCATAACCAGCGCATCATTTCGGGCATGATCGCGCCGCCGAATTTTTGACCGTGAAGATTCATACCCCAGGTGTAGTTAACGTCGTAACCTTTCTGCGTCAAAGCCTTCATGAAACGCACGTTTTGCAAAAACCAGTCGCGCTTCTCATCGTATGCCCCGTCGCGCCAGCCCCGGTTATCGTTTCGGCCGTCGCACAAAAATATTCTGATCGGTTTGCGCTCACTGGCCAGCACCAGGTCGGTGTAGGCGTGACCTCCGCGTAGATTCACAAAACTGCCAACGTTGCTCAACACTTTCCGAAACTGATTCGGACGTTGCCATGCGACAGTAAACGCTGCAATTGCTCCTGAGCTTGATCCACCAATGCCACGCATCTCGGGATCTTTAGAGATGTTGTAGTCCTTTGCGAGAGCAGGCAATAACTCTTCAGTGATCACTCGGGCGTATTTGTCGTCAAGGGTGTTGTATTCAGTCGGACGATTCGTAGTCCTATCTCCCCACTCCTGCGCGTTCGGTTCCGGCTGTTCCGGTGTTCGGCCCGGATTGATGAACACTCCGATCATGACGGGAATCTCGCGACGATAAATCAGGTTGTCCATGACATTCTGAGCGCGAATGTCGCCTTCTTCTGCTTTGAATGCGTGTCCATCCTGAAAAACCATCAAGGCTGCCGGAACGGCCGGATCATATTGGGCCGGTACGTAAACCCAGTAAGTGTGTTGAGTGCCCGGATAGGCAGTGCTCGGTAACGTGAACGGTCCCCGAATTTCTCCTTTCGGAACTCCCTCCTGGGGCATTGAGTCTGGACCAAGACGGTATTGGGAGTTTGGATTAGGACCAGGAGGCATCGGTGGTTGCGATGTTGGTTTCACCTGTTGGGTAGCCGCCAGTGGTCCTTGATTGAAGGCTATGGTTAAAGGCGAAATGATTAATGCGAGAAACGTGGTAAGTACGAGACTGACGTGATTGGCGCTAAGTTTCAGGATGTTTTTCATTTCTCAGTTCTTGGGCCTTTCTCATTTTTATGGGCCAGGAAGAATCCAGAGATTCGCAGATTACACCGATTTCCAGCTGACTTTCTATTTGCCTCACCCTCGAACCAGACAAAAAGCCTCTATTCGTTGAGCAAAACCCGAGGTAAATAGGGGTCCGGGCAGGACGTAGCTTGGTTGTTGAAACATTTTATACCCTCTGTTAGACTTCCAGTCCCCCATTTTAGTGTTCTGCCCCGACGTTAGCCTTGTCCTCTCCCCGATGTCGAACTGTTTGACCAGAAGCGAGACTGTCCTCGATTAGCAGGTCTCTCGGAGCACCAGATGAAGCGTTTCACCCACGTTGTCTGTTGGAGTGTCTTTTTAGCGCTCCTGTTTTCCTCCCCATTCCTAGTTGAAAGAAAGAGCCAGGCTAAATCCAAAGTCGCGTCTAAGCAGCATCGAAAAGTTTCGAAAGATTTAGTCAAAAAACTTGAAAGTGGTAAAGGCTCGGACTCTGTCAGGGTTATCGTTCAGTCGGTGGCCCAACCCGATTCATCATTAGATTCCACGCTCGAAACTGCAGGTGGCAGTAACATCAAAAAGTTCAGAAACTTCGGCCTGCGCGTAGTTACCCTTCCCGCAAAGGCCGCAGCAGCTTTGGCTTCCAGATCGGATGTTTCTTATGTCTCTTTAGATCGCGATGTACGTCCGCTCGGGCACGTTTCGCGGACCGCGGGTGCAAACAAAGTACGCGCCGGAAGCGTCATCAGTCCAGCGGGGCTGGATGGTACAGGTATCGGGATTGCCATAGTGGATTCCGGTGTTGACGCTGAGCATAAATCCTTTCTCGATAGCTCAGGTGTTTCCCGAGTTTTGTATAGCAAGGATTTCACCGACGAAGGCCGAACCGATGATCCATATGGGCACGGGACTCACGTAGCTTCCCTCGCTGCCGGGAACGGTCGCATCTCGAACGGCGATTACATTGGGATAGCTCCGAATGCCAACCTCATCAATCTGCGCGTGCTTAATTCCCAGGGCCTCGGGACGACTGCGGGTGTGTTGAGCGCGTTGGACTGGGTTGCTTCAAATCGCCAGACGTACAATTTGCGGATCGTAAACATGAGCCTCGGCATGCCGGCGATCGATTCTTATCGAGATGATCCTATCTGTCGCACGGTGCGGAGTCTGGTCGATTCCGGTGTTGTGGTCTTTGCCGCATCCGGAAACAACGGCAAAGACGAGCAAGGCAACAAGATCTACGGCCGGATACATTCGCCTGGAAACGAACCGTCCGCAATTACTGTCGGCGCAACCAATACTTTTGGCACTGACGAAAGATCTGATGACGGCGTGGCCTCATTCAGTTCACGTGGTCCAACTCGTAGTTTCTATACCGATGATGAGGGTGTCAATCATTACGACAATCTCATCAAGCCCGATATTGTGGCTCCAGGTAACAAGCTGATCGACGCTGAAGCAGACGACAATTACCTGGTCACTCAAAATCCTTCACTTGATGCAGACGTTAGTCATATCGAAAATCGCCGCATGATGTTTTTGAGTGGCTCATCAATGGCGACTCCGATAGCCGCCGGGGCAGCGACGTTGATGCTCCAGGCGAATCCGAGCCTTACGCCCAATCTTGTTAAGGCGCTCTTGATGTACACCGCACAACCGTTAGCGGGGTTCAACACTTTCGAGCAAGGAGCAGGACAGGTCAACATTGCTGGTGCAGTACAACTGGCTCAGCTGGTACGAACTGACCTGAACGCTGCTACGATGGTTGGTGAACCATTGCTCACCGGTGTGCCGCCTGAACCCTCAACGACTATTGCGGAATATAACTTTCCATGGTCACGTGGAATTGTTCTTAGTCATACTTACGCTATGGGTGTAGACTTGATCACGAAATATCAAGTCATCTACGGCACCGGGACGTTACTTGGAAGCGGAGTAATCACAGGTGACGGAATTTTGACCCTCGACCCGACGTTCTTCTCTGACGGGGTGATCACTGGTGATCAGATTCTCACCAGCGATGGAGTTATTACCGGAGACGGAACCGCTTTCCTCGCAACTTGTTTACTTTTCCAGGATCTATTGACAGACGGTTCTTTCTTGAGTGACGGTGTTATAACCGGGGACGGAGTAATTACTGGTGACGGCGTAATCACAGGTGACCTGGTGACGACTGCCCAATCAGCGATGCTCAATGGTGATGATGGTTCAAAGATGACCGCGGCACCAGACGATGGCACTGACTGTCTGGACTATTGACCTTCTGACTCATCGTTCTCGGTATTGTTGTCGACTTCTCTCACACGCTGAACACACAGTTTGGTGGTATGCACCGGTTGCTACTCTCAGTAGCAACCGGTATTACAACAATCGACGAGGGTAGCGATGAGTGCGGCAGGAATAAACATCAATCGAAATCATTTTGGACAAGTATATATGTGGTCGCTCGTTTGTGCAGGAGCGGCCATTATTCTTGTCTCAGTCTATGAGCTCCCGTTTCAGGAACTTGATGCCAGGTTTATCTTCCTTTGCCTGATGGTCGCATCGAGCTCGTTGATTGCGATTAAGATCCCACGTGTCAGCGGGCGAATTACGGTTGCAGATACCTTCGTGTTCCTAACGATGCTGGAATACGGTGGCGCAGCGGCCATTCTGGTGTCGGCGCTCGAAGGGGTTTGCGCAACGCTGATCATCAGTAAACGTCCTCGCACGATCTTGTTCAATGCGGCGATTCTGGCCACTTCTACTTTCTTCACCACAGCCGCGCTCTACTGGACGGTTGGTTCTCCCGTTAAGGTAGTCGAAGGCGGCTTCTCTGCCAATTTTTTCCTGGCGATTTGCGTGATGGCGTTGGTCCAATATGCGGCCAACACAAGTCTCATTGCAGTTGAAAAATCTGCAAAGATAAAAGAATCTCCGTGGAACACGTGGAGAACTTATTATCTGTGGACTTCCGTTACTTATTTCGCGGGCGCATCGGCCGCCGGAATCATCGCAATCTTGATCAAGACTTACGGGTTCTACGCCGTCGTCGCGACAGTTCCGATCATTCTGATCATCTGTTTCACTTATCAAACCTATCTAAAAAATATAGAGAACTCGATAGCCCAGACTGAAGCAGCGCGACTGCACGTCGAGGAGCTCTCGAGATATATCAGCGAATTACAACGTTCCGAAGAAGAGCGTGGTCAACTATTACTACGCGCTGAACGAGCTCGCTCCGAGGCAGAAGCTGCAAATCGGATAAAGGATGAATTCCTGGCGACTCTTTCTCACGAGTTGCGCACTCCTCTGACCTCACTGCTCGGTTGGTCCAGCGTGCTACGCGATTCAAGCCAGGACGAAAAAGTATTGACGCAGGGCCTGGAAGCGATTGACCGCAATGCGCGAGTCCAGGCGCAGTTGATTGATGACTTACTGGATGTCTCCAGAATTGTTTCCGGCAAGTTAAATCTGGATGTGCGGCCCCTGGACATTTCCTCCGTGGCTCGGGCCGCCATCAGTGTCGTCCGCCCGGCAGCAGACGCGAAGGGAATCACACTTGAATACTGGGCCCAGCCTGGATTGGGGGCGATTTCCGCCGATTCGGCGCGCATGCAACAGATTATCTGGAATCTGCTTTCGAACGCCGTTAAGTTCACTCCGCATGGCGGCAAGATCTTTGTTCGTATCGAACAAGATGGGCCAAACGCACGAGTGCTGGTTCGGGACACCGGTCTCGGAATCGATTCCAAGTTTTTGCCACGGGTTTTCGATCGATTTCGCCAGGCTGATAGTTCAACGACAAGAAGTTACGGTGGGCTGGGATTAGGGTTGGCCATCGTTCGACATCTGGTTGAGCTACATGGTGGTACGGTGCTCGCGGAAAGTGAAGGACCAGGTAAAGGCGCGACTTTTTCTGCTAGCTTTCCACTGCTGGCCGTTCGGGCCGAAGCGATTGCTCACAGTGGCGAATTCAACATCGCTGAGATGAGTTCGTTGAACGGATTACGCGTACTCCTTGTTGACGATGAACCGGAAGCGCGGCAGATAATAACCACAGTAATTGCTCGAACCGGCGCATCGGTCCAAAGTTGCACTTCAGCTTCTGAGGCCTTGTCTAAATTGATTGAGTGGCGACCCGATGTGCTCTTGAGTGATATAGCGATGCCTGAAGAGGATGGTTATAGCTTTATTGGACGAGTTCGCGCTTTGCCAAAAGAAAAAGGCGGAGAGACACCTGCTGCGGCACTGACTGCTTATGCAAGGGATGAGGATCGTCGACAAGCTTTGGCCGCTGGTTATCAGATGCATATCGCCAAACCAATTAGCGCTCCCGAACTGGTGATGATGATCGCAAGACTCGCGAACCGCCTTAATTAGTTTTCCTCTAAATCTCACGATTGGGCCTCATCACTTTTGTTTTGTATGCTCAGAATCAATGCAGTTGGGAATGGGCAGAGCGGGCATGAGTTCAAGTTCCCGTTTCAGCGTCTCTCTGCGACTAATGCAGTAAACGAGCGAAGCGCCCGGCATTCTACGAAGCGATTATGGAATCCGGGTCGAAAGTTTGGGTGTACCATCCGGTTGCGTCGCTCGCGGTACTGTATTAGTCACACAGAGAGCAGAGTTCCGCAGAGAGAAGAGCGGGGGCGTCGCTAGATGAGAGTGGGGAGACTATCAATTCTTGCCGCTTTGCCCACCTTCCCAACTGCATGATTCTAGTGGTAGCTCGAATAGCGATGCCGATTTGCCCACTTTGCCAACTGCATGATTCTAGTGGTAGCTCGAAAAGCGATGCCGCTTTGCCCACCTTGCCAACTGCATGATTCTAGTGGTAGCTCGAATAGCGATGCCGCTTTGCCCACCTTCCCCGACTGATTGATTCCAACTCGAGGATAGCCTTCCTAACTTACATAATTCTGCCATTCCGTGTGCTCACTCCATTCAATTGCCATCATCGCTTATCATGGCTCAGCCCTAATAAGCGAGAATGAACTTTTCTACAGAACAAATACTTTCCTTAGCGCCCGATGACTCATCAATCAAAGCCGGGCGAAGCTTAGCCACAGCTTCCAAATGGCAAAACCCGGGTCAAACTGAACGCGTACTGTGGGGTGAATGCTTTGGTAGTGGCGCCAAACCTTATCAAACGCAGATCGACCTCCCTGAACCCGCTTTCAAATGCAGTTGTCCGAGTCGAAAATTTCCCTGTAAACACGGCATCGGTCTCCTCTTGCTATTCGCCTCTCAGCCCGGCTTGTTCGTCAATTCTGCTCCCCCGGATTGGGTCATTGAGTGGTTGTCCAAACGAGACGAACAAGCTGAGCGAAAACTTTCCAGAGAAACTGCGAACGCTAATCAGGAACCCGACGAAGAGACGCTAGCGCGCCGAGATGCACAGCGAACAAAGCGAACGCTTGATCGCGAGGCAAAGGTAACAGCAGGGTTGCAGGAACTCGACCTTTGGCTGCGAGATCTGGTTCGCCAGGGAATAGCTTCGTTACAAACGCGACCGCTTACTTTTTGGGATCACATGGCAGCGCGTTTGGTAGACGCACAAGCGCCTGGAGTTGCGCGCCGCATACGCCAGCTGTCTTTCATTCCCCAGTCAGGTGATGGCTGGACCGAGAGATTGTTGACGCAGCTCGGTTCAATATTTCTTTTGGTCAAAGCTTACGAAAGAATCACGGAGCTCGAACCTAACGTTCAAGCAGATGTTAGAACTGCAATCGGTTGGACCATCAAAGAGGACGAGTTACCTCAGACCAGTCTCGTGCGCGACGAGTGGTATGTGCTCGGTCAGCGGTCAACTGGAGAAGAATCACTGCGCGTTCACCGGACCTGGCTCTGGGGAAAACGAACGAATACTGGCGCCTTAATCCTGGAGTTTGCTCCAGCCGGTCAGCCACTCACTTCAAATTTACTTGCAGGCACTGCAATTGAGGCTGAGTTACTTTTCTACCCGGGCAATTATCCGGTGCGCGCGATAGTTAAAAATCGATACGGACCACCACAGAGTTCTACTGACATTTCCGGTTTCGAAACTAACTCACGACTGCTGGCCCATTTTTCCGAGGGTCTGTCACGCAATCCGTGGCTCGAGTCTATTCCCGCAGCGCTCACTACAGTAATGCCAGTCCGGACAAATGATCGGTGGTTCATCAGAGACGTTGAAGATCGCTTGGTGTCGATGAGTCGTGGAAGTCTTGACGGGTGGAAACTTGCCGCGCTCAGCGGTGGACATCCAATTTCAATTCTCGGTGAGTGGAATGGTGGCTCGTTTTTGCCTTTGAATGCAATTGCGGAGGGTAGGTTCGTCGCAATCTAGACTTACGATGAATACCTGGAGTGAAATCACGGCAGCAGCAGTTGTCGGTACCGGTCAGCAGGAATTTCTAATGCCCGCCGGCGACAATGACCTCAATCGTGTCCTGCAACAAGTGAAGAACGCAGATAGAGAGCAACTCCTTCTTACTGCTGTGTCGGTTGTGGCCTTATACAGACAAGCGGGAGTTGAGCTGCCCGTAGATCTGTTGCCGAGGTCTTTACCTCCCGATAGTGAAGAGAAACTACGCGCTTCACCTGTCGCTGGGCAACACTTATCAATGATGTTGCAGGGAGAATTTAGCGAGGTTCTGCCTGAGTGGCTGATGGCATTGGCTAACGCCGGCAAGCGCGTTCCGGAAGAGTTATTACCGGCATTGTTGGACCATGCTCGAGATGACCAGGCACTGCGTGAACTGATCCTGCCGGTGCTGGGCAAGCGGGGTGAGTGGTTGGCAAGCGAAAATCCAGATTGGGGATACGTCCATACCCTGGGTCAGACTGTATGGGAAACCAGCACCCGAGACGAACGGTTGGTTTTACTAGAGCGACTTCGTGCACAGGATCCAGCGCAGGCGCGCCAAGTGTTGCAGTCTACCTGGCAGCGAGAGGCCGCTCGTGATCGGGCAGCATTTCTTGAAAAGTTGTTGGTGAATGTAACCGGCGCGGACGAACAGTTTTTGGAAGAAGCGCTTAATGATCGCAGCGGTGATGTACGACGAGTTGCTCGAACAATCCTTGCCACTTTGCCTCAATCAAATCTTGCGGTCAGGGTGGGCCAGGTGTTGTCCCAGGTTATGAGCTTTAAGAAGCCGTTGATTGGAAAGGCACGGATCGAAGTTGAGATACCTGATGAGCCATTGGATTGGTTAAAACCAAAAGGTATCGAGATCGATACCCTGCCACGCACGCGAGTGGCCCAATCCATGGGGCCAAAAGGTTGGGCGTTGAAAGAGCTGGTCGCGTTGTCAAATCCAGGTTTCCTGAGTGATCTTTGGCACAAATCACCCTATGACGTCGTAAATGCTGCCTCCGAAAGTGAGTGGGCAAGCTCACTGATCGAAGGTTTGATCCAGGCCACTCGACGAGAGCGGAAGACAGACTGGATCGAGGCGCTGATCAAAAACTCAATTCAGCAACCCGAACAGGGCGCGGCCGGCGCCTGGATGGCTGATCTCGCTTCATACTTACCATCTGCCAATCTTGAAGCGCTCGTAACCAGTCTCGTTAAGTCAGCAAAAGGTCTTAACGATCAGAGTCCGGCGCTGGTGCTTATATTGGCCCACCGGACTGCGTGGTGCGACGCCTTTAGTCGACTTGTAGTCAGCAGCATTAAAACTCAAATAAGAAATACTCAAAAAGCTGACGCCAACGACTGGTCCACTCGTAGCGCTCTTAAACAGTTCGCCCGTTATATACCACCGGATCTGTACGATGAATTTGCCGCAGAATGGCCATTTGAAGCAGGCGCATGGTCAACGTGGGCCAAGAACGTCAGCGCTTTCAGCTCGTTGCTGTTATTTCGCCGCGACATGCATCGAGCAATTGCTTTGGAGAAGTGAAGCACCTGGTTTCATTGGAAGGAAGAACTCAAGATGACTGAAGTTTTGCGGGAACACGCTGAACAACAATTTGCAGAAGAGTTGCAGGAATTAGCGAAAGCTGATTCAAGGCCAAGACCACCCAACTGGCACCTGTCGCCATGGGCGGTCGCCATTTATCTGCTCGGCGGGAAATTGGAAAATGGTTTCGAGGTGACGCCAAAGTATGTGGGAAACAGCCGAACCATCGAGATCACCATCGCGACCCTGGCCACTGATCGCGCGCTCCTTCTGCTTGGCGTACCGGGAACGGCTAAGACATGGGTGTCCGAACATTTGGCAGCAGCGATCTCCGGAGATTCGAAACTTGTTGTGCAGGGTACGGCAGGAACCAGCGAGGACTCCATTCGCTACGGTTGGAATTATGCCCGACTGTTGGCTGATGGACCATCGCCCCAGGCGCTCGTACCCAGTCCAATAAAGATTGCCATGCAGTCAGGGAAGATTGCGCGTGTTGAGGAATTGACTCGCATACCTTCGGATGTACAAGACTCGCTGATCTCGATCCTCTCTGAAAAATCATTGCCGATCCCTGAGCTTAATAGCGAGGTCCAGGCGATCAAAGGATTCAATCTCATTGCGACCGCCAACAATCGCGACCGTGGAGTGAACGAGTTATCGAGCGCTCTTAAACGACGTTTCAATACGGTCGTGCTTCCGTTGCCAGAAACGTTGGAGGAAGAAGTTGAGATCGTAGAGCGCCGTGTCGAGCAGATTGGTCGCTCACTCGAACTGCCAGTCGAACGGCCTGCACTTGAGGAGATTCGTAGAGTTGTTACGGTCTTCCGTGAACTCAGGAGCGGTCTAACCATGGATGGAAAGACGAAGCTGAAATCGCCAACGGCAACTCTTAGTACGGCTGAGGCCATTTCTGTAATCAATAACGGTTTATCACTCGCCGCCCATTTTGGTGATGGAGTACTTCGTGCTCCTGATCTTGCTTCAAGCGTAATTGGAGCGGTTGTTAAGGATCCAGTGCAGGATCGAGTTGTGTGGCAAGAGTATTTGGAAACTGTGGTTAAAGAGCGCGATGGTTGGAAAGATCTTTATCGTGCCTGTCGCGAGTCATGAGTGTAACTGTCTTTGGTATTCGTCATCATGGTCCAGGTTCGGCCAGAAGTCTTGCTGACGCGCTGGCAAAGCTGGAGCCTGATGCAATTCTCATTGAAGGTCCGCCCGACGGAAATGACCTGATTGGTCTTGCGGCGCACGTAGAAATGCGTCCGCCGGTCGCCTTGTTGCTCTATCTTCCTACCGACCCTAAGCGCGCCGTCTATTACCCATTCGCCGAATTCTCACCGGAGTGGCAGGCAATTCAATTTGCCCTGCGCAAAACAATCCCGGTGCGTTTCATCGACCTGCCACAAGCTCACCAGTTTGCCCTGGACGAAGATAAGAAGTTGGAGGATTCGGTCACTTCAAAAATCTCTGGAGATCCGCTCCGTTGGATCGCCGAGGCCGCAGGATATAGTGATAGTGAACGTTGGTGGGACGAAATGATCGAACAACGGCGGGATAGTTTTCAGCTGTTCGAAGCAATTCTCGAACTGATGTCCGAGCTCAGGAGGGAGGTGGCACAGGATGAAACTTATAAGGTCGATCCGCGCGAAGAGATGCGGGAAGCGTTCATGCGACAGAGTATTCGAGCGGCGACCCGCGAGGGCTTCGACCGAATCGCTGTAGTGTGTGGCGCCTGGCACGCCCCCGTTCTTCACACGATGGGGCCACCAAAGAACGACGTTGCCACATTGAAAGGACTTCCCAAAACGAAAGTCAGCGCGACCTGGGTTCCGTGGACTATGAGCAGGCTAACGTATTGGTCCGGTTACGGAGCCGGGATTGAATCGCCCGGTTATTACCAACACCTGTGGTCCGTGCCAAACGACGTTACAGTGCGTTGGATGATCCGGGTTGCCCAGCTTTTACGTGAGCAGGATCTCGACGCCTCATCGGCGAATGTGATCGAGTCGGTACGACTTGCTCACTCGCTGGCTGCTCTCCGCGAGCGTCCGAATGCAGGCTTGCCAGAGTTCAACGACGCTGTGCGCGCAATATTTTGCTTCGGGGACGATGCGCCCATGCAACTCATCAACGAGAAATTGATAGTTGGCGAGCAGCTGGGTCAGGTTCCTGCGGAGACGCCGAGCTTACCTTTTCAACAAGACTTGCAACGCGAACAAAAGAGGTTGAGGTTGCCGGCCGAGGCCTCACAACAATTGAAGGACCTGGATCTACGAAAGCCTAACGACCTGGACCGAAGCCATCTGCTGCACCGACTAAACCTTTTAGGCATCGACTGGGGGACAACCGAGTACGTCACGGGGAAGGGCACATTTCACGAGCTTTGGCGGTTACAGTGGCGACCTGAGTTTGCAATTGCCATCATCGAGGCGAATGTTTGGGGTAATACGGTAGTTGCGGCCGCTACCAATTTCACATCGTCGGAAGCTTCGCGGGTTTCGGAACTGCCCGCTCTAAGCACCCTAGTCGAGAACGCGTTACTAGCCGACTTGCCTGAAGCGATCGGCAACATCATGGTACGTCTCGAACAAGTTGCCGCCCTTTCTAATGATATTCCTCATGCGATGGATGCGCTGCCCGCGCTCGTGAATGTTTTAAGGTATGGCAACGTCCGGCAGCTAGACGTCGCAATGGTCAAGCCGGTGGTTGATGGTTTGTTCACGCGAATAGTGATTGGCTTACCTAACGCGTGTGCCGCCTTAAATGACGAAGCTGCCGATGAAATGTATGAGCGCTTTAACAAGGTTCACAGTGCGCTTTTGACTCTACAGGACGATGAGCTATTAGCCGCCTGGAATGGGGTACTGGTCCAACTATTAGACCAGGTGAATTTGCACGGCGTGATAAACGGACGTAGTTGTCGTCTCTTGTTTGATCAGAAGCTGATGATGACTACGGAAGTTGGTCGACGGATGGGCCTGGCTCTCGCACCGAGTGTTGAAGCATCAGCGGCAATGGCCTGGCTCGAAGGCTTTTTGCGCGGCAGTGGATTGATTTTGCTTCACAATGATGACCTCTGGCAGATACTCGATCATTGGGTGTCGTCGCAAAAGACGGAATTGTTTCCGCAACTCCTGCCGCTGCTGAGACGCACCTTCTCTACTTTTAATGTGACGGAACGGCGGCAACTTGGTGAACGGGTGCGGCGTGGCGGAGGTGAGACTGCGAAGCGAGCTGGCTCTGAGTTGGAAAACCTGAATATCGAGCGAGCGCGGAAAGTACTGCCGATAGTAACTCAGATCCTGGGGTTGGATTTCTCAGAATCGGAGACGCAGCGATGAGTGGCAGCGAAGAACAATTACGGCGCTGGCGACTGATCCTGGGCGGTAATGACGCTGACGGCACCGGTTTTGACCTTTCTAGAGAAGATCTAAAAATGGACCGCACGCTCGAGGCGCTCTATGACTCGGATCGAACCGGTAGTCTCGGAGGATCGTCACCGGGCATTGCGCGTTGGCTGGGAGATATTCGGACCTACTTTCCCAACTCAGTTGTTCGCATCATGCAGCAGGACGCGCTCGAACGACTTGGCTTGACTCAAATGTTGTTGGAACCGGAAATGCTGCAGGAGGTCGAGCCGGACGTTCATCTGGTTGCCACCCTGTTATCGCTGAGCCGCGTGATGCCGAACAAAACAAAGGACACGGCTCGCATGGTTGTTCGTAAGGTGGTTGATGAACTCGAGCGTCGTTTAGCGAATCCCCTGAGACAGGCTGTAACCGGCAGTTTGAACCGATCAGTAAAAAACGTCCGACCTCGTCACAATGAGATCAACTGGGACCATACTATTCGAGCCAACCTGAAGCACTATCAACTTGACTACAAGACGATAATTCCAGAGAAGAGAATTGGGTTTGGCCGTCGGACCGCTTCTGCTCGCGACATAATTCTTTGTGTCGATCAAAGTGGCTCGATGGCGACCTCGGTGGTCTATTCGAGCATTATGGCGGCGGTGTTGGCCTCAATTAGATCGGTACGTACTTCGTTAGTTGTGTTTGATACCGCGGTTGTTGACCTGACGGAACTGCTCGAGGATCCAGTTGAGGTGCTATTTGGTACTCAACTCGGTGGCGGCACGGACATCAATCGCGCGGTTGCTTACAGTCAGAATCTGGTCCGACAACCCCACGACACCATATTCGTTTTGATCACAGATCTATTTGAAGGTGGGAACGCCGAACAGCTAATTAAAAGATGTGCGTCGATGGTGAGTTCTGGAATTCAGCTCATCACACTGCTGGCGCTTGATGATAAAGGAGCGCCAGTCTTCGATCAGCAGCTGGCGGGGAAGTTGTCGACGTTGGGGATACCATGTTTTGCTTGTACGCCCGACGTATTTCCGGATCTTATGGCGGCGACGATCGAGCGACGAAATATCAACCAGTGGGCCGCCGAGAGAAACATCGTGGTCGCCAGGTAAGGTCGTGCCAGAGTGATGCAGTCAGGAAGGTGCGTAGATCTACAACCGAGTACCCACCAGAATCATATAGTTAGGAGGGTGGCAGATCCATATCGAGTACCCCACCAGAATCATGCAGTCAGGAAGGTGGGCAGAGCGGCAAGCATCGATACTCTCCCCACTCGAACCTAGCGACGCCCCCGCTCTTGCCTCGTCGTCTCTCAGTGCTTGAGTCCAAAGTGATGACTCATCTTGGATGCAAGCATCGCAGAGTGATGGGGAGTTAAGAGCGGGGGCGACGCTAGGTTCGAGTGGGGGGAGTATCGATTCTTGCCGCTTTGCCCACCTTCCCAACTGCATGATTCTAGTGGTAGCTCGAATAGCGATGCCGCTCTGCCCACCTTCCTGACTGCATGATTCTGGCGGGCGCTCGAATATCGATGTGCCACCCCTCCTAACTGCATGATTCTGGTAGTGGCTCGAATATCGATGTGCCACCCTTCACAACTGCATGAATTCTGGTGGAGGCTCGAATATCGAGGCGCGCGGAGATTCACCAATTTCCAACTATCGCAGGTGGTGTTAACATGCGTTTCGCTATAGACCAATCCAAAAGCGAGCGTTGCTAAACGATGAAAAAGATCCCGGTCGGCATCGGTATAATCGGATCAGGGTTCGCCAGAACAACACAGATTCCCGGATACAAGAGCTGTCCCGGAGCAAGATTAGTAGCAGTCGCCAGCCGTCAACGCGAGCGCGCAGAACTTGTCGCCCGGGAATTCGATATCCCCAACGTCGCAAGTAATTGGCGCGAGTTAGTTGATCGCGACGATGTCGACCTGGTAAGCGTCGTGACTCCGCCTGCCACTCACAAAGAGATTGTTCTGGCAGCTCTGGCTAATCGCAAAGCCGTACTCTGTGAAAAGCCCATGGCCATGAACGCCCAGGAATCCCAGGAGATGGTGCAGAAGGCAAGTGAGGCCGGCGTACTGGCATTGATCGATCACGAACTGCGATTCCTAAATAGCAGACAAACCATGCGCAACATGCTGCGTAGCGGCGCCATCGGACAGGTGCGACATTGTAATTACCTGTTCCGCTCTGATTACCGAGGTAAAGCGGATCGAGCGTGGGATTGGTGGTCTGATCGCGAAATGGGCGGCGGAACTCTTGGCGCTATTGGCTCCCATGTCATCGATTCTTTTCGCTGGATGCTGGGAACAGAGATCACCAGTGTGTTCGGCCTTCTTTCAACGCACATCAAGCAACGACCTCATAAAGAAGGCGGTCAGGACTCGCGCACCGTCACGACGGACGACGAAGCTAAACTGCTCTTCCGGTTCGCGGATGGACCACTAACGAATGGAACCACCGGTGGTGCCTCACTCTCAGTAGTTGAGTCAGGCAAACATGACAATCGCCTCGAAATTTATGGCTCGAGCGGAGCATTGATGGTGGAAGAGTCGGGCGAATTATGGCATTCACCTTTTGGCTCGGGTGCATGGCGAAGGGTTGATGTCGAGCTGGACCAGATGGCCCCGGGTATGCGTGAGAGCAGTTGGTCGCGCGGCTTCACGACTTATTCCCGTCGAATCATTGACGCCATGCAAAGTGGCCGAACGACGGTGCCCGATGCCGCCACTTTCCAGGACGGCCATCGCGTCCAGCAGGTGATCGACGCTGCGCGCGCCTCCAACGAGAGTGGGTGTTGGGCCACCATCGCTCTCTAGACCCTCTTGCGTACCGTCCAATTTTGATTAAAAAGCAAAAACCAGAAGTGTCACAACCCAGGCAACAAATGCGCGCCAGCGCCAGGCGTGTGCGAGTTGGTGTTGATACTGGAGGCACCTTCACCGATTTCGTCTACGAACGCAACGGCGAGCTCGAAGTCTTCAAAGTGCCCTCTACTCCCTCTGATCCTGCGCTTGCCATCCAAGAAGGTTTAGAACGTATACGCCAGGCGAGCGGTTCAGTCGACATTGACGTGGTCCATGGGACAACGGTGGGTACAAATGCTCTCTTGCAACGAAAAGGCGCAAGAACGGCACTGGTTACGACTTCAGGTTTCGAGGATGTGTTGGCTATTGGCCGGCAAGCACGTCCGGAACTCTATAACTTAAATGTCATTAAGCCTCCACCACTCGTGGTGTCTGAACTGCGCTTTGGCGTCGCGGAACGCGTTGTGGCATCAGGCGAAGTCATTCAGAATCTCGACGATGATGCGATCGACAGACTGTTGGAGAGTTTGCAAGCCGCTTCCGTAGACTCAATTGCGATTTGTCTCTTGTTCTCATTTCTTTACCCTGAACATGAAGAGCGGCTCGCGCAGAAACTGTCGCAACTCAAAGTACCGATTTCGCTTTCCAGCCGCATACTCCCTGAATATCGCGAATACGAACGGACATCTACCGTGGCAATAAATGCTTATTTGCAACCGTTAATGGGCCGTTACCTTAATAGTCTGGCAAAAGGTTCAGGTGTTGATGTTGCAGGTTACAGGCCCATCTCGAATTTGCGTGTAATGCAATCTTCAGGTGGCAGTATTTCTGCGGAGGTTGCCGCCCTGGAACCAGTCAGGACCATTCTGTCAGGACCAGCTGGTGGAATCATTGGAGCACTACGGGTGGCTAGATCTTCGGGCTTTCCTGACCTCATTACTTTTGACATGGGAGGCACTTCGACAGATGTTGCCCTTTGCGTCGATGGAGGCATCCGTACGACAAATGAAGCGGAAGTCGCGGGGCTACCCGTGGCTGTCTCCGTGCTCGACATCCACACGGTCGGAGCCGGTGGTGGTTCGATAGCTCGAGTCGATGAAGGCGGTTCGTTACGAGTTGGGCCAGAGTCAGCCGGAGCAGACCCTGGCCCAGCCTGTTATGGAAAGTCGGATATACCCACTGTTACGGACGCACATGTGGTGTTGGGCCATTTTGCCGGCGCCGGTCTCCTGGGAGGTGAGTTTCCGCTGGACGAGCAACGTTCGCTTGTTGCTTTAAAACGATTGGCCGCGGAGATGTCGATAGCGTCTGGCAAACGGACTACTGCCATCGTTGCTGCCGAAGGCGTTCTCGCAGTCGCGAATGCAAACATGGAACGGGCCCTGAGGCATATTTCAGTTGAGCGCGGGCACGATCCAAGACAGTTTGCTTTGTTGCCTTTTGGCGGCGCCGGAGGTCTACACGCCGTAGATTTGGCGCGCTCGCTGGGAATTCCGACGGTGATTGCGCCAGCGTCGCCTGGAGCACTTTCAGCGGTAGGTGTGCTGGTCGCTGACATCATCAAGGATCAAAGTCGGACTGTCATGTTGAAATACGGCACGCAGTCACTGGCAAAGTTATCAGAGGTGTTCGACGGCATGGAGCGGACTGCGCGTACTGATCTTGGGCAGGAAGGATTCAGACCTTCTAGCCAGAAGCACGAGCGGTCTCTGGCGCTACGGTATCGTGGTCAATCATTCGAACTCGAGATCGCGAAGACAACGGGTGACGTTGCTGGTAGTTTTCATCGTGTTCATCGTCAACGTTATGGGTATGCGCAGGAAGGAAGTGAGATCGAGATCGTGAGTGCCCGAGTTAGATCCTTTGGCCTGATGGAAAAGTTGCGCGAGAAAAAACTACGTCCGAAAGCGCCAGGAAGAGTTGTGAAGCCACAGAGTTTTACAGCCGCACACTTTGGCGGAAAGCGGGTTCGTACTGCGGTGTATCAACGAGCGGAGCTTCCATCGCTCGCAAGGTTGCGTACTCCTGCGATCGTCATTGAGTATTCGGCGACTACGTTGATACCGGAAGGATCAGAAACGCAGGTTGACAGGTATGGAAATTTGATTATTAGAGTTTGAAGAATTAGAGAGGAGACGTCATGCTCTAGTTCCTCTCTGTGCGATCTTCGTGTTCTCTATGACTCGGTGGTTAGAAGGGATTACCAAAGACTCCACCACAGAGTCGCCGAGAACGCGGAGATGGCACGGAGAAAATCTTTAACAAAAATTCCACCCTTTTCGTTAAGTTAATAGAGAGTAAAGAGATCGTTACTCAATGAGTGGTTTTAATCCAACAACGCTGGAAATCTATCGGGCGCTCTTCACTTCAGTGGCTGAAGAGATGGGCATAGCCTTACGTCGCACTGCTTTTTCGCCCAACATCAAAGAGCGACGTGATTACTCGTGCGCGGTGTTTGACGCGACAGGAAGGGTGATTGCGCAGGGAGATCATATGCCGGTCCATCTTGGCTCTATGCCGATGGCGGTTGACGCTGCGTTACGCGCAATTGATCTACAGCCGGGCGATGTTGTTGCTTTAAATGATCCATTTCAGGGAGGCACGCACTTACCTGACGTTACACTCGTAACCGCGGTATATCGTGAGCAGGCCAAAAAGAACACAAAGCCACTTTTTTATGTGGCGAATCGAGCCCATCACGCTGACATCGGCGGGGCCACCCCGGGTTCGATGGGACTTGCGACTGACATTTACGGTGAAGGTTTAAGAATTCCTCCCGTGCGAATAGTGCGGAACGGAATTATTGATTCAGACATGATGCGCTTGTTGCTCACCAATGTGCGCGGACAGGATGAGCGTCGAGGCGACTTTGAGGCGCAAATTGGTTCTCTCAAAACTGGCACTAAACGCTTGTTGGAGATAATCGAACGTCGAGGTGAAAGGGAGGCAAAGGATTATGCCCAGCATTTGATCGATTATTCCGCGCGTTTGATGCGTCACATGATCAAGTCTATTCCTGATGGGTCTTACCAGGCGGAAGATCAGCTTGACGACGATGGAATTAGTGAAGGCGAAGTTCGGATTGCGGTGAGCGTGACGATCGCCGGCGATCGTGCCCAGGTAGACTTTACCGGAAGCGCTCCGCAAGTCGTGGGCGCAATAAATGCGGTTGAAGCGATTACGGTGTCTGCTGTCTCTTACGTTTTCCGTTGTCTCATCACCGGCGATGTGCCAGCCAGCGCAGGACTGTTGGAACCAATTGAAGTGATCGTTCCACGAGCAAGTATTGTCAATGCTGAACCACCTTCATCCGTAGCTGGCGGAAATGTTGAGACCTCGCAACGCATCGTGGACGTCGTATTTAAAGCGCTCGCAAAAGCATTGCCCGACCGAATTCCCGCGGCCAGTCAGGGAACGATGAACAATCTGACCATCGGCGGCATCGACTCACGAACTGGCAAAGAGTTCTCTTATTACGAGACTGTTGCCGGTGGGATGGGGGCGCGACCCACGCTTGATGGCCTGAGTGGCATTCATACGCATATGACAAACAGTCTGAACACTCCGGCTGAAGCCTTGGAATATGCGTATCCACTCCGAGTTCGTGAGTACAAGTTACGCCACAATTCTGGAGGCGCCGGCAAACATCGAGGTGGCGATGGTGTAGTCCGCGAGATTGAAACCCTGGTCCCAGCCCGCATGTCACTGCTTGCTGACCGTCGCAAACATGGTCCATACGGTTTGTCTGGAGGCGATGCTGGTGCGACGGGGATGGACCAAATCATCAGTGATGGCAAGGCCAAAAAGATCTCTGCAAAAGGATCTCACGAATTGAAGGCCGGAGATCGAATTCGAATCGAAACTCCCGGCGGCGGCGGCTGGGGCAATCGGAGAGACAAAACAGATTATCCACAGATTAGACCGATTACCCAGATTTCTTCAAAGAAAGGCCCGAAGGCGTTCTAATAAGTTCTGCGTAATCTGTAGGTTGTATTTTAAGTAGTTAATCTTCGATAAATTCCGGGGAGCCGTTCGGGGAGTGAGAGCACGTCGTCAATAATTGTGTAACCAATCTCGCCATACAGGTCCTTCAACTCGGCTTCCGACTCGCGGTCGATAGTTATACAAAACGGCGTGATGCCTTCGTTCTTAGCCTGCCTTAAAGCCTCGCGCGTATCTTCACGTGCATATCTCGCATCTCCATAATCATGATCATATGGTCGGCCATCTGATAACACGATCAAAAGACGAGTGCGTGCATCCTGTCGCGCCAGTTTCGCTGTTGCGTGACGTATGGCAGCGCCAAGTCGAGTGTTATTCTGATAATTGATGCCGCCAATTCGCTTCTTCACTTCATCGGAATACTTCTCTCCAAAATCTTTAACTACGTAGAACTTCACATTGCGCCGGCCTTCTGACGTGAACCCGTTTATCGCGTAAGCGTCACCCACGGCCTCCAACGCTTCACTCATCAAGACCAGGCCCTCTTTTTCTATCTCGATAATTCGTCTTCCAGGTCGCGTGTAAGGTTGCAATGGATGGCGGCCAATTGTGCGCGCCGTCGATGATGACTGGTCCAATAGAAACGAAACTGCCACGTCGCGGCGACGTCGTAAGCGCTTTGTGTAGATGCGCTCCGACTGTTGCCCATCAGCGTGACGATCGATCACGTAGTCGATCACCGCGTTGAGATCGAACTCTTCTCCGTCGATCTCGTTAGCGACTCGTGTCAGGTTCTCGGGCTTCATCAACTGAAACTGATGACGGATCGAGGAAATCACACCTTTGTAGCGTTCGCGAGTTTGATCGACAAAAGCGCGATCTCCCTGCTTTACATGTTTCTCGATTACGCGGCACCAACCGAGCCGATGATCGGTCAGCTCGCGGTCCCATTCGTCGTAGTTGTACGCAACTTCACCTTCCGTGAGAACTTGCTCAGGCGTTTCGGCTTCTGACCACGCTTCGGCGCCGGCGAGTTCGTCGGGCTCGCCCTCCGCTGATGGATCGTTCCAGGCATTGAACAGTTCGCGCGCATCTTTTCGCTGCGGCATTTGCTGGGTTTGCCGCTGCTTGAGTCTTTCCGACAATGCGTTCTCATCGTCCTCGGAATCCGTTTGTTCCTCGGGCACTTCGACTTGTTGGACCGAGTCGTCCACGGGTATCACTGATTGAAATAGATCGTAAACACGGCGCGTAGCCATTAAAGTGTCTGCAACGCTGGCAGTTTCGTTAGACAAGTATTCGGCGACGATGGTTTCGAGTTCAGTTACCACCTGAGAATAGAACTGTCGGGAATCGTCCCGCGCACCACCCAACATGGTTATCTGAAAAAGGAGCTCGAATGGGACCAACGTGCCAGGCAGTTCTTCGATGCGAGGTCGACTGCGTTTCAAATTGTCTTGAATGAGATCGAGGTCGCGTCGCAAACCGCGATAGACGTGACGTAAGCGCCGATCGATTCGTCCATTCTCGAGCGTACCGAAAACTCTTCGCGCAAGCTGCGGCAACGGAAAGAGGCGGATCACTTCTGGATAACCAGCATCGACGGGTATCGGGCGCGGCTCCAGTTTCTCAACCTCTCTCGTTACTTGTATTAGATCATCAGCGATCGCGAATGCATCAAGCGCGTCGACATTCTCGTTGTTAAAGGCTTCGCGAATTGACTGATAGGCAGCCGCGACCGCTCCGCCCGTATCGTGAGTTCCAAATTCGATCTGTCCTGCCGCATGCGCTGCCAGCACCTTGTAGAGACGAAAATCCAGGTCGTCATCACCAAATTCGTTTACGACCGACGGCAAGTAGATCGAGCGTCCATCGCCTATTCGGGCCTCATCCGGAACTGCTGCCAAAGGTTGAATTTCAACCTCACGTCCAGCCAGACCTTCGACGTAAAACTGCAGCAGATGCTTCACGGAATCGAGTGACAGACCAGCAGTTCCGCTGTGCAGCGCCTCGTAGCTTCCGCGCGTCTCAAGTGAGAAATAACTGCGACGCGCACGAGTGTCCGACCGCGCCGTTGATAAACCACGACGCGCCCATGCTTCGAACTGTTCGATCGAAACGGTTCGCAAAGCACGAACACTCGAGCGAAAACAGGCGAGTGCAGCTTCGGCATCGGTTACGGCAATTTCGCTCGTTAAGGTAAGCACTCTGCGCGCTAGCTGAATCGCGTCGTTGCGATCTTTGTCGCTGCTCAGCATTTGGACAAACCGTGGGCTGATACGGACAAAAGCTACCAGCGTAGCATTGCCATGGTTGGCAACCGTTCGTAACAGATCGATCCAGTCGTTAAAGATTTCAGGGGCTTCGCGAAGAAGCGCCCCGCCGGCAATCATGACATGAAGCGCAGCGCCGCCTCCCCGCTCCAGAAATTCGCGAACGCTTAGTAAAAGACTAAGTGCTTCTTCACGTTTGAGATCCTTCAATGCTGCAGGAAAGGCGACCCATGCATCCGAGGCGATGCCGCCGGCACGAGTTGCGAAGGCCGAAGCGAGTTCGAGTGCCGCTGTTACGATCTCGGGCTGGTTAAAATTCTCCAGCGCTGCTGATACGTCGGCTCCCGCTTCAAGAAATTCGGCACTATGTTTTGCTGACCGGCGAGCTATCTCAGTTGCGATATCGAGGATTGCGGTAGCGATCTGTTTGTCAGCGATTGCCGACACGAGTTGCGGAGCAGACTCAAGCGTTTCTCGACCAATTGCAGTCGACAAATTCATCTGTCGAATGCAGAGCGTCAATATCGTCGCGTGAAGTTCCTGAGGTACTGCTCTGAGTGGCTCGACGCCGTTTGCAAAAAAGTTAACGGCTGCTTCGTAGTCACTCATCGCGATGCGACGACCCATTTCTCCCCATGATCGAAGATCGGAAGGCTTGAGGATCTGGGCCGCCGTTGGTGTGGCGCGTAGGAACTCAATTCCCGCTCTTAACGAAATGCTTGCGATAGCTGCGCTGGTTTCGAGTGCGGCAGCTGCCTGGTCCAAGGGAAGACCGGCTAGACTGCGAGTCAGTTCCAGGAATGAGCGGCGTTCTGCGGAGTGGGCTGGTTCGCTTCCGTTATCAGCGTTACCTTCGGGCGGGGGCTGGTTGTCTGAGCGAGACTTCTCCATCTAGATGACAGTCGTAACGATTTCCCGAATACTGCGCTGTAACTCTCGATCGTCTGTGATTGGTGTGCACATTGCTACTTCTGCAGCGTCGACCGGAGGAATTCCGAGCGCGATTAGTTGGGCCGCATAGATCAACAGACGCGTTGACACACCTTCTTCAAGCCCGTGACCTCGGAGATTTCTGACCTTCTGACCGATTAACACGAGATCCCGCGCAGTCCCTTCATCAACATTTCCTTCGCGCGCGACAATCTCAGATTCAAGCTCCGGTGGTGGATAGTCAAATTCGATAGCGACAAACCTTTGGCGCGTAGACTGTTTGAGGTCCTTCAAGATCGATTGGTAACCGGGATTGTATGAAACGACCAGCATGAATTCCGGTGGCGCTTCAAGAATTGTTCCGCGCTTTTCAATCGGCAACCTGCGCCGGTGATCGGTCAACGGGTGAATGATGACGACCGTGTCTTTACGAGCCTCGACGACCTCATCTAAATAACAAATTGCTCCGTTGCGTACGGCCGAAGTCAAAGGACCATCGTGCCAGACTGTTTCCTCGCCTTCGAGCAGAAACCTTCCGACCAAGTCGGTTGACGAGAGGTCTTCATGACAGGCAACCGTGATCAATGGTCGTTCGAGACGCCACGCCATGTGCTCGACAAAGCGTGTTTTACCGCAGCCCGTTGGTCCCTTCAGGATCACCGGCAAATGAGCCGAGTGGGCCGCTTCGAATAGTTCTATTTCACGGCGGACGGGTAGGTAGTATGGTTCGGCGGCTACTTTATAGTCTTGGATTGCGCTTTCGGCCATTATTGAGTCTCAGCTATTAAATGTTGTCTGAACACCTTTATTACTGCTCATTGCTGCAAGCCCCGCTCGGCTGACGTCGGCCCTCATTTAAGGTATTCTTACAGCTTGCTTCTCACCGGATATTTACGCCAGGTGAAGCATCTTAGCATTCGAATAGAGTGCAACCAAATGACGCGTTTTCCGAGCAAAAGAACTATTTATATTAGTAAATAAGATGAAAATAGCAGTAGCAATGAGCGGTGGCGTTGATTCTTCGGCCGCCGCTGCGATCTTGAAGGAGCAAGGCCATGAGCTGGTTGGCTTTACGATGCAGCTATGGGACCAGCGTCGCGGAATAAATGTTGACGAAAATGGTGAGCCTTTACCGTCACGTTGTTGTTCGCTCGATGATGTTTATGACGCGCGTCGAGTCGCGGAAGAGCTTGGTTTTCCATTCTACGTTTTGAATCTCGAGCGCGACTTTGAACGCGAGGTGGTCCAACCGTTCATTACGAGCTACCTAAATGGCGAAACTCCAATTCCGTGTGTAGCCTGCAACAGCCGTCTCAAATTTGCTTCGCTGGATCGCCTTGCCCAGAGTTTGGGTTGTGAGAAAGTTGCGACCGGACACTACGCCCGAGTTGCGTTTGATGAGACAACCGGCCGTCACAAACTGTTGCGCGGTCTGAATCACGATAAGGACCAGTCGTACTTTCTTTGGGAGCTGACGCAATCACAATTGTCGCGTGCCTTGTTTCCATTGGGCGAGATGTCAAAGCCTGAAGCGCGTTCTGCTGCGCGCCAACATGGACTGGCTGTGTCTGAAAAGAAAGAGTCACAGGAAATCTGCTTCGTGCCGGATGGGAATTACTCAGGCTTTCTCGAGCGTTATCTCGAGGCCGAAGAGGCGACTGATCGGCTGCCAGGCAGTGGTGCGATTGTCGACACACAGGGAAAAGAGATTGGCACACACGGCGGAATTCATCGCTTCACAATTGGACAACGAAGGGGAATTGGCATCGCTGATGAATCGCCTCTGTACGTCTTGTCACTCGACGCGGAAAGGAATCGAGTAGTGGTTGGTCCACAGCACGAGCTGCTCTCAAGCGAGTTCACTGCGGCAGGAGTCAACTGGATCAGTCTTACTGATCCGACCGAACCGGTCCGAGCGGAAGTCAGAGTGAGGTACCGGCATCTTGCGGCTCCGGCCACGATTGTCACTCAGCTTAACGGTCGCACTAAAGTCAGGTTCGACGAACCCCAGCGCGCGATTACTCCCGGCCAGGCGACAGTTTTTTACTCCGGCGACGAAGTTCTTGGAGGTGGTTGGATCGTTAGGAATCTGGCTGCTTAGCTCGGTGCGCAACGCCTTAGTGGGAGGCCGATTGGTGCTCGGCTTAAGCGTAACTGCGAGAAGGTTTACAGTACCCCGAGCGCAGCCACCGGATGCAATAGAGGAAGCTGGCGCGTCATCATCCGGTCGCTTCGCTCGCGGTACTGTAAAGACTTGTCAGTAGCGCTTTTATTTGCTGAACTGCTTTGACTCTAAAGTCGGATTTATCTAGAGGTAGCAGTGTTTGAGTTCGTGTGAGTTAGTGTGACTTCGTGGATCGTCTTTGGTTTTTCTGGACAAGAGGAACCCCAAGAAGTCATACGACCTAAACACGAAACTGCTTACCGCCGAAATTACTATTGAGGCAAAGCATTGCGTAACAGTAAAGAATTAGGATTACGTCCTTCAGGCTAACTTGCCCCTGCGATAACTAAACCTTTTCCGTTTCCCTAACGTACTCAACAACGGCCCTTTTAAGAAAATTCCAGGGCGTTTCTCCGTGGATGTTTGGCTTCGTGACGGTTTAATATTTCTAAAATAGACTGTAACTGGGTTGGGAGCTCGCGAGGGACTCACTACAATTTAATTGTTGAAAGTAGGATTAAAAATGGCGATGTCGGGAACGAGAAAAACTATCCTCATCATAACGGGAATTCTGGGTGCCTTTCTTCTGCTGGTGGTGCTGGCTGGAGCCGTCCTCTGGATTGCGCTGCGAAGAGGGGAACCATCCATTCGAGACAATAGCGTGCTCGCGTTGAGAGTTTCGGGCTCGCTACCCGACTACAGCCCAGACGATCCTTTGAAAAGATACTTCGGTGGGCCAGATCAGTCGCTCACTGGACTCGTGATGCAGTTCAAGAAGGCCAAAGTAGACAAACGAATCAAGGCGGTACTTCTTGATATCGATGTGTCGGGAGTTGGTTGGGGAAAATCGGAAGAACTGAGAGATGCGATCACTGATTTTCGGTCTTCGGGGAAACCTGTTTACGCCTATCTCGAATTTGGTCTTAACAAGGAATATTACATTGCGACTGCCTGCGACAAGATCATTGTGCCTCCTCCCGGCGAACTCTTCATCAATGGACTCGCTGCTGATGTGATGTTCTTCCGTGGGTCGTTAGATAAGCTCGGAATCTATCCTGACATTTATCAGATTGGAAAATATAAGAGCGCGGGCGACATGTTCACCCAAAAACAGATGACCGATGCTCATCGTGAATACATCAACTCTCTTTTGGATGATCTTTACAATAGATATATCGATACGATTGCGAAAGCTCGCCACAAGAGCACGGATGAAATGAAAGCACTGATTGACAATGCTCCTTACAACGCTGCCAAGGCTAAAGAAGCAGGTTTGATCGATGATTCGTTGTATCGCGATGAGCTCGAGAAACAGATGAAGACGATGCTGGGCTATAAAGACGCGGACCCGTTCGTCATAGTAAAGGGTGAATATCGCGATGTTTCTCCCGAGTCGCTCGGATTAAATGAAGGTGAGCGCATCGCTGTAGTCTATGCTAGCGGCGACATTGGTTCAGGTACTTCTCAAAACAGCCCGTCAGGAGATCAATCGATCGGATCTGACACTCTTGCGAAAGCGATGAACGACGCGGCAGCCGACAAGACTGTCAAGGCGATTGTTTTGCGCGTCGATAGTCCAGGGGGTTCAGGTTTGGCGTCAGACATCATCTGGCATGCAGTTGAAGCCGCCAATCAAAAGAAACCGGTTGTTGTTTCGATGAGTGACGTGGCCGCCTCAGGTGGTTACTACATCTCGGCTAGCGCGTCAAAGATTGTGGCCCAACCTTCAACCATCACCGGGTCGATTGGTGTGGTAGCGGGCAAGCCCGTGATGCGCGGTCTTTACGATTGGCTTGGCATCTCGAATGAGTATGTGTTGCGTGGTAAGACTGCCGGCATGTTCCGAGAGACTGAAAAGTTTTCAGATGAAGAACGGGCAAAGTTTGAAGATTGGATCAAAACAACTTACTACCAGGACTTTGTTCCCAAGGTCGCAAAGGGCCGGAAGAAAGATGCTCAATCCGTAGACTCAGTCGGACAAGGTCGAGTCTGGACAGGATTTCAAGCTAAGGAGCGCGGGTTAGTTGATGAGTTCGGTGGGCTGGATCGGGCCGTCGATGTCGCCAAGGAGCTCGCGAAGATACCGGCTGACAAGGGAGTTGAACGTGTGATTTTTCCCTATCCACAGACGTTCTTGCAGCAACTCTTGAGCGGGAATGAAAATTCGAATACCAAAGTACAACAACAAGAGGCCGTGTTTGCCGCGTTGCCGGAAGATGCACGGCGGGCATTTCGCTACATGAAGATGATGGACCGGATGAAGAACGGAGATACGATGCTGATAATGCCGTTCGATTTAAGAGTCAAATAGCCAATTCTAGGTCTCTGCGTCTCAGCGACTCTGGGGTGAAATTCATGTTTACCTTCGAGCCACTGAGACGCAGAGCAAGCTAAGGACCAATTCTGTCAAATCCAACGTAAGACCTCAGCGCTTCGGGGATAAGAATTGAGCCGTCTTCCTGCTGACAATTCTCTACAATTGCTATCCACGTTCTGCCAACAGCGAGGCCAGATCCGTTTAGAGTATGAACGAACTCTGGTTTTGAACCACCCGCTCGTCGAAATCTAATTTGAGCTCGGCGAGCCTGATACGCCTCGTAGTTCGAACACGAAGAAATTTCTCGAAACGTGTTCTGCGACGGTAACCAAACTTCAATGTCGTACGTCTTGGCGGATCCAAATCCAAGATCTGCTGTTGAAAGCGTCACAACTCGATAGTGCAGTCCAAGCTTCTGGAGAATCACTTCAGCATCGTGGGTTAGCGCTTCGAGTTCATCATAAGACGTTTCTGGTAGCGCGTACTTTACCAGTTCAACCTTTTCGAACTGATGCTGCCGAATCATTCCACGAGTGTCACGCCCATAACTACCGGCTTCAGACCTAAAGCAAGGTGTATATGCGGTCCAACGCTTTGGTAAGTCCGATGCGTCGAGGATCTCATCGCGATAGTAGTTGGTCACCGGAACCTCTGCTGTTGGTACAAGGTAGAGTTCGCGATCGTCCTGGAGCTTAAAGAGATCGGGTTCAAACTTAGGCAACTGGCCGGTGCCAAACAGTGAAGCGCGATTAACGATAAACGGCGGTAACGTTTCGGTGTACCCGTGCTCTCGGGTATGCACGTCGAGCATAAAATTGATAATGGCTCGTTCCAGTCGTGCACCCGCTCCATTCAGAATTGCGAAACGAGAGGCCGCGATCTTGGTCGCCCGTTCCAGGTCGAGGATGCCTAAAGCGTCGCCCAGATCAACATGGTCCTTAGGCTCGAAACTAAATGATGGCGCAGAACCCCAACGTCGAACTTCGACATTGTCCGATTCATCTTCCCCAACAGGCACACTCGCGTGAGGGATGTTGGGCAAAGTTGAGAGCAATTGCTGCATCCGGTCTTCTGTTTCTGTTCGCAGATGGTCCAAGGATGCGATTTGTTCTTTCAGTTTTTGAACTTCAGCACGGCGCTTTTCGGCTTCCTCGTTCTTACCGTCCTTCATCAACGCGCCGATTTCCCGGCTGGAAGTATTTCGCTGGGCATTGAGTTGGTCTGACTGCGCAATTACCCGGCGGCGCTGAGCATCAGCTTCCGCAAAGTCATCGAGGGCCTGAAACTCACCCTTTCGCGCCTTCAAAGCAGCGCGCACCGTGTCCAGGTTTTCTCTAACGTAGTTGAGATCGAGCATTGAGTTTTGGGTAATCTCCTACAAAGAAGTAAACCAAGACTTTGCAACCGGCGCGGCGAATGTGTCAACTGCCTGCAGATGACCTTTGGCCTTTGAGCTTTGGGTATTTTCTTTGAACAATGACGGTTTCAGCACCACAGCAAAGGCCGAAACCAAAATTCCAGAAACTATCGACAGTGCGTAAAAACCGCGAAGAGAGCATCCACAGATTACGCGATTACACAGACTCCCTTTTGAAAAGGCAGTGAATTGGGGTTTTAAGAAGGAATCTGCGTAATCGGGTAATCTGTTTATTATTCCCGCGTTTTTACATACGAAAGCCACCAATTTGTTCTGGTTGGCGCTGATATGTTATTAGTGACCGCCTTGCTCAGTGACACCGAGAGATAGGACGGATTCTTAAATTGACAGCGAAACATCATTGTTGCGGAACGATGGAAACGGAAGTGAATCGCAAATGCCCGGATCATTCAGATCCCTTTGATTGTCCGGACCACACTGTCTATTACTCTGTCGAGTTCAAAGAATACGGAATTCCGATTCACGACGGCGGCTCATCCTACTCGGTTATTCGCTATTGTCCCTGGTGCGGTAGTAACTTACCTACGTCGAATCGAGTAACCGGAACATTGGAAGGACGGACCAGCGAAATTGTCTGAACAAAAATCATTCTCCGGACGTGCAGCCATTGTCACTGGCGCCACCCGCGGCATTGGTCGCGCCATCGCTCTTGAACTCGCTCGTCGAGGAGCTGATATTGCCTTCAACTACGCGAAGAGTGCAGAGCCGGCCGAAAGTCTTAAGAGTGAGTTGGAAGGTCTTGGGGTGCGAGCGCTCGCTTTTCAATGTGATGTCGGACAAACCGAAGCAGCAGCGAACATGGTCAATGAGGTGAAGACCGCTTTTGGGCGAATCGATTTCCTGGTTAACAATGCCGGTGTCACGCGCGACAACTTGATCCTGAGAATGAAAGAAAGTGATTGGGACGACGTGATCGATACGAATCTCAAAGGCGCCTGGAATTTTGCGAAGGCTGCACTTCGCACAATGTTACGACAGGATACCGGCGGGTCGATACTGAACATTTCGTCGATTAGTGGTGAAGTAGGGATGCCGGGCCAGTCAAACTACTCGGCATCGAAGGCAGGCATGATAGGTCTAACAAAGTCGTTGGCCAAAGAAGTGGCGAGCAGAAAAGTGACTGTCAACGCGCTCGCGCTTGGTATGGTCGCGACGGATATGGCGGGAAAGTTGGATCAGAGTTACCAGGAAAAGATTAAAGAGCAGATACCGTTGGGCCGATTTGCTGAACCGGACGAAGTAGCAAAAATTGCAGCCTTTCTGCTTTCTGATGATGCGCGATACATCACCGGTCAGGTAATTCAAGTCGATGGCGGACTGGCGATGTAGCTGTTAGTCGTGGTCAGTACCGATTCGCGGTAACGTCGGGTGAGTAGCGAGTTATCGTCAGGTTGATAGTATCTCGAGACTCACCCGACGCTACTGCGATCCGGTACTGACCGCTGCAACCGGCAAAGTCCAAAGACCCAGACCTCTACTTAATAGCCTTCACATTCTCCGGCTTAGCGAACAGGTTATCCGCGAACTTTTGATTGTATTGAACCGACTCGTAGTTTATCCGCGAGGTTTGTTTTGAGTTCGTAAAGTGATCAATTACCCACGGAGCGGTGATTCCCTCAACTGCGATAAACTTCAACAGTTGATCCTCTTCTGTAGTCTCATCTATATCGCCAGTGTCCAGATTTTTTCGCGCCCGTTTGTAGATGATCTTTGCCGGTAGAAAATCTCTAGCTCCAAACTCGTACTCAACCCAGTATCCATCTGGATAAGTCAACCGAATCGCGTCATTTCGTTTTGCGAGTCCCGCTTCGCGCCGTCCAACGTAAACAACCTTCGCGCCGTCTTTTTGCCACCAACCTCGCAATAAATTCTCAACGCTTGTTCGCAACGTCCGCTTAAAGTCGTCGACCTGTGTCTGACTCTGGTCCTTGATTGTCTTGACCGCGCCGTCAAACATCCAACCCGAATTGCCACTATTCGCTTGAATAGTTTTAATTCCGAGACTGACAAACTCAGTGCGTTCACGATCGGGATACTCGATGTAGTCGAGAAACTTGGAAGGGAGTTGTGAAACGCCGTCGCTGAACGCCGTGTAGAAGCCCTTACCGGTCACAGTTTTTACGTTCAAGTAGGGCTGGCCACCAAGTGTCTCTATGGCGTGCTTGATGATTTGCTGAGACTTCTCGTCGGCCGTCCCGGGCGCAACGGTTGTCGCCGGCGGAGTTGATGTTGGAGTTTGTGCTAAGACCACGATTTCGTTCGCTGTGACGATAGGCGCGGCGATTGAGAATGCGAGGATTAAGTTGCGGAGTCTGGTCATGATTAAAGAGTGAAGTGCGAGCAGTGCTGGTGTCTTTTCTGCTCAGTTACGGAAAGAGGGTTCCAGTCGAACTACTGAAACCCTCTTGTCCACGTATAGTCTAAAGCTTAGTTCAACTCTGGTTTCGACACCGGGGCGTCTGGAGTTACGGTTACCTCTCCATTTTCGACGTCTACCAAAAAACTCGAAGACGTTTTCCACATTCCGGTGATGGGAAGCTTTACTTTTTCGTCAATGTGACGTTTTAGAAAGCGAGCACCATAGGCCGTGTTAAAGCCACTCTCCGTAAGTTTGTTAACGGCTGCTTCCGTAACCTCAACGAGTTTGCCTTGCCGCTCCATCTGTCGTCGCAGTTTTTCAAGATACAGCTTGGCGATCTGTCGTACTTCATCCATGGTAAGTGGCGAGAAGACGACGATTTCGTCGATGCGATTACGAAATTCCGGTGAGAAGCGTTGTTCAGAAGCTTTCATCACCTCGTTCTTGACCCCGCGAAAATCTGATGCCGTCTTCATCCCAAATCCGAGTGGCTTCTCAAACTTCTTGAAGCTGTCAGATCCGAGATTTGATGTCATGATGATGATCGCATCGGACAAGTAGACCTTCTTACCTCGTCCGTCCGTCAGCCATCCTTCGTCGAATCCCTGAAGAAATAGGTTCATCAAATAAGGCGACGCTTTTTCTACTTCATCCAAAAGCAGAACCGTATAAGGATTCTCGCGCAATTGTTCAGTGAGAATGCCACCTCGCTCCGAACCGACTATCCCGCGCGGCATACCGATCAGCTTTTCGATTCCAACAGTGCCATCGCTGTATTCAGACATGTCGATGCGCACCATTTTCTCTTCGTCACCGAACATGAATTCAGCGACCGCTTTGGCTAATTCAGTTTTACCGACACCAGTTGGACCAAGGAAGAGAAGTACGCCATCCGGTTTGTAGTGCGACTCTTTCAATGGACCTTTGTTTAACCGGAGACGTTGGGCCACAGCGCGGATTGCTTCCTTCTGCCCGATAACACGACGCCCGAGCATTGCCTCGGTCATCGCGAACCGATCGCTCGTGTCTCGGAAAATCATGTCGCGAGGAATACGAGATTCCTGCGAGATAACCTCGATAACGTGCTCAGGTTTTACAATGAGCGTCTGCGGTTCGTTGATCTCCACTTTTACAGCGGCTGTATCTAGCCAACCGATTGCCTTGTCGGGCAGGTGAAGATTTCGAATGTACTTCGGAGCCATTTCCAACGCCGTATTTATTGCGTCGTCCGAAATTTTTACCGAGTAGTTTTTCTCAAGCCGTGGCCGTAAACCCAGCAAAATTTCCCGAGTCTCATTAATGGTTGGCTCGACCACTTTGACCATTCTGAATCGGCGGGCCAGGGCTTCATCGTCGGCTATGTACTCTTTATATTCAGACAGCGTGGTTGCGCCAATAATCCGCATTTCGCCGCGAGCCAAAGCCGACTTGAACATATTTGCGGCGTCCGAAGATGTTCCCAGCGCTGCACCGGCGCCAATGATCGTATGAGCTTCATCGATGAAGAGGATCAAGTTGTCCCGTTCCTTGACCTCATCAATGATTCCTTTGATTCTTTCCTCGAACATGCCGCGCAACATCGTTCCGGCCACGATTCCGCCCATCTGTAATTGAACAATATGGGAATTGCGGAGACGTCCGGGCACTTTTTCGGGTTCGAGTTCAATCAGGCGAGCGAGTCCTTCAATAACGGCTGTTTTGCCGACCCCTGGTTCGCCCACAAGCATGGGTGAATTAGCCCGTTCACGATGACAGAGGATCTCAATAATTTGTTGGATCTCTTTTTCCCGGCCAATTGTAGGAGGGATTTTATCTGCACGGGCCATCCTATTTAAGGACACGCCGAAGTGCTTCAAATAAGGAGGCAGTTCAAATTTCTTGCGATTTTGTTCTTCTTCTAGTTCACGTCGCTTCACTTCGGCGCGAACGTTTTCAAGTACGGCATCGGGATTTGCGCCCATACCCCTTAGAACATCGAGGAAGAGGCTATCTTGATAACTTAGAGCTTCGAAAATATCAGTTGATTCAATTGTTTTGCGGCCCTGTGTGCGGGCGCGCTCCATTGCACGCTTGAACAGGTCGGTGGTATCAGGACCGATTCGAAATCCTTTGCCAACATGCTGTTGGCGGCTGCTGCTCAGCCGTTTTTCAATTGCCATCTTTACGACTACGGGATCGAGCGATAATTCCCGCATTGCGGCATTAAACATATCCGGCTCTTCAACTGTCAGGGCCTGCAAAATATGCTCGACTGAAACGAAATTTTGATCACGACGGCGCGACTCGTCCAACGCATGCTCGAGAATGCGCTGTCCGCTGGCGCCAAACTTATCTTTATATTGACCTAGATCTGCCATAATTCATATACGACCGTCGACCCATTTCTGGATCATAGTTCGAACGGTAAACACTCAACTTTCAAACAGCTCAACCCCACACTCTAACCGCCACGTTAGATGTCGTCAGGATAAGGGCCGTTGCGTTTCAATGCAATAACTAATACCGGCAGGAGACTGCAAGCAAATCTCCTGCCGTTATTATGAAAAACACTCGTTAAAATCTTAATAATCGTAATCATCCCCGCCTGGCATCGGGGGCGCTGCTTTCTTTGGCTCAGGCATATCGGTTACGGCCGCGTCAGTGGTAAGTAATAAGCCCGCAATAGATGCAGCATTTTGCAGGGCTGTTCGAACCACTTTTGTAGGGTCAACGATGCCGGCTGCCGCCAAGTCCTCGAACTTGCCGGTCACCGCATTGAATCCCTTGTTTCCTTTCGATTGTTCCACTTCGCCAATAACGACTGCCCCTTCAACGCCGGCGTTTTCTGCAATTCGTCGCAGCGGTTCCTGTAAAGCTCGTTTGACGATTCTGACGCCAGTCATTACATCCGGGTCATCCGCTGAAAAACTATCCAGCACCTTTGAAGCGCGAACGAGGGCAACTCCACCACCCACGACAATTCCTTCCTGGGCAGCTGCCTTAGTTGCATTCAACGCGTCTTCAACTCTCATCTTGATTTCTTTCATCGCGATCTCCGTTGGAGCGCCGACTTTAACTACCGCAACCCCACCGGCAAGTTTTGCAAGCCGCTCCTGAAGTTTCTCGCGATCATAATCAGAGGTTGTTTCCTCGATCTGTTTGCGAATAGTGGCAACGCGTCCCTGGATTGCTTTTCGATCACCACCACCTTCAACGACGGTTGTATTTTCTTTATCAACTATAATTCTCTTTGCAGAACCGAGATCATCAACCGTTATGTTCTCAAGTTTGATTCCGAGATCTTCAGTGATTACTCGACCGCCCGTCAGTGTGGCTAAGTCTTCGAGAATAGCCTTGCGGCGATCACCAAAAGCGGGAGCTTTCACCGCACAAACTTTAATTGTCCCTCTCAAGCGATTCACTACGAGTGTAGCGAGCGCATCGCCTTCTACATCTTCGGCAATAATCAACAGCGGCTTGCCTGCTCCGACCGTCTGTTCGAGTATCGGAAGAAGATCGCGCATCGCTGAAATTTTCTTCTCGTGCAACAGCACGAGAGGCTCCTCGAGAACGGCTTCCATTCGATCGGGATTCGTCACGAAATACGGAGACAAATATCCACGGTCGAACTGCATACCTTCCACGATATCCAATTCAGTTAATAAAGTTTTTGATTCTTCGACGGTTACAACTCCATCTTTGCCAACCTGTTCCATTGCTTCGGAGATCAGCTTGCCAATGTGCGCGTCGTTATTTGCCGACACAGTTGCGACCGCGGTTAATTCGTCTTTGCCGCGAACTTTCTTTGACATTCTTTCGAGTTCGGCAACCACCTGGTCGGTAGCCAGTTGGATACCCTTTTGGAGCGACATTGGATTTGCTCCGGCAGTGACGTTCTTTACGCCTTCACGAAAAATTGCCTGGGCCAGAACTGTAGCCGTGGTAGTTCCATCGCCTGCTTTGTCGTTGGTCTTAACTGCGACCTCGCGCACCATCTGTGCACCCATGTTTTGATACTTATTTTTCAACTCGATCTCTTTGGCAACGGTGACGCCATCCTTGGTGATCACTGGTGAACCAAACTTCTTGCCTAGTACAACGTTACGACCTTTTGGTCCTAACGTTACTCGAACCGCATTAGCCAGGACGTCGACCCCGAGTAACATGGCGTTCCGAGCTTCTTCTCTGAATTTCAATTCTTTTGCAGGCACTCTTCTGTTCTCCTTATCAACGATCAATAAACTTACTGTTCCGAGGCAATTTTTGCCTGGCTCGAACGCCCAACCTTTACTCGAGCTGGTCGCAGGAGCCGCTCACCCAACTTAAAGCCTCGTGAGTATTCGTCAATGACCTTGCCGTCCATTTCCGGCGAAGATTCGCCAGTCTCAACAGCCTCATGAAGCTCCGGATTGAAATCCTGTCCGATCGCGTTCATCGATTCGACTCCCGCGTTGGCAAGTGCGTTCTGAAAACTAATCGCGATTCGCTTGACGCCTTCCAAAATGCTTTCGCGCGAAGCGCCCTCTTCAGCTGCTCCAATTGCTCGAGTCAGATCGTCCATCACTGGAAGAAGCCCGCTGATAAACCGCGCCTTTTCACCGGCAGCTCGCTCGTCGGCAGCCTTGTTTAAGCGCTGTCTGGTCTCGTCTGTCTCACGTTGGAGTTGCTGTCGCAGTTGATCGAATCTCTGCTGAACTTCCTGGAGCTTACGCTCTGCAGCCTGGGTGCGAAGCTCAAGCTCTTCAACGTACTTGGGCTTCAGGTTTGGCTGCTCATCTTCGGTGATAGGGTCATTTTCGTCACGATCAAGATATACCCGGCGACGATCGGTCACACGCACTTCACCAGCTTCATCGCTATTGTTTCTCAAAGTCTCCCGCTCCTTGTTTTTCATCAATGTCCCCTCTTGCGCAGTCAAAAACTTCAGGAAATTTTAATTTCCACCTTCTGGGCCTTCTGCTCCTGTCGTTTGGGAAGCCTGACTGATAAAACTCCATCCTTATATTCAGCCCCGATCAGGTTCTGGTCAACTGAGGAGGGAACACTAAACGTTCGAATGAACTTACCTGCGGGTCTCTCATTGCGTCTCGTCTTGGTCGCTTCAATCTCTCTCGCACCTTTTACGATTAGTCGATCCTCATCGATTTCAATCTCGAGTGCGTTACGAGAGACACCTGGTAAATCGATCGCAATGGAGTAAGAGCTTGAAGTCTCATAAATATCCGAAGCAGGAACCCAGTCCGCTCGTTCGAACTCATCAGAGCTTTCGGGCTCTCCGTGCTCTCTTCGTTTCGTAGCGTCTTCAAACAGTCGATTCATTCGGTCTTGCAACACAATTAGATCCTGCAACGGGTTCCAGCTTTGTGACATGCTTAGCTCTCCATAGGTTTACGCAGCTGCTGCCGCAGCGTCCGTTTTGAACTCCATCGTATCGCCGTTGGCCGACAACTTTATCGTTTGGCCAGGTCCGATCTCGCCTTGCAGCAGTTTGACCGCCAGCGGATTTTGAATCAGCGACTGAATTGCGCGCTTCAGCGGTCTAGCGCCATAGCTTGGATCATAACCTTCTCTCATCAATAACTCTCTTGCAGAGTCGTCTAGCACCAGCGTGATGTTTCTCTCGGCCAGCATTGCTCGCAAGCGCTCGAGTTGAACATCGATGATAATGCCGATCTGTTGTCGCGAAAGTTGATGGAAAATTACGACGTCATCAACTCGATTTAGAAACTCGGGTTTGAAGTGCAGTCGTAATTCCTGGAGCACGGCTTCGCGCACCTGCTTCTCATCGCCCTCGGCAGCTTGAATCTCGCGAGAGCCTAGGTTGGAGGTCATAATCAGAACAGTGTTCTTAAAGTCTACCGTGCGGCCTTTCGAATCTGTTAAGCGGCCATCATCGAGTATCTGCAGCAAGACATTGAATACGTCCGGATGCGCCTTCTCAATTTCATCAAACAAGACAACCGAATACGGACGACGACGAATAGCCTCAGTTAGCTGACCGCCTTCCTCAAATCCCACGTAGCCCGGAGGCGCGCCAATCATGCGCGCAACTGCGTGTTTCTCCATGTATTCCGACATGTCAAGCCGGATCATTGCGCGCTCGTCGTCAAACAAGAACTCTGCTAACGCTCGGGCTGTTTCAGTCTTGCCGACACCAGTTGGTCCAAGGAAGATAAAAGAACCGATCGGTCGATTGGGATCCTGAAGTCCGGCGCGAGCGCGTCGCACGGCATCTGATACAGCCATCAAGGCTTCTTCCTGTCCAATCACTCGCGCACCGAGACGGTTCTCCATGGTCACGAGTTTTTGCAACTCACCTTCGAGCATCTTCGAAACAGGGATTCCCGTCCACTTGGCAACAACTTCCGCGACGTCTTCTTCATCAACCTCTTCCTTCAACATAACGCCGTCGCGTTGAAATGCTTCAAGCTTTTCCTGCTCAGCTTTGAGTTTTCGTTCAAGCTCGGGAATTTGCCCGTACTGAATCTCTGAGGCTCGGCCCAGGTCGCCCGCGTTGCGAGCCTGATCAAGTGCCAGACGCAATTTCTCCAGCTCGGCCTTGGCGGTTCGCATGTGCTCAATGGCTTCTTTCTCAGACTGCCACTTCGCCTTCATCCCGGAAGACTTTTCCTTTAGATCGGCGATCCGTTGTTCGATCTCATGCAGACGCGCTTTAGATTTCTCGTCTTCCTCTCGCTGTAGCGCCTGTCGTTCGATCTCAAGTTGGATAATCTCGCGCTCAAGCTGATCGATATCCTGCGGTAACGAATCAATTTCGATTCGCAGACGGGAAGCAGCCTCGTCAATCAGATCGATCGCTTTATCAGGAAGAAAGCGGTCCGTGATGTAGCGATTCGAAAGTGTTGCAGCAGCCACGATCGCGGAGTCTTTGATCCTGACTCCGTGATGGACCTCGTATCTCTCTTTTAAGCCACGCAGAATTGCAATTGTGTCTTCTACAGTAGGCTCACCTACGTAGATTTGTTGAAAGCGGCGCTCTAGAGCAGCGTCTTTCTCGATATATTTCTTGTATTCGTTAAGCGTAGTGGCGCCGACACAGCGAAGCTCTCCACGAGCGAGTGCTGGCTTCAACATATTCGAAGCATCAATTGCACCTTCTGCAGCGCCGGCTCCGACTAATGTATGTAGTTCGTCGATGAATAGGATGATCTGGCCCTGGGTATTTTCGATCTCCTTCAGCACCGATTTGAGTCGATCCTCAAACTCTCCACGATACTTCGCGCCAGCCAACATCGAACCGAGATCCAAGGCCACCAGCCGCTTGTTGCGGAGCGTTTCCGGGACGTCACCCGAAACGATTCGCTGAGCGAGACCTTCAACAATAGCAGTCTTGCCAACGCCCGGCTCGCCGATTAGCACCGGATTGTTCTTGGTGCGTCGGGAGAGTACTTGAATGGTCCGGCGAATTTCGTCGTCGCGTCCGATTACTGGATCGAGTTTGCCTTTTCGCGCCTGCTCAGTCAGGTCACGGGCAAACTTGGAAAGAGCCTGATAATTTTGTTCGGCGTTTTGGTCAGTAATGCGTGAACCACCACGCATCTGCTCGATCACCTTGAAAAGATCTTCGCGGTTGACGCCATGTTGACGCAGAATCTTTCCAGAATCGCCGTCCTTCTCTTCCACTATTGCAAGCAGGAGATGTTCGGTAGAAACAAACTCATCCTGCATTTTATCGGCCTGTTTTTGAGAAGCTGTAAAAACCTGGCTCAGGCGATTGCTGAAATACTGTTGGCCGCCCTGTACTCGCGGGAATCGCGAGATTGCAGCCTGAGTGTCATTGAGAATGACCGCTACGTTGGCGCCAAGCTTACCCAGCACCGGTCTAACGATTCCTTCGGGCTGGTCCAACATTGCAGCAAGCAAGTGCTCAGGCTCGACCTGTTGATTTTGATTTCTCTCGGCGAGTTCTATTGCCGCCTGGATTGCTTCTTGTCCACGAAGGGTAAACTTATCTAATCGCATTACATTATTTCCGAAGGTTTAGCTTTCAAACCCAAACGGGCTCGCCTTATGCATCCCAAACTGCAGCGAGCCCGCCTAATGGATGCCCCCCTGATTATCTGCCGCCAGCTACCTCTTTTGCTTTGTCCGTTGATTTTGTATCGATTGTTTTGGTTGCGGCATCAGTTCCTGCTACCTCGATTCGCCGCGACTTGGTCTCTTCTCGTTTCGGTAGCGTCACGCGAAGGACACCATTGTTGTACTCGGCAGTTGCACCCTCGCTTGAAACAGTCTGGGGCAGAGTGAAAGAACGGGTGAACTGTCCATAAGACCGTTCGACTCGGTGATAGTTGTCACTCTCGTCCGTCTTCTCGAAACGTCTTTCTCCGCGAAGGGTAATGACGCTGTTCTCGATTGACAAATCGAAGTCTTCCTTTTTCATGCCAGGAAGTTCGGCTTCAAGGACGATCTGGTCCTTGTTCTCATAAATATCGACGCTAGGCGCCCATGCTCCTCTGCCGATACCCTCGTCCCCGAACGCTCGGGTCATGTTCGTTGAGAACAGGCGATTAACTTCCTCTTGTAAGGTGCGAAGGTCCCTAAACGGGTCGTATCGAACAATACTCATGACTTAACCCTCCTTAACAAAATTCCCTTTGTTTTTGCGCTCGAAGCTCGTCTCACTTTCAGGCGGCTGAGCGTGACCGCATAATAAAGATTGAGTGTCTCATTGTCAAGTCTGGTGTTAGGTAGGGAAAATGCAGGGGAAATGTGCGGCTAAGCTAGAATTTTGGTGCTTTCAAGAGATATTTAGGAGGCCTTAGATAATAATAGAGCACAAGACATTAGTAGCTTCGAAGTTAACCTGGAGATAGTCCGGCGGGCGTTTTTAGCCCTATTGAGAAAGGCCAAAAAACCGTTTGATGGCAGAGAGAATACCCTCAGATTCGGCCTTCCGAGCTGCGTCGGGATCAGCATGGGTCGCCAGGCCCTCGCGCCTTTCAGACATGATAAAGCTCAGAGATTCGACCAGGTCGGGGTTGGTATCAAAGACTCGCTTCATCGCGGCATGGCCAATCTCGAGCACTTCGGTCTCTTCGATCGCGACAACGTTTGCAGTGCGAGGTTCGCCTGTGAAGAGCGCCATCTCACCAAAGAAGTCACCCTCGTTAAGCGTTGCGACAGTTCGAGGTCGGCCATTGTCGTTGACTTGAACCTGAACCCGACCGTTGTGAACCACAAACATTGACGAACCGGGATCGCCGGCGCGAATGACTGTTTCACCGGGTGCGAACACATGTCTGACTGCCGCTTGTGCCAGCATTCCAGTTTCATCGACCGACAAAGGAGCAAAGATATCGACCGCGGCGAGCCGTTCAACGATAGCGCCGCCATCGCGTTCTACCTGTCCGCTCTTCCGCTCAACAATGAGAGTTCTCGTAGGATAGGCGAAGTTAAGTCCCGCTCGTCGAAACGCGTACCAGATGCGCTGTCTGACCAACGCATCGGTGTCGTTATATTTTGCGTAGTCCACCAGCCAGTACTTAACTTCGTAGTCCACGCCGTTATCCCCCAGATTTTTGATCCGGACGTTCGGTGTGATTTTGTCGGAGACGTTATCGGCTTCTCGAACAGCTTCGCGAACTACGTGAATAGTTTTCGCTGGTGAATCGGCATACAGGGTGTTGAAGAAGACAAGACGTGCGTTGAGGTTGTCTCGCGGGCAAACCTCGATGGGCTCTTTGGCGGCCGTGCTATTCGCAATCAACACAACGTGATTTTGAAAGGTTCGAATCTTTATCGCTCGCCAACTGATCTCCTCTACAACGCCCGTGTGCCTCAGTGCTCCTACGGTTATTACGTCTCCTACCTGGAATGGTCTGTCGGCTTGAAGCGAGATGCCGGCAAAGAAGTTCCCGAGTGTATCCTGAAGTGCAAGTCCGAAAATTACACCGAAGATGGCCGAGGTGGTGAACAACGCACCCAGGTTGGCATCTGGAAATAAGAATTTGAGCGCGATCAGAAAAAAGATCGTGAAGGCGACTATTGAAAACACATTTCGAACAAGTGTTGGAGCGTCGAAACCTTGTCGAAAGCGGAAAACCAGATCAAAGAATAAGAAATTTAAAGCCTTAACGAGCAGATAACCGAGGATTCCAACAAAGAGTAGCTTCAACACCTGCACCACGGTTTCTGGTGAAGGATTCTTAATGCTCTTTTCTGCTAAAAACGCTTGTAATGATTCGCTTACTGACCAGAACAGTAGCGTCAGTACCAGCGCCACCGCACAGGCAATTAGGAAGACAGCAATCTTTTTAGTGTTGTTAGCCTGGCTCACTGTTTTACGAGGACGAAGTATTAAAATTCGCGACATTGTCCGGCGGGCTGATCTTTTATCACCAATTCAGGCAAATTGACGAGAAGTTTCTGCTTGATCAGTCTGGAATTATTCCGGGAACCAGCGTGATAAGAATATAGAGAAGTGACAGCAAAGTTACCACTAAGACAGTTAGCCAGGCGGCGATATTATAAATAGGACCATTGACGCGATCTCCCATCAACTCTCGGTTATTAACGAGTTTCATCACCGCAAAGAGCACAACTGGTAACAAAAGGCCATTAATCACCTGCGTTACTAAAAGGACGCGTATGAGCGGTAGATTAGGAATTACCGCGATTGCTGCTCCCACCGCTACCAGGAATGTGAATGTTCCCAGGAATGTAGGGGCCTCCCGAAAACTCCTTGAGACCCCTTTTTCAAATCCAAGAGCCTCGCTAATTGAATAAGCCGTCGCAAGTGGGAGCACACCGGCGGCAAGCATCGATGCGCCAAACAACCCGACCCCAAAAAGTGTCTCTGCGTATCGGCCCGCCAATGGGCTGAGTGCACGAGCAGCATCGGCGGCGCTTGTCACCAAAATCCCGGCCTTATTCAGAGTCGACGCAGTGGAGACAACAATGAAAAAGACGATTATCAACGCGAAAATCGTCCCCGCCCATACATCCAGTTTCGTTCTCCCATAGTCTTCAGCCCTTACGCCTTTTTCCACGACCGACGATTGCACGTAAACCTGCATGTATGGCGAGATGGTGGTTCCGATGATTGCTACAAAAGTAAAAATAAAGTGCTGCTCGAATCTGAAGGTGGGCCGCAATACGCCAAGACCAACATCGGTCCAATTAGGGTGAGACAGAAAGGCAGAGACGATATAGCCGAGAAAAACAAGGGCCATCAACAGAAACACTCGCTCGACCCGTTGATAGGATCCTTTAACTACCAACAACCAAATTGCTACGGCTGCCAGCGGCACAGAGACGAAACGCGGTACCCCGAAGAGTTCCGTTGCTGCCGCTATGCCAACAAACTCCGAGACTGTTACGCCCGCGTTCGCAATCAGGAGTGCGAGCATTACCAGAGCTGTCCATCTCACACCGAAACGCTCACGGATTAGATCGGCAAGGCCTTTGCCGGTAACCACGCCCATTCGGGCACACATCTCCTGGACGATACCGAGGCTGATTGTGATTGGAATTAAGACCCAGAGAAGTGAATAACCAAATTCGGCGCCCACGGAAGCGTAAGTCGCAATACCACCAGCGTCATTGCCGGCATTCGCGGTAATCATGCCTGGACCAAGAATCGCCAGGTAGAAGAGGATGCGGCGACCAATCGTGCTGCGCACACCCCGAGCCCCTCGCCGCATTAAACGACGACCAGCAGCTCGAACTGCCGCGCGTGAGTCTGCCACTTGGAGGTTCTCCGTCCGTCATTTCAGTTAACCAAACAAACGCGGCAATCTCTGCCGCCAGTCTTTAGGCAAAAGTATTTCCATCGCATCGTCGACGGTGATAATACCCAGAATATCACCAGCTTCATCAATTACCGGAAGCGCGAGCAAATTGTACTCGGCGATACGTTGGGCCACCTCTTTGGCGGGCTCATCAGGATCCGCTCGTTGAAACTCCGTTCTCATTACGTCTTCCAGGGGCATTTCGGAATCTGCGAGGATCAAACTTCGCAGAGCGATTACACCCATTAGTTTCCATGACCCCTCAGTTTCGACGACGTAGAGGTAATAAATCATGTTCGGTGTTTCCGCCATCTCACGCAGCCGTGAAAGCGCTTCACCGACGGTTAACTCTCGAGGCAGGGTCACAAATTCGGTAGTCATCAAGCCGCCCGCAGTATCGTCAGCGTATGGCAACAACTCGGCAACGTCGGCTTGTTCGTCCTGCTCCATCAAGCCGAGGAGTTCTTCGGCTTTCTCTTCCGGAAGATCGCCCAGTACGTCCGCAGCTTCATCGGGCGACATCCATTCGAGAATGTCCGCCGCTCGTTCCTGGTCCATATCACCGAGAATTCGCGCCTGCTTTTCAGCGGCCATTTCTTCCAGCGTTTCCGCTGCAGTCTCATCATCGAGAGATTCGACAACTTCTGAACCGTGATGATAAGAGAGTGCTTCGGCGAGACGGGCGATTTCAACTGGATGCAGCCGTGCCAATTTGCCGCTGGACGACTTGAGCTGCACGGTTGCGGCGTCAGTCGCGAGGTAGCCGACGTCGGCCCAGTCAAGCACTTCAACTGGAGTCTTTGTGCCGACAAATCCAGACGGAGCCAGCCGCCGCCAGAGTCCCTGGAGACTCACGTCGGCTCTTGTTACACGCCAGTCGCCAGCGGCTTCGATAA
>Ga0207674_10000469_pt1 | contig 52895 bp, 45 predicted proteins | sample KBSCornC72_FD_184303 | JGI IMG/M metagenome (GOLD analysis project Ga0207674, IMG submission 184303) | Corn rhizosphere microbial communities from Kellogg Biological Station, Michigan, USA - KBS Corn C7-2 (SPAdes) (version 2) | ecosystem: Host-associated > Plants > Roots > Rhizosphere > Soil ... | reverse complement strand
GGAGTAATGTCTGCGCACGCGCCATCTATAACTGCGCCCGCCGGAAAAACATCACATCGAATCCTCGTTGACGTGGTTGAGAATCGACTGGGGATGAAAAATCACCCACCTCTGCTAGAAGGCGGCAGTGAACCTCTGGTCGACTCGAACACGCCGAAAAACAGTCCGGCAGTAGACTTCCTGATCAAAACATCGCGCCAGTTCTCAAAAGATGATCGCCTGACAGTGCTTGTCATAGGCGCAGCGACCGACGTAGCCTCAGCGATCCTCACCGATCCCTCGATCGCCGATCGGATCCGCGTCGTCCAAATGGGATTCAATGATGAGGCGGGTGGAGAGGAATTCAACATTGCCAACGACGTCGCCGCAGTCCAGGCCATTCTTGATTCCGATGTCCCCCTGGTGATTGGACCAGGTAAAGTCTGTCGCGAAAATTTGGCGTTTACGCTTCAACAAGCTAAAGACATGCTCGCGAATCACGGGCCGATAGGCTCCTGGCTTTTGGAGGAATTTGAGGCCTGGTATTTTCGTAATGTTAAGCCGATCCGCGTTAACGACTTCACGAGAACCTGGCCGATCTGGGACAATATTACGCTGGCCTACGTCCTGGGAATGACATCACACCACGAACTACCGAGACCTCGATTAAGAGCGAACATGACGTTCGAACAAGTCACGAGGGACCGTACAGTGACCTGGATAACGGACATTGATGAACGACGAATGTGGTCTGATTTTTTCACTTTGCTCGATAAGTATCAACGGACTCATAAAATAAAGAAACAACCTTATGGGCGGTTAACTTTCGGAATGCCCTGAGACTTTAAAAACGACACCACGGAGATGAAAGATGACCAATCGAATATCGCGTCGTAGTTTTGGAAAGATTGCCGGTTCGGCTGCCCTGGCCACGACAACGTCAACATCACTAACGCCGCTATTGGAACCGTTAGCTCGCTCTGAAGCACCTCCGCTGCAGACGACGCAGGGAAGGGAGTTTCCAAAGGGTTTTCTTTGGGGGTCCGCAACTGCGTCATATCAAGTTGAAGGAGCGGTTAAAGAGGATGGCAGAGGACCATCCGTTTGGGACACCTTCTCCCATACACCAGGCAAAACAGTTGATAACGCTACGGGTGACGTCGCCGACGATCACTACCATCGCTACAAAGAAGATGTTCAGTTAATGAAAGCACTAGGCGTCAAGAGTTATCGTTTTTCTATCGCCTGGCCCAGGGTCTTTCCTTCCGGGGACGGAGCGCCTAACCCAAAGGGTCTTGATTTCTATAGTCGCCTGGTCGATGAATTGCTCGCTAATAACATTCAACCCTTCGCTACTTTGTATCACTGGGACCTTCCCCAATCGCTGCAGGATCGCGGCGGCGGCTGGGAGTCGCGTGATACTTCGAAAGCATTTGGTGAATATGCAGGCTACGTGGCTGAGCGACTTTCGGATCGGGTCAAACACTTCTTCACAATTAATGAGTTCGGGGCTTTTGTTGAACTCGGATACCGAATTGGTATTCACGCCCCAGGTGTGAAGTTACCTCCAGGCCGTTTCAATCAAACTCGTCACCATGCAGTCTTGGGACATGGACTTGCCGTCCAAGCTATTCGCGCGAAAGCCAAGACGGGGACCAAGGTTGGACTCGCAGAGAACATGACAATCTGCGTCCCCGTCATCGAGAACGCACAACACATTGAGGCTGCGACTCGCGCGGCTCGAGAGTTGAACGCTCCATACATGACTGTAATCCAGGAGGGAAAGTACACCGATGCCTACCTTGCTTCGGCGGGGGCCGACGCACCAAAGTTTACTCCTGAAGATTTAAAGATTATTTCAAGTCCACTCGATTTCGCCGGGATAAATATCTACACGCCTACCTACATCAGGGCTGATAGCTCCGCCGCCGGCTTCGCTGTGGTGCCGCCGCCGAAGTCTTATCCGCACATGGCATCGTCGTGGTTGAATATTGGACCAGAGGCTCTTTACTGGGGCCCGAGACATGTCGCGAAGATTTGGAACGTAAAAGAGATTTACATCACCGAGAATGGCTGTTCTTCGTCTGACATACCTGCTGCCGATGGCATTGTCTATGACACTGACCGGGTGATGTACCTGCGCAATTACCTGACACAGCTTCAACGGGCAACGGCTGACGGAATTCCGGTCAACGGCTATTTCTTGTGGAGTTTGATGGACAACTTCGAGTGGGCTGATGGCTATACCAACCGGTTTGGGCTTCACTACGTTGAGTATGCTACTCAGAAAAGAACGCCGAAGTTGAGTGCAGCATTCTATAAAGATGTCATCGCGCGGAATGCGGTCGCCTAGACGATCTTTTAGTCATGGTTGTCATTCGTGGCAACCATGACTAGTAACTTAGCCATGCACTCACAATTTTCCCGGTACTCGATGAAGTTACTTTACTCTCTCGCCGTGTTTCTGTGCTTTGCGATCAATTGTCTAGCGCAAACTGCCGATTCTGAGTGGCGCTTTTACGGAGGCGACGAAGCAGGTACACGTTATTCAAGACTCGCAGAGATTGATCGGACCAATGTGAAGAATTTGAAACGGGTGTGGACTTATCACACCGGTGAATTGGATCTCGGTCTTCCTACCGCTCCATTCCAGGCTTCATTTTCGTGCACTCCACTGGTTGTTAATGGGGTCATGTACATTTCAACCCCATCGAGTCGCGTTATTGCACTCAACGCTGAAACTGGCACTGAGCTTTGGAAGTACGATCCGCAAGCAACCAGGAAGCAGCGTGAGTTTAACTCCCATCGTGGAGTGGCCTACTGGGAAGGACCGGGCTCGAATAAAAAAGGGACCGATCGTCGAATTCTGTTTGGAACCGTTGATGGCCGGTTGATAGCCGTTAATGCCGACTCGGGCCAGCCTGTAAATGAGTTTGGCGTTGGAGGTGCAGTTGACTTGCGCGCTCACGGGGCCGACAAATTTAAGCAGGATCCATCATGGGGGGCTCGGGTAACGTCTGCACCCGTTATCTTTAAAGACCTGGTGATCGTTGGCTGGGGACTCCCTGAATTTCCGGCAAAGGGACCGAGCGGAGATGTGCGGGCCTATAACGTCCGATCCGGCAAGTTAGTTTGGACCTTTCATACTGTTCCTCATCCCGGTGAACCAGGAAGTGATACATGGTCTACCGACGCCTGGAAGGACCGGATGGGCGCGAATGTCTGGTCCACTATGAGCGTGGACGAGAAACTGGGGCTCGTGTTTTTACCAGTGGGCTCACCCGCCTACGACTTCTACGGCGGGGACAGGAAGGGAAAGAATCTGTATGGGAATAGCCTTGTAGCTCTCAAGGCGGCCACCGGTAAGGTGGTCTGGTATTTTCAGATGGTCCACCACGATCTTTGGGATTATGATCTGCCTGCTCAACCTTCATTGATAATTCTCAAACACAACGGTCAATCAATACCGGCAGTGGTCCAGGTCACGAAGATGGGCTTCGTTTTTGTGCTTGATCGCCGCAACGGCAAATCGCTCTTCCCAGTCGAAGAGCGACCGGTACCGCAAACCGAGGTGCCGGGCGAGGAAACCTGGCCCACTCAACCGTTTCCAGTTAAGCCTCCGGCCCTTGCTCGACAATCGATGACGCGCGACGAAATCAGTAAAGTCTCGCCAGAATCTGAACGCTACTGCAGCGAACTCTTCGACAAGTTGTCTAACAAAGGTCCCTACACACCGGCAGGTCTGAAGCCGACGCTCATGTTTCCCGGATACCACGGTGGCGGCAATTGGTCGAGCGCGTCGTTCGATCCAGTCAGCGGATATCTTTATGTGAACATGAATGAAGATGGCGCAATTGGTCAGATGAATCCACAGCCTCCAGGCTCGCCAATCCCATTTGTAAGGCAGGGACGATTTGAAGAGTATGCCTGGTTTCGCGACAAAAATAATCGGCCATGTCAGCAGCCTCCCTGGGGTACGCTCACAGCCGTTGATCTCACTAAAGGCGACGTTGCCTGGCGCATTCCCCTCGGTATCGTTGAGGAGCTCGAAGCGAAGGGCGTTCACAATACAGGCACACAAAATTTGGGCGGCTCAATCGTTACCGCCGGTGGAGTAGTATTCATCGCTGCCACAACTGACCATCGTTTCCGCGCCTTTGACGCCAAGACGGGCAAACAATTGTGGGAAGATCAACTCGAAGCGAATGGTCACGCGACGCCCATGACGTTCAGAGGCTTAAAAGGCGGTAAACAATTTGTTGTAGTTACGGCAGGCGGTGGAGGTTTCTTAAGATCTCTAAGTAGCGTTCTCTCGGATACGGTGGTCGCCTACACGCTGCCATAACACCGCGTTGCATTCTGGTGAGGGACCGTTTTAATAAAAAACGACTCTTCCTGCAACCCGGTTTCTTCGAAAAAGGTACAAACGCACTATTCACGTCCGGGACCAGGAAGTATCCGGTCTATTTCCATTATCCATGGTCGGAGCAGGATAACCTGACGATCATTTTGCCTAAGGGTTTCTCGCTTGATAACGCCGAACAGCCGGCGCCGATAAGTGTCTCCGGAGTCTGTGGGGAGCAGATAAATATGGGTATCAGCAAGGATGGAGAACTGTTGGTCTATAAGCGAATGTTTTTCTTCGGGGCAAAGGACGCAATCTACTTTCCGGCAGACAACTACGGCCAGCTAAAAAGTCTGTTTGAAGAGATTACGAAAGCAGACAATCACATAATCACTCTCAAACAGGCGTCCCAATAAGATCGCATCCGATTAGAAGACCAGAGTCTGAATTGAGTGCGGCAAGCTCTCGACTTCAGCCGCGTTGCCAGACACCCACAACCAGTAGTTCGCACTCTTATCGCTCGAGTTCATCACGACTACCGTCACTTTTCCGTTCGGATTTAGAAATGCAGTGGATTCGAGTTGACTGCGACTCGGCGAGCTGGCAATTCGTTTCGCTCCCGGCTGAATAAACTTCGAGAAGTGACCAATATAGTAGTAAGAGCTGAGGTAGGTTAATTCTCCGGTTTTAGTGTCGGCGTGCACCGGTGCAAAGCAGAAGTTCCCAACGTGGTTTGGTCCACCTTTTTCATCCAATAAGACATTCCAGTCAGTCCAGGCAACCGTGCCGCTGTTGAAGTCGTTGATCATTGAACGGCCGTATTGCTCGCCGAACTTCCATTCGTTAATTCGTTCCGCGTTAAATGAATCGACACAACCTTCGGTGAAGATCAAGTGCTTGTCCGGAAACGTTTCATGAACCAGTTTGACGTTCTCGAACATCGGCTCGCCACCGCTCCAGGGTTCATACCAGTGGAAACCTATACCCCATACAAATTTTGCGGCGTTAGGGTCGGCGAGAATAGTGCTGGCACGCTGATAAATCAGATCGCGGTTATGGTCCCAGGCGATGATGTTCTTGTTTGCGAGTCCCTCGCGCTTGAGCGTTGGTCCAAGATAGTTCTTCAGGAAGTCGCGCTCTTCTTCAGCAGAGTAGATACATGACTCCCACTTCTGAGTCGCCATGGGTTCATTTTGAATTGAGATTCCCCAGATTGGGATTCCCTCGCGCTCGTAGGCCTTTATAAACCGGACGTAATAGTTGGCCCACGACTGGTAAAACTCAGGTTTGAGTTTGCCGCCATGAAGCATGTCCCCGTTGTCTTTCATAAAAGCGGGAGGACTCCAGGGGCTCGCAAAAATACTAAGTTTACCTTTGCTCGCCGATATCGCTTCTTTAATAAATGGAATGCGAAACTGTTTATCGTGGTCAACGCTGAAAGACTTGAGGTCTTTATCACCCTCGGTTACATAGCTGTAACTTCCGCTCGAGAAGTCACAACTGTGAATATTTGTCCGCGCGATTTTGTATCCGAGACCTTTTTGCTCGTCGAAGTACGCGTCGACGATTTCCCGCTGTTTGGGCTTCGGCAGCAAGGCAAAAGTTTCGGCTGATGAATCCGTCAGCGCGCCGCCGATGCCAAGGAAAGTTTGGAACTGTTTGTTGCGATCGACAAAAACGCAGATTTGAGTCTCTTTGGGTTGTCCGACTGGCTTGAAACTCGCGGTACCTGTAGCGGAAAGCTTCTGATCTGTATTTTGTGCAGTCGTATAAATGGTGACTGTGTCGGGTGGCTCTGCTGCAGCGCTACCGGTGCCGTTGTTAGTCGGTTCGTGTTCTGCAGAATTCTTTGAACCGAAGGTCAGCTGACTGTGGGCCAATAGAGTGGCCGAGGACGCAATTAGAAACTTACGACGGGCGATTTTCATGCACGAAACTTTATCATATGTTTCTGGGTTTTCAGGGATTGTAATTGTAATGGTCTTTGGTTTTAGGTCTTCGGTCTTTGTGATTGCAATCCGCGAATTGCAATTTAGGTTTTGCGTTTTGTATCCCCTAGTTGATAGTTTTGATCGGTGATTCTGGCAGTACCGCAACCAAAGGCCCAAGATCAAAATCCAAAGACCAAACATCAAAATGATTTCCATTAACGAATGGCCCGCTCAAACCACTGACGACTTATATCCCGACATAAACATGCTGGCGCAACTGCTTCACGCCTGCGTCCTGGGAGGGGCCGGGGTGAGCTTCATCACGCCATTTTCTATCGAGGAAGCGCGTGCGTTCTGGTTCGAAACCGTACTGCCAAACGTGCGTACTGGAAAACGCCGGGTGCTTGTTGCACGCGCCGGTCATAAAATCGTGGGCTCCGTTCAACTCGATCTTGATACACCGCCGAATCAACAACATCGCGCGGGCGTAACGAAACTTCTAGTCAATCCTGACTCACGCAGGCAGGGGATTGGTCGCGATTTAATGTTGGCGCTCGAAGATATAGCGCGATCAGAAAGTCGAACCCTTCTCACGCTGGACACTGTCACAAACAGTCCTGCTGAAGTGCTCTATCGAGCACTGGGATTCGAGACGGTAGGAGTTATTCCTGACTACGCCCGAGCGTCACTCACACCAGCGTTCGAAGGCACGACGGTTATGTATAAGAAAATCAGCCTGTGAACTATTTTAGCGGTATTTCGAGTTTGCGCTTTTGCAGAAATCGTCTCGCTGCGGGATTACTCTCTAATCCAATTGCCATATCGTAAGCACGAGCAGCTTCCGAAACCTCACCTGCTCGCACGAGCAATTCTGCTCGTGCGGCCCAATATGGTTGATATTCAGCGACCCGTTGATCCTCGGCAATTTTTGTCAGCGCGGCGAGCCCGGCGAAAGCTCCCTCAACTTCTGCCAACGCTAACGTCCGATTTACAGCAACGACCGGCGAGCCGGCAAACGCCAATAGTGCGTCGTAGATGTTGAGTACTTCATTCCAGTTATTCCTGCCAGTTTCACGCCGGTAGACATGCGCAGATTGCAGAGCAGCTTCCAACTGATACCTCCCGGGTAAGCGATAGGCGCTGGCTTTAAGTAATAATGTTTCAGCTTCCAGCATCATCGATCTGTCCCACCTGCTTGTCTCCTGCTCACTAAATGGAACGTATTCGCCTCGTTCATTGCGTCGAGCCAGACGTCGCGCTTGCGCATGGAGCAAAAGAGAAAGCAGGCCGAGTGCTTCGGCCTCATCAGGTAGTAACTGAACAACGAGTCGAGCTAGAAACAGCGCTTCTTCGGTCAAGTCGCGGCGGACCAGATCGGTGCCGGTGGGGTCGCTCCAGCCTTCGTTAAAGCATGCATAGATGGCATCGAGCACACCATCCAGGCGGGGAGAGAGTTCATGTACATCGGGAACATGGAAGGGAATCCGAGCTTGTCGAATCTTGTCCTTCGCGCGGACCAGTCGTTTTCCCATTGTGGTGGGAGATACAAGAAAGGAGGTGGAAATCGTCTTCGCGTCGAGACCTAAGACGCACTGCAGCATTAAAGGAGCGCGGATGCCAGCGTCGATGGCTGGATGTGCACATGCAAACATCAAGGCCAGGCGTCGGTCAGGTATCTCGGCATCAGCATCGAACGGATCCCAAGTCTCGGCGTTGAACTCAAGTGTTGCAGTGGCCGCTTCAGCGGTGGAACGCCGGCGCAGCGCGTCGATCATCCTTCGTCGCGCCACTGTCAGCAGCCACGCCTCTGGATTGGAAGGACAGCCCTTCAACGGCCAGTCTTCGAGGGCAGTCGTGAATGCCTCGGCGAGAGCGTCCTCAGCACCGCCAATGTCGCTCATGCGTCTGGCGAGTAATGCCAACAGCTTGCCGTAACTTCGGCGCAGCACCGCTTCCGCCAGCTCGTTGGATTGTTCAAGCATAATAGGGGTTATGCGGCCAGGGGTCGGGGGCCAGAGTACACAATTGAGTGGCATAGGGCTAAATGGAGTGAAGCGGGAATTATCAGTTCTTAATTATCAACTCCTATTTCTACTGCTCCCTGACCTCTGACCCCCAGCTCTTAGCTTTACTGCCCTCTGACCTCTTGACCCCCAGCTCCTAGCTTGTAGGTTCATAAGACACGAAGACGTTTCCGTTCTTGAAGGTGCGTGTTTTTGTCAGCCGTAACTGTTTTAGATCATCGCCTTCAAACATCGTCCTACCCTTACCTAATATCACTGGATTTACCACTACCTGAAATTCGTCAATCAAATTGGCCTGAGTAAGTTGTGAAACAATGGTCCCACTTCCCATCAACGCCATGCCTTCACCATCGCCGGCTTTCATCTTGATGACCTCGTCAATGAGATTGTTCTTGACCAGTCTTGTATTGTTCCAGGTTGCTTCGTCGAGTGTTCTTGAAAACACCACCTTGGGAAGATTATTCATCTGCAATGCAACCTCAGGCATGCTTTGCGAGGCGGCTTCCGTGGGCCAAAAGCTGGCCATCATCTGGTAAGTGACGCGGCCAAACAGTAAAACGCCACCACCTTTTGCATTCTCCGTCACAAATGAATTCCATTCGTCGTCTACGTGGTTTTTAGCCCAGCTCATTTGATTGTTCGCATCGACGAAGTAACCGTCTAAAGAGATGTGGTTGAAGACTATTAGTTTTGGCATCGGACCATTCCCTTCTGAGATTGTTGATGGGACTTTATACTTTGACTTGCAATGCTCGAACGGAAGTTCAACCAGGCGCCTCACATATATTCCGCGGGATCCCGCGTAAGCAGAGTTCCGTCTCTCAGCGGACGCACTTCGACAGTGCCATGCAAAGCCGTCGGCGACCGCGCTGCCCACGCTATCGCGGCATCAAGGTCTGCGACTTCAATGATGTGGAAGCCACCCAGTTGCTCTTTTGTATCAGCATATGGACCGTCAAGAACCTGCGGCTGCCCTTCGACAACTCGAACTGTCGTGGCAGAGGTGGTTTCATAAAGACCTTTGCTCTCTTTGAGTACACCGGCGTTCATCATCGCCTCCATGTAGGCCCTGTATGCCCCCAACCAGTATTCTTTTTCATCCTGGGTTAGTTCGGGCCAGCCTGATTCGTTAACGTAATCCATCAGTAGATACTGCATTTACAGACTCTCCTTTTTGGGTGTTTACTCGCTTTCTACTTTAATGTCGCTTCAGACACAACCATTTGGACCTTGGAGTGCGGCGGCCGTCGCCGCTTTGTGATTGCGAGGCCTTAATATGTCTGGAAAAGTAAGTGTGCCTCAATTTTCTACTCGGGCATCTCCATTTTCCCGAGAATAGTTGGTGTTTTAATGGAGTTGCGTACAAATATCGGGTTGCCTAAAAAGCGCCGCCGGGCCGGCGCACTCCAAAGGTGGCTTGAATTACGCGTTATATATGTAAAAGGAGACTGTCTGTATGAGTTCAATTTCAAACGCACCACAAACTTCAACGGAATTCGATCAATTAAAAACCAAGTTAAAAACAACCTGGATGACGGGAGACTACGATACATTTTCGAGGTACATGCAGAAAGATGCTGAGGAACTCTATAACCGCCTGCAAATTCCACCAGGCTCGAAACTTCTGGATGTAGGATGTGGCGCGGGTCAACTTGCTTTAATTGCGGCTCGCGCCGGAGCAGATGTCGTTGGTTGCGATATCGCAACTAACTGGCTCGAGCGCGCGCGCGCGCGTGCCGCCGAGGAAGGACTGGCCGTGAAATTCGAAGAAGGAGACGCAGAAAACCTGCCGTACGATGACGCCCAGTTTGATGTTGTAACGAGTCTCGTCGGTGCGATGTTTGCGCCACGTCCGGACCGAGTCGCCGCTGAATTGACTCGTGTGGTCAAACCGGGTGGAAGAATTGTGATGGCGAATTGGACTCCGTCGGGATTTATTGGACAAATGTTTAAGACTATCGCGCAACACCTGGCACCTGCCGGTATGCCTTCGCCCGTGCTCTGGGGTGACGAAGCAACTGTGCGCGAACGCTTTAAAGATGGAATATCCAATCTGAAACTCACAAAGCAGTTTTACCATTTCAATTATCCCTTTTCGCCAGCGGACGTTGTTGAGTTTTACCGCCTTAACTACGGTCCGACATCTCGTGCCTTTGCTGCTCTCGAAGGCGAGGAAAAAGAGAAACTGCGGCACGCCTTAGTGGATTTGTGGTCAAGCCACAATAAGGCGGCTGACGATCAAACGAGTGTGGACGCCGAATATCTCGAGGTAATCGCCACTCGCGCCTGATAACTATGAATGGCGATCAGGAAGAACGGGTTATGCATTGAGCTGGTCCATCCAGTTTCAAATTTAACCCGTTTTTATTTTGAATCTAATTATTCGCTATGCCTTAACGGTTCAGGTTTAGTCAGTCACTTCCGTACTCGGTTTCCATTCTCTGGGCCACAAGTCTCGTTATGAAAGAGTTTGTCTCAGCAGTGGTTGTTGTTTTTTTGTGTCCGAGGCAGCTCCGAGTCGGTTTTTAGTAATGGATTAGTTTCTCGCCGCAGTAAGACTTTACAAAACAAAAATTTCGCTGTTTCGTCTGAAATTGAACATCCTTTTGCTCCAGCATCGCGAGGTGCGTTCAGGTTAAGGAGGGTTTATGGGTAAACGACTAAGCTTACTTTGTATCGCGGTTGTCTGTATTGGAGCTGTGACAGCAATGAACATTAGCTCGCAGACGAAGAAGAGTACGAAATCAAAGGCAAAATCTACTGTGGCAGCGGCGGCTCCGACGCCAACGCCGGAGCCGCCCATCCGTGGTTCCAACATAAAGGAGGGCCAGAGTCAGGCCTCGAAAGCGTCAAAGGTTTTGAGCGAAATAATGGGAGCGCCTGACAAAGGAATACCGAGCGACCTACTCGACAAGTCCGAATGTGTGTTGGTATTTCCGTCGGTGGTGAAGGGGGGCTTTATCGTGGGAGGACAGGGAGGCAGAGGCGTCGCAAGTTGCCGCCTGAGTTCCGGATGGTCGGCGCCGGCTTATTTTGAAATAAAAGGTGGCAGTGTGGGCTTGCAAATAGGAGGTGCTTCGACCGACTTTGTTCTGCTGATAATGAATGAAAAAGGAATGAAGAGTCTACTTTCAGACAAGTTTGAGCTGGGCGGCGAAGCTTCTGTGGCGGCTGGACCAGTTGGCAGATCCGTTAGTGGAACGACAGACGCCAAATTCGATGCGGAGATCCTTTCCTATTCACGAAGCAAAGGTCTTTTTGGTGGGCTTGCACTCAAGGGGTCGGTAATATCGCCCGAGAAAAGCGACATGGAAGGAACATACGGCAAGGGTGTAACAGCAGAGACAATTCTTGCAACTAACAAGAATCGCGCTCCGGCCGAGGTACAGGTGTTCCCGAACAGCCTGGGCCAATACTCATCGAGGACCAAGTAGGATAATAGGTCCTAAGAAGTACTCGGTTGAACTTCGAAGCGGCAACGCGGCGGGCCATTACGATCGCAGTTTTCTTTTACTGGCGAGCCCACAATCTCGGAGAGCAATGCCTGGGCCAAACCGCAGACTTCGGGATGTTCAGCTACGACAGCGGCGAGAGGACAACTCTCGCTGCTGATCACAATCTTGCCAGTACCACTCTCGACGCGGGGTGCACCACCGAGCGCCTCAAGCGTCGAGAGTGCATTTTTAATTCTATCGTGTTGTGCAACACCACGCGGATTAGCCTGGCCAGTCGCAAGTGAGTGACCTACCTGTTTTAGAACTTCATCGAGCGTACTAGCGTCCAGCCTGGTTTTCAGCGCTCCAATGAGCTCGTTCAATAAAACATCATAAGCCTTCGGAAAGAGATGTTCTGCGTCTTCCGTCAGCTCGTACGCGAAATGAGGCTTTCGCGTCCCGGGTTGCGTACCGCTCTGCTTGATCAGTCCATCGCGTTCGAGTGAGAGCAGATGAGCACGCACAGCGTTGTCAGTCAGGCTCAGTTCGGCCGAGAGGTCATTAACCGTCTTAGCCGACCCTCTGAGGAGCGTCACTATTCTCCCCCGGGTACTCTCAAAAAATCTCTTGTCCAGTTTCGTCTGCTTCATTTTCAGTGGGATTATCACACGTTTTGCGCATAAATACAATAAGTCAAAGAAAGACTTGACTTATTAGGATTATGGTGTAAGCTGGCGGCAAATCCATCATTCAAGGGAGGACAAAGTGATGCAGCAAGTATTTCATGAGGGTGTCTTGGACCGTGATGTTGATCAGCGTACTCTCGCGCAACCCGCTTTTCAGGCTTATCAAATTCTACGACTCGGATTTACGGTCGCGCCGATTATCGCCGGCATTGATAAATTTACTCATCTGCTGGTGAATTGGGATCAATATCTACCTTCTGTAGTAAACCGAATGGTCGGAGGACATGGGCACGAATTGATGCTCGTAGCCGGCGTGATTGAGATCGTCGCCGGACTTGGTGTTTTTTTCAAGCCAAAGATCTTTGCGTATGTCGTCTCCGCCTGGTTGGTACTAATCATCGTCAACTTATTACTGGTTCCTGGATATTTCGACGTAGCGTTGCGTGACCTCGGACTAGCATTGGGTGCGCTCGCACTTGCGCGTCTTAGTCAATCTTACGACTAACATTCAGTACCGAACCAATTTCTAAACATGAGTCAAGCACTGGAAATTATCGATTTGCCAACATCAGACCTGGGCGACGAATTCGTCGTTCGCAAGCGGCATACGCCGACCGTTGAACGAGTGGCCTCGGCCAGTCTGCCAACAGATTTTGGCGAGTTCAAGATCCTTGGTTACAGGTCACTCATTACCGCCGAAGAGTTTGTCGCGCTCACCAAAGGTCGGTTGACCAGTGAGCAGGCAACTCTTGTGCGGCTTCACTCCCAATGTCTCACTGGAGATGTTTTTGGATCGCTGAGATGCGATTGTGGGCCACAACTGCGTCGTGCGTTAGAGTTGATTTCACGCGAAGGAGTTGGGGCAGTCGTTTATCAGCAACAGGAGGGTCGTGGCATCGGAATTATCAACAAGATTCGAGCTTATGCTCTACAGGATGATGGCGCAGACACTATCGAAGCGAACGAGCAATTAGGGTTACCTGTCGATTTGCGTTGTTACTTGCAGTGCGGCGAGATCTTCCAGGACCTTGGATTGCGCAAGGTTCGAGTACTATCGAATAACCCGAAAAAGTTAAAGGCCCTCGAGTTGGCGGGACTCGAAGTTGTAGAGCGCGTTCCTTTGATCGTTCCCGTTAGAACCCCGGCTCACAACTATCTGCAAACCAAGAAAGAGAGAATGGGCCACCTCCTCGGTTCCTAAGTTGAAGGGGCGTCCTTGCGGGAACGCCCCTCTACTTTCCGATACCATCGTCGTCCTGGAAACCACCACTCCAGTAAGCTCAGAACCTTCCCACGTGCAGTTGTGATCCGAGCTATGGCCTCAAGGCTTGATAGCTACTTTAATCACTCCGTCGAGTCGTTCGCTAAACAGATCATAGGCCTCGCTAATTCGATCGAGCGTGTAAGTGTGCGTTAAGAGCGGTGTCAGATCGACGCGCTTATTTCTTACGACCTCCATCAAACGTCGCATGCGTTCTTTGCCGCCGGGACACAAGGTGGTCACGATGCGGTAATCGCCAATGCCAGCGCCAAATGACTCGTAAGGAATTTCGAGTTTCCCGGAATAAACACCAAGGCTCGATAGCGTACCCGCAGGTCGCAAACACTTCAGCGCTCGTTCAAAGGTCGGTTGGGTTCCCAGGGCCTCGATCGCTACGTCGCAGCCTCCACCTGTCAATCGTTTCACTTCTGCGACAACGTCTACGTAGCGAAAATCCAATGTGACGTCGGCGCCCATTCGCCGGGACATTGCCAGCCGGTGTTCATCACCATCTACGCCTATTATTAAAGATGCTCCAAGTAGCCTTGCCCCGGCAGTCGCGCACAATCCGATCGGTCCCTGGGCGAAGACGACGACAGCGTCGCCGATCTTTATGCCGGCCGATTCCGCTCCGCCGAACCCTGTTGAAGCGATGTCCGCAAGCAGCACCACCTGTTCATCGGTCAGCTCGTCAGGAATTTTTGCCAGGTTTGCTTGTGCGTAGGGAACTCGCAGGTATTCAGCCTGGGCGCCGTTGATGGTGTTGCCGAACCTCCAGCCGCCAAGCGTCTCGTAACCCTCGCCGTGTCCACATTGCGATGTGTGGCCCGACAAGCATCCACGACATTGACCGCATGGAGTTATCGCGCCAACCAGAACTCGATCTCCCACCTCATACCCCGTCACTCCTGCGCCTAGCTCAGTAATGACTCCAACCGGTTCATGTCCAATGACCAATCCGGGTTTAACGGGATACTCGCCTCGTAAGATGTGCAAATCGGTTCCGCAGATTGTAGTGAGAGTGACTCGTATTATCGCCTCGCCTACTTCCGCACGAGGCATAGGTACCTCCTCTACGCGAAGAACATTCTTACCGTGAAAAACATTTGCTTTCATTTTCATTTCTGCCCCCTTTTCAAAGAGAGTCGAAGCCTCAACGAGTCAAAAATGACTGAGTTCCCAGTACTTCTCCTGGGCCCACTTGGCCCAACTCCAGAACCGATTGTGTTTCAAGATTGATTGTTCGTCTTGCCACAAGTCCTTTTGAAAAAATAGTCCACCGTTGTCCACATCATCTATGACGAGTTTCAGCTCATGTTGGTAATGAGCTTTGATTTCGGTACCTTTAATCTCGGATGTGAGGTTCTGTACTGCAACCACTGCCTGGCGGACGGCCATGTGGCCAAGCTTCGGCCCATCAAAGTTTAAGCAGTCGCCGATGGCATAAACTCGATCGACTCCTGACACTTGCATTGTTGGATTGACGTTTAGATAGCCTTCACTATTTGTATGTCCAAGATGCGAGGCAGCCGATGCTCCATCGAAGGGAGGGAGCAGCATCAACAGATTGTAATCAATCGAGTGGTTTGTCTCAGTAGTAGCACGAGTTTCACCAATTCTAGTTATCGCAAAGTTTGGTAAGTACTCGATACCACGACGAGCGAGAGACTTATTGATCCTCAGTGTAATTGCGGGATCGTTGAATATCAGTCCTGTTGGCTCAGGGGTGACAATTGTGATCCTGCAATTTGATTGATCGCCTCGCTTCTCGAGTAACCGCGACATGGCAAACGCCGTTTCAAAAACTGGAACGGGCAACCTCGCGCCTTTGCACTGTCCAATGACAATGTGTCCCTCGCGAAACGCCTTAATCGCTCTACCGAATTGAATAGCCTTATCGACGTTCAATAAATGATGCGCATGCTCGTAAAATCCTGTTACTTCTTCCGTGGCAAGCCTCCGACCGAGAGCGAAGACCAGATAGTCGTAAGGAAGCTGCCCCTCAGCTTCTCCATGGGCGACTATCACTCTTTGTTCGTCGGGATTAATGCGCGCTACTTCAGCTTCAATGAAGTTCACGCGGCGATCCAGTAGAGCACTTCGCAGGTCGAACGTAACGTCGTCTCGGTCGTATTTGCCAAAAGCAAGCTTTACCAGCGCTGGATAGAAAACGAACCAACGGCTACGCGATACGAGTGTGATCTGATGCTCGCTGCCCAGTGTCTTGGCCAAATGATCGGCTGCCACTAGCCCCGCGAATCCTCCACCAAGTATCAGGACTTTTGCCATTGTCTAGCTTGCCACCTTTTGAGCTGACTTCGTGGTCTCGGGTTTAAAAACTGGCTTGGGAGATCTAACTACCTCAACCGAGCACTTCGCATGGGAGACAACGGACTGGGAAACTGAGCCCATTAGAAAACGTTCCCAGGCCCGGTATCCGTGAGATCCGACGACTATTAAATCGGCCTCCCATGTCTTCGCTTCGTCAAGAATTACAGCTCGAGGCGATCCGGGCAGGACAGCAATCTCAATTGCCGCTTCTGGGAGCCGTGATCGAAGCGTGCGGGCTGCGTTTTGTACAATCGCGTTTGCCTGCTTCTTAATCGCACGATCAAGTTCGTCGAAGTGTTCAGGTGGCAGAAGCCAGCCTTCAGGTGTGGCGGGTACTGGCACCTCATAGGCATTAAGCACTTTGATTTGTGATTCGGCGGGCCAGGGGCGGCGTGCAACCTCCTCAACAGCGTACAAGCTGCAAGGTGAACCATCTACGGCCAGTAGGATCTTCATGACAGACCTCCTTTGCCAATCAGTAATTTGAAACGGTAATGGATTGGCAGCTAGCGTAGAGTTTGCACACCACGTACCAAAGAATTTTTAACGGAAAGCGGTTGAAAAGTTACGTTTGTGGGAGATCCTTGCTGGGAAGACTGCGCGGGATTTCGCAGCTCGCAGGAAATTCTACGCACGATATCGCTTTATCCACCGATTTCGCCGATCACACAGAATTGAACTCCAACGAGAAGAAGAGCAATTAAGGCGGTTTGGATCGGCGTAATCTGCGGAATCTGTGGATGTTTCTAGCCGGAAATTATCTTTGCGAGCGCCTTGAGCAACTTTTCAGCCGTGTAGGGTTTGTCCAGAAAAATCTCGACACCTTCTAGCGATGCATCGGCCGCTCGCTGGCTGGCGCCAAGTCCGCTGGCAGCGATGATCCGAACCGTTGGATTCATACGTTGTAGCGCCCGGATGGTTGCTGGTCCATCCATGAAAGGCATCATCATATCAGTCACGACCACTGCCACATCGTTCTTATGATCAGCATAGAGTGTAACTGCCTCAGTTCCGTCACTTGCTGTCAAAACTCTGTAACCAAAAGTTTCTAAAGTGCCTTTGGTGATTTCCCGGATTGATTCTTCGTCGTCGACAACCAGCACCAGCTCACCATGACCAAGCGGTAGGTCGGTTTTAAGCTGAGACGCAGATGGTGATGCAGGGTCCCTCTGTAATGCAGGTAGATAGATTGAGAACTGGCTTCCTTTGTGCAACTCGCTGTAGAGATTAACGAAGCCGCCGTGACTCTTGACGATCGTTAGAACGGTTGATAGACCGAGCCCGGTGCCTTTAGTCATCTCCTTTGTAGTGAAGAAGGGTTCAAAAATTCGACTCTGAATCTGCTGGGGGATACCTGGACCAGTGTCGCTGACACTTATTAGTACGAATCGACCGGGAAACGCTTCAACATGCATCTTTGCGTAATTCTCATCGATTAGCTGATTCTCAGCTCTAATTAATATCGAGCCGCCTTCGGGCATTGCGTCGCGCGCATTCACACAAAGATTCATTAAGACTTGATGGATCTGAGTAGCATCGGCTGAAACCAGCCACAGGTCATTAGGTATTTTGTGATTTATCTCAATCGACTTTGGAAGTGTTTCACTCAGTATCTTGATGATCTCCTTTACGAGATGCTTGGGCTGAACGGCCACGCGTTCGCCTTCCACCCCGCGGGCAAACGACAAGACCTGCCGAACCATATCAGCGCCGCGTTCTGCATTTGAACGCAATACCCGAAGCCATTTCTCCGTAGATTCGTCAGTGGCTTTTAACTGCAACATGTCGATTGCCATGAGAATAGGCGACAGTACATTATTCAAATCGTGGGCGATCCCGCCTGCCAGCGTTCCGATTGACTCCATGCGTTGAGCGCGCAGAAATTGGGACTCTATTCTCCGTCGTTCAGTTACATCTGTATTGATAACCAGGATCGACTTTGGAGCTCCGTGTTCGTCTCGCACGAGAGTCCAGCGACTCTCGATGATGATCTCGGTGCCATCCCGACGGACCTGAGTAAACTCTCCGTGCCATTCGCCTTTCTCGATTACGGCCTTCTTTGCTTCCTCGAATCGAGAAACCGGACTGTTAGATAAGAGCTCATTTGCGTTCTTGCCGACTGCTTCGTGGGCCAGCCAACCGTAAATTCGTTCTGCGCCCTGATTCCAGAATAGAATTCTCTGTTCAAGATCGCGGACAAGAATTGCGTCCTGAGCCTGGTCTAGTAGCGCCGCCTGTTCCCGAATTTGCTCCTCACCAGCCTTTCGCTCAGTGATGTCGTTGCGAATCGCGACGTACTGATAGGGTTTCCCTTCAGCGTTTAGGAAGGGAACTATGGTTGTATCGACCCAGTAGTAACCACCATCTTTCGCCCGGTTTTTGATCTCGCCGTGCCATACTTTACCGCTTGCAATTGTGGCCCACAGATTACGAATGAATTCTTTGGAGTGGTAGGCAGAGTTGATGATCCGGTGATCTTGGCCCAGTAACTCTTTTCGTGAGTACTTTGAAATCTCGCAGAACTTGTCGTTGACGTAGTTGATGATTCCGCGTTGATCGGTTATGGCGACAATCGCAGCTTCGTCCAGGGCAAACTTGATGTCAGCCAGTTCCTTCAGAGAACGCTGTAGCACGTCATCTGCCAGCTGAAACTTGTCCACTGTTGAAGTATCGATCGACATACCTTAAATCTAAGCGGTAGTTTCCGACGTGGCGGCGTCTTCCACATTGTCACCAAGTTTTTGTAAACGGTATCTGAGCTGATCTCTTGAGATTCCCAGGAGTTTTGCGGCCTTAGTTTGATTGCCCCCGCTGCGTTCAATAGCTTGCTTGACGAATGATAGTTCAGCCTCGTCCAGGGAGATTCCACCATCTGGAAGGACGAACGAAGGTCCAACTGGCGCTGTTTTGAGGTTAGACGCGTGAGTAGACGTGTGTCCGATCATTCCGGCCGGCAGATATTCAGTCGTGATCTCTTCGCTGTCCTCAAGGATCAATGCGCGCTCGATGACGTTGCGCAGCTCCCTAACATTTCCAGGCCACGAATACCGGCGAAACAATGCGGCAACGTCGGCAGACAGGCCATTAATTTTCTGCCGGCGCCGAATCTTTGAGCTAATTGTTTCGATGTAATGCGTGCTCAACAGCAAAACGTCATCGCCCCGCTCACGAAGCGCAGGGATATCTATCTGAATAACAGAGAGCCGGTAATAGAGATCGAGACGAAAACGGCCCTGCTCACTTTCCTGTTTCAAATCGCGATTCGAAGCCGCGATGACTCTTACGTCGAGCGGAATATCCTTGAGGCCTCCGACTCTTCTGAACGCGCCCTCTTCGAGCACCCTTAGCAGTTTTGCCTGTAAAGAGAGCTCCAACTCACCGATTTCATCCAATAAGAGCGTTCCACCCTCGGCTTGTTCAAACAGCCCTTGCTTACGAGCCTTTGCATCGGTAAACGCGCCCTTTTCGTACCCGAACAATTCCGACTCGATCAGTGTAGCGGGCAATGCGGCACAGTTGATGGCGATGAATGGATTACCCGCCCGCTGCGAACCGTAGTGAATCGCTTTTGCAACAAGATCCTTTCCGGTTCCAGATTCGCCCTGTAACAAGACCGAGGAAACCTCACTTTCAGCAACCTTGGCCGCGAGCGCTAACGTCTTTTTCATTGCCGGAGATTCGCCGACAATTTGCCGAAAGTTGAACTCGCGCGCGCGTTGACTTCGCACTTGTTCGACCTCACGCCGGAGGTACCGCGCCTCAATTCCGTTCCTAATAGTGACGCGGAGCTCTTCGAGGCTTATCGGCTTGCCAATGAAGTCGTAAGCACCGCCACGGAGCGCAGCGATGGTGTTGTCAACTTGCACATTGCCAGTGATCATCACGGCAACAGTTTCAGGATTTTCGAGTTTGATCTTCTTGAGCAAGTCGAGACCAGAACCATCAGGAAGATCAATATCGAGCAGCACCACGGCCGGTGCTTCCTCTGTGAATTGCGAAAGGCCTTCGGCGACAGATCCGCCCTCGAGTGCCGTGAAACCCCAACTTCGCAAAGCTTCGCTCAAGGTCCACCGAATCGCTTCGTCATCATCAACGATCAGTATTTTTTCTCTGGTAGTTTTCAGCGTTGAATCACTCCTTGAAATGTGGGCCGGGCCTGAAACATCTCCTCCGCATTATATGCACTTACCGCTGGTTTAAAGAAATCAGCCCCAACTTACGATATCAACGTTTCTATAAACGGTTGTGGAGAATTCCGCAAGACGGAATTGAGTGCTCGTAAGATTCCGCATTAATCTAAAAGAATAAAGGCAGTACTAGGTCTTTTTTACTCCGGCCCCTAACTTGCTCGTCGTGGCCTCAGAATCATGGGAAACCACGAAGTACATTCAGAAATTGATTCAGAGACGCTGCGCAGATTTATGAAATCGCTGCTCGAGGACTTGCGCGCACTCGCTTTCATGTTAGAAACCGGCCAGGTTGAAAGCGGCGTCAGGAGAATTGGAGCTGAGCAGGAGATGTTCCTCGTTGATCGCGAATTCCGGCCTGCCCCGGTTGCTCTCGAAGTGCTTAAGCGGGTAAAGGATGCGAGATTTACAACTGAAATTGCAAAGTTCAACCTGGAAGCAAACCTAAGCCCGCTCGAACTAAAAACGGACTGCTTCAGACAGCTGGAGCGTGAACTTTCGGAACTTCTTCAAATTGCACGCAATAGTGCCACACACTCAGGAGCGGACATCCTCCTCTCGGGTATTTTACCGACACTGACCCAGTCGGATCTCAGCTTAGACAATTTGACTCCAGCGCCACGCTATCATGCTTTGAACAACGGCGTGATTGGGCTCCGGGGTGGTCCATTCTCGATTCATATAAAAGGATTGGATGAAATAAGTCTCGTTCACGAAAACATAATGATGGAGTCGTGCAACACGAGTTTCCAGGTTCACTTCCAGAGCAGTCCGTCAGAATTTGTAAATCACTACAACACTGCACAGGCGATCACTGGTCCGGTCCTGAGCGCCGCCGTTAACTCACCAATTCTTTTTGGTCATCGTTTGTGGCAGGAAACTCGGGTCGCACTTTTTCAACATTCCACTGACGAGCGCTCGCGTTTGCGAATGGCTCGTAGTCAACCAACCCGAGTAAACTTCGGCGAACAATGGCTGCAACACTCGATCGTCGAGCTTTTTCATGAGCAAATCTGCCGGTTTCGTCCAATCATGGTCAATGAGCCGGATAGCGATCCGTTTGCGCAAATTGCGCGTGGCGAAACGCCGCTTCTCTCTGCCTTGCGTTTGCACAACAGCACTGTTTGGCGATGGAACCGCGCGTGTTATGGCGTCACAAACGGTATTCCTCATTTACGAATCGAAAACCGGGCCCTTCCGTCAGGTCCAACAGTGGTTGATGAGGTGGCGAACGCGGCGTTCTTTACCGGGTTAATGGTTGGGTTACCGGAAGAAATTGGGAAGATCGATCAACGACTTCGTTTTGAAGATGCCAAAGTTAATTTCTTTGCGGCAGCGCGTCACGGACTCGATGCTCATTTCTATTGGATTGATGGTACGAATTACAGTGCGTCGACTCTGCTGCTTGAACATTTGCTTCCCCTGGCCCGCGCTGGTCTCAGACAGTCGCAAGTGAACGAAGCGGATATTGACAAGTATCTCGGGATCATTGAAACGAGAGTTAAGAGCCGGCAAACTGGTGCGCAATGGGCCATGCAGGCTCTCGGTGATTTGGGGACAACCACATCAAAAGCTACGCGGCACAGACTCCTGTCTTCGGCAATGCACTTAAACCAAAAAGTGGGGCTGCCGGTTCACGCGTGGCCCAGGATTTCGGCGCCCGGTGCCGAGGATTGGGAGCAATCCTATCGTACGGTTGGTCAATTTATGACTACCGATCTATTCACGGTACAGCCTGACGATTTGATAGATCTTGCTGCCAGCGTTATGGATTGGAGACACATCCGTCATGTGCCGGTCGAGGATGATGCAGGAAATTTGATCGGACTTATCACTCACCGTCAATTGATAAGACTTCTCACCGACGGGAAGAAAGTAGGTGAGCACGTTACGGTCCGCGATGTAATGCTAAAAGACCCGGTAGCAGTTTCGCCATCCACTTCATCGCTCGAAGCGATGGAGATAATGCGAGCTAAAAAGATTGGGTGTCTCCTCGTGACTGATGAAAACCAACTGGTTGGGATTGTAACCTCGTTCGACTTCCTGGAAGCTTCAGCGTCGCTCTTCATTCAACACTTGACTGAGAGCGGAAAAGCAAAAGCCCTCAGCCGAGGGCGAACTGCTTAATTGGTAGTCTTTAAGAGTTGCTCTTCGACCCTGATTGCCTTTGGAAACAAGATGCTGTTTTCGACGTGGATGTGTCGTTTTAAGTCTGACTCGAAAATCTCAATAGCTGCGAGAAGTTTCTTATAGGCTGGCTCAGTATGGGGAGAGGGGTGGAAGGCTGCAACCCCCTTGATGAAATGGCTTAGGAGGTATTTGGTTCCTTCGTCTTCTAACATCAAAAGCCGAATACGACTGGACATTTTGAAAGGCAACAGGTTGGCATTTGCGGCTTTCAGCTCCGATGCTTTTTCAAGACTGATGATTGCCGGGAACAGGACATCTTCTTCTTTGCGAATATGAACCGCAATTTCGGATGCCAGTGTTTGGTTCAACTGGTGGAGCTCGGCAATTCTTGTATTGCCAACGTTGGAGTTCATTAATTCCCTGATGTGTTGATCGATAGACTGTGTTTGATCGCGGACGAAAGCGTGGTGCACATCGACAACATGGGCAATTATTTCCGATAGCGAAGCCGACATTAAGAGGTGATCATTTTCAACGTTGGCAGTTTTCATTACTTCACCTTCAATAAGTATTGATATAGGTTTCGCTTCTCTAAACCCGCAGGCTAGACCTCCCGTAAGGAATGAGAACGAGGGCCTGAATATTTAGATAGATTGCTGGGCCGGAAACTCCTTTTTTTCTTCTGCCACGAAGTTCCTTCCGCCGATTCAGTGCAAACTCCGAGCCATAGCACTTTTGGAATCGCTTCGAAATCAAACAAGACTCAATGGACCAAGGTGTGGAATCTCGCACAGCAGGTTCTTCGCCTGCGGATAATTCCGCTTAAGTGAGAAAGAATTGAGTCGCCAGGGTGAGATAGCGGGCCATTTAATTGCGTTCGGCGCTGGCATGCCCTTTGCGCTTTGCCTCATCAGGTTTTGCCGTGTGTTACGTCACAAACGGAGGAGAACGATGCCAAGCACCGCGAATTGGGAACTAAAACCAACTCAACAATTTGAGCGAGAGTGGGAAGCGAAGATCACTGATTTCCCAGGCCTCGACGATGCCAGTTTGAGTAGTACCTATAAGCGAGGGACCGTCCTATTCTCAGAAGGCCAAACTGTTCGTGGCGTTTATCTGGTGCGAGCGGGATCCGTCAAAGTGTCAATTTCGTCAGCTCAAGGAAAGGTTGTTGTTTTACGTATCGCGAGAGCGGAAGATCTTATTGGCGTGAGTTCAGCATTGAGCGGCCACCCTTATCAAAACACGGCGCAGACACTTGAGCAGTCTCGGGTAACTTTCATCCCTCTGTCGGCGTTTGCAGCTGTCTATGCTCAAAGCAGTCAGTTCAGTCAATTTGTCCTTTCGGCATTAAATCAGGAGTTAGTTGAGTCGCTTGAAGTGCTGCGCATGATTGTATTGGCGGAGTCCGCAGAAGAAAAACTAGCAAGGTTGTTACTCAGGTGGGCCGACGATCACGGTGTCGCGGAAACGAATGAAACGCGAATAGACAATAAGTTCACGCAATGTCAGATCGCGGAGATGATTTCAGTCTCACGAGAAACGGTTACACGGTTGCTGAGTGACTTCACCAGACGCGGAGTATTGCGTGTCACGCCCGATTCTTTCTTTATCTCATCTCGCAATTCATTGTCTTCGCTGATGAGCTGTAAAGAAACCATTGACAGATAGAAATGCTGGGAGAATAATTGCCGCAACCCCGGTGCCTGTGACCTCCGTCACAGAATTCTCGGCAATGACGACCTAGAATCACTTCGACGCATTCTCGCCCCAATCTCGGCCTGTGGCCATTTACCGAGGAGCCCAAAGGTGAATCGTACGATTTTCCTAAAACTACTGGTTCTGGTTCCGCTTGTTCTGACAGTAGGATGGCTAGCTTCTACCGGCTCATCTCACTCACTTCCGCCTGAGACGGCGAAACGCGTATTTAGCGCCGACGATTACGTTGGAAGTGAAGCATGCAAAGACTGTCACGAAGATCAGTTCAAGGCCTTTTCTCATACCTCGCACGCTCAACTCGCAAAGATAAGTAGCTGGAATGGCAAGGTCACTGGTTGCGAATCGTGTCATGGACCAGGAAAGGCCCACCTGGAAGAAGGTGACCCGACCAAGATTATTTCGTTCAAAAACAAATCATCCAAGGAAATTTCAGAGTCTTGCTTGACCTGCCACGCCGGAAAAGAAGAGCGAAACAACTTCCGTCGGGGAGAACACTGGCGCAATGACATCGGCTGCACCGATTGTCACATGCCGCATTCAATGGCGACCGGGAGGAATGTGGCGGAATCAAACACGTTTGTCGGACCGGTGAACGCGGAGAAGCCAGGTTTTGCAACGACCTCGTTGGTAAAAATGGGAGAGCCGCAGCTGTGTCTTAGCTGTCACAATGAAATAAAGCCGGACTTTAACAAGCCCTTCCATCACAAGGTCCTCGAAGGCGCAATGAAGTGTAGTGATTGTCACAACCCGCACGGTGGCTTTGAGCTCAAGCAAACGCGGCTGGCAACCGGCGCAGATGCTCCGTGTATTAAGTGTCACGCCGATAAGCAGGGTCCGTTCACATACGAACATGCTCCGGTCAAGACCGAAGGGTGCGTCGCGTGTCATACGCCGCACGGCTCATCACACCCGAGACTTTTGAGGTTCAGTGCCGTTAACCAGCTTTGCTTGACATGTCACAGCGTCTCACACCCGGCAACTGGAGATGAGCCAATAGGAGCCGTTGAGCCCGCAGGCCCTGCCCACAACCAAGGTGCGCAGTACGCAAACTGCACAGCGTGCCACGTGAAGATTCACGGATCGCGAACCAGTCCTGTCTTTTTCAGGTGAGCTTACAAGAGCCATGAAAAGTCGAACTAGATCGATATTCGCCGCAATGGTGCTCAGTCTGTTTGCATTGGCGTCGTTAGCAAATGCTCAACAGTCTGATTCAAGTTCCAAACCAACTAAACCCCCTGACAGTGCTGCTGTGGAGGCAGGCGCAGACGCCGGAGGCTACACTGTCATTTCGTCGCTGGAGTTTGGTTATAGAGGCACTGCTGTAGATGGTGATCGCAACAAGTACAACAGTGATCTAAATTACAAGGCAGGTCCTCGGGTGTTTGACTCGAGCCTTCTAATGAAAGCGAAGGAGGGGGATGGAGGCTTCTTTGATACCTTGCTTGTGACTGGCACCGGTTTTGGCGCCGATCCCAATGGGCAAGTTCGATGGAAGATGGAGAACTCGAAGTGGTACCGTTTTGAAGGGAACTACCGGCGGTTCAAATACTTCAGGTTTCTCAATAACCTCGCCAATCCCAATTGGGTCTTCTCTCCAGCGCAATTCAGTGTGCCACCCAATCCGGTTACAGGCGATCATGGATATGACGCTCGTACGCAATTAGGGGATTTCGATCTAACCATACTGCCAAAGAACAGATTCATTAGATTCAACGTTGGTTACTCACCCGAACGATTTAGTGGACCTGCCTTTACCAGTTATCACGTAGGTGGAGGTGAGTTCAATTTTCTTTCTGAACTAAAATCGAGGGCGGACGATTATCGTGTCGGAGCAGAGGGCGAGATTGGACCAGTTGACTGGACGTTTTTGCAGGGATTCAGGAGATTTCGAGATGATAGCTTCGTCAATGTCGGTCCGACACCTGGTGCTAACCTGAATACCACAATTAATCCCCCGGCTGCGCAGTTAACCAGTTTTACGAGGAATGAACCTGCAAGGGGAACCGTCGATTTCACTCGTTTCAGTGCGCATACTCTCGTTGCGAAGAGGCTCGACATTACCGGTCGAATCATTTACAGCAAGGCAAAGTCGCACTTTACATCCACTGAGAATTTTACCGGAATAAATTGGAATCCCAGAATTGCAGCTAGTTTTACTGGTGCTCCGGCCTGGCCCCCACCGCAACCCCCTTCTGTCACTCCGAATACTCTAAATCTAGGTCAGTATAACCTCACCGGAGACTCGGAGCGCCCCAACACCCTGGGCGATATCGCCGCGACGTGGCTGGTTACTGACAGGCTCCGAATCTCAAACACGTTTCGCGTGGAAGATTTTAAAATAGATGGGAACGCTGTTTTTGCTGACTTTTTCTCACTGACCCGCAGATCGGGCGCTACCACTGACACCGATACCATCGGCTTCAGCAACCTTGATGCTCACCGACGCACAGAGTATCGAAAGTACCAGAACATTATTGAAGGCGATTATCAATTTAATGCCACAACTGCAGTTCACCTCGGTTATCGCTATGGGAGACGTAGGATTGTTGAAGCTTTTGAAGGCTACAACCTGGGTTCTAACGGAACGTTCCCAAATCCGCCGACTAAAGATCCTTCCGAACGTGAGGAAGCGGAAAACAATACACATGCAATCTTCGGAGGATTCAAAGCGCGTCCCTACAAGAATTGGACGATCTACTTCGATGCTGAACACGGGACTGCTGACAATTTCTTTACTCGTATAGGGAACTACAACTACACGAACATTCGTGCGAAGAGCCGGTATGCGTTCAAGAAGAACCTCCTCCTGAACATGGCCGTAATAACAAGAAACAACGCTAATCCCTCAGAGATAGCAGGAGTTTCTATTGAGAATTTTGGAGTCGCCACCAAGTCGCGTGTATTTACCTCTTCGCTCGATTGGACCGCAAGCTCCAGAGTAACGATTAATACAGGTTACAACTATAACTGGGTAAACAGCGACGCTGTGATTGATTATATTTTCACACCTGCGAGGGCTGGGGACCCGTTCGCTGGCCGGCATGCGATCGTGTCAGGCCCTTCCGCAAATCAAATTATTGTTCCCTTTGGACATAGCCTGTATTACATGAGGAATAGCTTCTTCTTTATTGATACGACAGTGCAGCTGGCACCCCGCGCTACGGTTTTCACGTCTTATCGCGTGAACCATGACAATGGACAGGGTACTCGCCTCGCAGATCCAACTGGCTTCCCTGGAACCTTGGTGAGCTCCTACCCGATGACTTACCAGTCACCAGAAGTGAGACTTGCGCTTAAGCTCAACCGGCGCCTCGACTGGAATTTCGGGTATCAGTACTACAACTACAACGAAAGTAAGCTGGTTGGGCCAAGGCCCCAAAATTACCATGCTCATCTGCCATACACTTCGTTGCGGATCTACATCGGCCGACGAGAGTAGTACAGGCCCGTTTTATTGACCCAGATTTAAACTCCAGCCATAGCATCGACTACGGCTGGAGTTGGTTTATATAACCTCGAACCAGGGATCGATACTGCAGCTTTCTCAAAAATTCCAGGAAGCGAGGGCACTGGGAAATGTTCTCGGACAAAGACTCTGGATCCGAAATCGCCGGCTCTCACCCTACTCGTCGCAGCTTTCTTGACTATCTACTGGGTACCAGCGCCGTCGCAACCTTTGCAGCCATCGTATATCCGATCTTCCGGTTTATGCAGCCGCCTCAGATTGTTGAGTCCGGTGAGAACTCAGTGGTCGCGGCAAAGCTTAGCGAGATTCCTGCAAATGCCGGGAAGATCTTCAAATTCGGAAACAAACCCGGCATTCTCGTGCATACCGCGGGCGGAGAATTCAAAGCGTTTTCAGCTGTCTGTACGCATCTTGAATGTATTGTCCAGTATCGCCCGGAAACTAAACAAATCTGGTGTGCTTGTCATAACGGTCAATACAACTTGAGTGGCCAAAATATCGGTGGGCCCCCGCCGCGGCCTTTGGAGGAGTTCAAAGTCAACACTCGGGGTGATGATGTCGTTGTCACGAGATCGTGAGTCGTGAGGATGCAATCAATTAAAGACTGGGCCGACGACCGGCTGGCGATCAGTTCTCTCGCCAAGCTGGTGAAAAAGAAAGAAGTTCCTATTCACCGCCATGCTATCTGGTATTACTTCGGCGGAATGACGCTGTTTCTTTTCACGGTCCAGGTTGTCACCGGCATACTCCTGCTCCTTTATTACCGCCCCAGTTCTGAAAATGCTTTCGAGAGCGTTCAGTTCATCATGACGGAGGTCAAGTTTGGTTGGCTGATTCGATCCATTCATAGCTGGTCAGCAAACCTTATGATTGCCACCCTGTTCGTTCACATGTTCAGCGTTTTCTTCTTACGTGCCTATTATCCCCCGCGCGAAATCACATGGGTAAGCGGTGTAGTGCTTCTCTTCATTGTCATCTGTTTTGGTTTCAGCGGTTACCTGCTTCCCTGGAACAAGCTGGCATTTTTTGCAACTAAGGTAGGCACGGAGATCGCCGGCGTAGTCCCTGTCGTTGGCCACCCTATCCTCAGGTTTCTTCGGGGCGGCGACGATGTCACAGGAGCAACGCTAACTCGCTTCTATGGGTTTCACGTCGCAGTGCTACCTGCGACCGCCACTGTTTTCATTGGCCTTCACGTCATGTTGGTCCAACTTCACGGCATGAGCGTACCACCCAGCCTATCGGGCCAGCCGGTGAAGAAAATGAAGTTCGTTCCAAATTTCTTATTACGTGATTTGATTGGTTGGATTTTGGCGATCGGAGTTTTGGCTGCGTTGGCCGCCTTGTTCCCGTGGGAACTTGGTGAGAAAGCCGATGCGTTTGCCCCGGCCCCGGAAGGTATCAAGCCGGAGTGGTATTTCCTCTTCATGTTTCAGACTCTGAAGCTGCTTCCGGCAAAGATCTGGAAATTTGACGGCGAAGTCCTTGGCATCCTGGCCTTCAATGCTGTGGCGCTTTTGCTGTTTGTCGTGCCATTCGTTGACAGGTCTTCCGAAAACCACCGCCGCTGGATGGTCTTCAACCTTTTGGGTGTTGTAGCGCTTCTTTACATCGTTGTGATGACAATCGTCGGATACGTGACGTGACGATTTGTAGTGATCCGGGAGCAGTTGCCTTGTGAATGGTTATGAAACGCCAGGCACGTAGATCCTGCTGCAGAGGCGATAGGTGGTCCATGACGTGGTTTCGGCCGTCGTGGTCAAACCGACGTGGCACGCTACCCCGACTATTGTTTTTGCTAATTGCGGTATTGGCGCTCTTCACGGTCGCTGAGGCGCAGAAAAAGAGCTCTTGCATTGAGTGCCATCGACGGTTGGACGATCCGCGACTCAGCACGCCGGCCAAACTTTTCGCCAATGACATCCATGGTTCGCGAGGACTGTCTTGTAATGATTGTCATGGCGGAGATCCCAACGACGACAGCAAGGAAGGTGCAAAAGATCCTCGGAAAGGTTATCTGGGAAAGCCAAAGAAGCTCGATATCCCCGCGTACTGCGGAAAGTGCCACAGCGACGCGAATCTCATGAAGAGATTCAATCCAAGCTTGAGGGTCGATCAAGAACGCGAGTATTACACCAGTGTGCACGGGAAGTTGCTCAAGGCGGGAGAAGAACGCGTGGCGACGTGTATCAGTTGTCACAGCGTTCATGGGATCCGCGCCGTGAACGATCCGCTGTCAACAGTATATCCGCTGAACGTTGCGCAAACTTGCGCTGGTTGTCATGCCAACGCGGATCTTATGCGCAGCTTCGGAATCCCGACGGACCAGTTTGAAAAATATAAGTCGAGCGTTCACGCACAAGCGCTCAACCAGAAACAGGATCTATCGGCGCCTACTTGCAACGATTGTCATGGCAATCATGGAGCGACACCTCCCGGGATCGCTTCGGTTGCGAACGTCTGCGGTCAGTGTCATGCACGGCAGGCGGAATTATTTCAAACAAGTCCACATAAGGCTGCATTTGATCAGAAGCAGCTTGCCGAATGCGTCACATGTCACAGCAATCACGCGATTGCGAAGCCAAGCGATCAGTTGATTGGAACTGAGCAAGGAGCGCTTTGCACTGAGTGCCATCATACGGGTGACAAGGGCTTTATCGCGGCCGGAGTGATGCGGTCGCGGATCAACGACCTGATCGCAAGCATCGACAAATCGACTTCAATTCTCAATCGAGCCGAACGCGCGGGAATGGAGGTAAGCAAACCCAAGTTTGAACTAAAAAACGCAACCGACGCTTTGACCCATGCGCGCGTGATGATTCATTCGTCTTCCCCAGGTGAGGTTGAAAAAATCATTGGGCCAGGACTTGAGGTCTCAAGCAAGGGTTATCAAGCCGGTTTAGACGCACTGGCGGAACGGAGGTTCAGGCGCGCCGGGCTCGCCGTGTCGCTGGTATTCATTTTATTCTTGGCGTTGCTCGTTTACTTTAAGATTCGGCAAATCGAAAGTCGGCAGTCTGCGACAGAATAGGAAAATAATATTACTAGAAAGTATTCTCAAGTATCCTTTGCGAATTTAATCTCTAGTAAAGCGCTATCTGATTTCCTGGGGCATGTTCGTGCGCAAAGCGTTAACGCGGAACGACAGGTCCTTCGGAATTCACTGGAGCTGAGATATCGCGTCGCACGCCGGCCCTGACAAACATGAGCTCAATGATTGTTCACTCCAGAGAATTGTTCCGTATCTTGATGCTCCTTGTGGGTATATTCTCGTGGTCCTGTCTAGTATGGGCAACACCATCCAATAGCGGCCCACCGCAGCGCCGGCAGTCTGCTCGGCCGTCACAAAAGAAAGCAACCCCCAAAAAACCTGCGGTCGATTACACAAAGTTCTCCCACCAAACCCACTTCATTTCGCAAAAGCTCGCTTGTAACTCATGTCATAAAGTGCCTTCGAAGAACTGGAAGACCGTCCGCACTGGCGACGCAGCCTTTCCCGACGTTGCTGATTTTCCCGAGCACGCTTCCTGTTTGAATTGTCACCGTGAACAATTCTTCATGCGTCAACGACCTGCACCCGCGATTTGCTCAAACTGTCATATTGCCGTGACTCCCCGCGATACGGCACGTTGGCTTTTTCCGAGCCTCGGTGATTTGACGGACCCTAAGCTCAAAAGACGTGAGTTTGTTTCGGAGTTCGTTGTTGGTTTTCCACACGACAAGCACATCGATGTGGTGGGCCAATTAGGCGAGCCCACATACAAGAGAAAACACGCTTTGTTTGTAACTGCGTCGCTGCAGGAAACAAAGAAGGAGAAACCGCCTGCCAGTTGTCCCGTATGCCATTCCACTTATCAACCACAGGGGAATTCCAGCGAAGAATATGTGACAAAACCGCCGAAGAACCTGGGTGACAATTTCTGGCTGAAAAAAGGTACCTTCAAGACCATCCCCAACAGTCATACGGTTTGCTTTAGTTGCCACAACGCCGATTCGGGCGTTGCGCCTGAACCAAAGGACTGCAATGTTTGTCATAAGCTAATAACTACTGAAAATAAATTAGCAGTCGATTTCGATGACAAGCTGGCAGCTGAGATGGGCATCACTGATCAGTTGATGCTGAACCGATGGTCGCGACGGATCTCATCGGGAGGGTTTAGGCACGAAGGAGGTGAGCATCCAGACTTGAGCTGTCTGATGTGCCACAACGCCGCTAATCCAAATTTTAATACGGTGGATTCAAAGACGCTAAAGGTACCTGTGAAATCATGTGGAGGCGCCGATGGATGTCACATCACAGCCACACTTGATGATGGCGGAATTCTGAATTTTGAAATTGACCAGAGGAAAAAGAACCCGACGTTTGTTTGTACCAAGTGTCATATCACTTTTGGTAAGGAACCAATTCCTGAGACACATTCCGGGGCAATTCCGGTGTCGAAGCCAAAAGTCGGGCTGAATCATTTTATGAGACGAGTAGTTCTGGCAAGCTGGTCGAGAAGGGCTGGCTGAGTTTCGTATTTATGTAGTTGGACAACATATTGAAGCACCATTTAAACAATCAGAAGAGACCAGCAAGCGGAAGGCGAGTATCAGCTCGTTTCGGACTAGCGCTGGTACTACTGATGTTTGCCATTGCCAGCTTTTTCACTCTGTTGTCCCGAGCCGCAAAGCCATCTTCATTTACGGAACTCACAAATGAGGCGCAGAGTCAGATGCAGTTTCCGGAGGGCCTTGACTACTCCAAGTTCCAACACAGTAGTCGAAACCATTCCCGGCTCCCATGTCTCCTGTGTCATCGTCGTGAGTCGAATTCGGCTGTGCCAAAGCTTCCTGGTAGTAATGGTCATTTGCCTTGCGCAGGCTGCCATGCCCAACAATTTTCAAATAATGACAGTCCGATATGCACCATTTGTCATACAGACGTAAAATCTGGGGCATTAAAAGCTTTTCCGCGTTTGTCTAGCTTTAAAATGAAGTTCGACCATTCGCTCCATCTCAAAATGGGAAGCGTCAAATGCGAGACTTGTCATCGTCCTATATCAGCCGGCAAGGCGATGAGCATACCCGCGGGCTTCAACGCGCATTCGACCTGTTATCGCTGTCATTCTTCGCGCGCTCAATCACAGGGTCGAGATATTTCCAGCTGCGGCACTTGTCATCAACTGGGCAGCTACTCACGCACATCTACTTTTGCGCAAGCTTTTCGAGTCGGTTTTAGTCACGCGAAGCATCAAAAAGAGGACTGCAACGAGTGCCATCAGGTTCGAGCGGGCATGCCACAGCGCCGACAAGTCACTGCGCCGCAACCGCTCAATCATCACGCAACCGGAGTAGAGCAAAGTTGCATGACGTGTCACAACGGAAAGCGTGCTTTTGGTGGCGATGATTTTTCAGTGTGTAAGCGTTGCCACACCGGAAATACCTGGCGTTTTTGACTACACTAGTAACGATCTTTTGTTTAGGAGGTAATCATGAAAACACTCACTCCTTTGGCTGTGCCGCTATTTGCCGTTTCTTTGTTGGCTGGTAGCCTGGTTGCGGCTAACTTTGACGCCGCCGCCCAGGACGGAAAGAAACCGCAAGATGTGTACACGCTTGCGAAGGAAGCCAAGCTTGGCACAGTAAAGTTCAATCACCTGGATCACACAACAAAGAATCGTGGGGTTGATGGAAAACAGGCGGCTTGCACTGACTGCCATCACACCGCTCAGCCGGTCGCGGAAGTACTGAAGCATCCGCCACACAAGACAGCGTGGCCTGCTGATCGGACAACAACGTTGACTGCCGATCTCTTTGAGAAGGATCCGAGTGCTCCCCCGGTCGATATTTGTACAGATTGCCACTCGCGCACGGAGACAAAACCAAAGCTGCTGCCGGAAATTCCGCAAATAAAATTAGAGGGGAGCGCTGAACCGGTCACCCTGAATAACCAACAGGCCTTTCATCGCAGGTGCGGCAGTTGTCACGACGAGATTGCCAAAACCAAAGAAACGACGACCGCGCCGACTTCAAAGAAGTGTGTCGCTTGCCATAAGAAGACAGCGGCGGCGTAACTACGGCGTGCACGATCCAGAGCTTGGGAAAGTTTCCTTGGAATGGGGAAAAAAACACAGTTTCGACCATATGAGATCGGGAAAGTCGCGTAATCCCCCACGGCACGGACATTGCAAAATTTCAGAAGTAAATTGCGGCCGGATTATTGCCGCGTAGGAAAAGAGAGGGTTGCACTGATGAAAATGCTAAAGATGATGGGCCTCGTCACTGCGGTGGCCATGTTTCTGGCTGGGTTTACACTCGTTTCAAGAGCAGCACGGGCTTCAAATCAGGAGCAGTTTGATGCAGCAGCTACTTACAAATCGAAGTGCGTGGCCTGTCATGGAGCAGCGGCAGAAAAGAAATTCGATGCCACGCTTGCCGATGCTGACCTCGTTCAGATAGTTCTCAAAGGGAAGAAGGGAGAGAAGCCTCCCAACATGCCAGGCTACGGTGAAAAAGGCATTACCGAGGACCAGGCCAAGGCCTTGGTTGCTCATATGAAGTCGGTGAAAAAATAGATACGCGTAGACTTCTATGCGGTATAAACGCTCAGCAACGCTTTTTTAGCTGAAGCTCACGCTTAGAAAATAGAGATGGATAGAGCACCTCTTGTGCACTTGAGGAGCACAGGAGGTGTGCGTGTGTGATCTTATGAAGCGTTGTTTACTCGTTGGAGTTTGCATCACTCTGCCGTTGTTGATAGCCGGCATAGGCTTCACCATACATCCAGCATCAGCCCAAAGTGCGCCGCAGCAAGCGACGCCGACGCCGTCTGCGCAACCCGTTTCACCAACACTGGAGTGCCAGGGCTGTCACGCACCTGGCAAGACCTTACCTTACCTGGCCGGTGCCAAGTTTCACGCGAACATACATACAGCCTATGATCACGGTTATCACGCCCAGGCAATCCAAAACGGTTCGAAGGCTGCGTCCTGCCTCAATTGCCACACGCGAAATGGAGATCTCTCGACAGTTCTACCCGCGTCCGATCCGAGATCCACTATTAATCGGTCCAACATTGCCGAAACATGCGGACGCTGCCATGGTGACAAATCGATCATGCAGGGAAGCGGGATAAGTAATCGTCCATTTCTTTCTTATCAAGAGAGTGTCCATGCAAAAGCTGTCGCCCAGGGAAATAAGGGTGCGGCTGTGTGTACTGATTGTCATAACAGCCACGACATCCTGCCTGCTTCCAATTCCCAATCGCCGATTGCCAAAATAAACATCCCGGCTACGTGCGGTAAGTGCCATAGTTCTGAAACCGCAGAGTTCTTACAGAGTGTTCATGGTCAGGCCGTGGTGCGCGGCGTTTCGCGATCGCCTGTCTGTACGGATTGTCACGGGATTCACGAAATCCGGGCCCCTGTGCAGCAATCAAGCCCAACGGTTGCTATCGCTACCGAGACGTGCGCGCGCTGCCATGAAGGAGTCACTCTAACTCAGGAATTTGGAGTCGCTGGGGAACGCGTTAGGAGCTACAAAGACAGTTACCATGGTTTGGCGTCGCAGATGGGCTCCAGGGTTGTTGCTAATTGCTCGAGTTGTCATGGCGTTCACAACATACTGCCATCAACAGATCCCAGATCAATGATCAGTGCCGGCAATTTGGCGCAAACGTGCGGGCAGTGCCATGTCGGTGCTGGCGCGAACTTTACGAAAGGCAAAATCCATCTAACGTCCGGATTGATATCTGAGGCCGACACGACGGACATCGGAATCGTTGGAACCAGGGTGGTACGTTGGATCTATCTTCCGCTTATTGTTTTCGTGATTGGCGGTATGGCGGTTCACAATGGTCTGGTCTGGGGGCGAAAAGTGGTGGCCAGAAAACGTCAGAGCCGCCAAATTGTTCGCCTGACACTAAATCAAAGAGTGCAACATTGGCTTCTGTTGACTAGCTTTCTTGTATTAGTGGTGAGTGGCTTTGCCCTTCAGTATCCAGACTCCTGGTTTGCGTGGTTGCTCATTGCAGGGGAGTACTGGCGTCGGCTCACTCACCGCATCGCCGCTGTGATAATGCTCACAGTAGGCCTCTACCATCTGGTCTATCTCTTTCGTGCGAAGGAAGGCCGTTCATGGTTCAAGGACATGCTTCCGAAGTGGAAAGATGTGAGAGACCTGATTGGTAATTTTGGTTATTATGTCGGAGCGTCAAAGGTGAAACCGAAGATTGCGCGTTTTGGTTACGCCGAAAAGGCCGAATACTGGGCCGTCTTATGGGGCACGATGATCATGGGCCTGACTGGCCTGATGATCTGGTTTAAGTTGGGAGTCTTCCGCTTCTTGCCCCGCTGGGCCGTCGACATTGCCTTGGCTATCCATTTTTACGAGGCCGTGCTCGCAACGCTGGCAATTGTCGTCTGGCATTTCTATCACGTGATTTTTGACCCGGACGTTTACCCGGTGAATTTTGCGTTTCTGGATGGGCGCGTTTCTGAGCATCTCTATAAAGAAGATCACGAACTCGCATACCAAGAGCTTGTAAATCCGGCAGTTGACGATTCAGTTTCTAAGGAACCTAAACAAGACGAGAACAACTAATCTCATGGCTGACAGCTCGATAAACGAAACCGAACAAGCGAACGTAAAACCACCAGGTCTTTTCCGAAACTACATTAGTTTTGTTGGCGCTGCCATCACAGCAGCAGCATTCGTTAGTGTTGGTCTGCTATTTCTTGTTGAGATTACTTCAAAACAGGAAAACCCTTATCTGGGAATCCTGACCTACATCATCCTTCCTTCAGTCCTAATCTTTGGATTGCTTGTGGTTGCTGTGGGAATGATTTTGGAACGACAACGGCGTCGCAAAGGAAAACCGTCTGAAATTGCTGCTTATCCTCGACTAGACCTAAACGATGCGCACTCTCGCAACGCGTTTTTTGTTTTCTTAACGATTACTTTCTTGTTTGTTTGCGCCAGCGCTTTCGGTAGTTACAAGGCTTATGAATATACGGAGTCAGTCGCTTTTTGCGGTGAGACCTGTCACTCAGTGATGAAACCTGAACATGTGGCCTATATGGCTGGTTCGCATGCGCGTGTCGGTTGTGTTGGCTGCCATGTTGGACCAGGTGCCGGCTGGTACGTTCGTTCGAAACTCTCTGGCGCCTACCAACTCTACTCGGTTGCATTCAACAAGTACCCGCGGCCGATTACTACTCCGGTCCACAATCTGCGTCCGGCTCAGGAAACATGCGAACAGTGTCACTGGCCCGAGAAGTTTTTTGGCGCACAACTGAAAACTTTCAATCACTACGCCTATGATGAACAGAACTCGCTGCGGCAAACCCGAATGCTGATCAATGTTGGGGGTGGGAGTCCAACCACTGGTGCCGTGGCGGGTATCCACTGGCACATGAACATCGCTAATAAGGTCGACTACATCTCTACCGACGACCACAGGCAGCAAATCCCCTGGGTGCGAATCAAGAACAGCAAGGGAAACGTGACCGAGTACTACGATCGAACTCGCCCACCGACCGCCGAGCAGATTGCTACGGCGCCAAGACGCAGCATGGACTGCGTTGATTGCCACAATCGTCCTGCGCACACGTATCTGCCTCCCGACTCGGCGGTTGATCAATCCTTCGCGGCGGGCCGACTGGATCCTGCTCTTCCTTTTCTCAAACGCGAATCGATAGCGCTTCTGACAAAACCCTATAAGACTGAAGATGAGGCTTTGCGTTCGATCACCGCAGGGCTCGATCTGTTTTATTCGAACAACTATCCGGCTCTGTTAAGGAGCAAGTCCGATGAGATCAAAGCGGCGACGAACGAGGTTGGGCGGATCTTTAAGACTTACTTTTTCCCGGAAATGAAGACTAACTGGGAAACACATCCAAATAACATCGGTCACTTGTACTTTTCAGGCTGCTTTCGATGTCACGACGGAGACCACGTAAGCAAGGAAGGAAAAGTGATCCGCAACGATTGCGACGTCTGTCACACAGTCATCTACGATTCCGCACTTCCGCCGGAGAAAAATGCGCGGCTTGGGTCGTTCAAACATCCGGTAGATCTCGGTGGATTGGCAGATCGCAAATGTGATTCATGTCATAAAGCCGACCAGCCTTTCAAGCATCCAGTTAATCTGGGCGACATATCGATGTTTCAATGCGTTGAGTGCCACCCAAAGAAATGACGTGTTGGCCCGCTTTCGTATTCAGGCCTTCCGGACCTTGAAGCGATACACCGTAGTCGAACGATAGGTGGCGCCTTTCTTGAGCGTTGTTGTGGGAAACGCTGGATGGTTGGGCGAATCAGGATAATGCTGGGTCTCGAGGCAGAATCCGAATCTCTTCTGGTAAACCTTGCCACTTTTCCCCGTCAACGTTCCATCAAGAAAATTGCCGGTATAGAACTGCACTCCCGGTTCGGTGGTCCATACTTCCAAAACGCGTCCGCTGGTTGGTTCGTAAACAGTCGCGGCTGAACGCAACGAACCAAACTTACCGTTAACTACGAAGTTGTGGTCGTACCCGCTGCCATATTGAAGTTGCTGATCCTGATCATTGATGCGTTTGCCGATTACGGTTGGCTTTAAAAAGTCAAACGGAGTGCCGGCAACCGCCTTAAGTTCGCCGGTTGGAATTGAGCCTGCGTCTGTCGGTGTAAATCGCGAGCCATTCAACGTTAGGATGTGACTCAGAATGTCTCCATTACCCTCACCGGCAAGATTGAAATACGAGTGATGGGTCAAGTTACTAACTGTGTCCTTGTCTGTGGTAACTGTGTAGTCGAGCTTCAGTTCGTTATTATTCGTCAACGTATAGACCACGGTTGCAGTCAGTGTCCCCGGATAACCTTCCTCGCCATCCTTGCTGATATAGGTCAACGACAACGCTGGTCCCATCTTGGTGCGCATTTCCTTAGCCGTCCAAACCACTTTGTCAAAGCCTTTGATGCCTCCGTGCAGGTGGTTCTCGCCGTTATTTACGGCCAGCTTGTATTCGAAACCGTTGAGAGTGAAGCGGCCCTTAGCTATGCGGTTGCCGTAACGCCCGACGATGGCTCCGAAGTAAGGATGACCTTTCAAGTAACTGTCGAGATCGTTGAAACCTAAAACAACATCATCCATTTTTCCGTTACGGTCCGGCACCTTTAGCGATACGACAATGCCACCGTAATTCATGATCTTCGCCTGCATGCCAAGATTGTTAGTCAGCGTGTAGAGGTCGACGTTTTCACCGTCTCCTGTTTTACCAAACGATTCTTTTGTGATGTTGGCTTGTCCTTTAATCACTGAAAAGCTAAGCAGCAGGAGCAGGCAACACATTAACCCCGACAATTCTCCGGTTGGTTTCATCGTATGTATCCTCATTGTTAATATAGCGATCGTGAACCTTCAGGCACTGGTGACTCTTCGCAAGCGCAAATGATCAAAGCCGCTGGCGCCTGTCGAAGACCCACTCAGCACGATCGGACGATAGTCCGTCGACTCTTCAAACTTTCCGACGAGGTGATCCAGGGAACGTCTGGCCGCTTTCTTTCCAAGAATTGCTACCGTTCCACCACTTCCACCACCAGTTATTCGCCCTCCAAACAGGGAAGTCCTGTCGCCTTTCAATAGCTCAACAATTAAGTCGGTGCGTTCGGAACCTAGACCACAATCTGAATAGCTCTGATGTGATTCGAGCATGAGGTCCCCCAACTCTCGCGCCTGGTCCAAGCCTTTCCATTGTTTGAGTATGTTGGCGAATCTATTGACCCTCTGATTTTCGTAAATCGGGTGAGCAGTCGCAGCGTTGATTGGATAGTTCACTGCTTCGTTTACTGTCGTTACGTCGTCTGAAGTTCCTTGATACCGTTCCAGAAATTCTGCGCCGCTTAACGTGGCCGGTAGCAGTGCGATGTACTTTTCTTCAAACTCTGCAGGCGTAATGTTGGCGAGATATCCGTTCCAATTGGGATCCATTATTTTAACCCTGCGGTCACCGGTTGGCGTCACAGTGAGACCAGCAATTTCAGCAATCATTCGGTAACCCATAAACGCCGCGGTCCTCACTGTTGTGTAATCTGAGCCGCCAACCGAATGGCGTACACCGGAGTCAACTCCCCAAACTTCGAGTTCCGATGGCAAGGCTAGAGTTCCGATGAATTGCGAGGGTTGACACAGCAGCTCGAGCAGCCGGTCTTGTTCGCCGCAACTCGAAGTCATCTGGTCCATAATGCCGCATGGAGCTCCGGCAATCCGGTTTTCCAATTTCTGACAAAGCAGCGCAACTTCCATTTGCGATAACTCTAAATCAAACGACTTCACGATTGCGGTCATAACCGCCACCTCGAGTGCCGCTGAAGAACTTACGCCTTTACCTTCGGGAACATTGGAGGTGATTAGGATCCGAGCGCCTCGATCGAATCGCTCATTCCTTTCCCGCATCAAGGTGATAAATGCTCCGATTATGTAGGATGCCCAATGAGCATTTCGCGCGAGAAAGAGTTCTTTGGCATCAGAATACTCGATTGGTTGACCGCTTGGATTCAACAACTCGGCTAACGCTATGCGGAACGTCCGGGCTCCAGTTGTTGTCGAACCGGAAATACTCTGAACCTCGACAACAGGAGTGTCTGTTTGTTGCAGCAGGACATGGGTAGCGTCGGCAATTGGCAACTGTAGAACGAGTGAGCCAGAGTAGTCCGCAATTCCACCCATGACGTCGAGCCGGCCCGGTGCGCGTGTCAGTATCAGTTCTTCGTCGCCGCTAAAATATGAGTTCGCAATATTAGCAAGGTTAGCAATCAGAGCTTTCGTATCTTCGGGATAATCATGTGGTCCATAGACAATTGAATAGGCGCTCAACTTCGTTAACCCTCTGTTAACCCACGATTACGAAGCGCTGCGCCAAGAAGAGGTTCAATCTGTTTCTGAATCGCAGCATTGGCATATCCAGCCCAACTGATGTTCGGTTCGACAGAAAGGATTGCGTTCAATTGTCTGCCCAGCCCATCAGTGATGATTACTCCGAGTTCGCGGGCGATCAGTTCAGTGCAAATGTCATAAGGATGACAACAAATACCCAGTTTGGTCCCACGCGCGGCAAACAAAGGTTCCATAAAAGGCCGCAGGTCGGCGGTGAAGCGGTCGTGACCACTCATGAGTTCGTATAGCTGCCCGCCGGTAGAAGCGTACTGATCTTCGAAACAATGGGCCTTGCCTTCTTGAACCGGGCCGAGTGCACCCATGACCACCTCTTCATCGATGGCCGCCAACTCCTCTCGTGCGCCAGGGAAAAACCGGGCAATTTGAGCGTACCCGTGAGCGATCGTCTTCGAACTCGATGGTTGTAATTTTAGAGGCGTGACTTCTCCAGTGAGCCGATTGAACCGCTCTGCCGATACGCCTTCGCCACGGAAGCTCCATGCACAATCGGACAGATGTTGTTTTACAGTAGGTATCTCAGTCTGGATTGCGAACTGAATATCGAGCAGGGAAGTGGTTGGTCCAAGATTAGGAGCGACGCCTGTCAAAATCCATGCGCCACGCTTTTGATACATCAGTGGTCGCGTCCCATCGATTGGATCGACGATGATTCGCCATTTAGCGTCATCCTCGCTGGCGCTTTCAGGGATTACAACCTGACCGCCATGCAATCCCTCGGCGATCAAAACAATTGGGCCAAGCTCCGTGTGCTGATTGAAAAATTCAATGAGCAACTCTTCACTGACGCGATCGACGGCGTAGATAGTGTCGCCCTCTTCTTCCCGCGCGACGGTTGCCATCGCTTCGACGGCTGAACGCTCACAAACATCTACGACTGATTTGCGGATGGTGCTATGAAGAAGCTTGAGCGGCTCAAGCCACACTTTTGGATCATGCAGCAAGTCTTTGTTCATTGCTCGGAAGTCTTATTGCAGCGTTACGCTGGCTCTAAGAGCAACGGCCAATCAGGCTGCCGGCGTGGCGTCACGTGCAGCGGATTCTCTGACCAGCGCTAACTGCCGGCGATTTCTTCTCTCAGTAAAAATTTGATCAGCCATTACACCAATCAAAATCACCGCGCCCATCACGGCGAAATCGAGCGAGCTCGGAATGCCGAGCAGATTTACGAGATTCCTTAGGACCTGCAACAGAGCAGTCCCGATCAAGATTCCTATTACCGATCCTTCGCCACCACGCAGAGAACAGCCCCCCAGGACGGCCGCTGCTATGCCATAGAGTTCATAAGCGTTTCCGTGATTGGCCGGCGAAACGGAGTTTGTATAGAAAGCAAAAATGATTCCGGAAACTGCGGTGAGTGCTCCGGCGATTACATACGAAAGTGTGATGATGCGATTGGTGTTAATACCCGCATACCGGGCAGCCTCTGCATTTCGTCCCGTTGCAAACAGGTACCGGCCGTAAACCGACCGGTGTAATACGACAAAAGTAATAGCGGCGATGACAATTAGCAGGACGAATGGCATCGGAATACCTAGCAGATTGCCATTCGCCGTGAAACGTAAAAAATCGAGACCTGCGACCGTGCCAAATCCCTTGGTCTCATCTTTTGTGATGAAGCGTGCGAGTCCTCTGTAAAACAGCAAGCCGCAGAGGGTAACTATGAACGGTTGCATGTTCATTCGAGTAATCAACAGGCCATGGCCCAAAGATAAAACCATCGAAAGGCCAATGCAGGCAATTATCCCGATGAAGACCGGAAACCCCCACTCGGTTAGCATCATCGACAGTAATACACCGAGCAATGCCATCATCGAGCCGACCGATAGTTCGATCCCTCCGGTTATAATCACCAGGCCCAAACCAATACTGAAAATTCCAAAGGCCCCGATCTGCCGCGCGAGGTTCTGCAGGTTTATCGCCGCCAGAAAGTTGGGATTGATCACAGAGACGATGACGCACAGAATGATAAGCAGTACAAAAATGCCGAGCTCTTTTTTCATAAGCCGATTATCCTTCGACTCCCGTTGCCAGTCGCATAACAGCTTCTTCACTGAACTGAGGTCGATTCAGAATTCCAGTAAGTTTTCCTTCATGCATCACAGCAATGCGATCGCTGATACCAAGCACTTCTTCCATTTCACTGCTTATGACGACTACTGACACGCCTTCAGCTGCTAACTTTCGAATGAGCGCGTAGATCTCCGACTTAGCTCCTACGTCAATACCCCGAGTTGGCTCGTCAAAAATTAGGACCTTTGGAGAAAAAGTAAGCCAACGTGCGAGAACCACCTTCTGCTGATTTCCGCCGCTCAGATTTGCTGCTCTCATTTCTGGCGATGGCGTCTTGATGTTGATCGATTTACAAGCGTCGATCGCGAGCTTAGTTTCTCTACCTCGATCAATAATCTTGGCAGAGGAAAAATTCTCGAGATTCGGCAGAGAAATATTCTCCCGAACGTTGAAATCGACAATTAGACCGTTCTGACGACGATCCTCGGGAATAAGGTAAACCCCGCGAGTGATCGCGTCATGCGCATTTTTGATATGGAGATCGACGCCATTGACGGCCATGTCAGCCTCTAACGCCGGTTCAACTCCAAAAATCGCGCGGGCGACCTCCGAACGGCCGGCGCCGACGAGTCCAGCCAATCCGAGAACTTCACCGGGTGCGACAGTAAACGAGATGGTGTGGTTCGGATATCGTTGGGTTCTTAACTTGCGAACTTCGAAACCTGCGCCTTGTTGCACATGTCCGTTACCTGGCCGCTCTCCTTTGAAGAAATCTTTCAGATCCCGGCCCACCATCATCCGCACCATTCGTTCGTGAGTTATCTCGTTACGTTGCTGAATCTCACCCGCGTTGCGGCCGTCGCGCAGGACCACGGCGCGATCTGCAATCTCTTCAACCTCGTGCATGCGGTGCGATATGTAAATGATGCTGACCTGTTCTGCTTTTAGATCTTTCACAATTTCCAGGAGCCGGCGTGTTTCAGTAAGCGTCAAGCTGGAAGTTGGCTCGTCCATGATGATGATTCGAGCCCCGGCTGAGAGTGCCCGTGCGATCTCAACGAGCTGTTGTTGTGCGATTGAGAGTTGTTCAAGGGAAGTGCGACTCGAAATGTTCAGGCCAAGCTTTTTCAGGAGTACGTCAGAGTCGCGGTAAATGCGATTACGATCGATCAGTTTTAAGAATCCACCGGTGGTTGGTTCACGATGCAGAAAGATATTTGCCGCAACGTCGAGATTATCCAGAACGCTAAGTTCCTGATGAATGAACTCAATTCCGAGACTGCTCGCGTTGGCTGGCGAGCGAATTTCAACGGGAGTTCCATCGATATTGATACTGCCATCGTCTCGCGAGATCGCACCGCCGAGAATCTTCATCAGGGTGGATTTTCCGGCGCCGTTTTCCCCAATCAGGGCGACAATCTCGCCCTGATGCACGTTGAGACTTACATTATCGAGTGCGACGACGCCAGGGAATCGTTTGCTGATTCCCACCATCTCAAGTAGAGGTGTATTGGTCTCCATCACTCGTGTCAAAAAAAGGTATAGGACCTATTGGACCTATATTTCCAAGCCCCCAGATTAACTACGACCACGAAGCTGATTGATCTGCTTTGTGAAGGCTTCGACGTCGGCTCTCTTAATCGCCTTGGTCGGCACGAAAATCTGCTTACTCGCGGGAATGACCGATTTGTCGCCATTGAGATACTTGGCCATTAACTGCATTGACTGGTAGCCAAACTCAAAGGGCTGTTGCACGACTGTGGCATAGATCGCGCCATCCTTGATGCCGCTTAACGTTTCATCCTCTTCGTCGAACGCAATGATCTTCACCTTGTCCAGTTTGTTTGCCTCTCTAACGGCACTCACGATGGCTGGTCCATTGTAGGACCAAAGTCCCACCATACCCGCCAGATCAGGATTGTTGACGAGGGTGTCGGCGGCATTTGACTTTGCGCGAACCCGATCTGTGTTGTCTGTTCGAACATCGATGATCGAAACGTTTGAGCCAGCCAGCGCTTCCTTCAATCCCTGATATCGCTGTTGCGCGTTAGCGGCATCGAGCACGCCGACGAATACCATTATCTTGCCACCTTGTGGCAGGGCCTCTTTTACCAGCTGACCAGCTTGACGTCCTGCTTCAACGTTGTCGGTTCCGATGTAGCATGCTCGATTACTGGTCGGTGCGTCGCTGTCTTGTGTTACGACCAGGGCCTGAGATGCGGCCCTATTTAACATTGGGGTTTGATTCGCCGGATCGACAGGACTGATGGCGATGCCGTTGATGCCCTTTGCCAGCAAGTCGTCAACAACGCTCTGTTGTTGAGCAGCGGTACCGTCAGATGTAATGCGAAATTCTACTTCAATTCCCGGAATATCAGCTGCTGCCTTTTCTGTACCCTTGCGAGCGATGGTCCAGAAGTCTGAAGCATTATTTGTTACGAATGCTAGTTTGTGTTTACCGCCGGTTCCAGGGCCGCCGGTTGTGGTGTTGGACGGATTCGTACATGACGTCAAAGCGAGAATACAGATCAGTACTGCAGTGCAAGTCGAGATAAGGCGCAGGTTATGGAGTTGCATTTTATGTCCTCGAATTAAATTTGTTGAGAGTGAAACTTGTCCCGTTCAATCAAAATCCCGGGGGAAATCTTGAGGGAACCTCGAGCAATTGCCGATCTATAGCAAACTGACGGATACGGATCGTAGTGCTGGATAGAGTGCCTGAAACGCCTTGTATTGTCGATCCATGAGCTCCGCCGATTTTATATCAGGCGCAATCCGAGCTTTTGTCTTTACGACCGACAAACACGCTTCGTCAACCGATGACCAGGCTTTGGTTCCAACGCCTGCAAGTAAGGCGACTCCGTAAGCGGCTCCCTCTTCAGCCTCGACTATTTCTACCGGCTGCCCATAAATGTCGGCCTGTATTTGTCGCCATAAAGCAGAGCGAGCTCCGCCGCCTGCCAATCGAACATTTTGTGCGGGCACGCCCATCTCTTTCAATATCTCGAACGAGTCGCGCAAGCTAAAGGCAACGCCTTCCAAAATTGCGCGAACAACGTGAGCTCGAGTATGACTAGCCGTAATCCCAACCAGTGCGGCTCGCGCGTTTGGGTCTAAGTGCGGTGTCCGTTCGCCCATCAGATAAGGCGCCCAAAGAAGACCATTTGCGCCCGGAGGAACGGCAGCGGCTTCACTAATTAGATATTCGTAGGGATCGCCATCACCGTCTATAACACCAAATTGATCTTTGAACCAGCGGAGCGACAAGCCCGCACCCTGGGTTACGCCCATCACATGCCAGCGGGCAGGAATAGCATGACAAAATGTGTGAACCCGACCTTTCGGATCAAGGGCAGGCTGGTTGGTTGCAGCAAAGACAACGCCCGAGGTTCCGATGGTGGCACTTACACTTCCTGGCTGCACAATTCCAACGCCCACCGCACCAGCCGCTTGATCACCCGCGCCGGCTACGACTGGGATCCCTGAACGCAAGCCTACCTCTGCGGCAGCAGTGTCAGATAGCACTCCAGTAATCTCTTGTGACTCATAAACTCTTGGAAGAATCTTCTCATCGATTGCAGCGGCTGCCATCATCTCGGTGGACCATCTCCGCTTCGAAACGTCCAGTAAAAGCGTGCCTGATGCGTCAGCTACATCCGTTGCCTTCGCGCCAGTGAGTCGGAGACGTACGTAGTCTTTTGGAAGGAGAACTGAACGAACCTGCGACCAGATTTCAGGTTCGTTGTCACGTACCCAAAGCAATTTCGGCAGCGTGAATCCAGTGAGAGCCGGATTACAGGTCAGCTCGATTAGTCTCGAAGCGCCAATTTCATTTGTTAGTCTCTGGCACTGGAGTTCGGTTCGTTGATCACACCAGATCAGAGCTGGCCGCAGGACTTCGTCGCGTTCATCCAGCAAAACGGAACCGTGCATTTGACCGGAGAGTCCAACACCGGCGATTTCATCGACGTTGACCTTATCGTCTTCAACAACGGCTCGAATTGCACTTGCGGAAGCTCGCCACCAGTCGCGAGGATCCTGTTCGGCCCATCCAGTCTGCGGCGACGCGAAGGCTTCATGCTCTACCGTTTTCGCCGCGATGATTTGGCCGTGATGATCAATTAGAACAGCGCGTGAACCGCCTGTCCCAACGTCAATTCCGAGAAAGCTCATTTGCTGGTGGCACGAATCTTCGTGCGTCAGGTCTCACAAGATAGACTTACGTTTTGTTGAATTGCTCGATTCAGGGTGACTCTTCTTAGCACATCTTCGAGGCTTTGGAAAAGATACTTTTGTCTGGGACTAAGATAAAGTGCCTTTTCGAAAGTATCCTTGTTCACGGATTGCAGGGATGAAACGGCTGGATATGGGCTGATTTAACCCTTTCAAAGAATCCTCGATCGAACTTTCTTATTTAAGTATCGGGCTCGCTAAGGTCAATCTCTGTGCCTCCTCAGTGTTCTTTGTGTCTTGGTGGTTAGTGATCCTTTTTCTGTGGTGCATCAGATAAGTTCCTTGACGGATTGGTAAGTCCAGTCTTAATCTCCGCTCTCGAAAGGTAAGCTCAATAAGTCGCGCGTTTTTCCTGGCAAGCGCGAATCCGTCCAGACAACTCGAGACTAAAATGGCCGACACAATCGTGCAGACTATCCCTGCTTCGCAAGCCTCGAAACGCTCCAGGAGCGCCCAATTTCAGGTTGGTGCAACCTCATTTTTCGCTCTTTTTGCGATTGTCGGATTTGCTTTGTATGGCCTGCCGTTCTATTACGATTACATGGTGCGCGAGTTCGGATTGACCCGGACTCAAGTCACTTCAGGTAACGCGCTGAGCAAGTTGGTGGTCGGACCTCTTTTTGGTTTTCTCGCAGGATGGATTGTTGACAGATTTGGACCAAGGCGATTGATGCTGGTCGGTATTCTGCTGGCCGGTACCGCTGTCATCGGTCTCGGCAACATGACTTCGCTGTGGATGTTTTACCTCTTCTATTTATTTAATGCCCTCGGGTACGTTTGTGCCGGTCCACTTCCAAATCAAGTGTTGCTTACCCGTTGGTTTGATAAGTCGCGAGGTAAAGCGATGGGAATCGCCTACCTCGGAATCGGCATCGGCGGTTTCCTGGTGGTTCAGATCTCGGCTCGGCTGGTCAAGGCCTTTAACTGGCATGTTTCACTGACGATCCTGGGTCTATTGATCATCGCGATCGCGTTTCCGCTCGCGTATTTCGTTAAGGAATCGCCACCGGATGCCGGCAACGCCCCAACGAAGACACGTGCGCCGAATGAGCCAATAAAGTGGGTGTTTGGAACCAGGGCCTTTTATCTTCTAGCGCTGGGAAGCATGTGCTCGATAGGAGCAGTAGGCGGTGCTTATCAACATCTCAAGCTCTTCTTGACGCTCGACCTTAAATATACCGATACCCAGGTGGCGAATATTGCCTCGTTGGTTCTGATTTCGAGTTTAGTCGGTCGCCTCTTGATGGGATGGTTGGCTGATCAGTTTGCAAAGAAGTACGTCATGCTTGTGATCTACATGCTGGTGGCCGGCGGTGTGGGGCTGCTACTCTTCGCGCATATCCCAGGTATCATCTATGTCTTCGCAGTCATCTTTGGCATCGGTCTTGGCGGCGATTACATGATTATCCCTTTGATGGCCGCAGAACTCTTCGGAGTTAAAGTCATGGGACGGCTAATGGGAGTGGTACTGACGGCAGACGGAGTGGCTGAAGCAGTTGTACCAATGTTCATTGGGAATCTCAGAGACAATAGACCAAGTTATGCGCTCGGCTTTTCGGTACTGGTTGGTCTCGCTTTGATTGGAGCGGTGGCAATCGGGCTACTACCGGCAAGAAAATCGCTATCACCAACTTAAGACAGTATGCACCCTAATAGATCGGAAACTGTGCGCCGAGCAGCTCTCGTAACCGGGGCGTCGCGGGGGATCGGGCGGGCCATCGCCGTTGAGCTGGCTCGAATTGGTTTCGACTGTATGATCAACTATGCAGCAAACGATGAAGCAGCGAAGGAAGCTCAGGCAGCGGCAATCTCCGCAGGCGGTAAAGAGGCGAAGGTGCGGATCTGCCGGGCTGACATTTCCGATGCCTCTGATCGATCGCGTTTACTGTCGGCGGTTGAATTAGACTTTGGCCGCCTGGACCTACTCGTAAATAACGCCGGCGTAGCTTCGCAAAGTCGAGTTGATTTGCTCGATGCTTCAGAAGAGAGTTTCGACCGGTTGCTCAAGATCAATTTAAAAGGTCCATATTTTTTGACCCAAGCCGTAGCCAGGAAAATGGTGGAGCAAAAAACTTCAGGCGATGGTAATCATCCCCCACCGGCCATCATCAACATTACATCTGTTTCAGCTTATGCCGCTTCTCCGGAACGCGGCGACTACTGCGTTTCAAAAGCCGGACTTTCGATGATGACCAAGCTCTTCGCGATACGGCTGGCAAGCGAAGGAATAAATGTTTACGAAGTTAGACCAGGCGTTATAGCTACCGACATGACGTCGAAGGTGAAGGATAAATACGACAAAATGATTGACGAGGGCCTGACTCCAATCAAACGGTGGGGAACAGCAGAAGATGTTGCGCGAGCTGTGGCAGGTGTCGCGTCAGGTGCTTTTTCATTTTCAACCGGGGAAGTGATTAATGTTGATGGTGGATTCCATCTACGCCAACTCTGACGCCAGGGCTCAATTGCTCGGGCAAATCGAACACGCATTAGCTTTTGCGCAACGACAAGTGCGCGCGCTGGTTGAACGCGATCCGGATTTTTATCCGCTCTACACTGACGGTGGTCGGTGGCGACACTCGAAGCCCGCGTGGACTCACTGGTGCGACGGGTTTCTGCCCGGAATGATGTGGATATTCCATGAAGAGACCAACGATCCAAAGTGGCGCGAGCTGGCCGAAAGATACTCAGTTGCTCTTGAACCACGGAAGGATGACCGGGAGGTTCACGACCTTGGCTTTATCTTTTTTCATGGGACATATAAACGTTGGTACGAAGCAACCGTACGTGCGGGAAAGCCTGATCCTTCACTCAGGGATGTTGTGATTCATGCCGGCAAAACACTCGCTCTGCGCTACAACGAGAAAGCTGGCTGCCTCCGTTCATTTCACGGTCAGGATTCCAACTTCATCGACATAATGATGAACGTCGGCATCATTTTCTATGCGGCACTCAACACCGACGACCAGTCATTGCTACAAATTGCAGAACAACATTGCGTGACTACTCGTCGCACGTTAGTCCGTGGTGACGGAAGCACCGCTCATGAAGGAATCTTTAATCTGGAAACAGGTGAGTTTCTCAAGCAGACAACACAACAGGGGTTTCGTGGTGATTCCTGCTGGTCACGGGGTCTGGCCTGGTCTTTATATGGATTTGGCACCTGCGCTCAATTGATGCGGCAGCCGGAATGGACAAAGGTTGCGGAACTTAATGCTGACTACTGGCTGATGCATGTGCCCGCAGATGGAATCGCGCCCTGGGACTTCGATGCTCCTGACGATGGGCCATTGAGCCGGAAATTAGTCGATACCAGCGCATCTGCGATAGCTGCTGTCGGTCTTCTCAACCTGGCCCAGTCCTTAAATAATTCACGTAGTCGAGCGTACGCCGATTGTGCGTTAAAGACAGTCGAATCACTCGTTAACAAATATCTCGGCGAAGGCGAGGATAATTGGGAGGGCATTCTGCGCGGCGGTGTCTATCATATTCATAAAGATCTCGGTGTAAATGAATCAGTGATGTGGGGAGAATTCTTTTTTGTCGAAGCGCTTCAGCGAGCGAAAAGGGCGCTCATCGAGATGGGAGTGTGATTTGGCGCGAGAGACTGGTGAGCAATGAGTCATAGAGATTTTCAGGCCCTTGGAGGAATGCGCACTGTTGCGAAGTTCAAACAGCACCTTGCGTCTGTGGGCCTCGATATCCCGTGCGACGAACAACTCGAATCCGGCCCGCATGCTCCTCTTGCTACTCGGCTCGAATTTGATGGTCTAAAAGTTGGGAACAGGTTCTGTATTCATCCGATGGAAGGTTGGGATGGTACCTCCGACGGCAAACCAACCGAAGCAACGATCAGGCGCTGGCGTAACTTTGGCTTGAGCGGGGCGAAGTTGATCTGGGGTGGCGAAGCTGTTGCAGTTCGTCATGACGGCCGTGCTAACCCGAACCAACTCCTTGCAACTGAGCAGAATAAGAGTGGACTCGCGGAACTTCGTGAGACGTTACTGAGCGCACACCGCGAAATCGCAGAACGAACGGATGATCTCCTCATTGGCTTGCAGTTGACACACTCAGGTCGCTTCAGTCGTCCGAATCAGAAGACCGTTCCTGAGCCACGCATTCTCTATCATCATCCAACTCTCGACCGCAAAGTTAACATCGACGATAGCTATCCCGTTTTAAGTGACGGCGAAATTCGACAGATTATCGATGACTTCGTAGTCGCAGCAAAAATTGCCGAGGATATAGGTTATGAATTTGTAGACATCAAACACTGTCACGGCTATCTGGGCCACGAGTTTCTTAGCGCTCATTTGCGAGAGGGTGAATTTGGAGGCTCGTTGGAGAATCGGACTCGCTTCTTACGTGAGGTTGTAAACGGTATTCGCTCAGTTGCTCCTCGATTAAAGATCGGAGTCAGACTATCAGCGTTCGATCTTGTTGCGTTTCGGCCCGATCCCGAAAAGACCAACGGTCACAAAATGGGACCGGGAATTCCTGAAAGTTACAGCGAACAATTGCCCTATCGGTGGGGGTTTGGTGTCAACTCGAGTGAGCCGGAAAAATATGACCTCTCCGAAACGCGTGAACTCCTAAAAATTTTTCGAGCGCTCGATATCAAGCTGGTAAACATCACCGCCGGCAGCCCTTATTACAACCCACACATTCAACGGCCCGCGCTTTATCCACCTTCAGACGGCTACCAGCCACCTGAGGATCCGTTGATTGGTGTTGCTCGTCAGATGGAGGCGACTCGTGAACTCAAGCGGGAATTTAATGATCTGATCTTTGTAGGTACCGCCTACACCTATTTACAAGAGTTCCTCCCGTTCGTGGCCCAGGCCGCCGTTAGACAGAATTGGGTAGATGTAATTGGGCTGGGTCGAATGGTCCTCTCTTATCCAGAGTTGCCGTTGGACGTACTTAGCGGAGCCGTGTTGAAACACAAACGTATCTGTCGGACTTTTAGTGATTGCACAACCGGACCAAGAAATGGTCTACCGTCGGGTTGTTATCCGCTCGACCGCTTCTACAGAGATTCAGAAATGGGTGTACAACTAAAGCGGATTAAATTTGAACGTCGTTGATTTAATGGGTGGGCGGTTCTGTCGTTCACTCTTAAATTTGAAGTTAAGAAATAAGTGATGCAAACTCGCCGAAACTTCTTCAATTCCGTACGACAGAGACTTCCTGCAACCGAACAATGCTGGTTGCATGTTAGTCGCACTGCGATGGCAACGCGCTTTGAAATAACCCTTCCACCCACCGCCGAGATAGCGGTTGGAGCGGCAACTGAAGCACTTGATGAGATCGACCGTATCGAGGTCCAACTCACCGCTTATCGGGAAACCAGCGAATTGAGTTTTGTAAACCGGCATGCCGCCGATCGACCTGTCGTAGTCGAAGAGGAATTCTTCAAACTGATCCAATTGTGTAAGGACCTGGCCCGGGACACGGGCGGGGCTTTTGATATCACATCCGGACCATTAACGAAGTGCTGGGGCTTTTTCAAGCGTGAGGGCCGATTTGCAGCACCGGACGAAATTGAGTTAGCTCGATCGAATGTAGGCACTGAGAAGCTTTTGTTGAACCAGCAGGTGCGGACAATTCACTTTGCGAAAAAGGGGCTGGAGATCAATCTTGGTAGCATTGGGAAAGGCTATGCACTCGATCGAGTTGCCGCTCTCATGCGAAACACGGTGAACAGCGCGCTAGTGAATGCAGGTGCGAGCAGCATGCTGGCCGTTGGCGCCGCTGATTACTCGCGGGGTTGGCTCATCGGGCTAAGAGATCCTCGATCTAAGACTCGACGCGCTGGTATGCTGCGACTCAAGGACGCAGCACTGTCGACGAGTGGGAGCGACGAGCAGTTCTTCGAATCTGGCGGCAAGCGGTACGGCCATATCATCGACCCTCGAACGGGTTGGCCTGCGACGCGAGTTGCGAGCGTAAATGTTATAGCGGACAGCGCCGCGGTCAGTGACGCGCTCGCCACCGCATTTTTCGTAGGCGGGCGTGAACTTGCTGAAAACTACTGTGCCCACGCGCCCAGAGTCATGGCAATACTGTTTGAGTCTGGGTCAACTGTCCCGCTCATTATCGGGACTCATCCTGGCTGCACGGATTTGCAAGTTTCCGGCAGCAGTAGTTTCACGCGGGTCAGTATCGATCCCAGGTAGCGTCGGGTGAGCCTCGAGATAGTCAAGACTTGAGCCGGTCAGTGCCGATTCGCGGTAGCGT
>Ga0207674_10000467_pt1 | contig 53120 bp, 50 predicted proteins | sample KBSCornC72_FD_184303 | JGI IMG/M metagenome (GOLD analysis project Ga0207674, IMG submission 184303) | Corn rhizosphere microbial communities from Kellogg Biological Station, Michigan, USA - KBS Corn C7-2 (SPAdes) (version 2) | ecosystem: Host-associated > Plants > Roots > Rhizosphere > Soil ... | reverse complement strand
ATGATGGAATGATGGAATGATGGAATGATGGAACAATGGGGCCACGGCGCTGATCTTGCACCTCACAATGTTCGTGCATCAAACACTACAAAGGAGAGTCCTACATGGGAGACAATGATAAGCAGGCCGCGAAGGCGGCCACAGGATTCACGGCCGAGGAAAAATCGGCGATGAGGCAGCGCGCCAAAGAGCAGAAGGCGGCCGCGACCAGGGCGGAAGACGAAAGCGCCGCACTCGCGGCAATCGCCGCGATGTCGGGACCAGATCGCGCCATGGCCGAGCGGCTCCACGCGATCATCACAGCCAATGTGCCAGACCTCGCGCCGAAGACCTGGTACGGGATGCCCGCCTATGCCAACGAGGATGGCAAGATCATCTGCTTCTTCCAGCCCGCGGCGAAGTTCAAGACGCGATACGCGACGTTCGGCTTCAACGACAGCGCGCACCTGGACGACGGCGCACTGTGGCCGGTCGCCTTCGCGCTGACGGAGCTGACCGCTGCCGACGAGGCAAGGATCGCCGCGCTCGTCAAGAAAGCCGTGAGCTGAGCGCGCACCGTTTTGCCGATGTAAAGGTCACGACGGAGTTTCCACTAAGACGACGCCAACTGCTGTGTCGCGCCAGTCCAGTTGGCGTCGTCTTTTCGCGCTCATGCACATGGCGCAGTTTTGGCGTCACTTTACCCCTCCACGCAACGGTCAGTATAGAAAGCATAGAGCATCTTCTCCCCGCGCCAAATCTTCGTAGCTGCTGGTACATTCCTCGGCACGCAATTCGTCACCCTGCTTGGTATTCTCGGAAGCGTTGTGCGGTACACTGTCATTGGAATGGCGCTGGCGCGAATCCTCCACATTTGTATGTATCTGCGGTGCTTTGGCTGAGTCTGAATCGTATAGAACGACAAAACAACCCTAGAGCGGCGCGTGGAGCCGTTTGCCACGGGCATGATGAGCAGGTGTTCGGCGCTGTGGGGGGAGATATTGCGAGAGATTGCGGGAAATGGTGTTGCCTGCATGGATGAATAGGCGCACTGGAGACGACTGGGAATGAGAGAAGGGCGGAGCGTATGATGGAGAGCAGCAATTCAGGGTATGCCAGCAGATCGCCACAATCCTCGTTCTCGTCATCGCTGAGGCATAGAGACGACCAGGCAGCAGTGCCCCCGCCCGGACAGCGGCGCGCCTTCCGGCGTCTGCACGCCCAGCAACAGTTTATGCCGCTGCTGCTCCTGACGCTTGCGCTGACGCTGCTCGTCGTCATCGCGACGAGCTACATAGCCGCGCGGGCCAACGCGACCAGCAACGCTGAGGCGACCGCCCGGACCAATGCCCTGCTGGCCCGCGAGGTGGTGAGCGAACGCGGCCAATTCCCCGCGATTGCCAATACGCAACTGGTCGCAAGCACTGGCACGGCCAACTACTCCCTGGTCAACGATACCTGGGTGGTAGACCATGTGCGCCAGTTGACCGGCGATCAGGCGGTAATCTACCAGCTCATCGCCACCAATACCAGCCCGTCGTCATTACGGGCCGTCTCCTCTAACATGCGCCGGACCGATGCGCAGGGCCACCCCATAGCCAATAGCCGCGCCACTGGCGTACCGATGCCAGCAAACGCGCAGAATGCGATCTTCGGCGCCTGCGGCCAGGTCACCGACAACAACGCCTGTTATAGCGACTTCAGCGGCGAGGTGACGATTAATGGGGTGAGCTACGTCGCCGGATTCGAGCCGCTGCTGGATCAGCACGGGCAACTGGTAGGCGCGGTCGGCGTGCTCACCCCGCTGGACGCCGTGCTGGCGCCGCCGAAGCAGCTGGCGATTATGCTGCTGCTGATGGGGCTGCTCGTCGGATTGGTAGCGCTGGTCGCAGGCACATGGATGGCCAGCCGCACCCCCAACCGTCTGCTGGCGCAGCTTGATAGTCAGCTCGACGTGATGGCAGGCGCCGCCACTGAGCTGGGACGGCTGGCGCACCAGCAGCAGTTCCGGCTGCAACGCCAGCAGCGCACCGCGCGCCAGGTGGGCGAGCACGCGCGCCAACTGGAAGCGCTCGCCTCGGCGATGGACAACGGGCAGACGGCGCTGCAACAGACGACGACGGCGATCTGGGCGGAGATGTCGCAGCCTGGCATCGCGACCAACGCGGCGGTGGCGCTGCGGCTGGCGCGCGAGGCGGCGGTACGGGCATCGGAGGTGGGCACGACCGGCGATGAGACGCGGACGCACGCGCGCCAGGTCATCACGCTGATGAATCAGGTAATAGCCGAGGGGCGCGCGCTGGCGCAGGAGGGACAGGAGGCCAACAGCCACGCCAACGAGCTGGCGGCGACCCTGGACCGCATGGAGACCGACCTCGGCGAACAGCTGGTGCCGCGCCGCTACGACCTTGGCAGCACCCCGCTCATCCGCCGCCTTACCGACGCTTCGCACCGCCTACGTGAAATGCTCCAACCCAACGAGAATACTTCGGCGCGCCTGCGCAAAACGACCGCGAGCCCTCCAACGCAGGGCAGAAGCGGGCCGGTGACCACGCCCCGCGCCAAGCTATCGGGCCTGCCGCCGCATAGTGGTAGTGCTCCGGGACGCTCGCCCTCCACCTCCTTCCGCGGCAATGAGCTTTGGGGCGGTTTCTCCACCGGTGGCGATTTTGGCTATCCGCCGCCATCCGCCAATCCCAATGCATCGGGGAGCCGACGCGGCGGGCGACGACCGGCGGGCGATCAGGCGCCGCCACCTCCAGGTGGGCTGCCGCCGCTGGGCCGCTTCGACGATGATCCGCCGCCGGGTGGGTCGAGCGATAGCCGCTGGCTCAACGAGTAATCGCCGCTAGCTCGTCTTTCCTCTTGACGCGCGTGAATTCCACAGGTACGCTGGATATATTGGGGGAACTGGGGAAAGGACGAGAACGGATGGCAGCGCTGGTAGGCATCGTGATGGGCAGCGACTCCGACCTGCCGACCATGCAAGGCTCGGCGGAGATGTGCGAGCGCTTTCGCGTTGAATATGAGATGCGTATTATCTCGGCGCACCGCACGCCCGACGACATGGCGGAATACGGGCGCACGGCGCACGCGCGCGGGCTGCGGGTCATCATCGCGGGCGCGGGTGGCGCGGCGCATCTGCCCGGCATGCTGGCGGCGCATACCCCCCTGCCGGTGATTGGCGTCCCGGTGCCAGCGGAGTTCCTGCGCGGGCTGGACGCGCTGCTCTCGATTGCTCAGATGCCCCAGGGCGTTCCCGTGGCGGCGGTGGCCATCGGCAACTCGCGCAACGCGGGCCTGCTGGCGGTGCGCATCCTGGCGGCGAGCGACCCCAACCTGCAACAGCAGATGATCGCCTATCAGGCGGAGATGGCCATCGCCTCGCGCAAGAAGAACATCGCGCTGCGCGACCAGCAGATCGGCGGCTAGCCCCCTCCTACGCCTCGCATTCCCTCGCGTTCATGCGCCCGCCCGCTATTGTGGACAACTGCGGTGGATAACTTCCCCCAAATTGTGGATAACGTGAACTTTGGGGGGCTTTACAGGGCTTATCGCTGGGGCAGATTCTCGCGCGTCCAGGTGCCGACGCGCTTGATCGTGTGCGCCTGGTGGGCCACCAGAATCGCGTGGGCGCGCTCCACGTCTTCGCCCTCAGGCGTGTGGACCTGAATCACGACGTGCCCTTGCTCGCGAGCCGTCGCATATTCCGCCTGGTCAAGTCCCTCCTCCGTGAAGAGTTGCTCGGCGGGCGATGGCGGATCGGCCAGCGTGCCCTGTTCCCGCTGCGCTGGCGGCGTATGCCTATCCAGCGGCGCGGAGAGCACGATATCGGCGGGCGCGAATCCATGCGACTTCAGCGCCACCGCGACCTCCTGGCCGTCCTCTGGCGTATCCAGGACGGCGATCACATAGTTCATAAAGGGCACTTTGCCCTCGGCATATAGTTCAGCCTCTTTCATCTCGCATCCCTGCTTTCTCGGTCTTGCCCATCCGTCCGCGTCCAATTCGAGCGTCCAGACGTATCTCAAATACTGCCGCACGAACTGTGCCCTCGCCGTGAATGATCGTCGTCACTGATGATGGCGCGGCGTAAAGCGCTGTGAATCGCGCCACAGCGGTTGCCGTAGCCATCTCGTTCCATTGACATCGCGCGTTGCACGCATCTACAATGACTCTGCGCCGCCTCCGACTTCTCGCGGGCGGCGTAACGCGCGCCATAGAGGACATGCAGGTATGTTGCCAGGAGCGTGCCAGAATCCAGAAAATTGCTTGCGACGCATCCCGCGCGCGAAGGAGCTGTGAATGAGCATGGGCCTGGAGAAGACGACGTCGACCAAAGAGCCACAGCGGCACGTCTTCGCGCGGTGGGTATCCGCTATCATCCACCCCATCGCTTTCCCGCTGCTGACGCTAGGCGTCGTCACCTACATCGCCACCGCCTCATTCGTCGAGACCTCGCGCTGGTTGCTGCTGGCCGTCGCCCTGACCTCCCTGCCGGTCGCCGTGCTGGTGGGCATTCAGGTGCTGCGCGGGCGCTGGACCGATTTCGACGTGAGCGTCCGCCGCCAGCGCTATGCCCTCTATCCCTTTGGCCTCGCCTGCCTGTTGGCGTTGATCTTCATCTATGCCCATTTCGGCGCGCCAGTTATCGCCATCCGCACGATGAGCGCGTTTGCCATCGCCAACACCGTTGACGCCGGTATCAACTTCTTCTATAAGGTCAGCGCGCACGCCACCGGGGCCGCCGCCTGCGCCAGCATGCTCTGGCTCGGTGCAACGCCCATCTGGGGCATCGTCGCCTCGTGCGCGGCGCTGCTGGTCGGCTGGTCGCGCGTCGAGCTGGGACGCCACACGCGCGGGCAGGTGCTGCTCGGCTGGGGCGTCGGCGTGGCCAGCTCGGTGATCGCCTTCGTCGTGCGGTAGTCTGCTATTCCGCGTCGTGGCATGTGTCTGGATGGACTGCCATGAATAGAACCGACCGCCTGCTCGCCATCGTGCTGGAGCTACAGGGCAAAGGATGGCAGCGAGCCGAAGACCTTGCCGAAACATTCGAGACCAGCAAGCGCACGATCTACCGCGACATGCTGGCACTGGGCGAGGCGGGCGTGCCGGTTGTCTCGATTCCGGGGCGTGGCTACTCGCTGGTCGAGGGCTACTTTCTGCCGCCGCTCTCCTTCACCGCCGATGAGGCGACGATGCTGCTGCTCGGCAGCGATGTGATGGCGCAGAGCTTCGATGTGCAGTACCGCACGGCGGCGGAGTCCGCTGGCCGCAAGATCGCTGGCGTGCTGCCAGAGCGGCTGCGCGAGGACGTGCGGGCGCTGCGCGAGCGGATCGCCTTCATTCAGCAGGATATCGGCATGACGCCGGGTGAGGCGCAGCGGCTGCTGGTGCTGCGACGCGCCATGCTCGAAAGCCACCAGGTACGCTTCAGCTACTTCGCCCGCTCCCATGCCGATGGCGCGCGGACGCCGACGACGCGCACTGTCCACCCGTACAGCCTGACGCATGTGCGCACCGTCTGGTACCTCACCGCCTGGGACGCATCGCGCCGCGATGTGCGCCGCTTCCGCCTGGCGCGGATAGATGACCTCCGCATGCTGGACGAGACGTTTGCTCGCCCCGCGCACGTCCCCATGATGCGCCGCGCGCTCACCTCCGAGGAGACGATTGTCGTGCGCGTGCTGCTGGACCACGAGGTAGCGCGCTGGGCGCGAGAGGATCCGTCGTTCTTTCGGGTCGCCGAGGAAGAGACAGCCGAAGGGCTGATGATGACGCTGCACGTGCGCGACGAGCAGGAGGTCGTGCAGTGGCTGCTAGGCTGGGGCCGCCACCTGCGCGTGCTGGAGCCGGAGTCGTTACGCCAGCGCATCGCGGCGGAGGCTGAGGCCATGCTGCGCCGCCACCAATCGCGCTGAATCTTCGAACGTGTAAATCGCCCCATCCGCTGCTGACATACTGTTGTCACTCGTTCCTGTCATACTGATCTCAGAGCCAGGGAGAAGCGCTCCCACCGGCTGATGAGAACAGGAAGGAAAGGAACAACAGCGATGAACAGCGGACTTCAGTTTGTCGTGCGCCACGTGACCGATGTCGACGCCGCCCGCGCCTTCTACACCGAGAAGATGGGGTTCGAGGTAGCGGCTGACCAGCCAGGTTTTGTCCAGTTCAAGGCGCCCGATGGCGCGCCGTTCGCCGTCAGTCTGGCGAGCGCCGATCCCGTGGCGGCGGAACTGCCGAGCGGGCAGTCGGAGCCGCTCGAACTGTGGTGGTATGTGGATGACGCCGACGCCGCCTATGCTGAGCTGCGAGCGAAGGGCGTCGAGATCGTCTTTCCGCCGAAGGATATGCCGTTCGGGCGCGCATTTGCCATCAAAGACCCAACAGGCGCCTACAGCTTCATCTTGCAGCCCCCGCGCTAATCGGGTACGTTTGATAGCCCCTCTCTGTCCACGCACAGGGAGGGGCTAGGGCATTTCAGGACATCTTCCGACGCGCTACGCCCGCTCGCCCTCGATTAGCGATGCCGCTCCGGTCGGGATGATGCGCGTCAGCCGCAGCCCAGCCGCCGCGAAGAGACGGCGATACTCCTCGGCGGTCCGCTCGCGCCCAGCGTTCATCACGAACATCATCAGATCGAGGAACTTTACCGGGGAGGGATCGTTGCCTGGCTCAATGAGACTCTCGATTACCAGCGCCCTGCCGCCCGGCGCCATCGCCTCGGCGCAACTGCGCAGAATCGCGATGGCATGCTCATCATCCCAGTCGTGGAGAATGCGCTGCAACGTGTAGAGATCGCCGGCAGGCACGGAGACGAAAAAGTCGCCGCTCACCAGCTCGCAGCGGTCCGCGACACCCGCCGCCTCCAATATGGGCCGCGCGTTCGCCACCACATGCGGCTGATCGAAGAGGACGCCATGCAGATCGGGATTCGCGCGCAGGATCGCCGTGATGAGCACTCCCTGGCCGCCCGCGATATCCACGACCGTACGCGCCGCTGAGAAGTCATAGGCGCCGACGATGGCCGTTGCCACCTGCCGCGAGGTTGCACTCATCGTCTGATTGAAGATCTCATTCTGCGCCGGGTGCTGCGCAAGATACTGGAAGTGGGATGCGCCAAAGACCTGCTCGAAGGCATTCTCACCGCTCATCACGCTGTCATACAGCTCGCTCCAAGCGCGATAAGGCTCGTCGCCACGGAAGAGCGCCTGCGCGCGCACCGCGGAGGGATGGTCATGCTGGAGCACCGCGGCCAGAGGCGTCAGCGCGAACTGGCCTGCGGGGCCTTCCTCGAAGACGCCGATGCTCGCCAGGGCGCGCAGCACGCGATAGAGTGCATCGGCGTTCGCGCCTGTTGTCGCGGCCAGCGCCGCTACGGGCTGCGGCCCATCCTTGAGGATATCCGCCAGTCCCAGTCTGGCGGCGACATAGAGCGCCTGAGTGACCCGGAAGCCATTGAGCATCTGCTGCATCTGCTGTACTTCCGCTGACGCGGGCGCGGCGCCATTACTATTGGCTGCGCTCATAGCGTGATACCCCTCCTGACCATATGCGCCTGGACACCTCTCGCGCTGAGCATAGCACACCACCGTCCGCCCGTCTGTAGGCTATTCCACAGCGCCGCGGTCATCGTTTCGGATGATCTTGGCGGGCCATTGTCCGGTTTCGGGCACGACGCGCGTTATATCAGCAGAGAACAGCGTTGGAGCGACTTCTGACCGGTAGATGATTGCGATGTGGCGCGGCTGGATGGCTGGAGACGCTATGGGAATGTCCAATATCGCGGCGGCGGATGAGCTGAGTCAGATTCGCCGCGCGGCCACGGGCGATCACGCAGCCTTCGCGCTGCTGGTGCGACGCTATGAGGCGCGGATTGTCATCTACCTGCGTCAGACGCTCGGAGACGCGGACCTCGCCAGCGATCTTGCCCAGGAGACGTTTCTGGCCGCCTATCAAGCGCTGCCACGCTGGCAACCGCCGCCACCAAACCTGGCAACCCAGACAACTGATCTGCTCTCGCCGTGGCTCTATCGCATCGCCACCAATTACGCCATCTCCGCGCTGCGCCGCCAGACGATGTCAGCGCGCCGAGCGCCCGCCCCACCCGCGCGGGCCAGATCCTCGCTCGAAGACGCCGTGATTGGCCGCGAGCTGCTGCGCGCCGCGCTTGCCACGCTGGACGAGGATGACGCCGCCTGCCTTGTGCTGCACTACGTCGCCGGTGAGCGCTATGGCGAGATCGCCGCGCGGCTGGGCATCTCGGGCGAGGCGGTACGCAAGCGAGTCGGGCGCGCGCTCTCATCCCTGCGCCGTGCCTACGCCGCACTGGAAACCGAGGCACAGCCATGAGCAACTACCCTGAGATGCCGAATGGGCGATGGCCCGATGCCTCACCAGTCCCCACCAGTAATGGCGCGTCGCCGCACCTGAGCGATGAGCAGCTAGCCGCCTGGATAGCTGATGAGCTGGGGCACGACGAGTACCGCGCGATCCGACGCCATCTGGAAGCGTGCGGCTACTGTCGGCGCGCGCTGGCGGAGGCGCAGCGTATCCGTTCGCTGGCGCTGGCGGCAGGCAGTATCCTGCCGAAGGCGACTCCATCGGTGACGGAGCGCGTGCTGGCGCGGCTGACCGATCGCTCACTCGAAGACACCCTTCCTCTCAGCGCGGTTCCCAATTCAGTGGAGCGACATGCCGGACGCGCCGCACACAACCAGCGGCGCGACCTCTGGCGGCGGTTGGGCGCGCTGGCCGCTGTGCTGCTGCTGATCGCCTCCAGTGCGCTGCTCTTCACCCGGCTCGGCTCGCGCGGCCAGACCAACAGACCGACGCCAACCGCCACGCCAGCCATAACGCCCACGGTCCCATTTCTGGGGAACTGGGCTGAGGTAATCCCCGCCCAGGCGTCTATTCTGGATGTCGCGGTCGTCAGCCAGGATGATATTTGGGCGGCTGGCTCAGCCGGGACCGATCATGGCATCGAGACGCTGCTGATGCGCTATGACGGCGCGCGCTGGCAGGTCAGCCCCGATACCTTCGACAATGCGCAGCTCTATAGCATCTCGATGGTCTCGGCCACCGAAGGCTGGGCGGCTGGCTCGACCAACGGCACGCCGTTCATGCTCCACTACACGAACGGACACTGGCGCGACGCAACTGCATCTATAGATGTTGGCGCGCTACGGGACCACAAAATCGTCCTGACGACGGTGCGGATGGCCACGGCGACTTCAGGCTGGGCGCTGGGACAGGGCGATCAGGCGCCGCAGCACACCACGCAGATTCTGCAATATCTGAAAGTGGGGTCTACGTACCGGTGGGAGCCGACCGAAGCATTCATTGGAGCAACGCTCAACGCGCTCTCAGTGGTTTCGGATCATGAAGCGTGGATGGCCGGACAGAATGGCCTGAAGATCATTATTGTGCGCGTGACGATCACCTATCTAAACAATGACCCCAACTCCATTGTTACCAACCGGTATTCCCATAGCTGGGAGACGTTCGGCCCTGGCAACCTGACCAGCGTGAGCATGCGCTCATCTACCGATGGCTGGGCTGGGGGAAGTGGGGACGTCGGCGAAGGCGTGTTGTTCCACTGGGATGGCAACGAGTGGAGACAGGTTGGCATACCGTCGACAGTAGAGCAGCCTGGTAGTGTTCAGGGAATCATCGCGACCGGAGCGAATGCGGTCTGGGTCTACGGCGAGTTTCCTGGCATCCACGCCTCGTATCTGTACTCCATCGCCGACGGCCGGTGGAATGACCACCAGTTCTCGCCCTCGATGGACTCGCATCTTGTGACCGGCGCGGCGACCTCACCCACTGAGTTGCTAGCGATCACCGATGGCACGACTGACTATGGCGCGAATCCAAAGCCGAAGACCTTCGACATGAGTCAAGGCAGTCCTATTCCCTGATCGTGTTGGGCCTGGGATGATAGAGGCCGTACGATTTAGCGGTGGAGCATTGCGCGCAGGTCCGCGAGATCCTGGCGGGTCTGCTTGTCCTCAGTGATGGCCTTCGCCACACGCGCGCAGCCGTGCATGATGGTGGTGTGGTCGCGGCCACCGAGCTGGCGGCCAATGGCGAAGAGCGAGGCATCGGTCTCCTCGCGCAGGAGATGCATCGCCACCTGCCGCGCCCAGGCAATCTGGTGGTTGCGCGACTTGCCGCGCAGGTCATCCACCGTCACCGCGAAGTGGCGCGCCACCGCCGCCAGCACCATCTCCGCGCTCGGGCGCTCCGGCCCGGCGACCGGCTCCCCGGCGATTGGCGCGAGCGCCTGACGCACCATCTCGCCCTCGATGGGCTGCCCGAGCATCTGCGCATAGGCGGCGACACGGGTGAGCGCCCCCTCCAACTCGCGCACGCTCTCACAGTGCAGCGCGGCCAGCGCGGCCAGCGCCTCCTCGGGCATCTCAAGCGGGAGGGCGCTGGCCCTGGCGCGCAGAATAGCGAGTCGATGGGCGTAGTCTGGCGGCTGGATATCGGCGATCAGCCCCCAGGCGAACCGCGAGCGCAGGCGGTCGTGCAGGTGGCGCATCGCCTGTGGCACGCAGTCGCTGGTCAGCACGATCTGCTTGTTGGCCTCGTGCAACGCATTGAAGGTGTGGAAAAACTCTTCCTCAGTAGACTCTTTGCCCGCGATGAACTGCACATCGTCCACCAGCAACACATCCACGGCGCGATAGCGGGCGCGGAAGAGATCGGTGGTGCGGCTGCGGATCGCGCCGATGATTTCGTTGGTGAACCGCTCCGCCGTCACGTAGGCCACCGAGAGGCCACGCGCCAGCGCGCTCTGCCCAATCGCGTGCAGCAGATGCGTCTTGCCCAGACCGACGCCGCCATAAATGAGCAGGGGGTTGTAGCTCTGGCCGGGCGCCGCGGCCACCTGCTGCGCGGCGGCATACGCCAGCTGATTTGGCAGCCCAACGACAAACGTCTCGAAGACGTAGCGTGGGTTGAGCTCGTGCGAGACACCAGCGGCATCGGGCATCAGCAGCGGCGTGGGATGCATCGCGCGCGCTGGCTCCGGCTGCGCCAGTGGGAGTGGCGACTGCGCGGCGACTGGCTGGCTGCCATCGGCGGGGCTGGGATGGGCGCGTGCGACGGCGGCGCTCTGGCGGGCTGTCCAAGCGGTGGAGCGCCCGCGTGAAGGGCGGCGTCCGGGCAACGCGCGCGGAGCGGCTGGCGGCGACAGTGGTGATGGCGATGTCGTCGCGGGTGGGGTGGTGGAATGCGGCGCAGGGCGGTCATCGTGTAACACAAAGGCGACCTCAGCCGCCCGGCCCAGCGCCTCACCGACGGCGGCGCGTGTCACATCGAGGAAGCGCTGGCGCAGATGCTCGCAGGCGAAGGTGTTGGCGACGCCCACCACCAGCGTGTCCTGGGTAAATTCGAGAGCCAGGGTGCCGTGGAACCAGGTTGAATAGGCGCCAGCAGAGACCTGCCGAGCAATACGCTCGAGCGCGGCCTGCCAGAGTTGTCGCGCATCTGCCGATGCGCCACTGCCCGGTTGATTCCGCCCCATGATTGCCGTTCTCCCATGACGCGCATAGACGCATCAGGACATATTAGGACGCACAATGACGTGCTATCGGGCCAGCAAGATGCTTACTGGCTCACCCCATCCGCCCAACCTTGCGACGCTGCATGCCGCATAGACCGTACCAGACGAGCATGGTCTGCCACACGGCGCTTCCCTGCCTGATGTCGCCAACAGTTGCTTTGTGATTGCTGCTCTGGTGTGTTGATCTTTACGATGACGAGTTCCGCATGGCACGTAAATGACGCGCCAAAAGTATGCTTTTGGGCTGATGTATGTTTCTGACGAGTAGCGCGCCTGGATGGTTGCGGTTGTGCAACACGGCAATTTTCCAAGCGAACTCTAATCTCCCCTTCAGCCAATCTTCAGCCGACTCCGCTATGCTGCCTATGTTATCACCGTCGGCACGCTGAGTGACCGACAACGTGACCCTTAGATTTTTGCCTTTGTTCGCTTTTGGAGGAGGTTCCCTAGCATGAATCGTGGCAACAGGAATGCATCTCGCCAGAAAAACGCGCTCCGTGCCGCACTAGTACTTCTGATGCTGGCCGCGCTTGTGGTCTTTGGTGGCTGTGGGTTGCGCAGTCATAACACCACGTCGGGCCAGCCGAGCCAGCAGACAACCAGCCAGCCGACAAGCTCAGGCCAGAACACCGGATCGAGTAACAGCGCGGCGCAGCAGATTCAGGACGCCGACCAGCAGGTGCAGGATGCGATGCAGAGCGCCGACGGCGCCCAGAACGACGCCAATAACGCCAATACACAGGCCGGGCAGGAGAACAACATCGTCCCCTAGCCTGAATACCTCAACATACCACGCATACGTGAGCATTTGAACGATAGAGGAGTTCATTACATGCGCTTCAAATCACTGCTTCAGTCCGCCCCGCGCCATCTGATCGCGCTCGGTTTGGCCGCCAGCATCGCGCTCGGAGGCGCTGGCGCTGCCACGGCGCTTGCCGCCCCTGCGCATCCCGCGCTGCCCACCTGCACCCGCACCGATGTGAAATGCGTCATCGCGTTTGGCGACCAGCGGATCGACGAGCGTACCGCCGCGCTCACCAAGCTCAACGACAAAGCCAACGCCCAGGTTGCCGCCGGACATATCACTAGCAGCCAGGCCAGCGCAATCCAGGCGGATGTGACGAGCAACCAGAGCGGACTGACGGCGCTCAAGAGCAAGCTCGACGCCGAGACCGACGCGACGGCCGCCCGCCAGGACGTAAAAACCATCTACACGCAGTTCCGCATCTTCGCGGTCATGCTCCCGCGCGACTATCACGAGATCGTCCTCGACATCATGACCAACGTCCAGGCGAAGCTGGTGGGTCTCGAGCCGAAGCTTCAGCAGGCCATTGCCAGCGCGCCCGCCGACGAACAGGCGCAGCTCAACGCGCTCTATAGCGACTTCACCGCCAAGCTGGGCGCCGCCAGCACGCAGATTACCAACGCCAACGGGTTGGTGTCGTACTTCACGCCGAGCAATTTCGACAACAATCTGGCGACCTATCGCACCAACTGGCTGAACTTCCGCACCGCCGAGCTAGCGGGCCGCGCGGATCTGCGCCAGGCGGCGAGCGATCTGCACCAGATGGCGAAAATCCTGAAGCCATCCGCGACACCTGCGGCAACGGCCACGCCGACCGCATAGTCTGACCTCACCGCCGCCCTTCTCTCACGGGGACAGGTGGCAGAGTCCAGACTCCCTTTGCAGTGATTGCAAGGGGGGTCTTTTGCCTACACTCATTTCGGCTTGTAACAGACGAGAAGTCGAACTCTGGTAGTAGCGATGCTAGTCCTTGCGCCTTAGGATTTTGACACCAGAGGGCGACCTGAGATATACTTCCCTGGTTGGTTGTGGTGTGTGCGGCCTGGTGGATGTGGAATTCGTTGTGCGGTCGCCCCCTCAGCAAGTGTGTCTTCCCCAGTCGGCCTCGTGTGAAGGTTCACTGCGCCCAATGGCACGGTGGACCTTTTTTGTAGAACGCGTATCCGATCCGTGTGGTGAGATCAAGCGGCGAGTCCAGCCCATAGCAGGGTCAGATCGCCGGAAAGGAATATGCGTGTCTACAAGTTTGTCTCAGCGAACCTCGTCTTCCATGCCCCAGCCCCAGGCGCACCCCAGTGCCGATGCAGCCGTTTCGTCGCCATTTGTCCAGCTCGGCGCGCACAGCGCCACCGCGCGTGCGCTTGCCAGGCAGGGCATCGAGATCCCAACACCTATACAGGCGCAGACTATCCCGCCACTGCTGGCTGGTCGCGACGTCATCGGTCAGTCTCGAACTGGCTCTGGCAAAACCATCGCCTTCGGGCTGCCGCTCGTCGAGCGAGTGGATCCCAGCCTGCGTCATGTACAGGCGCTGGTGCTAACGCCGACGCGCGAGCTTGCCACCCAGGTGGGTGATGTGATCGTCTCCCTCGACGGCAGGCGCTCCTTGCGCGTTGCCCAGCTCGTCGGCGGTCGGCCACTCGGGCCGCAGCGTCAGGCATTGCTCAGCGGAGCCCAGATCGTTGTCGGCGCGCCCGGCCGTATACTGGATCACCTTCGCCAGGGCAACCTGAAGTTAGATCAGCTCCGCATCGTCGTGCTCGATGAGGCCGATCAGATGCTAGATGCGGGGTTCGCTCCCGACATCGAGCGCATCTTAGCGATGACGCCGCCAACACGCCAGATGGCGCTTTTCACCGCCACGTTGCCTGAGTGGACCATCCGCATTGCGGGGCGCTATTTGCATGATCCAGTGCTAGTGGAAGTCAGCGCGGGCAAGAACCGACCGGCACCGGCTATCGCGCAGACCGTCTATGTCGTTCCGCAGGGGCAGCGTCTCGACGCCCTCAAAGCGTTACTGGACCGCCGCGACGACTCAGGCGTCACGCTGGTGTTCGGACGCACCAAGCATGGTGTCAAGAAGCTTGCCAGCCAGCTCGCGGCGCAGGGCTATCCCGTCGCCGCACTCCAGGGCAATATGAGCCAGTCTGCCCGTGATCGGGTCGTTGCCGACTTCCGTGCCGGGCAGGTACCAGTGCTGCTGGCGACGAACGTGGCGGCGCGCGGCCTCGACGTAGTAGCCATCGACCAGGTGATCAACTACGAGTTGCCAGAATCCGCCGAACTGTTCACCCATCGCATCGGGCGCACGGGGCGTATGGACCGCGAGGGAGTAGCCATCACCCTGATTACGCCGGAAGATATGCCCGCGTGGAAGAAGATCCAGCGTGACCTCAGCGGCAGGCTGCAGCCGCAGCCATGGCCACACGATGCCATGCCGCTGCCTGATGGCCCGGAGCACGCGGGGAATCACCGCGCTGGCGCAATCGAGCAGACAGCGCCTGTCAGGCGTCCTGTACCCATTCATAATCCGCATAATCCGCATAGTCGCATGAGCGCTCATGCCGACAATTCCTCCGATTCCACGCGCATCGCGCGACGACGGTCACGGCACAGCGCATCCATGGATCGAAAGCGCGCGCCTGCTCGTTACGCCACCGGCGACACAGTACGTTAGGTCGTAGTATCTGAAAAATGCGGCGTGAAGACCCCTCTCCTTTAGGCATGGGGATGAAACGCCGCTCTCCTTCCTCAGCCAGTTTCTATGCGAGAGCCACGTCCCAGGTGTGAGCTACGACGTACTGTCATGTAGCTCACTTGTCTCTGCGCCGCCCGCCTTGTCGCTCGAAACGTATGCCAACCCGCTCAAAATCCTCACTCTAGCCATTGGATGATGGCTGGGCGAATAATGTCGATGTGGGTGAGTATCTCGAATCCCATCAGAAAGACAACGCCGAGGCAGGCTGTCATCACCCATACCTGTATCCGCTTGCGCTCTCGCCACGTGAGTATCACCGTGATGATCGCTGCTATCGCGAGCCACAGGGCCGCGATCTTCTTTGGCGTCGGGTCTATGGTTAGCAGCAAGAACAATCCTTCGCCAATGAAAGTTGCCCCCAGTGTGGACATCCCCAGGAGTCGCGTGAATCCATCCTTCGTTCGCGAGACATAGCCGCCAGTGGCAAGTATCGGCCCGGCAATCACCGCCACTACGCCCCACGCAAACACCACCCAGAGCGGCGTGATCGCGAGATGTAGCCGCCAGGCAATCGCATAAAAGCCAGCCAACTCCCCGAACAGGGCGAGGGTTCCCGCGAGTATCGCCATGAATAATGAGGGTGCGTAACGACCCACCACAAAGGCGATAATGACCCACATGGCGCCGGAATTAGCGATCTGCTCGATGCTGTCTGGAAGCGCATACTGTCCGATGGCGCTCAGGAAGCCAATGGCGAATCCGAGCAGGATGCCAATGAGCGACAGTCGGATAGCGTTCCGGCGCGCGTGCCGTGTCATACGCGTATTGGGCAACGAAGACGTTGGCGAGGTCAGTGTATCCATAGTGGTGACGGTTCCTGTTCTTGGCAGCCTTATTTGACTGTGTCGATCATGTGAGTAGAGCGCGGCTCGAAGATGTGCGTCATATCGTACACGGCAATGCCTGGCCCCATATTAGAGACGCAGAAGAGCGGTTGAGTTGTTTCCTTTCTGTCACAAACTCCCGCAGATATCGCCGCCCGCTTGGGTACGGCATATACCCTTGTCGATCAGACTCTCTGACTGATGGTATGGCCGCAGCGACTCGGCAGGCGGCTCGACTCTCGGCGCGCAGGCATCCGGTGGAGGCAGACACTACGGCGTCAGCGGCGACAAACGCCAGCGCAGCGCCAAATGTGAGCTACACCGCAGTGTAATGTAGCTCACTTGTATACGCGCGGGCCGCCGGGTACACTCGCGGTGATGCAGCAATTATGTCTATGCATTGCCGGTGCTTTTTCGTATTCCCCATGCCTTGCCTTGCCTTGCCTTGCCGCGCTCCACCCTCTCACTCGCCCGCGTGGCAAACACCGGCTTGAAGGGAAGTCGCTCCCTGGCCCCTGGGCGGCTGGGGAGCGCAGTTCAGGAGGTGTCCATGCGTATTCCATCCTTCCCACGGTGGTCGCGTTCTCTGGTTGGCCTCATTGCTTTGGCGCTCGCGCTCGGCGCCTGCGCGTTCGGCGCATCTACGACGTCCGCGCAAAACGAGAACCCCACCACCAACGCCGCCACTGCGGTAGGCAGCACCCCGACATCGCAACCGGTGGCCCAGCAGGGAACGACCTGCCCTAGTCTTTCAGGCTTCAGCGGGGCGCAGGCGGCAACCGCTGGGTCTGGCTTCGGCGATGTCTCGTTCCCTTCCAATTCGATCAGCACCTCGATTGCCACATCTGGCGGCGGCGCGGGCCGCTTCACCATCAAGCAGTTCGACGTCTGCACGCCCGCCACCACGACCAACGGCGTTTATTCGTTCTATTCGGGTTCGCCAACCTCTGGCGGAATGGTCGGAGCGGGTTGGACGCAGGCGGCGACGTATCCCTACAATGGTGCGTGGCCAGCGTCGTGCGGCGATCCCTACTGCTGGAAGAAAGACAACAAGTCGCGCTATGTCTCGCTGGAGAAGGTGACGTCGCGCGGCAATGGGTTAGTCTCATACCACATGCGGCTGGCGATTCCTCCGGCGGGGCCAACCTGCGTCTCAAGCCTGGGTATCTACAATGGCAAGACCTGGGCGACGACTCCAAACGGCGTATCGGATATCTATGCGCCGCCGTTCACGTTGGATGGGTTGGGCGAGGGCGGTGGCGATGCCCATAGCGTTACCCAGTACATGAACGGGGAGTGCAGCGCAGGCTCGTATAGCTCGGTCAGTTCGTTCTTCTCGACGGGGTTGGCTGCCCACGGCTGGAGTCACAGCACGCCGCCTTCGACGTTAGCTACTTCATGTCATACGACTGGCACGCAATGGTGGAAGGGCAGCGAGATCTTCTCGTGGTTCAATGATACCAGCGATAACGCTACCGCCGCCGCGAATACCGCCTACTGGGGCTTCAACTGGTGCCACGCGCAGTAGCAAGCAGCATCCGATTGCACAACCCGAGTGTTACTCTCTCGGAGCCCTGTGGGGAATATTCCTCATAAGGCTCTTATCGTTGACGCTCGATGCTGCGATTAGTCCGCTGATGCCATTAGTCCGCTGATGCCATTGGCAATACAATCGCCGCCGCGAATACGGACTACTGGAACTATAACTATTGCCGCCTGCTGTGATGGCGTTGGTCGCCCCATCGCTTCCGCCTGGGTTCAGCGCCCGCTTTCCGGAGATGCTAACCGGGTGGAAGCCCCCATCGCGCCTATGTCCCAGATGTGGCTACCGTCATACACTTGAATGAGGTGTAGAATACTGGTACGGGGTCGCATATCACCCCTGTAACGTATCTCGGCCTCTGGCGCTTCGAACGTTTTCGCTGTTACGACGAAGAAGGTCATCCACATGACTACTCACTGGACCGCCAATTGGGGGCAATTCTACGGCTTTACCAAAGATAGCCCACCCTGGCCGCTGCTGATGCGGGCCGCCGCACTCGCGTCGCGGGGTGGCCAGGCGCTCGACCTTGGCGCGGGCGCGGGCCGCGACACACGCTATCTGCTGGAACAGGGCTTTCAGGTGACGGCGGTGGATTCCGAGCCGCGCTCGGTAACGCTGCTTGCGGCGCTGCCTCAAGACCATCTCCAGGTAGTGCAGTCCTCGTTCGAGGACTTTCCCTTTGCCTTCGCGATTTATGACCTTATCAGCGCGCAGTTCGCGCTCCCCTTCATGCCCAAAGAGCGCTTTGCTACCGTGTTCGGGCGGTTGAAAGCCGCCCTGGCTCCGGGCGGCGTCTTCGCGGGGCAATTCTTCGGCGTCAATGATGAATGGAATAACCCGGAGCGTGCGCATGCGATGACATTCCTCACGCGCGCCGAGGCCGAGGATCTCCTGAGCGACCTTGAGGTCATCGAGCTGACCGAGGAAGACGCCGACGGCCATAAGGCTGATGGCACGCCAAAGCACTGGCACATCTTCCACATTCTGGCGCGCCGACCCTCTCCGTAAATTGCAGCGGCTATAACTGAGCAGTACAATCGGCCTGTGATTGGCCTGTTTCCGCTTGACCAGCGAGAAAAGTCTGGTACAATGCGGAGGAGATGGAGTGCGCAACATCTGTGGCGAGGTGGTGGCGCTGAGGGGATTTGGCGCGCACGCTGGATTCTGGCCGTGTCCCATGCGTGATCTCGCAGAATATCAACGATGCAGTGACGCATGAGGCGCGGCCTCCACAGCTTCTGTGCGGAAGCGGAGGTTGGCACGCGCATGGATCATCCAGAGCAACGACGACGCGACCTCGCCCAAAGCGCTGGCGCTGATCAGGTGCGCGCGTATGACGGGGCTCCGCGCCCTGGCACGATTCTGGTTGCCGAGAATGAGGCAACCAATCGTCACCTGATGGAGCAGATTCTCCGCATTGCCGGCTACGAAACCCTGACCGCCACGAACGGACGCGAGGCGCTGGAGATGCTTGCAACCGGGCATGCCGACCTCGTGCTTGTCGATATCTCTATGCCGGTGCTTGATGGCTACCAGACGCTGGCCCTGCTCCGGGAGCAGTCAGCGCATGCCACACTACCGGTGGTCGCTGTGACGGCGCACGCCACACCTGAAGATCGCCAGCGCGCCTTGCGCTCCGGGTTCACCGAGTACCTGACCAAGCCGTTCCGTCCACGCGATTTGCTCCGTCTGGTCGAGCGATTGCTCGCGCACGACTAGCCTCCACCGCGTTTCCACCTGGAGGGTATAGTCACTCGCGCCCACGGCATCCGCCCGGATCCCCTGCGAAGCGTTGTCGCGTGAATTGCGCCGCTTGCCACCAGACGCCTGATGATACCCTCGACCGCGTTCGGGCGGTCATTCGCTTGATGGGAAGAGTTGGGAAGAGCTGGGAAGAAGAGGTGGGATGCGGAAATGGAGATTCGGGTCAGCACGCGCGATGTACAGCAGTTTGACGGCGATGCCCTGGCAGTAGGGATTTTCTCGGATAAGGGGCCGCTGCATGGGCCAGCGGCGGCGCTGGATGAGGCGCTGGCGGGCGTCATCGCGGATCTGCGCGCCAGTGGCGAGGTGACGGGCGCGGCGGACGAGGTGACGCTGCTCCACACCCTGGGCAAGATCGAGCCGTCGCGGGTGGCCATCATCGGCCTGGGCCCGCGCGACCGCTGCACGCTGGAGCGCATCCGGCGCGCCTCGGCGATTGCCTGTCGGCGGCTGCGCAAGGTGAAGGCGCAACGTGTCGGGCTGGCGTTGGCCTCGGCTGAGCGCAGCATCAATCTCGCCCAGGCGGCGCGCGCGATGACCGAGGGCGCGCTGCTGGGCCTCTATGAGTTCGGACAGTATAAATCAGCCAAATCTGGCGGCAACGCGGCCAGCGATGACGAGAGCGCGGGCGGCGCGTGCAGCATCCAGGAGATCACTATTCTGGGGCGCGGACGCGAGCCTGCGCTACGGACGGCGGTCGAGCGCGGCAAGGTGCTGGCGGAGGCGACCAACTTCGCCCGCGACCTGGGCAACGAGCCGCCAAATGTGCTGACGCCCACCGAGTTTGGCGAGCGGGCGCGGCGCATGGCCGAAGAAGCTGGGCTGGAGTGCGAGGTCTACGGGCCAGACTGGATGCGCGAGCAGGGGATGGGCGCGCTGCTGGGCGTGGCGCAGGGCAGCGCTGAGGAGCCGCGCTTCATCGTGCTGCGCTATCGCGGGCGGGCGCGGGGCGAGCCGGGGCTGGCGCTGGTGGGCAAGGGCATCACCTTTGATACCGGCGGCATCTCGCTCAAGCCGGGCGCTGAGATGGACGCGATGAAGATGGATATGTGCGGCGGCGCGGCGGTCGTCGGCGCGATGATGGCGATTGGTCGGCTCAAGCCGAACACCAACGTGACCGGCATCGTTCCGACGACGGAGAATATGCCCGGCGGCAAGGCGTATCGCCCCGGCGATATTCTGCGCGCGGCGAACGGCAAGACCATCGAGATTCTCAACACCGACGCCGAGGGGCGGCTGGCGCTGGCCGACGCGCTCTCGTGGGCGGTGAAACAGCGGTTCTCGCCACTGGTGGACGCGGCGACGCTGACGGGTGCGATGGTGGTCGCGCTGGGGCACGTGCGCGCGGGCATCTTCAGCAACGACGAGGCGCTGGAGCGCGCGATTCTCAACGCGGCGGAGACCGCTGGCGAGCGGCTCTGGCCGATGCCGATGGACGACGAGTATGGCGAGCTGATCCGCAGCGAGATTGCCGATATGAAGCAGGTTGGCGGGCGTCCGGCTGGCTCGATCTCGGCGGCGAAGGTCATCAGCAACTTTGTCGGCGATACGCCCTGGGCGCATCTCGATATCGCGGGCGTCAATGCGCGCAACCACAAGGACGCCGAGTGGGATAAGGGCGCGACGGGATTCGGCGTGCGCACGTTCGTCGAACTGGCGACGCTGCTGGCGGCGAGCGGCAGGAACGGCAAGAGCAACGCCAACGCAGGCTAACAAAAGAGTAACTCGGATCCTCGACGGATACCCTCGGCCTTGAAAGGCCGGAGTAGGGCGGGCAGAGGGCTTTCATGGCCCGTTTCTCTTACTCCAGCCATTTATGGCCGAGAGAGTATCCCGCAGCCATTGACCCCAGATGACCGCGTGCAACCGTCCGCCGTGTGTGCTACGCTGCTATGAGAAAGCGTCAGCGTTCCCTCGTCTCGAAACATGGGGGATCCTGACGTTGGGTGGGGATGCCCCTTTTTGTGTTACACCTGCATGTCGGTGCCCCGCTTTTCTATCAACGCAATGGGCATCATCCGCGTGCCTGGCCGGTGAGCGCGCCCCATGTCGTCCGCATCCATCCGGTTCCGCGCAATTCTGGTAGAATACGCATGTAATGACTTGGAACTCAGACAAAGGGATACATACTCATGCAGGTGCGGATACGCTATTTCGCGGGGCTGCGCGAGGCGACGAAGATCGAGGGCGAGACACTCGACCTGCCCGACGGCGCCACCGCCGCTGATGTGCGCGCGCTGCTCGGCGAGCGCTATCCCGCGCTGGCGCGGCTGCTGCCACCGTGTGCCGTGGCAGTCAATCGCGCCTATGTCGCGGCGGATGCCCCGATGCATGCGGACGATGAGCTGGTCTTTATTCCCCCGGTGGGAGGTGGCTAACGATGGCGGCAGTGGTCAAGATTACCCGCGACCCGCTGGACGACGCGGCTGTCCGGGCGCTGGTGGGCGAGGCGACACATGCCAGCGATGGCGGCGTGGTGACGTTCGAGGGTGTTGTGCGCGATCACGCGCGCGGCAAGCGCATCCGTTACCTCGAATACGACGCCTACCCGGAGATGGCCGAGGAGCGGATGGCCGCCATCGCTGCCGAAGTGGAGCAGCGCTGGCAGACCGATCACGTTGCCATCGTCCACCGCATCGGGCGGCTGGAGATCGGCGAGTGCAGCGTCGTCGTCATCGTCGCGTGTCCGCATCGCGCCGAGGCGTTCGAGGCCTGCCGCTACGCCATTGATACGCTCAAGACGACCGTGCCCATCTGGAAAAAAGAGGTCGCGGAAGACGGCGAAGAGTGGGTCGAGGGGTGAGATAACCTTGTGGGCGTGCGTCGCGGTGGGCGAGGGGTGTATTGGCGCGCTTCGCGGCATGAATGCCGCGGCTAATCCTGTCCGTTCACTATCCGCGCGAAGGCCAAAGATACGCTTGCCGCACGATTAGCCGCAGGTCTTCAGCCTGCGGCGCGCGTCCCTTGGACGCGCTCTGCGGACAAACTGACAAGAGGGCTGCATCATGAAATTCGGCGTCGTCGTCTTTCCGGGCACGTGGAGCGATAAAGACTGCGAACGAGCGCTGGGGCCAGTGCTCGGGCAGGAGGCCGTCTCCATCTGGCATCAGGATACCGATTTGCAGGGGTGCGACGCCATCATCCTGCCGGGCGGCTTCTCCTATGGCGACTACCTTCGCGCCGGGGCCATCGCCCGTTTCGCGCCGGTCATGGGCGCCATCAAAGACTTCGCCGACCGTGGCGGCATCGTCCTGGGCATCTGCAACGGCTTCCAAATTCTGCTGGAGGCGGGACTTCTCCCCGGCGCGATGCTGCGCAACGAGAGCCTGGAGTTCCGCTGCGTCTGGACGCACCTGCGCGTCGAGAACAACGATACACCGTTCACGCGGCTCTGTCGGCCCGGCCAGGTGATCCGCATCCCCATTTCGCACGGCGAGGGCAACTACTTCGCCGACGAGGAGACGCTCGACCGGCTGGAGGCCAACAACGGCGTGCTGCTCCGCTACTGCGATGCCCAGGGCAACGTGACGCCGGAGGCCAATCCGAACGGCTCGCGGCGCAATATCGCCGGTATCGTCAACATGAAGCGCAATGTCGCCGCGATGATGCCCCACCCAGAGCGCTGTACCGAGGCGATCCTTGGCGGCGAAGACGGGCGGCTGATCTTCGGCTCGATCATCGCCGCGCTGGCCGAGCGCCAGGTGGTCGCCAGTTAGAACCCACGGAGGTACCATGTCCGCTACGCACGACGTTTCGCAGCCATCAACGGGGATGCCGCAATCGCTGGCGGAGGCCGAAGCCGCCTTCCGCCGTGAGACGCCCGCGTATGAGACGACCAGCCATCTGGACGAGCTACGCGCCACCGAGTACAGCCGACTCGATCAGTCGGGACAGGTCTATCTGGACTACACCGGCGGCGGCCTCTACGCCGAATCGCAGGTGCGCGCGCATCTGGATCTGCTGCGCGGGGGCGTCTTTGGCAACCCGCACTCCAGCAACCCGACCTCGATGGCGTCCACCCACCACGTCGAGGCGACGCGCGCCGCCATCCTCGCCTTTTTCAATGCCTCGCCCGACGAGTACGAGGTGATCTTCACCACCAACGCCAGCGGCGCGCTCAAGCTGGTCGGCGAGTCCTATCCCTTCGAGGCGGGCGACCGCTACCTGCTGACCTTCGACAACCACAACTCGGTCAACGGCATCCGCGAGTTTGCCTGTGCCGCCGGGGCAAGCGTCACCTATACGCCCGTGCTGCCGCCCGATATGCGGATCGACGCCGAGGCGCTCAGCGCGCATCTGGCCGAGGCGCGCCCGAATGGCCACAACTTGTTCGCCTACCCGGCGCAGTCCAACTTCTCCGGCGTGCAGCATGCGCTGGACTGGATTCCACAGGCGCAGGCGCAGGGCTGGGACGTGCTGCTGGACGCGGCGGCGTTCGTGCCGAGCAACACGCTCGACCTCGGCCAGTGGCATCCCGACTTCGTGCCGATCTCGTTCTACAAGATGTTTGGCTATCCGACCGGCGTTGGCTGCCTGCTGGCGCGCAAAGTGGCGCTGGCGAAGCTGCGGCGGCCCTGGTTCGCGGGCGGCACCATCACCGTGGCCTCGGTACAGGGCGACAAATACTATTTCGCCGACGGCCCGGAAGCCTTCGAGGACGGCACGCTGAACTATCTCTCGCTGCCTGCCGTGGAGATCGGCCTGCGCCATATCCAGCAGGTTGGCGTGGAGATGATTCACACCCGCGTGATGTGCCTGACCGGCTGGCTGCTGCGCGAGCTGACCGCGCTGGCCCACCCGACCGGCGTACCGCTGGTGCGCGTCTATGGCCCGGTGGACGCTGAGATGCGCGGCGGAACGGTGACGCTCAATTTCTATGACCGCGACGGCCACTTCATCGATCACCGGCTGGTGGAGCAGCGGGCGAACGCGGCGCATATCTCGCTGCGGACCGGCTGCTTCTGCAATCCGGGCGATGGCGAGCTGGCGCTGGGTATCTCGGCGGATGAGCTGACCTCGTGCTTCGTGCGCCATGACCGGCTGACGCTCGACGAGTTCCGCCGCTGTATCGACGATAAGAGCACCGGCGCGGTGCGCATCTCCGTGGGCCTGGCGACGACCTTCGCCGATATCTATACCTGCGTCGCCTTCGCGTGCACCTTCCTCGATAAATCGGTGACGCAGCTGCTGGACGAGGGGTGATGGCGCCGATGCGCACGACGTACAAACGACCTGATGAGCCGCAAATTGCTATCACTGAGCATGATATCGAGGCGAACGGGCTGCGCATCCACTACCTGGAGGCGGGCGCGGGCGAGCCACTCTTGCTGCTGCACGGCGGCATGGCTGCCACCACCCCGGTCTGGGCCGGGCACGAGTGGGGCTGGATAGACCATCTGCCCGTCTTCGCCCGCCACTTCCGCGTCATTGCGCCGCATACCCGCGCCCACGGCTCCACGCGCAACGACGGGACGCCGATGAGCTATCCGCTGCTGGCGGACGACTGGGCCGCGCTGATCGCCGCGCTGGGGCTGGAGCGCCCGCTGGTCTGTGGCTTCAGCGATGGGGCGATTTCCGGCACGGTAATGGCGATTCGGCATCCGGGCGTGGCGCGGGCGCTGGTCAATATCGCGGGCTACGATGTCTTCAATCCGCAAGCGCACGGCTTCACCCGGCTGCGTCGGCGCATGGGTGGCAGCCCTGATGCCACCGAGGCGGACCCCGACTACTTCGCCAGCAAGAGCGCCGACCAGGAGTGGTTCCAGCGGATGGTGCGGGACGTGGACTCGGTCCAGGGCGCGGGCGCGTGGCGGTCGCAGCTGCGCGATATCTTCCCGATGTGGACACAGCCGATGAGCTACACCATCGCCGACTGGGCGACCATCGACATCCCAACGCTGGTGCTGGTGGGCGACCGCGACTACTACTGCACGCCGGAGGAGGGTGTCGCCGCCTACGGAACGCTGCCCCACGGCGAATTGAGCATCCTGCCCCACCTCGACCACGCGATCACGCCGCTGGTGCGCGAGGTCGCGCTCGACTTCCTGCTGCGCCATCAGTAAGGAGCGAGAGTTGCAAAGCGGCCTCTAATCTTTGGAGCGCAGGAAATTCACAAGGATAGCCAACCCGATGAGGCCAAGGAAGACACCCCAGATGAACAGCGGTGATGGACCCATATCGCTTGTCCACCAATTGCATCCACCTCGTAGCGGACAGCTTGCGGTAATCAGAAGGGCAGAAACGTCCAGGTGAACGAGCATAGCAGTTCTCACAACTCCTCGCTGTTCGTGTGATGATCGCTCGCTGATAGCGACCGAACACCGCAACCTCCCTGGTACTGTATACAGGACCACAAGAAGCCTGCTGCGCTTGACTCCGGGTGTATGCTTTTCATGGTTAATCGGCGGGCAGTGTCATACATGGTCATATATAGGGATATACATGACGGGCAAGTCAGCATAACTTCTGATTGCGCGGGCGCTGCCATCGCTTGATAATCCATCATCAAGACCCGCTTCGTCTTGCTTCCCATCGACTGGATGGTCGCGGTGTATGGCGTCAAGGTGGACACGATGAATTGAGTGACAGTCACATCCCCCGCCTTGTGAGAGGAAACGAGAGGAAATCAGGACGTAGCCACGGATGAAGCTAATCCAATATCAGGCATTGATCGCCAGTCCCCAGAATGTCGCGAATGTGCGGGCGCGCAAACACCATGTGGAGCGCGTCGGCGGACGTCTCGCGATTGCGCCGCCCACCCGGGTGGGTATGGTGCTCGTCGTTCTCGAGCTGCCGCCGGACTATACCCCGGAGCAGTTCTTTCCCGATATCCCGTTCTACCTGGTCTGATCTGATGCCAGTGTCAGACGATCGGTGGCGCGCTGTGTTGTCGCGAATCATGAATCGCGACGAATTGACGAGTTGTCGAGGAGTTTAAGGAGAGACCGGCATGCGATGGTTTGGGTGGTTTCGCAGGGGACAATCCACGGAGACAGGGCTGATCGAGGCGATGGCCCTTCAGGAAGGAACACCGGTCGCTCTGATGGGAGGTCGCATGCGGACCATGGGGCTGCCGTACGCGCTTCCACGCGACATGGAGGAAATCAACCGTCTCGACTTCCAGCACTACATGCTGCGGTATGCGCTCAGGGGACTCTATGCTGCGCCCCTGCAACACCCCGGCGGCATCCTCGACATCGGCACCGGCACGGGACGCTGGGCGATGGAGATGGCGCAGCTCTTCCCGCACGCCAATGTCTTTGGCGTAGATGTCAATCCGCCGCCAGCGGATGAGCAGGCCGGGCATGGCGTTGATGTGCGCCCGGAGAATTATACGTTTGTGCCGGGCAATGTCCTTGAAGGACTCCCGTTCGACGATGGACAGTTCGATTTCACGCATATGCGGCTGCTCTTTACGGCGATCCCCGGCGACCGCTGGCCGCGGGCGGTGAGCGAGCAGGCGCGGGTAACACGGCCAGGCAGCTGGGCGGAGTCGGTTGAGACGACCGGCCTGCATGATGGCGGCCCGAACGTCAGCCTGATGATGACCTGGATTGCCCAGATGTCGTCGCGCCGCCAGGTGGACCTGATGAATGGCAGCCGGGTCGCCGATTTCATGCGGGCGGCGGGGCTGCGGAATGTCGCAGCGTCGGTCGTGAACGTGCGCACGGGCGCGTGGGGCGAGCGGCTGGGGATGATGGTCGCCACCGATTTTGTCGGCGTCTGCAAGGGCTACGCCGGGCTGCTGGTAGGCGCGGGCCTCACCACCCAGGAGCAGTTCGACCGGACGCTGGAGGGCATGCGCAGAGAGTTCGAGTCACGCCGGGGCCGATGTTACACCCCGTTTTACGTCGTGATCGGCCAGAAATAGCGCGCTTACTCCAGACCGGGCAGGGAAATCCCGAACGGAGCGACCTGCCCATTGTCGGTTCTATGCCAGACGGTGAGGTACATGCCCGTCGCGCCCGAGCCTTGCGCCGGAGTTAGCATGCTCGGCCAGCAGTGGTCGCTGCACTGCGGCCAGGGCGCATCCAGCGCGGGTGCGAGCAGCGTCCAGCGGTGGGCCTGTGGGTCCCACTCCCAAAGCCATTGCCGCGCAAACTGCTGGTCATCTGCCTGTAGCACGCCGTCTGAGGGGATATGGGCATCCGGGCCAAGGCCGAAGACGAGCAGCCTGCCCGCTGGGGTCGTGGCCAGCACCGTCGTGATGCCAAGATGCTCAGCGCTGGCGCCAGCGATGGGTAGCGGCGGCAGTGGCGCATAGTGCTGCATATCGGTTACCTGCGCGATCTGGATGCGGAGCAACCTGGATGGCCCGGACGCGTCGCTCATCAGATAGAGCGGATGCGCCGCTGAGGGCGACAGCGCGCGCGCGCTCGCCATCGGCAGCATCGTCTGGACGGGGAAGCCGTCAACAGTGGCCAGCGGCTCCCAGCTATCCCCAGCGTCGCGCGAGACCCAGAGCCGTGTTTCCTCGTGTTCGATCTTGCCATGGGCTGACTGATCAAAGTGATAGACATTGAGCAGCAGCGTCTCGCCATCGTCGAGCAGGAGCAGATAGCCATCGCCTCCCGGCGGCTGGTTCGCGTCCAGGCGCTTCCAGGTCTGGCCGCCGTCATCGCTGCGCTCCAGCGAGCTGCCATATGATTGCGTATTGCTGCCCGGCGGATCGGAGAAAATCGCGTAATCGTAGAAAATGTAGAGATGATGCCTCGCGGGCAAGAGTGCGAGGCTGCAGTAATTGAATCGGTCCGACTGGATAGGAGCGTCGGGCAGTGAGGGAACCAGCTGCCAGTGCGCGCCGCCATCGGCGCTCAGGTACGCGGTGAATTGCGAGCAGCCAATCGTTCGCTCGCTCATCTGGCCCAGGCGCTGGCTGACCAGGCTCAGGCGCTGCGGGTCATCAGGCGCGACGATGAGAGAACAAGAGGTGGCCGTTGTCCCCGGCATGCGGACGCTTGCCCAGTGCTGGCCCGCGTCGTGGCTGTACCAGAAGGTCAGCGGGCCATCTTGCCCATTGCCTTGCGCGTCGGTCTGTGAGGCGCTACAGCTATACCAGGTGTTCGGGTCGTTCGGCGCGGGCGAGGACCAGGCGAAATCGGAATCGGGAGGCGAGAACGTCGGCAGGCGCTGCCATCCGCTCGGAAGGGTGCGGCGTCCCGCTGGCTGGGCTGTGATCGTCGTGCGGGTCAGCGTTGGCGCGGTATGGGTGAGCCAGGCGAACCGCGCCTGCCGCCAGAGGTTCCCGGCCGTTCCGGTGCTGGTAAGAATCGTGATAGCCAGCAGCACGCAGCCGCCAATGCTCAACAGCACGCGCCGCGCGGACCGACTGGCGCTGCTGCCAGCGGGTTTTATGGGGTCGAGCGCCTCCCTGGTGAATTCGTCGTCGGGCAGCGGCTCTTCCATCGAGTTGCTGTCATCGAGGCGGCTCTCACGGTGGGGAGCCAGTGGCGCGGCATCGAGTGGCTCTCTGATGAACTCGTCCACATCATCGTCATCATCGTCATCATCGTCATCATCGTCATCATCGTCCCACTCCATCACCTCAAACCTCGCTATGTGACGCGAACTCGCACAGGATGCATATCTGGCTAACCAGAATCATAGCCGAAGCCGCGACGCGAATGCCTGTGTTGTCTGGCTATCTTGCCGGACAGGTAATAAACTAGCCCCTTCATCTCTCCTTTATCGCAGGGTATTGGGCGTCAAGTATGGCTAAGCTATGGTCAGCAGCGGCATCTGCCGGGCTGTGCCTGTAGATGCGAAATGCCCAGATGACCGGACCAGAGGAAAGGAACACCGCGGTGAGCGAAGACACCCAAGCCCAACCCGCCAACATCGAGGCCATGTTTGTCCAGGTAGGCAGTGGAATGAGTAGCGACAGCCAGACCATTACGCTGAAGGGCGCGGGCGGCGCGACGCTGTTCTTCGCCGACCGACCAGATCGCGTCGTCGGCCACGTCAGCACCCAGAAATTCGTCAATGAGTGGGGCGATGGCCAGAACAGCTTTGCCGAAGATCCGCCCAACGCGGTCATCACCTTCCTGGAGGGCGGCGACGCCACCCCGGAAGACGCCACAGTAGTTCTGCGCAACCCGCAGCTGGCGGGCGACTCGCTGACCTATAACATCCAGGTTTTGGAGGGGACGCTGCCGACCTCGGCGGGGGCATGTTCCCTGTTCATCGACCCGATTGGCAGGCCGCTCTCGCCGATGTCGGTCGCGGGAGTGCGCCGTCGCCAACGTCGCCGCGCATTCTAACCCTCGTCTAGCGCCGCTTGCGCGGGGCGGGGCGATCACTGCTACGACCGCGCCCGCCCTCGCCGGGCCGCCCGCCACGGAATCCGCCTGTGGCGGCGCGGCGCCCCCCAAACGGCGCGCGCAGCGGGCGGCGCTCGTCCTCGCTGGCGCGTGATGGGCGCGGTGGACGGCGCTCGTCGCGGTTATCCTCATCCTCGATCCAGTCACCCGCCGGTCGGGCCAACGTCGCGCGTGGCATGCGTCCGCGGATCGTCGTCGCGTTGAGGGCGACGCGCACGCGTTCGGCGGTGTCCTCAGGCACCTCGACGAACGAGAAGCCATCGTAGATGTCGATGTCGCCGATGCTGTCGCCGGGAATATGCGCCTCGTTGGCAATCGCGCCGACGATATCGGTCGGGCGGACGCCATCCTGACGACCGACGCGGATGAAGAGCCGCGCCATGCCCGGCGCGCCACGCTCGGTATCGCGCAGGAAGCTGCGCGCACGCGACCGCTGCTCGCGGGTCTCGCGAGTCTCGCGGGGACGCTCGCCGCGTTCTCCTCGGTCTCCCCGTTCGCCGCGCTCTCTCCGGCCTGGGCGCGTTTCATCCTCCAGCCGCTCGAATGGTTCGCGCTGCTCCGGCGGTGGCGGCATCTCCATCCAGTTCATCCGTTCGCCGGGCCGCCGCGTCTGAATCGCCTGCGCCGCCATCTTGAAGGCCGCCGCCGCCAGATCGGCTGGCTGGCGCGATCCCACCAGGTCTTCGACCAGGGCCAGATACGGATCGAGCTGGCCGCCATCCAGAATCGAGAGGATCTCCTCGCGGAACGCCATGCGCCGCCGCGCCGCCACATCTGCCGGGGTCGGCAGCCGCAGCCGCTCCAGATTGCGGTGGATGCCCTGCTCGATCAGCCGGAGCTGTCGCCGCTCGCGTGGCGTCACCAGCGTGATTGCCTCGCCGCTACGGCCAGCGCGACCGGTACGGCCAATGCGATGGACGTAAGACTCGGCGTCGAGTGGCAGGTCGTAGTTGATGATGTGGCTCACGTCAGGAATATCCAGCCCGCGCGCCGCCACATCCGTCGCCACCAGCACCTGCGTCCGCCCAGCGCGGAAACGTTCGAGCGCCCGCTCGCGCTGGGCCTGGGTAATCTCGCCATGGATCGCCTGCGCCAGATAGCCCAGGCCGTTCAACTGCTCGGAGATGATATCGGCCTCGCGGCGCGTATTGACGAAGACAATCGCGGATTCTGGCGTCTCCAGGTCGAGGATGCGCGAGAGCACCTCCGCTTTCGCGGGGTAGGGCGCCTCGTAGTAGACCTGGCGCACCCGTGGGGCCACCGCTTCGCGCGCCGCGACACTCACCCGCACCGGGTTGCGCAGATACTGCTCGGCCAGCCGCGTGATGCGCGGCGGAATCGTCGCCGAGAAAAGCGCGCTCTGGTGTTCACCAGGCAGCGTGGCGAGGATGCTTTCGATATCCTCGATGAAGCCCATGTCGAGCATCTCGTCGGCCTCGTCCAGCACGACAAACTTCACCGTGCTCAGGTCGAGCGTCTTGCGGTTGAGGTGGTCGAGCAGGCGTCCGGGCGTGCCGACGACAACTTGCACGCCGCGAGCGAGCGCGCGGAACTGGCGCTCGTAGGGCTGGCCACCATAGATCGGCAGCGAGACCAGCTCGCGGAACTTGCCCAGGTTGTGCATCGCCTCGGAGACCTGAATGCAGAGCTCGCGCGTTGGCACGATGATGAGCGCCTGTGGAGCAAGCTGGTTGACATCCAGCCGCTCGACGATGGGCAGGCCGAACGCGGCGGTCTTGCCGGTGCCGGTAGGCGCCTGGCCGATGACATCGCGGCCCGCCAGTAGCTCGCCGATGGTCTGCTGCTGGATGGGCGTCGGCTCGCCAAACCCCAGCTCGCGGATCGCGCGCAGGGCATCGTCGCCGAGACCCAGCGCCGCGAACGCTTCGCTAGGGTCGGGCGCCGTCTCTGTCGCCACTGCGGCGGTCGTCGTGGGCGTATCCGTATCGGTATCTGCTGTTGTTACGTTTGTTTGTTCGTTGTCGGTGGAGGACTGGCCTCCGTTGGTGTCCATATTCGCGTCTGTGCCTGCCGTCATGTTGTCTAGAAGCTCCCGAGGCGTTGTCTCGCCTGCTCGCGCTTGTTCAATGCCTTCGTCGCTCACCACCATCCGGCAAGCCGCAATCCAAAAGCCTGATTCCAAAAGTCTGATTCCAAAAGTACAGTGTACCGCACGAGCAGACATTGCGCTACCTCGTCGGGCGCGGTAGAGGTCCAGATATCCCCATTGGCCCTCGACTCCTCTCAGATTTGCCCATCATCTTCCCCAGAAGTGGCACCATTTGTACCTACCCTCTTGAATATCAAGAACATATGTTCTATTATTGTGGCGTCGCCAGTTGTTCGTGTAGTGCGGCAACGTATGCGGTCAGTCTGGACAGGACGCCGCTTCCTCCCGATGGCAGATCTCGGGACGGGAGCGGCGTTTTGCCTATTCGTTGACGAACTGAGGCTGTGTGGAGGGAGGGCAGACCGTATGGGGGCGCGGAAGAGGATTGCCAGCGCCGGGGGCATGGATGACGGCGAGCGGCCAGGAGATGTGTCGGGCGCGTCGGAGACGCCGGAGACGCCGGAGACGCCGGAGACGCCAGAGATGACTGGCACGGCGCGGATCGGGTTTGCGCCAATTGTGCGCGTGGATGCGCCACGTCGCGAGATCGAGCTGTGCGCCACCAGCGAGACGGTGGATAGCCACGGCACCATCTTCGACTACGACGCCAGCAAGGAGGCATTCACCCGCTGGATCGGCAACGTGCGCGAGATGCACGGGCGGCAGGCGGTTGGCTCGCGCGTGGCGGTGCGCTGCGACGACGAGACGCGCCGTATCTACGTCCGCATTCGCATCTCGCATGGCGCGCAGGATACCTGGGAGAAGGTGCTGGACGGCACCCTGCGTGGGGCGAGCATCGGCGCGAGCGGCGTGGTCTGGCAGCGGCAGCGGCGTCGGGTGGCGGGCGAGCAACGCTCGCTCAATGTCGCGACCCGCTATGACCTGGTGGAGCTGAGTCTGGTAGATAACCCCAGCAATCCCGATGCGCTGGGGGTCACATTCGTGCGCGACGCCACGCCGGATCTCGCGCTGCTCGACGTGCTCGACGAGCCAGCCCTGGAGCCAGCCAGCGCGGTGGATGAGCCGGGCGAAGCGGACGAGCCAGCCGTGGCGGATGCGCGAACGCCGGAGCAGTCGCATCGCGCGCGGCTGCATGGCGCGGCGCAGGCAGTGCTGACCGGCTGCGGCTGCACGGTATGTGTGGCGGCGCGGGCGCTGCTGGCCGATGTGCGCTTGCCCATCGAGCGTGGGGCTCTAGCGCGGGTTGACGATCAACCACTGGCGCGGGCGCTGGCCGCGGGACTCTCAGACAATAGCATCCACATCGTCGCGCTGGATGCGGGCGTGCGGGCATTGGCGGCGACGATAGAGGCGTCGATGCGGCAGATGGCAGGCGAGGTCGGCGGGCTGAACCGGCGGGTGACGGTGCTGGAGAGCCAGCCGCTCGCGGGCGGACCGGCGGCGCGACCAGTCGAGAAATCGTCGGCGCTGGCGGCGCGCGGGCATTTGGGGACGCCAGCCGCCAGGGAGAAATACCTCGCGCTCGAATCGCTCGCGGGAGAAGTCCGCGATCCGCAGGTGCAGGTGGCTATCGCCGCCGAGCTAATCCGCCTGCAACAGCGGAGCGAGTAGTAGGGAGTAATCTCTAGTCCGCGAAGGCGGACTTCGTGGCGGAGCGGAGCGAAGCCGTTCAGGCGCGGTTTTAACCGCCAGCATACCAAGGAAAGGATAATGCCAACATGGCAAGCGCGGTCTATCTGCCGGGGACGGCAGGGGCAACCATAGGGGATGAGACAGTGGCGCTGGTGCGCGAGGCGATGGGCGACGCGACCCGCGCGATTACGATGGCCAGCGGACTGGTGGGCTACGAGCTGGAGACGCCCGCCAAAGTGATTGTGCCGGTGGTGACGCCGCTGGTGAATATGCTGCCACGGCGGCGCGGCAATGGGACCGACATCGTCCACTGGAAGGCGATCACCAGCTTCGACACCTCGCGCAATTGGGGCGTGCTGGCGGATGGTGGCACGCCAAGCCAGGTGACGTACGCGGTGGCGTCGCTGCAGAACACGATGCAGACCATCGGCCTGATGAACGCGGTCAGCTTCCAGGCGCAGTGGCGCGGTCGGGCGCTCGAAAGCGACGTGCGGGCGCGGCGTATTGCCGAGCTACTCTATCAGTTGAAGATGACCGAGGAGCGCTGGCTGCTGGGGGCGTCCACCTATTTGCTGGTCCCGCCCGCGCCGGTTCTGGCGACCGCCACCAGTGGTGGTACCGTCGCGGCGGGCACCTACTGGGTGAAGGTGACGGCGAAGAACGCCCAGGGCGAGACGACCGCCTCACCGGCGACGAAAATCGTCACCACCGGCAGCACCTCGACGATAACGATCACCGTCTTCACCGTCCCGAACGCGACGCAGTACAACGTCTACATCGGGTCGGGCGGCTCGCTGCCCGCCGATAGCGCGATGTGGCTCCAGGCGGGCATCTCCGGCGCGAACGCGCAGCAGCCTGCCATCGGCGCGACGGTCACGCTGGCCGACGGGGCGACGGTGATGCCATCGGGCGAGGTGAATCCCGCCATTCTGCCGCTGACGGTCTCCGCGCCGCCCGCGACCTCTGGCACCGCCCTCTCGACGGTCGCGGCGAACACCGCCAAGACCTTCGTAGACGGCTCCAGCAATCCGCTGATGTGGGATGGCATCATCGCGCAGGCGCTCAACAACACCAGCCTGGCGAACGGCGCGACGCTGGGTGCGCAGGTGGCGCAGCCCGCCGACCCAACAGGGAAGCTGGGTCTGGCGGATATTGACAACCTACTGGCGGGGATGTATCTCCAGGCGGCGGGCGACCCCGACTACATCATCATGAACCCGCTGGATAACGTGCGGCTGACCAATCTGGTGGTCAGCGCGGGGCAACTGCGCTATGTGGTTCAGGCGGGCGAAAGCGCCGAGCAGACACATCTCACGGCGCAGTACCGCGTCACCCGCTACCTGAACAAGAGCACGGGGCGCGAGATCCCGATCATCCTGGACCGCTACTGCCCGCAGGGCTACATGGTCTTCCTGCCGGTCTCGGTGCCCTTCCCGGTGCCAGAGGTCTCCGCCGCCATCGAGATCGAGACGAACCAGGAATACTGGGGCGTCGATTTCGCCGTCACCGACAGCAACTTCCGCTTCGCCGACTATGTGGACGAGACGGTGAAGGTCTACTTCCTCGGCGGCCTCGGTGTCATCCGTGGCATCTACCCCAGCTTCTAGCGCGCAAGATCTTCGAGATGTCTGCCCCTCTCCATTTCAGGGAGGGGCAGACCAATTTCCTCGCTACTGCACGCGGAAGATACGCAGCGTCCAGTTGGTGGCGTCGGCGACGGGCGTGACCGCGAAGCCATAGGTGTGCCCGCCCTTCGTCTGTTGCCAGGAGCTGGCGCCATTCGAGCCAGGCACCCAGCCATAGATCGGCGCGGCCTGCTGGAAGAATGCGTTGATCGAGGCGGGCGTTCCGGCGCTACAGACCGGGATGTAGGTCGAGCCAGCGGCGCCCTGTCCCTGCCCGACGCGTGAGAGCGGCGGCAGCGGGATGAGCACGCCGTTGCCCTGGTCGCTGGCAAGCTGATACGACCTATCTGGGAATGCGCCTGGATCGCACACTGGCCCCGGCGGTGGCGTGGCATGACGCAGGCGGAAGGTGACCAGCCCGCTGCCGAGCGTCCTCACCTGATCGACTGCCAGGTAGCGCTGGTCGTCTGGGAGCGAGAAGCACTTCGCACTCCCACAATCGGTCTGTATCCGCCCATCGTCGGGAAACGTGCCAATGGGTCCCCAGCCGGAGAAGAGCAGCAGCGTCAGGAATGGCTTTGGCCCTTTGCCGCTCGCCACCGTCAGAGCGGCAGTATTGTCGGGCACGCAGACGCTATAGGTGGCGAGGCTGAATTCGCCCGAATCGCCGCCGCTGGTTGCGGGCGCTGCTGCCACCGCGCCCGCCGGGAACTCGACGTTCGCCAGCGCGAGCGGGCTGGCGCTCGCGAACGCGGGCAGCTGGGCGCAGGCGGTGGGGAGCGGCGTTGCCGTGGCGGTGGCTGCCGCTGCGGTTGGCGTCGCGCTGGGCGCTCCCGGCAACTCGGAGGATGTAGGGCCAGTGGGCACGCAGCCCGACAGCGCGAGGAGGACGGGCAGGAGGACAAACGCGCATGATGCCAGGATGCGCGCTAGTTGCCGAGGATGAAGAGCCATATTTGGCACTCCTCTCCAGTTGAGCCATGCGAATTATGGTCGCTGTGCCTGCGTACTTTGGATGGTCGCTAGCTTAGCGTATCTGGCGTTGGCGCGCAATAAGGAGCATCACAGCGCGATGCAATTGCCCCGGGAACACGGGCCAATCGCCGAAACTGCCTGGCTTACGCCGACCCGCATAGTCTGCGTATTGCCCTCACGCCCGCCCTCCGCTATACTGGTGCGGGCGGCGAGGCATGCCTCTGCCGTGAGATGTGGTGAGGATGTCTTGAGGGGCTCGCTCCGCAGCCGGGCGGCTTCGTGGGATGAGAAGGGCACAGATCATGGCGACATCTGAGAACGCTGGCAACGCGAAATACATGAATCCCGCTGGTGGCGTCGCGGGGCAGGCACTCGCCGCGCTGCCGCCCGATATTCAGTCATTGCTCAAGCCGGGCAAGACATCCGAGCGCATTCAGCACGCGATTGCCTGGGCGGCGCGACGCGATCCGCGCGTGCTGGCGATGCATCAGCGGCTCGATTCCTCGATCAAGACCTTCGAGGATATCAAGCGGGCAAGTCTCGCTAACAAAGACAAGGTGGCCCGCGACATCGCCCGCCGCTATCGCCACCGCGCCGCGATGACCGGCGCCATCACCAGTCTGCCGGGGGGCCTGTGGGCCATCGTCGCGGCGGGCGCGGATGTGCAGCTGACGGCGACCTATTCTGTGCGTATGGCGTCGATGATCTCTCAGGCCTATGGCTACGACGCCTCCATACTGGAGGAGCAGGCGCATCTGGCCGATGTGCTGGCGCTGGTCGCGGGGATAGACAGTCTGCGCGGCGTCGGCAACTGGCTGACACGCGAGGGACTGACGCACGCGATCCCGGAGGTGCTACCGAAGATCCTGACGCGGCTGAGCATCGAGCTGACCCAGGAACAGGCGGCCAAATGGGTCGGGCGCATCATTCCGGGCGTCGGCGCGGTGGTTGGCGGCGGCATCGACTACGCCTTCCTGCGGGCCGCGGGCGAGCGCGCCACGGCTTACTATCACAACCGCACCCTCGAAGAGCAGGGGTTGCTGCCAGCGGGTACGAGCGACCTCTCGCTACCATCCCACGCGCAGCCGCCGGCCCTCCAGGCTCCCGCGCCAGCGTCCCAGGCGCCCTCGTCTTCGAGCAAGATCGTGGAAGGCTCACTGGCGAATCCCGGTGATATGAACGCCCACGCCGTCGCCGGAACGGTGGTCTCGCCCGCCACCGAGGCGAGCCGCAGCGCGAGTGTGCCCGCCATGCCACGAGCGGCGCTGCCCGCCCCCGCGCCCGCCCGGCCAGTGAAGAAGCATCGCGGCGCGCCGGAGCGCTTCGGCATCTACCTTGCCATCTTCGCGGTGATCGCCTTCGCCATCTCCATCGCCGCCTGCGCCGCGCTCATCATCATCATCTCGCAGATCGTCTCCAACATCGGCCATTAGCGAGACGTGGGATGCCATGCGATGCGTTACAGGGATAATCCAGTGAGAGGATCGCACTGGTGGATACCTTTGTCGTGGTCGGAGTCTGTATTACCTCCATTGGCGCCTGGCTGATTGTCAGAGGCGTGTACGAGTCTCGTAGGAACGAGGTGACTCCGCGCGACATCGAGAAGTGGCGAACGCGCGCGGGCAAACAAAGTTTCAATGTGCCGTGGAACATGCCGCTCGATATCGTAGTGGCATTTGTGCGCGCCTGGCGACGGCAGGATGCGGCGCGAAGGATTGGTCTCGGCGCGGCGATTCTTGCCTTTGGGATAATCTTCGCAGTCGCCAACGCGTATTTGCTGACGAGCACGGGCTCCATCGTTTTGGTATTGTATCCCTATCTCTGCATGGTAGTAATCTATCCTCCCATCGTGACCGCTACTTACCTCGGCGTTTCCCGAGTCACAAATAGCAGGCAAGTAGATGGCCAGATCACCAGTCAGCGACCGCTGCGGGACTATCGGCATCCAGTTGTGCCAGCGTTGTGTATCGCCCTCTTGCTTGTCTATGTTGTCTTGCTTGCCGCAGTGCTGGTGCGGCTGACAGATGGATTCGATGTCGCGGCGCTGGCTCAAGTGCTGGCGTGGCCCGAAGTGCGGGGGCTGCTTGTTGGGCTCCTGGCAATGCTGATGGCTCTTGTCGTATCAGAGATCGTGGCGCGCCGCATCGTTACGCTGCCGCCGATACCGTTTCCTCCGGCCAACGGCTGGGACCGACTAGTCAGCTATGTTTTGCGCTTCCAGGCGATCTCAGACTGCTACTCGATATGCTTATCGGTATTTGTCTTTGCCGTCTTTAATGCCAGTTCCCTTGCTGATATGAGACCGATTGATCAATCAAGGATGGCTGGCTGGTATTGGCTCTATCTTCTGCTGACGGCGCTTGTCACTGTTGTCTTTGGACTGCTGGTGCTCTTCCACGCGCCTTCGCCGTCCCCTGCGCCGGTTGATACACATCCAGGGGCGACAGCGCAGCCGCTCAACTAGCGGCACGATTGCAAAAGGGCGATGTAGATGAACCTGTTTATGGCTATTACCGGCGCGCTAGTCATTGCGCTTATCCTCGGCCTGGGTATGTGGGCATTGATCTATAGCGTTCGGATGCTGCGACGAGGAGACGAGGTGACGGCGGAAGAGGCTGTCAAATGGCGGCGTAGCGCGCTCAAGCAAGGATTCTATGCCTCGCCTGAGATGGATCCTGCCATCACCGATATCCTCGTCCGTGCCTGGCGGTCGGCGAATGGCTGGATTATGCTTGGCCTGGGTGTGGGTGCGCTGCTGGGTGGTATGTTTGGCGCTGCCTACTTCGTGTACAGCATTGTAACCATCGGCGCCGGTAGCGCCAGTAGCCAGGCATTTGTCATCGCGATTGAGGGAACTTTACTCACTGCCATCCTCTTTGGACTTGTTGGTCTGGTAGTAAGTCTCCTCCACATCAAGCGTGAGCCGCGCAATGCGACCCAGCACCCCGCAGTACTTGGATGTTTACGTGGATACCGAATGCGCTATGTGACGGTGTATATGGTGGCTGTGGTTATTGGCGATTTCATGTTGATGATGTTGCTGGTAGTTCGGCTTGCGCCAGGATTCGATGGTGCATCGCCCACCAGCGTCTTGGTACGTCCCTATTTGTGGCTGGCTCCTGTCGCACCAGCCACTCTGTTTATCGCGGCGATGACCACACGGCTTGTCGCGCAGTGGGCAGGTGCCCTACCATCACTCGAACTGCCGCAGGATCAGGAGGTGCGGCAACGCGCCGACCGCTATTTGCGCATATGGGCTGTTCGACGAACATACTCTTTCTTCCAGCAGACTGCGTATTTGGTTGTATTTGCTCAACTCATCTTGTTGAATACAAATCTGCCCTCGCGCAATACACTTCTCGGATTCAGCCCCAGCCCTCTGAACAGAACCGGCCTGGACTTCTGGCTTTTCGGTTTGTTTGTGCTTGTTACAATTGGCGGGATACCGCTCACCTTGTCCCTGTTGCCAGCCGTCCAGACTCCCGGCCCTCTCTATGAGCCCTGGCCGTGATCTTCCTGGTTACGTTCCCAGTGGAATAACCGGCGATTACCCACTCTATCCCACCACGAAGGGCTGGAAGCGCTCGCGTTCGAGGCGGTCGGCGTCGCGTAGCTCGGCGGCGGTCCAGCGGGAGGGCTGGAGTGGCGCGCCATAGGTGTCGGCCAGCGCCGTCTCGACGGCCTGTATCACCTCGTCGGCGGGGACCGCGCGGCCCGCGGCGTCGTCCAGCCCAACGGTGGCGTTGTGCAGTTTGGTCGCCAGCGTCTTGCGCTGATTGTTGCCGAGATCGAGCAGCTCGCCCAGCGCGCGCGGCACGAAGTGGCGATAGACGCCCACCTGATAGAGCGCGCCCGGTCGGCGGCGCACCTGACACAGCCCCACCAGCTTGCGCCTGCCTACGACCACCTCCCAGGGCGAGAGCGTGCCATAGCAGGCCAGCCGTAGCGGGTCATCCTGCGCCAGTTGGGGTTGTTTGCGCGCCTCCTCCACCGATAGCACCCGCGCCTTCGCCGCGCCGAGCGCGACCAGCGCCCGCTGCCATACCTCGCCCATCCAGCGATAGGCGTCTACCACATCACTCGTAGCCAGCGGATGCGACGCGGGCAGCGCCACATCCAGGCTGAGCAGGTCGGCGTTCACGTAGACTGCCGTCCCGCCGGAGGTGCGGCGATAGATGCCAATCTCACGCTCGGCGGCCGTCTCGAAGTTGGCGATGCGCGGCTTCTGACCGTTGCCGATCACCAGCGCCTCCGCCTTCGGCACATACCAGCGCAGCGCGGGCCGGTGGCTCTCCGCCAACCCCGCCAGCATCGCCTCGCTCAGCGCAAGTTGCCGCCCCATCGGCGCATCCGAAAATGGCAGCACGCGCCAGCTATCGGCGCTCGATGCCTCGCTGCTCAATTATCACTCCTCTGATGGCCTATTCGGGCGGTTGAAACCGCGCCTGATGGGCCAGCGGCCACAAAACCTGCCTTCGCAGGTTTCCAGAGCGGTTCACGATGGATTGAGTTGCTCTTCATTCGGAGGAATACCGAGCGCTGGGATTAGTCGCGCCCTGCGGGCCGCTGGTGCTGCGCGCGCTCAACGCGCGCTCCGAGCCTCGTATTCCTCGGCTCGCGCACCTGCGCATTCATGCCGCGAAGGTGGTTCACGCCATCACCTGCGTTCATTTCTCCCCCAGTATAGCCGCCAGCACGTCCGGCTCGACATTGCCGCCGGATAGGATGACGCCAGCCCGCTGCCCGAAACGCGCTAGCTTGCCGCTCAGCGCCGCGGCAGCCGCCACCGCGCCGGTCGGCTCGACGACCAGCTTCAGGCGGAGCAGCAGGAAGCGCATCGCCTCCTTCACCTCGTCCTCGTTGACCAGCACCACTTCCGCCGCCTCACGCTGGATGATCGGCCAGGTGAGCGTGCCCAGTTGCGCCGTGCGAATGCCGTCGGCCAGCGTATCCGGTGGCGCGATCTTGACCCGCTCGTTCTGTTGCAGCGAGAGCCAGGCGTGGTTCGCCGCCTCGGTCTCGACGCCGACGACCGTGATGCCCGGCCGCATAGCATGCGCCGCGATGGCCGTGCCGGAGAGCAGGCCGCCGCCGCCCGTCGGCGCCGCGATGACATCGAGATCGGGCACATCCTCCAGCAGCTCCCGCGCGGCCGTTCCCGCCCCCGCGATGATCGCCGCATCGTTGTAGGGTGGCACGAGCGTCAGCCCGCGCTCCTCCGCCAGCCGACTGGCCAGCGCCTCGCGGTCCTCGGTCATGCGGTCGTAGCGCACGATCTCCGCGCCGTAGCCCCGCGTCGCCGCCACCTTCACCTCCGGCGCGTCGGTGGGCATGCAGATGACAGCGGGAATGCCGAAGATCTGCGCGGTCAGCGCCACCGCCTGCGCGTGGTTGCCCGACGAGAACGCGATGATGCCGCGCGCGCGCTGCTCCGCTGGCAACGTGGCAATCTTGTTGTAGGCGCCGCGAAACTTGAAGGCGCCCGCCCGCTGGAACTGCTCGCACTTCAGCCAGACGCCCATCCCGGCCGCGGCGTCGAGGCTGCGGCTGTGGGCTACGGGCGTGCGGTGTGCCTGACCCTGGAGGCGTTCGGCGGCGGCGAGGATATCGTCGAAGGTTGGCGTTGCGGCTAGCTGGGAGGCTCCGGGCGTCTCGCTGGTCATGGGTGTTCCTTTCAATGGACAAACCTCAGCGCTTTCAGCATAGTGTTCGGCGGGCTAGATTGGCAAGTACATATCAACAAGTTCGGCTTTCCCCCGGTGCGGAGGCGCCTGGACCAGGCAATATGCAACGCATGACGGAGAGCTGTCCCAAATCGGACCCCTCAACCCTCTTTCTATGTGACGACCACAGAGCGTGGTCATATCAGCAACGAAATGAGGGAATTGATGAATATCGTCATATTTGGCGCGAACGGGCAGACAGGACGTCTGCTGACGAAACAGGCGCTCACCGCGGGGCACACGGTGACGGCGGTTACCCGGCATCCGATGGCGTTCCCGCTCCGGCACGAACGCTTGCACGTGATGGCGGGCGATGTCTTCGAGTCTGGGTCTGTCGAGGCGGCGGTTGCCGGACAGGATGCCGTGCTCTCGACCCTTGGCGTGCCGTTTAGCCGCAAGCCAATCGCCGTCTACTCAGACGGCATGGCGCACATTGTGGAAGCCATGAAGCGCTACGGCGTGCGCCGCCTCGTCTGTGTGAGCTCGAGCGCGACGGGGAGTAACCATGAAACCGACGGTGGCTTTATCTTCGACAAGGTCTTGCAGCCAATCATCATCTCCACCATCGGGCAGACGACCTACGCTGATATGCGGCGGATGGAGACGCTGGTGAAGAGCAGCGGCCTCGACTGGACGATTGTGCGGCCCTCCGGCCTCTTCGAGACGCCGACCGTCACGCGCTACCAGGTGGCTGAGGAGCACATTCGCGGGCGATTCACCTCGCGGGCCGATCTGGCGGACTGCATGCTCCAGCAGCTCACCAGCGACCAGTATCTGCGCAAGGTGATTGCGGTGGCGACCTTCGCGGTGCAGCCGAGCATGTTGAGCTTCTTCACGGGCGAGGCGTTCAAGCCCCAGCCACGGTAGCGATACAATGAAAGAGATAAGAGGAACGATATGGCAAAGACATCGCAGGTCCCATGGTTTGTGTCGCTAGGGAATAAAGTGACGATGGCGCTGGCGCGCGCGGGCGTCAAGCTCTCCGGCCCGGGCGTTTTCTTTGGCAACTACCCGATGTATCTGCTCACGGTGCGTGGGCGCAAGAGCGGACAGCCGCGCACCGTGCTAATAGCGGCCATCCAGCGCGACGGGAAGCGCTATGTCTCTTCCCCCTATGGCATCGTGGATTGGGTACGCAATCTGCGGGCAGCGGGCAAGGCGGTGCTTACCCGTGGGCGTCGCTCTCAAACGGTCCGCGCAAGCGAGGTGTCGCCCAGCGAAGCGGCGCTCATCTTGCGTGACGAGGCTGCGGCTGGCAATCCTTTCATCCGCTTCTTTGGCGTCAACGCGCGCTCCTCGCTGGCGGAGTTCGAGCGCGCCGCAGCCAGCCATCCGCTGTTTTTGCTGGAAGGGGAATAGCGGAAGAATAGCGCAGGCAAGAACTCTATGGAATCCTTTGAAACCTACCGACCCTATCTCTTCGCCATCGCCTACCGGATGCTCGGCAGCGCTATGGATGCCGAGGATATCGTGCAGGAGACCTACCTGCGCTACCAGACCCACCAGCCGGAGCACGTCGATTCGCTCAAGGCCTATCTCACCACAATTCTCACGCGCCTGTGCATGGACCAGCTCCAGCTGGCGCGACGGAAGCGGGAGCAGTATGTTGGCCCCTGGCTGCCGGAGCCGATTCAGACGGACGAGGCCGCCGAGGCGAGCGATCCCGAGAGGCGCGTCGATCTGGAGGAGTCGATCTCGCTGGCCTTTCTGATGCTCTTGGAGCAGCTTCAGCCGTTCGAGCGGGCGGTCTTCCTGCTGCGCGAGGTCTTTGGCTACGAATTTACCGAGATCGCGGCCATCCTCGAAAAGAGCGAGGCGGCCTGTCGGCGCTCCTTCAGCCGCGCGAAGCAGCATCTGCGCGACCATCGCCCACGCTTCCCCGCCTCACGCGAGACGCACCGGCAGCTACTCACCGGATTTCTCCGCGCGGTGCAGGTGGGCGATATGGCAGCGCTAACCGGCATGCTGGCCGAAGATGTCACGCTGTGGGCCGATGGCGGCGGCAAGGTCAAGGGCGCGGCCACTCGTCCGGTCTACGGGCGCGACTCGGTGGCGCGCTTCATGGTGGGCACGCGCCGCTTCTGGCCGGATGATGCGCGTGTCGAGCCTGAGGAAGTGAACGGGCAGATAGCGCTGGTCGTCTATATTGGTGGCCAGCCGTTCAGCGTGCTGACCGTTGAGGTGGAGCAGGGGAAGATTCAGGCGATTCGCATCGTCGCCAACCCCGAGAAACTCTCGCACGTCTAACTCACCGCTAGGGTGGCCCATAACGTGCTTTGCAACATGGCGAAGATGACGCTGGTATCAGGGGCAGCATCCCTGCCAGCCTCATGTTCGCCATCACGCTGTCTGTTTACGTATAATTCACGATGCCGCGACTCATCCGCGCCGTACCATTCGGGCGTATAGCTGGTATAGTTTGTCCATACGTCACGTGCGCCGCGCCAGCCATACCAGCTAGAAGGCGGGCGAGAGAAGATAGGACGGGCCATGACCGCCAAGATCGCCGCGCCGACCGCCCCACGTATCCGCGCGCTTGCCAGCGCTCTACCGCCGTTCGAGTTCTCCCAGGAAACACTGATGCCCGCCGCGCTGGAGCGTGCCTTCGGGCCAGACTGGCAGACTCGCTCCGATGCGGCGCAGATGCGCAGGCTCTTTACCGCTACCCGGGTCGAGCGGCGGCGCTTCGCTCTCGATCTGCTCGCCTACTACGACCGCCCGCGCGGCACCGCCGAGCGGATGGCGAGCTATCAGACGGCGGGGCACGCGCTGGGACGCGAGGCGCTCGAAGGGTGTCTGCGCCAGTCGGACGGGCAGACGCTGAGCGATCTGACGCTGGTCTCATGCACCGGCTACGCCGCGCCGGGCCTCGATATTCTGCTGGCGCGCGACCTGGGTCTGCCGGGCGACCTGCGGCGCATCTGCATCGGCCATATGGGCTGCCATGGGGTGCTGGTCGGGCTGCGGCAGGCGCTGGCGACGTTGCGCGCCTATCCCGAGGCGACGGTGGCGCTGCTGAGTGTCGAGCTTTCGGGGCTGCACTTCTCGCCGACTCAGGATATCGAGGCGATGACCTCGTTCGCGCTCTTTGGCGACGCCGCCGTCGCGCTGACCCTGAGCAACACCGCCGATGCCGGGGTAAGCGGTCCGGCGCTGGTGGATACCTACAACTTCGCCGACTTCGCCACCGCCGAGCAGATGTCGTGGACGATCACCGATAGCGGCTTCGTGATGGGCCTCTCGCCGCGCGTGCCGATCACCCTGCGGCGGCAGGTGCGCGGCGCGGTCGAGCGGCTGCTCGCGCCGCATGGGCTGGCCCTCTCCGACATCACCCACTGGATCATTCACCCCGGCGGGCCAAGCATCCTGGAGGTCATTCAGCAGCGGCTGGAGCTGAGCGATGCGCAGATCGCGCCATCGTGGCGGGTGCTGGCCGAGCGCGGCAACTGCTCGTCGGCCACGGTGCTGCTGATTCTGGACGACCTGCTGCAATCCGGCGCGACCCATCCCGGCGAGTGGGGCGTGATGATGGCGTTCGGCCCCGGCCTCTCGCTGGAACTGGCCCTCTGGCGCTTCTAGTGCCAACCAACTTCATGGGGTAGTCGGTTCGCGCACAGAGCGGCATTGTAAACACAAAAGGTTGACCCAGGGCCGTGACATCGTTGACATGGGACCAGGTGAGCGCCTGGCGGCTGGCGCAGCATGGCCTCGCACCGCGTGTCGGCTTCATGGACGCTGTGCGGCGCATGATTGGTGTGCAGGCGCAGGTGATGTCCGCCGCCGAGCTGGCGTTGTGGGCGCGGGTCGATGGGCTGCGCCCGGCCGACGTGCAGGCCGCGCTCTGGCGGGAGCGCATGCTGGTCAAGACCTGGGCGATGCGTGGTACGCTGTTTCTCTTCGCCGCCGACGACTTGCCGCTCGTCGTGGCTGCCCGTAACGCCAGGGCGTCTCGCTATTGGCCTACCTACTTCGAGTCCTACGGCATCTTCGAGGCGGAATATCAGACGTTGCTCGCGGCAGTTCCGCAGGTGCTCGGCGCGGAACCGATGACGCGCGAACAGCTCGCCGTCGCGGTCTCAGCGCACACCGGCATCGAGAGATTGCTGCCCATGCTGACCAAATCGAGCTGGGGTACGGCGCTCAAGCCGTCGGCATTTGGCGGCGACCTCTGTTTCGGGCCAACCCAGGGCCGCAACATTGCCTTCGTGCACCCTGGCGCCTGGCTGGGCGGGTGGCGCGAGATCGACCCCAATACGGCGCTGCGAGAGGTCGTCCGCCGCTACCTGAGCGTCTACGGCCCGGCCACCCCGCAGGACTTCTCGCACTGGTGGGGTTGGAACCTCAGGCAGGCAAGGAAGACCTTCAAATTGCTTGAGGCCGATGGCGAGGTGGAAGCTGTAGATGTCGAAGGCTGGCAGGCGTTCGCGCTGCGCTCATCGCTGGAGCCTATGCAAAGCCTCTCAGCGTCGGGCATCGTGCGCCTGTTGCCAATGTTCGACGCCTACACCCACGGGCTGCTCGACTGCGATCCGCTGCTCCCGTCGGCATTCAAGCGTGTGGTCTTCCGTCCGCAGGCCTGGATCTCGGCGGTGGTGCTTGTGGATGGGCGGATTGCTGGCGTATGGGAGTACAAGGTCAGGCGGTCGAGCACACTCGTCACGGTCCGCATGTTCGCTTCGCCCACCGCCAGAGTGCGCAAGGCGATTGTCGCCGAGGCTGAGCGCCTGAATGACTTCCTGGACACACAGGTGGTTGTGGAGTTCGCGGCTGAATGACATTGCATGCCAGGCTGCGCTAGATCACCAACCGGGCGAGGTAGCGCGGATTCAGCACCGCGCTCGTCGGTAGAAAATCGCCGGTGACGCCCAGTAGCGTATCGGCCATCGCCTTGCGTCGCGAGAGTTGCGCCGCGACGTGGTTCATCAGCGGGGGAAATTGTACCGCCGACTGGATGATCGCCTCGACCGTGCCTTTGCCTCGAAAGAGCTCAGCGTGCCCCTGCTGATACTCCGCCAGCACCGCCTGCCCCACCGTGCCAGCCGCCAGCGCCCTGCCCGCGACCCCAGCGGCGAGTTTCGCGCTGGCCAGCGCGCCATAGATGCCCTCGCCGGTGAAGGGATCGTAGTAGCCCGCCGCGTCGCCCACCAGCAGCAGCCCGTCGCCGACGATACGCCGCGCCACCACATGGATGCGGCTGATGGCAATCGTCTTGCGAACGACCTCCATGCGCTCCAGCCGCCCGCGCAGCCGGGGAAAGGTGTGCAGCGCCTCCAGCAGAAACGGCTGCGGACGGCCCACCAGTTTGGCCCGCTCGCGCGCCTCGTCCACCACCATCGCGACGTTACAGAGCGTGCCGACCTCGGGCGCTTCCAGCGGCGCCAGGCCAACATAGCGCCGATTGGCGACGTGCATCTCGCCATAGTTGTCCAGCCCGGTGATGCCGCGGATGTGGGCCACCAGCGCCACTTTGCGCAGCCGCCCCGTCTGGTGCAGCTTCAACCGCTGGGCCACCGTTGAATGCACGCCGTCCGCTGCGATCAGCAGCCGTGCGCGTAGCTCGTCGCCGGTGATGGAGCGCAGCCGCCAGCGATCACCCTCGCGGGCAAGCGTCGCCAGCCGCCAGCCCTCGCGCACCTCCGCGCCCGCCCGCTTCGCCGCGTCCAGCAGCGACGCGTCCAGCCGCAGCCGGGCGACGACCAGCCCTGTCTCGAAGATGCTTTTGCCGTGTGCGTCGTGGGTGGCGGCAAAGTCACCCTGAAAGAAGTGACCGTTAGGCGCATAGACGCGGAAGCCACACAGCCGCGCCGGATGGTCCGTCAGGATGCTTTCGAGCGCGCCCAGCTCGGCCAGCAGCGGCTCGACGGCGGGACTCAGCGCCTCGGCACAGGGCTTCTCACGCGGAAAGACGCTCCGGTCTACCAGCGCGACGCGCCAGCCCTCGCGGGCGAGATACGTTGCCACGGCGGAGCCAGCTGGGCCAGCGCCGACCACCGCGACATCGTAGATGGCGTCTCGTGCGTCAGCCATTGCCGCCGCCTCCGTCGCCGGAAAAGCCCGGAGCGTCGAGCGTCAGCCGGAATGGGAAGCGCATCCCAACGCGGGCATCGCGCAGCCCCGCCTGATCCGCCAGCGCGCGCAGCTCGGCCAGCGTGTAGGCCCGGCGCACCGAGGCGGGCGCGTCGAAGCGGGTGATCGGGTCCATCCGCAGGCCGCGTGTCATCGCCAGCGCGCCGAGATATGCCAGCCGCGACCGCGCCAGATCGAAGACCATTACGCGCCGCCCCACCCGCGCCATCGCGCGCAAAATCCGCACGGCATCCTCCGGCGCGAAGTGATGCAGGGCGAGGGTGCAGAGCGCAATGTCGAAGCTGCCGTCAGGATAGTGGGGATTGAGCGCGTCGCAGGTCTCCACGGTGACATTCGGTGTCGTGCGTGTCTGCTCGCGGGCAACCGCCAGCATGACGGGATGGATGTCGCTAACGACGATGCGGGCGGCGATGCCAGCGCGCTCGGCCCACGCGGCGATGGCCAACGGGATATCGGCCGAGCCGGAGGCGAGATCGAGCAGCGAGAACGAGCGCATGCCACACGCGCGCACCTGTCGCGCCACCACGCGGACGGCATAGCGCCGCCAGCCGAGGATGGTGTTGATCCGGCGGATGTCGGCCAGCGAGCGGCGCAGCCCGGCGTCATCCTGCGCCAGATCGTCCATCATCTCGACGATGGCATCGTCCCGTTGCGTCCTCATGCACTTGCTCCCTCTACTCAACCAGCGTCCATTAAGGGATACGCATATGGTTCCACATCGGATGCCATGTGTGCAATCGCTAAGCCAGCAACTGGTTGAGCGCCTGATCGAGGCGGGGATAGTCGAAGACGAAGCCGCTCGCCAGCAGCCGTTGCGGCAGCATTCGTTGGCTGTCGAGCACGACAGTCGCCTCCTCGCCCAGCACCGCCCGCAGGACACTTGCCGGGAGCATGAACACGCCGGGCCGCCGCACGAGATGCCGCACCGTTCGCAGGAAATCGCGATTGGTCGTCGGCTCCGGCGCGCTGACGTTGAAGGGGCCGGAGAGCGCTCGCTGCTCGATCAGAAACTGGATGGCGCGGGCAACATCGCGTATGTGAACCCAGGGAATCCACTGTTGTCCATCGCCCAGCTGACCTCCCAGCATCCGTGCGAAGAGCAGTAGCGGCGGGAATGCGCCTGCGTCTCGCGCCAGCACGATTCCCGGTCGCACAATACATCGCCTGCAACTGATAGCAGCGCTGGCGGCCTCGACCTCCTGGCAGGCCTCGGCACGAAATCCCTGGCCCGGCGAGCTCGACTCCGTCAGCGTCTCATCGCCCCGGTTGCCGTAGTAGCCGGATGCCGATGCCTGTATCAGTACCTCAGGTGGCCCGTAGCGCGCGATGGCATGCAGTATAGCGTCCACTGCGTTCAGGCGACTCTCGCGGATGCGCGCCTTGTAGTGGGATGTCCAGCGCCAGTGGGCTGGACTGGCCCCCGCGAGGTTAACAATGGTGCTCCCGGCGGTAATGAGGCGCCCCCAACCCGCGCTGGTTTGCGCGTCCCAGCCGATGGACTGGATATCCCTGTGCTGGCTGAAGTGGCGAGTAGCCAGGGTGGGATTGCGGCTCAACACGATAACCTCGTAGCCCCATGGCGCCAGTAGCTCGACAAGCACGCTGCCAATCAGCCCCGTGCCCCCAGTGATGATGACGCGCATGGATTTGCCTCCGTTGCTCATGACTGTTGTGCCATTCTGAGTCGCCAGCCGAACACTCCGCAGAGTCCGAAGGCGAGCGCATTCAGCCAGCCGTGTGTCGCCACCATCTGGGCCACTGTGATCGTGAATGCTCCTGTCGCGCTACCTACAGCATAGGCGGTGGCAAGCGCCATCGTTAGAAGGACTGAACTCCCTGAGATCGCCAGGAGTACCCGTGCCAGCATTCCAGCGGTCGCGGGAACGACGAAGCGTAGGCTGAGGATAGCGATTATCACCAGACTGCATGCCAGTAGCACCGCTGCCCCAGATTCAGGCGCATGAAGAGCCGCTACGGATTTCGGCGCATGCAGACTGGTTATCTGTGTCAGAGTGATGCCAGCGGCCACCAGCAGCGGACAGACGAGCATGCCGACCGCCGCGACGCGGTAGATTTGTCGCACGATACAGCGCTGGGTAGCGTGGGTAGCGTGAGTAGCGTGAATTGCAAGACCAGTACGGCCCGTAACGATGAGCGCGGTCAGGGTGATGAAGTGGAAGTGGACCGCGGTGAGCAGCACAATCGTCTGGCTGAAGCCGAGCGGACGGATACCCATCCGCGCCAGCGCGAGCCAGAGGCCACCAATCGGCAGATAGACGAGCGCCAGGGCCAGAGATACCTCGGCAAGCTGGATGCGGCGCTCCCGTAACATCTGGGCACCAGCTGCCAGCCCCAGCATGCCCAGCAGCGCGGTATAGAGCAGCCAGATGATTGCGGCGACAGCGGTGATGGCCAACCCCCTCTGCGCAAAGAGCGCGATGCTTCCGAAAAGCGCGGCGAACGGCTGTGACATGATAGCCGTGCGCGACAGGCTACCGACAAGTGAATTGCTGTACAGAGACGACACAAGCGGCAGTACCAGCGGCACGATAACCAGCACTGCCAGCAGCAGAATCATATCGAGGTCATCCAGCGTGACCGCGCCAAGCAGCCGCAAGAGCAGCGCCGCTGCCCAAGCAATCCCTCCAAGCGCCACACTGGCAATATTCCACCGCGTCAGGTCGCGGCTTTTTGTAGGCATCCCACACCTCCAGATTTGATAAATGAACATTGTTCATTTTATAGTGTAGCGGGGGGACTTCGGTGCGCGTCAAGAGGGCGTATGATGTGTGGGGAATGACCAGGCAGGAGGGGATATGGACCAGGCAGCCAACGAAGCCACCAGGCGGACGCCGAGGGGAATGATGACGCAGCAGCGCATTCTCGACGCGGCGCTCGCGCTCTTCGCTAGCAAAGGCTATGAAGCGACGACCATGCGCGACATCGCGGCGGCGGTGGGCTGTTCGCTGGGGCTGACGTATCGCTACTTCGCCAGCAAAGAAGACCTCATCCTCGAACTCTATCGCTGGCTGGCTGAACAGCTCGAAGCGCAGGTGAGCCTGCTACCGGCGGGCACCATGGCCGACCGCTTTCAGCGCCTGATGCGCGGCCTGCTAGAGGTGATGGCGCCACACCGGCGGACGCTGGGCGCGCTCTTTGGGGCGGCGCTCGATCCACACTCACGCGCCGGGCTGTTTGGCGAGGCGGGCGCGGCAATCCGCCAGCGTGCCAGGAGCGCCTACGTCGCCGTGGTCGCGGAGTCGAAGGATGCGCCACGCCGCGGGCAGGTAGATGAGCTGGCCACGCTGCTCTATGGCGTGCAGCTAGCGCTGGTGCTCTTCTGGCTGCAAGACCTGACGCCTGATGCCCGCCGCACCCACGACCTACTTGACTTCATCCACGACGCACTGGAGCGCTTGCGCCCGCTGCTACGACTACCCCTGGCCGCGCGGATGCTGACGCGGCTGGTAGCGATCATCAGTCCGCTGCTCGGAAAAGGCGACGACTTTGCTGAGGCATAGTGCGAATTGGATCGTGCGCGCTAGTCGCAGCCGATCAGGTCGTCGAAGCAGGAGCCGTCCTTGTAGACGATAACCACCTTCTTGATGTTGGCGAACTGCGTCAGCGTCTTGCTGATCTCGTTGCGCACGATGGCCGCGCCGGTATCGCCGAAGCCCGGCGCGTCACGGCAGAACTGGAGCGTCGCGGTCCCTGTCTCGGCTTTGGCGCGATTCCAGTTGAGCGTGATGTTGAAGTCCGCGCCGCCACAGGTTGACGCGCCGTGGAGCGCGCCTTCGAGTGGCGTGTAGTAGCCCTGCGACTCCTCGGCGGCGGTCGGCCCGGCAAGCAACTGGGTGATCGCATAGGTCGCGACCCCAAGCGTCGGCGAGACGCGATTGACCGCGAAAACCGCTCGGGGCAGGTTATCGGAGTCGGGATGTTTCGAGAAGTAGACCAGCACCGGATAGCCATTTGTCTGCGCGCCGTTCAGACAGGCGTTGTCACCTCGCAGGTCGTCGAAACAGTCACCATGGTAGTTGAGGATGACCACCTTCTTGATCTCTGCGAATTGCATCAGGGTTGAGGTCGCCATAGCCGCCATACGAGGCCCCTCCAGGTCGCCCGCGATATCCACACGGCGACAGAACTGCAAGGTTGCCGTGCCAGCTTCAGGCGTCTTGCCTTTGGAGTTCAGCGTCAGGTCGAAGCTGCGGAACTCGCCAGGGCAGACCGATTGCAGCGCGAGCTTGCCGTCGAACGGCGAATAGTAGTTCTGGGCGCGCTCGTCCGCCGTCGTCCCTTTCAACATCTCGTTGAGCGCGAACGTCGCCTTGTCGCGCGTGGTCGTGGCCGTGGTCGTCCGCGACACCGGAAAGACACGTGTTGGATTGTTGTCGGTATCGGGATGTCTGGCGAAGAACACCTTCACGGTCGTAGCGGAGGTGGCTGATGGGGTTGGCGTTGTCCTGGCGCCTGGGCCGGATGTCGTGGTCACGCCACAGGCGGTCAACAGCAGCGCGGCCAGGCTCATTATCAGCGGAATGGTCAGCATCCATCTGTGTTGCCCACGGGTTCGGTGATGGTTCTGGTGATGGTTCTGGTCAGGAATCGTATTCCCAGTGAGATGTGACATAGGGCTGCACTCCCCCAGGCAGCGGAGCCAGCTTGCCGAGAACGTCCGTTTCGTTCAGCCTCGCATCAGCGTCCCTTTCTGCCTCGCTACTCAGCAATGCACAGCGCCATCACAGCGCGGACACGCCGCTTCCCTGTCGTCTCACGATCTCATAACAGATAGCTCAGGTGAACAACTGGCGGGGCGCCTGATCGCGTAGTGGATGCTCATCCCAGTTTTACCTGGCTCATATATTGCAATCTTGCGACATAGGAGAGTAGGCGGCGTGTCATTGGCTCATTCAGCGACCAGTTGCCGATACCTACTTTACAATCGTCGAGTGTCTATGGATCGCCAGCTTGGTGTCGGTCCGATTCTCCGCGGCATGCGGGGAATATTCCGGCACAATCCGGCATTGATCACCGACAATAGCATATCGACAAGGATATGGCGGCATGACGATACCAGCACGGACGCCCCGCGTTCCCATCTTGATGTACCACAGCATTTCATACTGCGAGAACCGGCGATTTCGCCGTTTTACAGTGACGCCGGAACGATTTGAGGAGCAGCTCGACTACCTCTCGACCTATGGCTATACGCCCCTCACCGTGAGCGACTACATCCAGCGGGTCGCAGGTGCGGGCGCTAGTGCAGCAAGCTGGCTACACCTCCGCCTGCGTGGTTCGCTATGCGCAGAGCTCGCGCCATGACGATCGGTTCGCGCTCTCCCGCCTGATCGTGACCGCGGATACCGACCTGCCATCCTTCGAGAAGCTGCTCCTCTCGGGCGGACAGCAACCGGAGGCAGCCTATTTGCGGCTGCGGTCT
>Ga0207674_10000466_pt1 | contig 53126 bp, 63 predicted proteins | sample KBSCornC72_FD_184303 | JGI IMG/M metagenome (GOLD analysis project Ga0207674, IMG submission 184303) | Corn rhizosphere microbial communities from Kellogg Biological Station, Michigan, USA - KBS Corn C7-2 (SPAdes) (version 2) | ecosystem: Host-associated > Plants > Roots > Rhizosphere > Soil ... | reverse complement strand
TCGGAGCAATCGGAGCAATCGGAGCAATCGGAGCAATCGGAGCAATCGGAGCAATCGGAGCAATCGGAGCAATCGGAGCAATCGGAGCAATCGGAGCAACCCGAGCAATCGGAGCAACCGGAGCAATCGAAGCAACCGTAGTTAGTTGCGTTTTGTTTTTCCCAGTCGCTATTTTGGATCGCAAATTTTTTTGAGACGCCGTTTACGGATTTGTCCGCTCGATTATCGAAGTCTTCCTTGGTTTCGAATATTTGAGTTGCCATATTTTGAGTTAGTTAAATCCTGATCCCCGCAACCTCAGAGACGGCTTACTCGCATTGTGCAGAGGCGCATGATCGCTGCGGGGAAAAGTGGGTTATCTTACGCTGGCCAGCTTCTCCAGCTCTTCAGCCTGCTCTAACAACCGTTTGGCCTCTGCTCTCTTTTCGCTGGCCTTCCGTTCAGGCGCACCAATACAAGCTTCGCGAAGTTTTCTTTCGACCTCAGCAGAGTCGTCGCAAGAAATGCAGCATTCATCAAAACAATTCCCGGTCCAACTGATATGAAATTCATTGACCGAAAATAAGACATTGAGCTCTAGGCTTCGAACTGGCAGCCCGTTGCTTCTGATCTGATTCAGCCTTGCGACCATCCACGACTGAACATCAGATTCAGTCACTCTGGCCAAAATGCTCTCATCTACAGGTATTACTGGATACATAGTTCCTTTCGGTTGTTAAATTTTGATGCCGTCGCGAGTCAGCTTTTCCTTAAATGCCATCCTAGCAAATATGGATTGGTTGTTTTCGATCTCCGGGTGCTTAGCCAACCATTCGTTAATCCCGTCGAACATCTCAGGAGGAACCTGCGCCGATACCAATGTTTGCTTGGTTTTTTTGGTCCTTTTATCCGAGTTCCGCTTCACAGTGTTCTCTATCATCGAACACTGTTCTACACTATCCGTAATTTCCGGTCAATATATATTTTCAAAAATATTGATTTTATTTACCAACAGTGTTAAGAGTGCTGACAATTATGGGTAAACGGCGCGGTAAGAAAACGGTAGGTGCTTGGGTTACGCCCGCATTACAAGCCAAAATTGACGAATGGCTAAGACGCCACCCCGGAACTAGCCAAACACATTTTGCGCTGACAGCTTATGCTGAAAAACTGCGGAATGCGGGTATAAAGGTCTCCGATGAAGAAGTATTTTCAGATTACCGCGTTAGAAGGCCCGAAATTGAGGCTGAGGCTAATTCTTTAGAGGGCAAAGCGAGCACAACACCTTCTGCCGGACTTCGCTGGAGGCGAGATCATGTCCGTAACGTTCATCAAAAATAACGGTGATGGCCTGCAAAATGTCGTCGATTTCATCATCTTGCCGTTGTTGTGGTAATTCGCGAAGATACTTCAGAAGGTCTCTATCCATTTTTCATAATCGGCTACGCCCTGCCTAGTTTTCGCCCCCAAGCCTTTGCTCGCAATTTTGACACAGCCTGACTCGTGCCAGCCGTAAACCATGAGCCGCAAAAGTATTGCCCCTGGCATCTATGTTGATTCTCGAAATGGAAGCTTTTTAGAGCGCCCCATAATCAACGGCAAAACAACTTGGCGCAAAATCCCCGCGCAAACCCTAAAAGATGCCAAAGATATGCTTTCGGCGCGGCGCACAGACCAAGCACGCGCAGTGCACGGGTTGGCCCGTGATCCTTACGCACCTCCAGCCAAAACCGTGGCGGACTTATGTATTGAATACGAAAAGAAAGGTTGCCCTGATCGCCAGCACAGTTCGCGAAAAGGTAAGCAGTTGTATGATGAACAAAGCCGAATCAAGCAACTGATCGCATTTTTTGGCAAACGACAGGCCGACACAATAAGGTCAAAAGACTGCGGTCTCTATTTTAGTTGGCGTAAGGCGCGCGTGAAAAGGGGCACCGGCGCACGCACGACCGATCTTGAACTGGTTACTTTGGCTAACGTTTTTAATTGGGCGGTATCTCTTGGCAAGATGGACGCTAATCCGATTGCAGTCCGCCAACGCTTTCGACCGGGCAAAACGATTAAGCACTGTTATCAATTCATGCCCTCTGATGCCGAGGAGCTTCACGCGCTTGCGACCTATTTTTTTAAGCGGCGACAGAGCGAAGTCCTCGGATGGCAGGTTTTGTTGCAAGCCATGACCGGCTGTAGAACCTCCGAGATTGTCCGACTGCGATGGGATGCTAAGGATCGCACCGAGGCTGGTTTTGTTGAAAACGATTGGCTGTGGTTGAATCGTTCGAAGAATGGAGTGCGCCCTTGGTCTCACATTCACGATTCGCTTAAAGAATGCCTTGAAGCATTAAAACGCTGGCGTTTGTGGAGAAACAAGACTGGGCCTTGGTGGTTGCCCAGTTCACACAGCGGAAAGGAAATTCCGTTGAATGCGTCATCTCTCACAAAGTCACTGGCGCGGGCCTCGCGCTCCGTGTGCGGCAAACATCGCACTAGTCACGGCTTGCGTGCGTACTACGTGACCGTGCGCCGGTCGCAAGGCATTGGAGACGGCCAGATCGCAGACGAGCTTGGCGACAGTAGCGGAGCCTCGACAGTAGTCGCCAGCTACGGTGGCATTCCAGACAATTGGCGAGGAGGAGAAGGTTTGACTTGGATGCCGAAAGGTGAACCGGCATGGGCGATGTTGAAGATGCCTGGCAATATTCTCTCTCTGGATGTACACGTGCCAGTACACGAAAAAAAATAGCTTCCATAAGTGGCGCGTCCGACAGGACTTGAACCTGTAACCTTCTGATCCGAAGTCAGTTCCTCCGCCAGTGTAGAACACTGTGAATCAGTGGTTTACACAATTAAGAGCACATGCCAACAAGGCTTTAAGTGCATTTCGATACGAAAATGCAGAATCAGTTAGGAGATAAAAAAATGTACACAGACCTGTACACAGCAAAATAAGTGTTGACGAGTGTAGAACACTGTGGTGAAGTCGCCTCGGTGTTAAGTGACAGAGATTATTCCGCGCTGCTGTTGGTTGGCAAATGCCCGCCTTGGCTTGCACTTGACACCAAACCGATCAGCAGCAGCGCCGAACAATCACCTACCTATGACCTTCTTGGAAACACTAAAATCCTCAAGGGACCCTTTACGATTACACCTTTCTAGTCTGAACTGCTTCTCGGAACTTCACGACTTGCTACGTAATAATCCGGATTCGGCTACTGCTATTAGCGACATACTTACAGGATGCCGAAACCCTGACGTACTTGAATCGTTTTCCGCTCTTTGTAGAACCATCTCGCAAACAGGAGAGCGTTGTTACATCGCTGGAGAAAACTCGCACAAGGAGAAGTCGCTATGAGCCTAAAAGCATTATCTTGGGCGTTTGAAACGGAAGTTCAATCGTCCACACAAAAACTGGTGCTTTTGGCACTTTGTAACTTCGCCAGCGAAACCGGTAAAGCGTATCCCACTGTAGAGACGGTCTGTGGTATCACCCAAGCTGAGGACAAAGCCGTTCGCCGGGCGCTTAAATCATTGACCGAACAAGGACTGATAGTTGATACCGGAAAGCGTACCGGTGCAACCCAGCAAGTGAGGGTATATCAACTCCCCAATGCAGCGTGCCATTCAAAGATACCCCAAAACGGACACCTTACTCACGTCGAAGACCCCCGAAAGACCCCCGAAAGACCCCCGAAAGGTACCCCAAAAAGGGTAGCAGAACCGGGAACCGGGAACCGGGAACCTAAATCTCTAAAGAGATTTAGTATACCAACGTTTTCAGAAATGGAACTACACGCTTCAAAGATCGGATTACCACCGTCTGAGATTGAAGGGTTCTTTGCTTATCACAGTTCCCGTGGATGGAAGTATAAAACCGGACTTCCGATGGTGGATTGGAGGCAGGCAATGGTGACGTGGAGGGAGAACGCTAAAAAGTTCGCTAACGGCCACAGCCGCCCGCAGCGCCAACTGTTCACGCCATGAAACTGATGAAGATCAAAAGGTTTTTGGCTCGGTTGGCACTTCTAGCGTGTGCAGTACCTTCGCGTATTTTCTGGCGTTTTGCTTATTGGCAATCGCGTCTCAACATTTGGTTGGAGGCTATCAGGTGACCCGCGAAGAGTTCATAGCTAAAAACCCGATCATGACCGTACTCGAGCATCGTGGGGTAAGGGTGATCGGCGGTGGTGCTCAACGCTCGGTGAAATGTCCGTTTCACGAAGATCGGACAGCTTCAATGTCTGTAAACGTAACCACTGGATTGTGGCATTGTCACGCAGGCTGCGGCGGCGGATCGGTCATCGATCTGATAGCCAGATTCGACAATATCACACCGATCCAAGTGTTGAAGTCCGCCGGCGTAAACGGAAACGGCCATGTCCACCGAATTGCGACGCGAGAAGAGCCGCTGAAATGGGAAACGGTTGCTACCTACAATTACGAGGACACTCTTGGGAACATCGTTTATCAGGTCGTCAGACAACACGCGCCGGTCAAAGACAAGGAATGCGGATATGTGAAGACGTTCAGGCAGCGACGGCCCGTTGCAAACGGGTGGGTCTGGGACATGGAAGGCGTCGAGCGCGTGCTATATCGGTTACCTGAGTGGGCAAATGAAAAATCAGTTTGGATAGTTGAGGGAGAAAAGGATGCCGAAACGCTGATAGCGATGGGCTTCAACGCGACATGCAATGTCGGAGGGGCCGGTAAGTGGCTGGACGCTTACACTGAGTCGTTGCACAAAAAACACGTAACGATCTGCGGAGACAACGACGAGGTAGGCAAAAATCACGTAAAAACCGTATTCGATTCAATTGCTGGAAAGGTAAAGACCCTCCGGCTCGTAAAGGTGCCAGAATCATTCAAGGACGTGTCCGACTATGCCGCATCCTTTGACAATAAAGAGGACTGCAAACACGCTTTGGAAGCACTGTGGGACGCAGCAATGCCGCATGTCAAAGGCGTCGGGATGCCGATATATAAAATGTCGGAACTTGAACCAGGCTACGAACGATTTGTCCAGAACCTCAAGCACACGGCCTACAACCTCGGAAAATGGATCCCCGGAATGTATAAACTCCGCGGGCTTGTCCCTGGCGACTTAGCTTTGATTCTGGCCGGGACAGGGATTGGAAAAACCGCATCACTTACAAACATCGCCAAGAGCGCGCGCCCGTTGCCGACACTGTTTTTCGAATTAGAACTGCCAGCCGAAACGATGTACGAACGCAGCATGGCACTTTCCAGGAATCTGGCCTGCAAGGAAGTTGAGACGACATACAAAAACGGTGAATCACTTGGAGAAAATGCGGTGGATAGCGATTGGCCGCATCTTTATATCTGCACTCAGCCGGCACTTACAGTTAAAGACCTTGAGATGCTTATTTCACGAAGCGAATTGAAGATCGGCCAGCGCCCGAAATTGGTTCTGCTCGATTACATTCAACTGATGAAAGGGCAAGGCAAAAGCAGGTACGAGAGAATCAGCCAAGTAGCCGAAGACCTGAAAAATATGGCCAAGGCACTTCAAACAATCGTCATAGTGTCGTCGCAGGTGTCGAGAAAGGGAGACGATTCTCACCCGGACGTCACCCTGCAAGACGGCAAAGACAGTGGCAGTTTAGAGAATTCCAGCGGGTTAGTACTTGGGCTCTGGCGGCCTAGCAGCGACACCGCAAAAATTCGTGTGCTTAAATCCACGAAGGGCGGTGCCGGGATGGAATTCGAGTGCGATTACAATGTGAAAACGCTGGCGATAACTGAGCGCAGCAAAGTGAGGACGGAAAATGACAACTGAGACAGAACTTAAAGAGCATCAGGAACAAATGAGCGAGCAACGGGAGCGGTTCCAACGGTTTTGGGATTCGATAATATCGCCGCAGATCAGCGACAAAAGCGAGCGCGAAAGAATGGATCTGATGCACAAGGCTTGGGGTATATGGCGAGACGGGAAGTTAACAACATAGGACGAAAGGACACAATGAGCACTGAGAAACATACGGAGTTGCTGCATGCTATTTCGAATTCTCAATTTCGCAGGGTTATGGAAGGATTTCGCGACGGTGTTTCAAGAAAACCAATTGTCCAACACGATAACGTTGAATTTCAGAAATGGTATGAAGTTGGTTATTTGGACGGACAGAAAATCTCTCGCGCTTACTCTGACAAACTTTGCGAAACGATTGGACTACAAAACCCCGTAATCGGTGCCACTAAATTATGAGTGCTGAATTCTATCCAGTAGGAAAAACTGAGCATCCTCACACGCCCACTCCATGGGGAATCGAGCGAACACCATCGACCAACTGGATAGGTCCACTGAGGAAGAATAGTCACAAGGTAGATCGCATAGTCGTTCACACGGATCGTGATGGATTGAAGGATGATGCCATTTTCCTGAATGATGCCGATGCCGACTTCATCGTCAAAGCCGTCAACAACTACGACCGCCTCGAATCCTCCCGCAAGGAGTTGTTGGAGGCGTTATGGGAACGCTACGCCGACCATGAATACATGATGCATACAACAAACAATCCTTGTGACTGTCCTGCGTGGGAAGCTACTCGTAAGGCAATTAAAAACGCCGAACAACTGAGGCACGAATGAAAGCTGAAACTAAGGCAGACGAAATAGGCAAAGTTATCATCTGTGATCCAGAGCATCCGCACGCTGACGAAGTTGGCGTTTTAACTGGTAAGATTATTTCGTTATTTGGGAAACTCATGGCTGAAGTTAAATTGGACAATTGCTCGCATGGAACAGATGCGTGTTTTGTGTCCAAGGGACAGATCAGACAAGTATGATTCCTAATCCTAGCACCGGCTCAACCAAACCACTTCGCATCCGATTCGCCGAGGCGTTGGGGTGGAAACTTGACGATTCATTAGCTCACGAAAATGGTGGCATCAAGTGGATTCCACCAAGTGGAAGCTATTTATATCCGTGGCATAAAACCAAAGAGGATGCATGGCGATATGCGACAATTTGCATGGACCCACGCCTTCCAGACCCTACCGACGCCAACCACGTCCGAGAGGCATTGATGGGGATGACGGAAGAGGAATGGCGTTCATTTAGTGAGAAACTTTACAGCTTCTTAAGACCCGCGACGACAATTAGCGTTATTGAACAGATCCTCAAAACCCAACCCTCAACCCTCGCAGAGCTATACTGCGAAGTGAAAGGCGTGAAGTGAAAATTATTAAAACAGACAATTTCGCTCGCGAAACAATATCGGACTGCTTAATTGCCGAAAAAGTTCCGGCATTTTATGCCGATAAGATAGTCGAGGACTTGAACAAACGATTTAGTGGTAATTCCAGTCCTGATTATTTCAAGGCTGTTGAAGACAACTACAAACTTTACTATTTCGATCCATGACCCAGAACAACACAACCGAACCCACAATCAACGAAATGCGAATTGCGATTAAGCGCACCCGTTCGTCGTGGACAAGCATGAAGGACAGGTGTTTGAATCCAAAGAGTGGTAAGTTTAGCCGATACGGAGCTTGCGGCATAACAGTCTGCGAACGTTGGTTGGTATTTGAAAATTTCCTTGCTGACATGGGATCGCGTCCGGATGGAACGACGCTCGACCGCTATCCAAATAACGCCGGAAATTACGAACCCGGAAATTGTCGATGGGCAACAGATTCAGAACAGCAATTAAACCGCACAAACAATAGAAATATTACGATAGATGGAGTGACAAAATCCTTTAAGCAATGGTGCATTCACTTCGGCATAAACATGGGGACGGTTTATTGTCGCGAAAGGTCTGGGATGGATATTGTTTCAGCATTGAGCACTCCTGTGAAAAAAGATTACCAAAAAGAGAGCGCCATGCAGAGATGGGGAAAACAACGTCTCACCGCCCTATACAAAACCATAAAGCAATGAAGATGTTCCCAATCCAACGTTATGCCAGTGATCACATTGGGGAAATCCCTTGGGATGTAATTGACCCCCACGAAGAGCAGGCGCGTTTGAACCACGGAGGCCAATCGTTGCAACGGCTTGCTGAACGTGGCGGCTTGAGTAGCTGTGAAGCTGTCTATGTTATTCTAGATTGTCCTTTTCCGTTATTTCCAAACCTTAACAGTCGGGATAGTCACGAGACTTGGGCGCATGCCCATAACGAAATTCTAAAGGCACTTGTAAAATCCAAACAATGAACCCCACCGAAACCGCCAGACAATGTGCGGAGGAATTAGCAAAACAGTTCGGAGGTTTTGAATACCCGAATTCGCTACTTCACCAGCTTGCAACAATCATTCAACGTCATATCGACGCCTACACTGCCGAACTCAAAGCTGAAAACGAAAGTCTCAAAAAGGCGTTGGAGTCCGAGTCAAAAGGCACCTTAATAGTCGAAGTTCATCGGCTTAAAAAGGCTTTGGAGAAGGCACAGGAGGAAATAAATTGGCAAAAATTTGTAACCGACAAAGCAAAGCATCCAGAATTAGAATACGGGGTATGGAAAGCACGCGAAAGTTGGAGTGCCGATAAACAGTTTGTAGCTTGGGCATGTGACCATGGATACGGATTTATTTCTACGGGTAACCTCCATGCGATTTACAACGCCGCTGTTGAAAAGGCCAACGGGTATTGGATGTGCGAGTTGCTTAAAACGAGAACCGACCAGCAGCAACTTCGGGCACAACTCACCCTCTCCCAAGAGCGTGAGAGGGAGTTGGTTGCAGCATTCCATCACAACCACGTTTCCGATAACCAAAGCGACGTCTGTAAAAGTTGTGGACTTGATTTACGTGATTCCATCCATAATCGGGCCGACAAAGCCAAAGCAGCACTGAAGGGAAGTGAGCATTGTCACGCAGGGAGTGATGGCGAGTGTCATTGGGGCGATTGCCCACAACTTAGGGACGGCGAGCCGAATAAAAGTGGTCGCCACTGTCCATTAGACGACCGAGAAGCATAATTCATCACATAAAAATCACTAGTGTCTAACCACCCACCCAAAAGGAGAATGAGATGACTAAACCCGGAGATTTTATAAAACTAAAAACACCCCAAGGATTGAAAAGAGACTGGACGAAAGTCCAAACAAGCCTCGCCTCGCGCGTCAAGTTCGTAAATGCTCTCCGTTCCATAGTTGGACGCAGAATGCCAAAGAACAAAGCGGGCACTCCTTTGGTATCAGACTTCGATTTGATTGACGCTATAATATCAGAACGAGCAGAAGCCATCGAAGCCGCCATCAATCAAGCCAAGAACGATTAGCTAAATGTCGTCCTCTAGTTCTTCCTCTTTGAGTGGTTTGCGATGGGCATTGGCAATGATCGCTGACTGCGCCCTGCGATCAGTAATGCGATCCCGCTCCCGGCGGATGGAGATTACAATTTTCACCACCACATAAATCACAGTGAGTATTCCAGGAAGATACCTGAGAGCCGCCTCTGGAATTGTCCCCAGCGTGTAAAGAGAACCCGCCGAAGCGAGCATTATGTCAGTTTGCCTGCCCACGATTTTTCGCATTGTTCCACCATTTCAGTCTGGTTTTGCCAACGCCAGGGCGTTGTAATTGCTCAACGCCACAAAGTGTTGTGGCGCAGTCGGAACAAAGCTGTTGGTGGCCAGCAATGTCCAAGGTCCAGTACTCGAGTCAGATTCAATCACAGTCATCCAGTGAAGCACGGCGGGCGCACTCTCTGCGCTTGCACCGGCGCTATTAGTCGCAATAGCTGTGAACTGGCAGGCGTCCAGTCTCGATAGATTGCTCACTATTACTTCAGTCCCGAGCGTCCACACCCGCTGCGTTTCGATGCCATTCGAACGCACGATCACCGCGTAAGCGTCAGCATTGCTCACGCTATCCCATGTGAGTGTCAGATGAAACTTGTTCGTGTTCGGCATCGGCACGCTCTTTGCAAGCGGCGGCAATGGCGGCAGTGTCGCCGCGGTAATAAGCACTGCGCACAAGCTGCACAAGCTGCTCTTTAGCAATGTCGGCGCGGCCTGACAGAGCCTCATTGACGAGGCTCTTAACCTGGGCTTCGTAAAACTGGAGTGTGGGTCTCTCAACCTTCACCTAAATAGTTTCCGGGTGCGACAATTGCGCGATCTTCACCGCCAATGCCTGTGCATCAGCTTCCGTCGGAGCCTCTTTCTGAATCAGCTTTACCACGTCTTCAAAAAGCGGTGGCACCTGAAGCGCAACAGCTTTACCAAGCACAATGAAAGGCAGATATTCTGGTGCCACTGTTGCTGCGATAGTGCTGCCTGTGTTAACTACGGCCGTAATTTCGGCTTTGATTGCGTCGATTTGATCTTGGGTCATAAAATTATTTGGTTAATGGTGAAAATGGAGACATGGCATTATCCACAAGTCCGGTAATGTTCCCGGAATTCGCAGACAAAGCCGAAAGCGCCGATCGCAATGTCGCCTCATTGGCAGGAGTTGCGTTGGTGGAATAAGCCAGTCTCGCGGCTTCTGTGACAGCCAACACGGCGGAAAGTTTTCGACTGGCGTCGTAAACCTGATCGCGAGTCTTGTTCAGTTCGTCGATCTTGGCCGGCGCAGCCCCGTTTGTTGCAGTTCCGTAATAGACGTTGAAGGTATGCACTCCAGAGACGCCAACATCAGCGGCCAGTCTCTCAGAGTGATAAGCGTTTGTGTTCAGGTCCGCGCATCCGATCAGGAATAGCGGCAATAGGAGCAAGAATACTGACAGTTTTTTCATAGTTTTCGATACGTAGCTTTCTCTTTTGTTTGTGACTTCCCAGGATTTGAACCAAAGCCAAATGAGGCCGATGACGCAGCCCGCGCCGAAAGCGGCCGCCAATAAAATGACGGCAAGTATTCTCATCAGATCGTTATTCATGGTTTTGTTTCGGTTTGTGGTTTTGTGTTCGACCCGTCTTGTTTTGGGAACGGCGGATCGGAATCTAAATCGGCATCCTTTGCGCCAAACTTCGCCAACAACGGCTTAATGACCAACCGATGCGTCACCCAAGCCAGAGTGCCATCAATGAATCCAATCAAGGCTTGCGTCAGAATGAACACACGTACGCTGTGCAATGTGCTCATCTGCCAATCGGAGAGCATCGGCAGCAAGAGAGCGCCGGCTAAAATTACGCACGACGGGATCGCGCTATTCGGCACCCATGGACATTTCTTTAACGCGAACCCGAGCGCGAGGCAGAACACGAAGACAAGGCCGCACTTCGGCATGCCTCCAAGGCTGTTCAAAAACTCAAAGATTTTGTCGAGGTCGATGGTCACGGGACTGATTCCTCCCAAGCTGGCATCCAGTTATACATGTTACTCGTCGTTATGAATCCAAGCCCCGAATAACGGTCTCGGATATTGCCGCGCGCTCCTTGCGTCGGCCCAGTGCTGTTCACGTTCGTGCAATTCATTGCATATCGAAGAATGCCAGCAGTCCCCGGAGTTCCTGAAAGCGTGATCTGAATCTGGTTAGTTGTAGCGCCGGTTAACGTGACGCCTGTAATCGTAGGAACGCTCACGTCATTGTTTGTGTATGTGAAGCCATCATGATCAGCCGCCGTTACAAGGGTCGTATCCTTTATCATTCCGGTTCCGGTAATGTTTGTAACTGTCACCGTAATGGTCGAAGTGGATCGCGTTACCGATACCGGTCTCAACGGTTCCCAATAACCTCGACTGAAAAATTTGCTATATGCTGCTTCTGCGAAGTACTCTCCCTGCCTCTGGTACGAAATGTTATAGAGGTGAACCGCGTCAGTCTGGTGAATCAAATGGTACCGTGAAGAAACCAGAATATTGCTCCCGGCTGAATTCTTGTGCAAATCGTACATTGCCTTGACTGCGTACGGATACGATCCGCCGCCCGTCGGCCAATTCAAATCCGCTGATTGCATCCAAAACAATGGCGGTGGCGTCGCCTGTCCAGTAATCGCCGGAATGTCCAATTGATAATCCCGAGACCATTCCGCGATATTGTTCGAATAACCCGTCGTCGCCGCATCCGATTCCCCATGGCAAACCAAAATACCTTTCACGTTCAGCGATTGGCCATAGATCGATTGCTGCAAGGCTTGCTGCATCGTCAAATCGTTCGTCGAAAATCCATAGATATTGTTCACCACCCCATTAATCGTCTCGGTCGAGCTGGACGTTTTCTTTAGGTAAGCGTAGTTTTGACCTCCCTCAGCCCAATTGACCAATAACGTTCCATTGGTGCTCGCGCCGTAGCTGTTGTTCGTGCACAGGTAATAAAGATGATCTGCGAATGCTCTCCAGCCGGTTTCCGATCCATACTCAAACATCGTCGAACGAGTCTTGTTCGGAGTATAGAGAGTGCCATTGCCAGCCGGGTTGAATAGTCCGCCAGTATAAAGCGCTTTCGAGTTTCCATTCGTCGTAATGATCGCCGTGCTGGATAGCGACCCGCTGCCGCCCGCAACCGCAAGGCTCTGGCCCACAATCAAAAATGTCTGCTGCGGAAAATTAAACTGCGCCGTTCTGCCAATCGCTTTCATCAAATCCCGCACGTCCGCGTAATACGATGCGATCAGGTTCGTCCCGATCCCGCTGTCAATCGCGTAAAAGCCAATCGGCTTGTTGATGAAACTAAATGTCGAAGGCACACCCCCCGAAAAATTGTGATACGAGCCCAGGATCGTCACCGGCTGATTGTTCGCCGTAGATGCTGCTGCTGATGAATTTACAACTATCGGCTCGCCATTTTGGTATAGGTGAAGCCGGTTGTTTGCCGTCCGCGTGTAGCCAAATAAACCCACCCCTGGCGTATAGCGATATTGATTGTTCGGAAGTGAAGCAACCTGATCCAGGCTCACGGCGTGCGCCATAATCGGGTCGTTTGAGTAATCCAGGAAATAGAAATCAAACTCGTTTCCTGACGGCGCGGAAGAATGACCCATCGGCCTTTCTTGACTCGCCAAATTCGTCATCGGTTTGCTAATCCAGAAAGCCATTCCCTGATTTGTAACCGGCACCGCCGAGAAAGTCGTATCCAGCCAGGCATTGGCTGGATTGTTCCAGCCATCTGCTTTGGTGTAATTCGCAGATGTCAGTCCGTTGATCGTCAGTCGCACGTTTGAACCTGATCCTTGAACAAGTTTGATAACCGCCGCATTGGTCTGATCACCGGCCAATGGCGAGCAATCAATCAACGAAGACCAGTAACCATGCACCTTGGCATTGACGACAAAGGTATCCACCGCCGCCAAATCGCTCGCTGAAATCGTACCGGAATTGGCAAGGATGTTGGATTGGTAAGTCAGCGTTTCCGACTGAAACCCCGCAAACCGATATGGGTTAATCAAATTCGGCTGTGCGAATACCTGAGCACACGCAAATAGAAGGATTAAGATTTCAGCTCTCATCGCGTGTAGTACAGCTTTACTTTAAGACCAGCCGCCCCGGTTCCAGCGACATCAATGTCAAAAGTGATTAAAGCATCGTCCGCAATCGACGTGTCGGAGAAAGCGTAAGGCGTCGCTGCGGTCGTGCTCGTCGTCTCATTCGCGTCAATTGTCAGTTTAGTTGAAAAGATAGTCGTTCCGGACTCCTTAATATTGACCGTCGGAATTCCTGAGCTCGATGCGGTCGAGAGCGAGGCGCGGCAATCCTTCAACGTCATCGCATGAGGCGCACGCCAACTAACTTTCGCCGTTCCGGTCGTTATCGCTGTCGTTTCGTCGGAGAGGCAGAATTCATATACATTTGTGATCGTACTCGAACTTGATGAATTTGCCGCATAGTAAGCCCTAATAGCTGAAAGCGAGTGCTCGTCCAAACTGCTGTATGGAATCGCGTTTGAAATTGCTATCGTGGATGAGACCGCACCCGCTAAATAGTACGCCTCAACCGAATTCAGCGCGTGTTCTGAAAGGCTTAAATAACCTGAAGCAGCCGTAATCGCCTGATCCTGTGTCGTCGCATAGACAACGAAGGCCAGAAAGCCGATCAACAGAGCGATTGCGGTTATTTTGATTTTCATTGCAAAATCATTGCCGCCTGTAAGTAATTCGATATCATGCTAACAATGAAAGTCCGCACCAAAACCCTGCTTTGTTTGTCGCCTGCTGCTTTGGCTTTGATTTGGATCATATACCGAATTGTTGCCACGCTTAAATCTGGAGGCTACGATCCGATCTAATCATTGGGGTACAATTGTCAGAGTTGTATCGTCAGTATCTAATTCCACTCGCCATAAACATTTTATTGTTGGACCGGTTAGTGAAGAATCAGCATTTTCCTTTATTGAAATCGTTGTCCCAGACACAGTTGCAGTCCATGCAGTTGTCAACGTTCCGGAAGACGTTTTATTCGCTGAAGCTACTGCACTAGCAACCGTCGGAGAAGCCACCGTTCCCGCCTTATTCACTGTCGCCACAGCCACAGTTTCAGTTACCGCTTGGTAATCCGTGTTGTCTGTAGCGGTAGTAGTCGCATAAACCCTCGCCCCGACAAACTTGTTATTTGCAAGTGTCAGGGTGAATAACGTCACCGCCGTTGCATCTGTGAGATTCTTAAATATGGGCTGAATAAACGCGCGTCCAGCCCTTCCATTGGCCCCAAGAAACGGACGCCCATAGTTTGTTCCTTTGAATTCCCAAGTCCCATAAACAATTGGCAAATTAAAAGCAGAAGTATCGCTAGTGTCGGCACTCCAGAAATGACAATTATCCAGAAGAATCCTTGGTGCTGAATTGGATTGAGATGTATTGCCAGAAAATAATGTGCTTCCACTAGTCGCAGTTACAGTGCAGTAGCTATCTTCAACCGTTACTGGACCATCCGTCGTTAAAAACCCCGGTGCTGTATTCGCAAAAGCATCCAGGATCGGTTGGGGAAAATCCCCTCTGGATGCCCCACGGAAATTGACGATCTGAATCCGATTGCTTGGGTTTACGGTTGTTGCGCAAATGTTGTTTATCAAGACACCTTCAGCATCTGCCTCACAATCTCTAATGGTCCAGTCCATCCGATTAGTCGTATTGTTATGGAAACAATCGAAGTAGCCTCGTAATACCCTCACTCTCTCAGTTATCATATTCGTCGCCCCTTTGTGCGCTGGAGGATTAAGGTAGCTGACGCCTATTCCAGCCCACGTTCCCGAATGATGACCAGCTTGCACGGAAGCAATCAGGCTGTTTGTATCGCACGTTACTGTAAAATCGCTGGCGACTGAATTATCACCCTGATTTATCTGCGGCCCGCCAGTTGGGGATGATCCAGTTTCGGGTCCGGCGCAATCAGCCCAACCAAAGAAATTTACCGCATCCTCTCCTGCTCCATAAAGATTCACCCCGTTAGGCAAAATAATCTGGTTTGTTCCGAGATTGTAAAAACCCGGCAAAACGTAAATATTAGTTATGTTCGCTGTGATTTTTGTAAGCGCATTCGAAACCGTGGAAACAGCAGAAAGAACGCCTAGCCCATCGCTTGCATTATTTCCATTGGTTGCCGAAACGATGATTGATGCCGGCGGAATTATGCCTGAGAAAGAACCAGACAAATTCGCCAGATAATAAGCTTGGATCGCTGAAAGCGAATGATCGTCCAGACTTGAGAAAGATATCGCGTTTGAAATTGCGATGGATGGCGCAACTGCGCTGAGTGCTACAAGGTATGCACTATAGTAACTTCTAATGACCGACAAATCTCGGTCAGAAAGAGATTGAAAGGATTTAGACTGTGCAACAGCAGCGCTACTTTGGGCTGAAACCGGAACCGTAAGAACAACGGCAATGACAATTGATATTGCGGTAGCTTTCAAATTTCGCATTTGAATCACGCATCGCACTAACTGAGTTGTCCCAATGTTTCGCCGATCAACCAAAGGTTAATATCGTCTATTTGTTCTTCGCTCATTCCCTGAAGAACCCTTCCAGCCGCCAGCATTTGCGCAGGAGTGGCTGATGCAACACCGGATACTTGGCTATCGGCATATTTGGACCAAATTGCAGTTCGGACGGCCTGACGACTCACTCCAGCCGCGAAAGGAAGATTTTGGACTGCTCGCGTTACCCTTAATCGGACATCGGCATCGGCGAGACCTGTCGGAGTAGTGAAGGCAATTACACATGTCTTAACAACAGCCTCACAAATTTTTTGCTGTTTGGCCGATAAACCCTGAAACTTGGCTGCGTTAGTTACTAAAATATCATAATTCGCCATACGCTTACTTCACTTCCTCATCGAAATGGTCCATCATGCCCTTCTTTGTCGCCCCCGCTGATTCAGCTGGTTGAACTTCAATATCTCCATCCGCATCTTTGCCGACGATGGTCAAGGTGATGGTATCTCCAGGCTTTAAGTTTTCTGCGCCCGGGAAATCCGATGGTAGATAAAAAGAACCGCCTTGATCGTCTGGCTGAGAGTCGTCTGGCGGATTGTTCAAATCGTCTGCCGCGCTTCCCGAATCTGTTGAATCGCCGTAAGGCATAAATTTATTGAGTGGCGGGGCAGGCAACCCTCAATCCTGCCCTGCCGATCTCATGTTTAAACTTCCTCAGTTGTATCGCAGCCGGAGTTGTAAGGCGTCAGCGTCTGGTATGTGCCGTCGCTGTTCGGAGCCGGATTAGTGAACGTCGCCGAGAGCGGGATGTCTGTAACCGCCTGAGCTTCGCGCAAGTGCAGCACCCACATTTCGATTTCGGGATAAATGGTTTTCATCCCGATCTCGAATTCGCCAAGGAAATAGCCCCGGTTCTTTTTGTCGTTGTAGTAGGTGCAGTTAGTGCCTGTTTCAGGATCGCGATACTGAAAAGCGTCCGGTTGTTTCCAACTCCATTTGCCGTTGAGACTGCGCGCGGCAAACGGCATGTCAGGATGCACGCTGGTAATGTCGCCGGTATAGACGACGCGGGCGGATCTTGCGTAGATATGCGAAAGCTGGATGGTCGCGTTTTCGTAGAGCGAATCGAACTGAGGCTTTTTTCCGACGGTTGCCGAGACATTTTGATAGGGACGAACGCGGATCAGAACGCCGTTGCCGGTATGCAGAAAGCGCATTGGCTGTGGATCGACCTTGAAAAGCCAATCGCCACAACCGCCCATGACTCCGTAGGAGAAGAATTGGCCGCCCTTGGTAAAGTCAGCCGCCTTATACATGCCGGTCAGGGCAGGATTGGCATTCGTCAATTCCTGCTGTGTCTGGATGTCGGTCATGATCGTGAACTTGCCGGCGGGCGACATGCCTTCTTTGCCGCTGAGGAATTTCTTATTGAAATAGCCCTTATACATCAGCGTTGGCGCAAAGTGATTCAGGTACTGCATCGACAACTTTGAGGTCGGCACTTTCGTGCTGCTGCCAAGGTTGATGCGCGTGCAATTGTTCGTGAAAATCGAGTTGCTGACGGTCACCGTCGGAAAGCTGTTGGTCTGGCTGCACACATGAATGTAATCAGCTTGGCGCACGGCCAATAGCTTCTGGAAATTGCTTTGAATCTGTTCAGGCAGATCTCGCAAGCCTTCGACAATCGCTCCCAATTGCTGCCGCGCTTCCTCGATGTGGCGCAGACGATCCATGCAGAATGGACGGGTCGTATAATCCCGGTGGTATTTGCCATACGTGCTACGAGTGCTGCCCCAACCGATTTCCAATCGCGTCGGTCCGCACATATCCTGCTTCACGCATTCGCCATTGGTGAACGTGTCCGCATCCATCTGGTCCCAACAGCCGTCGTCATTGTCCATGGCGACATGCACGCGGTCCCAGGTATGAACTGTGCCGCTGAATGCATCCCAATTTTGGCTCTCGTAAAGACCGAGGTAGGTGTAGTCCAGGGGAAAACGATCACGGGCAAGTTCCATGTCCCAATCCGGTGTTCGGCGGAACAAAAAGTCAGAAAGTTTCGGGCAATCAATGGCCATAGCTGTAATTCGTTAAACGGTTAACGGTTTACCGACGCGACGTTGGGGAGGTCGTCTTACGCCCAGCTTTGGCCTTGCAAGGTTCGTTAAAACCTGATGAGAGCGATAATGGCCCGACTCTCAATTTTGCTTATACGACTGATTGAAAAATTTGTCTTGTTATTTATGTTACACAATGTGTAATTTACAGTAAATTCTGTTAACACAGAAATAAATGTAATGTCAGACGTTCTATTAAAGAACAGATTGTTGGCTCTGCGCTTATCGAAAAACATGAGGCAAAAAGAGATCGCCAATCTCCTCGGACTATCTCTTAGAAGATACGGATCTTACGAACGCGGTGAGCGCACACCCGACAGTGTGGCCATGGTGGAATTAATTCGAAGAATTGAAGCGGCGGAAAATGGCAAGTAAGACATTCATCCTCTTAGGCAGACTTGGGGACTTAATAAATTGTCTTCCGATCTTCTTTGCCGAATCACAGACGACCGGACAGCCATGCCGCGTCATGTGTTGCCGGGAATATGCCTCGCTGTTCGAAGGAACTTCCTACGTGCAGTGCATTCCATTCGACGGCAAAGATAATGAACTTCGCCGCGCATATTCTGAGGCTAAAGCAACCGGCGATGAGATAGTCTCTTTACAGGTTATCGGCGACACCCAAGTTGTCAAAGACATCACCTATGGACCTGCTGGATTCGATAAGGCCCAAACCGATAGCTTCCAAAAGGAACCATATTGGCTGACAAAGAATCAGGAGATCTGGTCCAGACAGCCGCCACCTATTTTCGATAGACGGAATACTGCCAGAGAGACAGAATTAAAATTCAGATATTCTCAGCCAGGCATTCTTGTTGCCGCCAACGGCAAATCGTCCCCATTCCCGTATCGCGAATTACTGTTTGAACTTCTGCGCGGAAGATCGCTCCGGTTGATAGACCTGAATCAAATTAAAGCCGAGCGGTTTTACGACTTTATTGGACTGCTGGAATCCGCACGATGCCTGATTAGCGTTGATTCGGCTTTTCTTCATTTGGCCCAAGCCTGTTCAAATATTCCAATTCCGGTCTGCGCCTTGGTAAACGACTCTCCAAAACTCTGGTTTGGTTCAGCATGGCGATACAATCACATCAGTCACATTCGCTATTCAGACTTCCCGTTGCGCGCTGTGGAAATGTTGGATGCAATTGAAGGTATTGGATCAATCGGATCGTATTTCAAGGTTCAAACCGGTACCGGACCTCGCCTCATCCATGTCTGGAGTAAATACGAACTCCACGATGAATCCAAGGCGCGACACCAAACCGCAAAGAGTAGTTGGCTTCCCGAATACGCAGAATGGCCTTGGATTGCCTGCCCAATCGAAGTTGGCGCGTTAGGCCGAGATAGCAACGCCCACTCAATTGTTAAAGACGATCAACGGCATCCGTATGTGAAAGACGTTATCCGACTCGCCTGTTATCGCGCTCGCCCGGATGACATTATCATTCTTACCCGTTCTGATACCTGCTTTTCCGAAACGCTTTCGATGGAATTAATGACTGGTGAATTGCCTGCCTACAGCTATCGAACCTACCGGGATGAAACCGGAGATAACTGGAATCCCCAAGTTGACCTGTTCGCCTTCACAAAAAAATGGTGGACCAAACATCAATCTGATCTGCCCGAATTCTTTTTAGGATCGGACCAATTTTGGAGCCGAACATTGCTTCATATCGTAAAGAGCTCCGGCGGCAGAGAAATCCAGTTCGGAGTTTATCGCTCGCCATCAACCGCAAAAATCCAAGGGGGCAGGCGCTACCTATGGAATGAGCAATGCCATAATGACTTTGAGGCCAAACATGGTCAAATCGCTCTGGCCAAGCCATGCGTCGAACAACTCCCCGCCGCTATCGTCAATCGCCACGCCTTGGACTCCTATGGATACAACGGGAGCATCGTTCGGTTTGGAGGCAAGCTTTTACTCGCATATCGCTATCACGACGACCGTAATCTTTCGACCGCTTTGGCCATCGCTCAAGTCGATGAAAAAGGAAACGTTTACGACAAGAAATCAATCCTGCTGCCGCAATCAGGAGGCTCCGAAGAAGACCCTCGCCTGTTCGCCCACAACAACGAACTTTGGCTATCTTACGTCGATTCGACCTTTCCCGCTATGCCGCCCAGAGCGGTCGTCAAATACGGGCGCCTGATCGAAAGTTCCACGTGGAAACTGGAGAATGTTTCTCAACCGAATTACGGACAGAACGATATGTCCGCATGCGAAAAGAATTGGCTGCTATGGAGTCATGCCGGAAAGATCGTCTGCATCTATTCAACCTCGCCGAAGACGGTTGTTATCGAACTTCAAGGACCAATTGCGAAGATAATCGCTGAATATGATGGTCCTCGCTGGCCGTGGGGCGCAATCCGAGGCGGGGCTACGCCGATATTATACAAAGGCTCACTCTTGCGCTTCTTCCATTCTGCGGTCGATTCCGAACCTCCGCCAAATCGCCGCCGCTATTTCGTTGGCGCAATGCTCATGGATGGTCAACCGCCGTTCAAACCAATCGCGATCTCCAAGCGGCCAATCATTTGGGGAAGTGAGCTGGATACACTTTCGGCGGTAGAACGCAGTGGATGTCTTCAGCACAAAGTAAAAGTCATATTTCCCCTTGGTGCCGTTGAAGCCTCGTCGGGGAAATGGATTTTGTCCGCCGGAATAAATGACAGCCATTGCGGATTGTTCACGATAACTGAGAAGGATTTGAATTTCACATGAAACTCTTTGAACAAATTTCAACCCTTGTTCCATCGCTCGGCGGTTGGACCTCTGTGCCCAAGGCTCAAACGTTCGCCGGATTGATTTTGAGCTATCGCCCGATGATTTCCGTGGAGTTGGGCGTGTGGATGGGAAGGGGAGCCTTGAGTCTTGCTCTCGCCCACAAAGAAATCGGCAAGGGCATGGTTTATGCGATTGACGCTTGGTCGCCCGAAGCTTCAGTGGAAGGACAGATAAATGAGGCCGACAGAAAACATTGGGGAAGCGCAAACCACGAAGCTGCTTATCAATCCGTCCTGAAAAATGTCCAAGTTTTGGGTGTTCAAAATTGCACTACCGTCATTCGAAAAAGGACGCGCGATGTCGAACCGCCAGACGGCATTGGATTTCTGATCATTGACGCCAATCATGGCAATGAAGCCGTGGATGATGTCAAGAAGTGGGCTCCCAGAGTCTTGAGCGGTGGATTCGTTTATTGCGACGATTTGGAGTGGGCGGGTGGCGGCGTGCTTCGTGCGGTTGCCCATCTGCGTTCCATGGGCTTCCGAGAACTCTATCCGATTGAAACCGGCATGATGTTCCAACGCTGCTGATGAAAACTGTTTACCTGCCTTTGCTTGGTCGCACGGGAAATATCCTTTTCCAAGTGGCCTACGGCTTGGCGTGGTGCGATCAAAACGGTTACACGCTCTCCACGTGGCCATGGTTCGGGGAGAAGATATTTAATATTCCAAAAGCAGTTCGGCCAAATGAGCACAAACCAGACATCGAATGGCCGGAACGCATGTATCAGCATCAAAACGATCTGATTTATACGCGCAAACAGGTCCGTGAATGGTTCAGTTTCAAGCCGGAGATTTTGGAGAAGTTAAAGCCCGTCAAAGCGCCGGAAGTCCTGCTCGATATTCGTCGCGGACAAGACATGATCGATGCTGGCTTGGTTTGTCTCGGCAACGAATGTTATTGGGATGCCTGCCTTAAACATGGCTACGGAAGTGCGGATATTTCGTGGGAGATATTTCCGGATTCGCCTACGCGCCTGACTGAATTTGATGGCAACGTCAATGCCTGCGGACTCGGCACAACTGCCGTTTCCATTCCGGCATTTTATAGAATGATGACCGCCAAAGTGCATTTCCGGGCGAATAGCACTTTCTCTTGGTGGGCGGCAACGTTGGGGAATGCAAAAGTTTATTCGCCGGTGATCAAAGGCATGCCGGGCGGAAAATCAAATCAATACTGCTCCAATTTTGTTAATGGAAATCATCCCGTTATGGCCGACTGCCCTCAAAATTCGGACCTGCACCTTGCCGAAGATTCTTTAGCGACATGACTCAACCACTCATTAGTGTTCTGATGCCTACCATCAATCCGATTGAAGGTCTGCGCCGAGCACTTGAATCCATCAAAAAGAGCGCCACGCATTTCGATGCCGTTCAAATCCTGCTGCGCGTTGATGACGATAACCAACAACGCATTTCAGAATTGCCGGAACTCGAAAAAGAGTTTGGCGTAACGGCATTCATCGGTCCACGCGGACGAGGCTATATCGAAATGGGCCAGTTCATTGATGACCTGATGACGTTGGCAAAAGGTCGATGGTGCTGGCTGTTTGACGATGACGCATGGGTTGAAGGCGATTGGCAAACACAGCTCGAAAAGATTGAGTCTGGCGAAAATGGACCGGCCTGTAATTCTGAATTCTATGTGCTTGGTCAAAGCCATTATTCCAATTGGCCGAATAGTGGTCCTCCGGGGTTGATAATGCCAACTGTCATTTGCAAAAAACTGAAGCACAGCAACCCTGTTGATGATCAATGGCTGAGTGTCGTTCGACAAAATAACTGGCCTGTGCAATTGCTCAAGGGCGTATCTTACTTTCACGATGGGAGGGTCAGGTGAGACTCAGTGTGGCATACATGACGGCTCGGCGAGACTGTAAAGTTGAATGGTTCAGAGACTCGCTCTGTCGCCAGATACTTCCGTCCGACGATATACAAATCATCGTCGTGGACTTCTTTCACGCTGAACGCAAATGGTCCAAACTTGAAGGCTGGCTTCACGTACCGCCAAAGCCGACTGTCTGGCAAGGTCCGCATCGCCTTACCAGAAATGATTATTTCGCACCAAGTTCTGCCCGAAATACCGCGCTCTGCTATGCCAAACATGATCACATAGCTTACGTGGACGATCTTTCAGTGCTTGGCCCGCAATGGCTGTCTTCTGTACGCGAGGCTATCACTGGTAACTACATCGCGTGCGGTGCTTTTCAAAAGGTCAAGCATCTCAATATTCAAGTTGGCCGCGTGATTGAGTTCATGGACTTTCCACAAGGCCACGATCATCGTTTCGAAAAAGGTAGCGATAAAAAAGCGGTTGCATGTCCACCAAATTGGCTGTTTGGTTGCTCAGTTTGTCTGCCAGTTGCTGCGCTCGAAAAGATTAATGGATGGCCGGAAGCGATTTGCGATTCTACTGGAGTTGGAGCTGAGGACTGCTTCACTGGCGAAACACTCGTGAGAACGGGTCATGCCGTTAAGTACGATCGCCGAATGTTTACCTATGAGAGTGAGGAATTACACTTTCAGGAGCCATTGATGAAGCGCTGCGATAAGGGTGAAATTGGAAAATCGAATTCCAAATCGTGGGCGGCTGTTCGCATGATGCAGGAATGCAAACGATTCGATAATAACTTTGACCCGTTCCCGGACATTGCGGCACTGAGGAAACACATATTGGCCGGCGGCTCATTCCCAATTCAAAAAAATCCACTTCACGATTGGTACGACGGTCAACCACTTTCAGAATTATGAACATTCAGGAACGCATTAACGATCTGCTATCAAAAGGCTGTAGCGCTATCACGTTTACAAACGGACAAGATGGCGGCGCAATGGTTGCCGCGACTCAGATGATGGGACTCAATGATTGGCATTCAAAAACAACCATCGAAGCAATCGGTTCATCGCACACCGAGGCACTGAATACACTCGCCGAAAAGGTCGAACACCTCTCGAAACTTGTTCCCAAAACAACGTCAAACATCCTGCACGTTCCAAACTCGAATTGATTATGGCTAAAGATAAAGAAATCTTTCTCAAAGACAAAACTCTTTCCGACAAATGGTCCGGATGGACTCATGGCCCCGATGCCGCGAAAGTGTTCGCTTTTGCTAATGCAGAATTGCTTGCTGAACCCGATCTGAATTCGGATATGATACGCGGTGCAAAGATGTACCGCCGAATCCTTGAGAATCTGGCTGAATCCGATCCGCCCGAACCCGAATATCCCAAGAGCGGATTAGAGCACGATTTAGATCCACAACCGAGAACTGTTAAACCAACCGAATAATCATGGTACGGATCGTCTTGCTTCTTTTATCAACGTCACTCTTGTTCGGGTGTCACCGGCAAGAATTACCACAAACGAAAAAAATCTGCTACTTCGTTGGGTTTGAGAAAAACGAATACCCACACTCGTGGAAATTTGGTAATATAATTATGCTTGATGAAATAACACCCGATCATCAGCCAGATCTTAAAGAACTGTTGCGGCAAGCTTGCGCAGCCAACGGTTTTACTCCCACAAATTGCGCAATTATATCGTTCAGCAAATTATAATTCATAACCACATAGCCTATGTTACGACGCATCCTTAATCTCGCCCCCGAAGGTGTAGTTGCCGCACCCGTTACTGCTCCCGTCGCCGATAAAACTTCCGATGCTCCCGCCGCGCCAATGGCCGGTAATTCAGGTGAAGATATTTTTGCCGAATTGTCGGACATGGAGAAACCGGCCAAGGCCATCGAGCCGAAAGAGCCGGAGAGTCCAGATCCCAATAAAAAACCGGATGCAAAACCGCCAGAACCTCAAAAGCCAGCGGATGACAAAGGCAAACCTGATAAGACCATTCAAACGCCAAAGGGTCTGAGGGAATATGCCTCGCGCATTGAATCCGAGAATAAAACGCTTTCAGCCAAACTTAACGAACTGAACGCCAAAGTCACCGATTACGAAAAACGAGGCAAAGATACCACGGCATTGACTGAGCGCATTACCACTCTAGAAAAGCATCTTGAAGAGCGGCAATCGGAAATTCGAGCACTCAAACAGGAAGCCTCTCCGGAATTCAAAGAGAAATACGATAAGCCGTTCGACCAGGCCGCCGAATTCGCCAAACAAATTGTCAGCGGACTTGAAGTCGTCACCAAGCAGGCCAACGGTGAAACTGGCACGCGCGCTGCCACATGGGAAGATTTCGGTTCACTCTATCACCTTGCCAAGTCATCTATGGGTAAGGCGACCGCTGCGGCCAAGGAATTATTCGGTGACTCGGCGCAAACCGTCCTCAATCATATCAACGAACTGCATCGCCTCGATTACATGCGCAACAAAGCTTTGGCTGAAGAAAAGTCCAAGGCTAAAGAACGCGGTGATGCTGAGATTGCCGAAGCCAATAAACGCCGGGAATGGATCGCCAGCACCTGGACGAAGGTCAACACCGATATTTCGGAGAAAAACCCGGATGTATTCCAACCCGATCCGAAGGACAAACAACGGGCCGATTTATTCACCAAATCGCTCGCCCTGGTAGACAGCCGGCACAACGGAACCAGCCTCACTGAAGCGCAGAGAATTACTCTCGATGCCAATGTGCGCCTGCGTGCGGCCGCATTTCCAGTTCTGCGCTACGACCTGAACAAAGCCAAAGAACAAATTGCTGAATTACAGGCACAGATTGCTGAGTTGAAAGACAGTGATCCGGGAAAGACCCAACGACCGGGGGGAGATTCGACCAATACACCTGCTAAAAAGACGTTTGCCGAGGAATTGAAGGATTTGAAGGGTTAAAGTTCTTTTTTCAATTTCTTTTTAAGCCAATCATAGAGCATAAATGGTCCGAGGATTATATACACAATCGCGAGAACGATCGGCTCGATGATTTTGAAAAACAAAGGAATGAATATCGCCGCCACTATTATTACGATTATCGCGATTAATATCCCGCCAGCAATATGGAGCATTCTCCCGAACTTAGCCAAGACCGTGCCAATTTTGCAAAGTGCTCTACCGCGATGTTTTTTTGCGGAAAGTGCGATGCTCTTTTCCCTTACCTGAGTGTTTTGGAAGATTGTACTGACTATTGGGGTATTCGTGTGCCCATTTTCTAGCTATTTCTGGATGTTTTAACCAGAGAAACCGTCTTTGGGCTTCAGATCGGAATGGCATGCACGTTAAGGAGTCGCTGGAATTGTGTTTGTCCCATTTAGCCACTGTCGCCATTCGTTTTCACGATCACCAATTGGTCGTGTTACAATAGGACTGGGCGTGCGTTGCGTTGGAGGCGTTGCCGTCATACTGCGATCAATTGCCGATTTGAGATTGGCCATGAAGGCGTCCGCACCGGTCCCTTTTCCGAATTCTTTAGTCACAGCTTCAAGAAATGGCGGGCTACTGAGAATAAGTGACCATTTTCCCGGTTGCTCAGGAATGCGAGTCAGATAGGATCGGAGTGGCTTGCTTGTCAGCACTGTTGAGAAAATAAAATTTCTCATCGAATCACTGAGATATGCAAATGGTCCACGCCGTTCAAGATTGGCAATCTGTGTTCCAGCCGCAATTCCGCCCGCAGCCGCGAATGACTTGGCCGCCTGTTCTGGGGCTGATTGGAGTTTAACATATTGAGTCAGATCGCCATAAAGTTCATGGCCAAGGATTGATTTTACCTTGTGGTTGAACGTCGGATTTTTGAGCATATCAGCGATCTTCACTCCTGAAAGAATATGCGTGTTCTCGCCCGACATGATGCGGTTCACATCCTCAGCAGTTGCATTACGTGCAGCATCCCGGAAAATCTTTTCGAACGTCTTTTGTCGAAGGTCTTGAACCAGTTCCGGTTTAGAGGAAATCGAAGACAAAACCTGCTCAACTTCTTTCGGCTCTGCCTTATCCAGCATCCGATTAACGAATTCGGTGGGTTTTAGCATCTGCTCATTCAAATCGCCAGAGCCAATGGCCTTCATTATCTGATTTCGAAATATCTCATCTTTCTTGCGCTCTGCTTCGACCAGAATTCTCAACTTATCTGCCGTTGCATTTGGGTCTTTTAGCAACGCCGAAAGCTGCTGTTCATCGATCTTATCGCCTTGAGCATACTTGAGAAATTTGGCCTGTTTGAATAACTCGTTTTCCTGTCCAGAAAACACATCCTTTGCAATCTCGGGATAATTCATCCGAAATTGGTATAGATTCGATATGAACGATTTGGCATCCAATGTATTTTCTCCCGGCAACCGGCTCGATTCAAGAATGTTGTCAGCCACGGCTCGGCGCATGCGATCCAAAACTGGTGGTGAGACGTTATCTTTCATTAATTGCCAATTACGCACCGATTTATCGCCACCAAGCAATCGTGATACGACTTCATAATCGCTGACGAATCCCGGTTCATCAGCACTTCTGAATAAATCAGTCAACCCTTGTCGGTTGAACGGAACAACCTGATTTTTGTAATGCTGATTGGCTGCTTGTAGCGCGGATTTGAGATCACCACTCGGAAGAGACGACACGCCTTTGTCAATCGCCTTGGTCAAAGCGTCCCCGATGTCGGCAAGATAATGTGTGCCGAGTCCGGGGACGCCTTCACCTTTTGCAATATCATCATAAACCTCTCGGCGCATTTGTTGAAGGTCGGAGAGGCTGAATTTAGCGTCCTTTAGATTTGTCACCGCTTCAAGACGTTGCAACACATTTGGCGGCACGAATTCTCTCAGGGTCGCCGTTGTCTTGGAGCTCTCTTTGATCTCATTTCCAAATTGATCTATCAATCCGACTGGCTTGGTCACCATTTGTTCGGATGATGGCAAGGATTTTAGAATGTCTTTAAAGTCAGATTGCAACCCGGAAGCATCAAATACCTTTCCTTCACCACCGGGTAGGGATTTGGCAATTCCATAAAGCCGATCCGCCTCCGCTCTGGCCGCATCGCGTTTGGCAATAACCGATTGTCGAATGTCATTCCCAAGGCTGGACTTGTAAAGCTCGCGTGCCGGCGTTGTTTCTTTTCCAATCATGCTTTCGATGGCTGATTGCGCTTGCATGCCCAATCCGTGGCGTGCGGCTGTTTCTGCGCCAACAGTCGGTTCGATATTCCTTCGAATGGCGTCAATCGCGGCCTGTCCAACTTGCTCGTCTGTGCCGGGATTGCCCATGAGTATTTCCTGAAGCTTTCGAAATGACTGCTCCTGTTCAGATTTAAGTTCCCGAAGCGGACCTGTGCCACCGGGCATCTTCTCTATGAATACCTCAGAGCGTGCGGCAAGCGGCATGCCAGTTGATTCTCCCACACTTAACGGCACACTCACTCCATACTTATCTTTGAAATACTTCTGAGCCGCCAAAGCATCAAATTGAACTTGTCCCCGGTAACTATTGGCGGGATTCTTGAGCCATTGAAAGAAACGCGCTACTGGATAGCTGATTGCACCAACTGCAATGTCAAGACCGGCCATTTTGGCGCGTTCGTTGGCAGTTGAGCCCAAATCCAACGTGCCGCGATCATACACGTTCATCCCAAGGTCTTTAATCAACCCAGTTCCTTCAGCGCCAGCAGTTGCTGTGGCAATATCTTTAGCAACGCTACCAATGCCATTCTTAAGAAAAGGCATCTTTTTGCCCTTTGAAACTGCATAGATGCTGGCAGCGATTTCGGGCACTGAGCCAGCAAGATCGATAAAATCCTTGGCTGACATTTTCCTTTCATCCACAAGCAGGTCTTTGCTCTTTCCGGGATTTTCGCTATCTGGAATACGAACGATTAATCCGCCATCGCTCGATTCTCGCACTGTTCCTGGTCCATATTTATCCTCGAGATATTTGACCTGATTCTTTCTCTCGCGCCGAAACGACAACATGAACCTCTCCCATGGCGATGCCCCGGTTTCGCTATCAAAATCTACTCCTGGTTGCCGGTTTGCATCCCGGAATTCCTGTTCGGATTGTGCCACCGTCGGGCGTATGGCCATTGCTGGAGGACCAAGGCTTGTGGGGCTTGGATTTACAGGAGAAAGAGGCGGGACGTTTGTATTCGAATCATCCGCACCAAGAAATTTTATGGCATCGGCTTGATCCATCTTAGTAAAATCGAATTAGTGCATTCAATGCCGACTTTTCGTCAATCTTGCCTTGTTTAAACAAAGATTTGATTTCATCAGGGCTGAGTGTCCAAAGCGGTGGGGTTGATTGGCCAATCGCGTTTGAATAATTTCGTGCGCGTTGAGTGAGAATGTTGCGCACTGTCGAAATGCGTTGTGAAGCGTCAGGCAAACTCTCGAATATTCCATTGCTCGGGAGTGCCCGCATAATTTCTTCCCTGTCTGCGGCACTGAACCTGCCTCGATCATCTGACATTTCGCGCGATAAACCCTCCCTGAGTGCGATCAACGCAGACCGTGCATCAACCCTATCCTTGTTCATCAATTCTGGCACTAATTGAGATAGCGAGCGATCCAGAATCCATTCACCCGCAACACCAGCGGCCCCAAGGTGCTCCGGTTTCATAACCTTGTCCAAATGGTTCATCAACTCAATCGCATTTTCATAGCGAATTAGTTTCTGTTGTGCTTGAGATTCCGTTGCAACGGTAGCTTGACCAAGACCTTTGCCAACTCGCACAATTGGACGACCTTGATCATCCCATCCGGTAACCACTTCCTGTCCCTTGGTTTGTTCGCGCAGAAGAGCGGCCCGATCACGGAGTTGAGTTGCGGCTGTCGTGTCGCCTTTGGAAAACGCATCATTTGCCGCCTGCTCAGTTTTTTGAATTTCGTCCACCAATTTGACCGACGCTGGAGGTTGTTCTGGTTTTTGAACAAAATCATTAAGAATTCCGGCTTTAAGCGCATGGGCGGCAGTTGGATATTTTGAGAGTGTCTTTAATTGGTCTGATGGACTTTTTGCGTTCGAAAGATCGTTAAAAAGATTAGATGTCTCATTCATCAATTTGGCATTTCCAGCCTGTGTAGTATCGAATTTCTGCTGATCTAAAGCATTCGAAGCTTTTCGATCTTCCAATTCTCCTTCCCGAAATTGATTCAAAGCGTTTTGTTGTGAAAACCGAAGCGCATTCGCAGCATTTGCTTCACGTTCCGACGCAGCCGCAGCCATTCCTGCCCTCGCATTTTCTGCCGCCAGTTGAGCATAACCAAGTCTAAGCCGATCTGCCGCCTCGTTCGCGGCATTGATCTGACCAGCCTGTTCAAGACCGAGGTGTGCACCAGACGAAGCCGCATTGACGAAATCAAGCGGCGTGAATGAGGTCCACGGTGGTGGTGGAGCAAGCGCCATATTAAAATCCTCCCGGTGGAAGTAGCCCAAGCGGGTTATCTCGGTTTGTTCTTGTCGTTGTCACACCGGCAGCCGGTCCCCATCCCGATCCTCCAGCATTCACAGCCTGCGCGTACCATGGCATGGTTGATCCTGTCCCGCCCGACGGCCTGCTCATCTGGCCCAAATATCGGTCGAATAATTGTTGTGCATATGTGCCAGCCGATGCCGGATTCGGAGCCGCCGCATTGACCGCATTGGTCGCGTTTATTTCCGTGTTCAGCGAGGCTGATTGCGCCGGACTGACTGTCTGAGTCGCCGATACAGACGGAACGAGACTCGCATAATCTCCAATTCCTCGATGTATCAAATCTTCGGTCGCCAGACCAACATCACGAGGATAACGATTCATCGCCAATCCGCTTCCTGGCATTCCGCTGGAAACTCCGAAACTCGCCGCCGCATCGTTGATCGCCGCTAAAGTTTGCGGTGAGAGGTGCCCGGTCAATTCTGACATTAAAGCACCTGAAGCCGCTGAATTGGTTCCACTCAAGTTCGGATAAACCGAGTTGAGTGATGGACCGTTGACACCCGGAATCGGCCCAACTCGACTTCCATAAATATCCGATGGCGATGCCCCACCGCCGGTTCCGGTGACTATCAATGGCATTCCGCCTATTGCATTCCAAGCTGGTGTCGGCATAAATTAAAAGCACCTCTGATTTCCAAGGCTATGTTGATTATGTCCCAATGCGTTCAATTCCACCGGGATTTGTGTTTCCGGATTTGCTTCTGCCAATTCCTGATTCAGCTCATCGACCGCCGTCATCAGAAATTCCCGTCCCTTTGCGCCGTCCTCCGCTTCCTCAGCACGAATACCTTGAATCGCAAATTTCAGCGCCAAAGTGTTGTCGATGAGAACAAGATCAGTGTCGGTTTTGACCGGGATATATTGCAACTTCACTAATGCAATCACCGGCTTTGAATCGTCTGAACAATTACTCTGACAGGAAAGAGATAAACGGGACCGAAGATAATTCGGATGCGTTTCGGACGGTTCGTAATACGCAATGTCCTCGAGTACGCTGGACGAACTGTTCCAGGCATAGAGACGAACCGGACCATTGGTTTCATCTTTTAACACCCTTTCGATACGACGAACATTGACCGGAGTTTCCACATAGGGAGCGCGCAGAATCAGTTGAATCCCGTCTTTCCATGGACCAACTCCTTTGGTCATCAATCGCTGGCCGTTGTCGTCCTCACCAAAAATCCAAATGCTTTTGTTATTATCCAACGGTGATTCATTGTAAGCGCGAATGGTCCTGCCATCACCAAGCACATCTTGGAATACCGGGCATCGGCTTTGGTTCACCATCGATCCCCTGCGTCCGAGCCAGCCCCACCATTCATTAGCATGCCAGCCGTGCCTACGTTCGTAAGGCAGATAGTCATACCAGACGTTATTGATGGGAATGTGCCGGTTGCAGTAATTTAACTGCCGCACCTGTCCCACATAGCGAGGCCAGACGACACAACCATTTCGAACACAGGTGTATATTGGAACAATTGTCCCTTCCCAATCGCCTCGGCGCATTAGTCGTTCGGTTGACTCGTTTAAGAGACGTTTGAACTCGTTACTGTTTGGAGACACACCAGCGATATTCGCCGCCGAGGTTTCTTTAAATGCGCCAAAGGTTATCATGGGTTAGATACGTTAATCCACGGGTGCCACGAAATCGATCTTCGAAACTTCTACCGCCTTTAGTCGCCATTGAATAATTCGGCAATGGCCGGTCACTCTGAGTTTGACCTGAAACGAACTACCTTCGCGCAGCGGTAAATTGTTCGTTTCGTCAAACGATTCTGCCGTCGGTTCGCCCAATCCAAAAGCATAGCGATAACCTGGATCATCTTTATTTGGATCGAACGTGGTCGAAAACGATTTCCATGCCGTCCATTCAGGCGCCTGATCTGCTTTGAAAAATGTCTCAAAATAAACTGTGTGTCGTTCGGTGATCGGCGTGCCAAACAATGTCTTATCCAACCGATCAATTCTCAATTCCCCGTCAATCAGTCGAAGGTAATTTCGCTTTCTCGGGTCTTGCTCGTTGAAATTCAGCGCCGCGCTTTCATATTCCCAAACAATTTGGGTGTCGTCTTCGTCCTGAAATTCACTATCGGCGCTCTTGAGGATTTCCCACAGTTCGATCTTGTCCAAGTCCTCCGATACACAGATGGCGAACAGCCTTTCGACACCAGCAAACGAGCCTTTTACCAATTTGAGAATATTCAAACCATCCCAAACACCGTCATAGATAGAGGGTGCCTTCCCACGTAGCGAACTGACTGGATCGAAATTCAAGGCAACCAATTTCGTCCAATAAACTCCAAAGTTGCATTGAACTGGCCCGGTTGTCTGGAGCATTCGATTATCAAAATCAGCCCCGCTTGCGAACTGCAAAAGACCTGAATTGTCTGCGGCAATAATCGGGTCAACTTCACGCGAAATCGGCACGTTGCCCCAAACGTCGAAATCCCGCCGTCCCTGAATATAAGATGCAAACCCAATCAATGATCGCATCATCACATCGCTATTTGCAATCAGGGTTGAATCCTGACCGGTCCCTCCGAAACCCTTTAACCCCTCGCTTTGAATCGGGTTAACCATATTTTGCCACGTCGTTCGATCAACAGGAGCGTTACAGGTGAAAACGATATTGGGGGTCAATATCGCCAGCGGCCCTTGCCCAAGCGACGCATCCAGCACAGACGTAAAAATCATGGCGCGAATGTCGCCCACTTGTCCCGGCACGCGAAAATTTCCACCGCCCGCAAGTCTGTCATTCTCCTGAACTTTCAGCACCGCATCACGCTTGTTGTACGCGGCCAGACCACTCGATCCTCCTACAATATCGCCGCCGATATAACTGATTCCATCTGTGAGGGCTTCCCAAACTCTGCCAAGCCCGTATGCCCCCATCCTTCCAGCTGGTAGCTCAGATATGGTATCAACGCTGGTCGCGCTTGCAGGCGTGGCACTGCCGGTGAATAAATCCCCCTGAGTTGCATTCACATTCAAAAAAACCACTTGATTCGATGGTTCGGGCGTTCCAATGGCAGTTATTTGGTACTGCTTATTGTTGATAAAAACGTTCTGTGGAATCGATCCTGTGTAGGGAAGATCGAACAGTGCTGTCACTGTGGAGTTTATTGCCGGCGCATTGATTGAGGCATTCAAATGTGCAACAAGCGACGAATTTGAACCTGAAGTAAGAACGGGGTAGTTGATATGAATATATCCGCCCGCCCCCGCTGGTATGGGCACATCGAATGTAACAACTATTGAATAATAAGGATCGCCTTCGATTGGAAGTCTGGACTCAGTAATTGTGCCAGATCTCAATTGCACATTTGAACCGTCGCCACTATGTGAAAAATCGATCTGCACCAATACTTGGCCAAAATTTGGAGCCGGAAACCCATTCAAATCAATGCGCAGACTTGGGTGCGAACTCAATCCGCTTATCGTAATCTCGTGCGCCGCTGTTCCTACTATGTTTGCCGTAACAACAGAGCTGTTCGCTGCCTGAGTCGATCCTGCCGTATCGTTGATATTTTTTAGAGTAACTGGATAACCCGTGAAGCTTCCGCCTGTCCCAACGGCTTGAAACGTTCCGATTGGCCCACCCGCTGGCGATGTGAATCTCAATGGAACATCAAATGGACCTGAGAATGTGCTATTAAGAGTGACGTTTACCGTGATTCCCTGTGCCGGAGCTGTAAAGTTTGTGTTCACCGTAGCAACTTGAGCCGATTCACCAACCGACCGGCGCGAAGAATTTCCATCGAAGAAAATTGGCAAATTCAAACTGTCGTTAATAATCATCCATTTCTCCGCCTGCCACATCCAAACCTGTACTGCAGTTGCCGAATTGTTATCTCCCGAAATACCAATTTCAGAAGCCGTCGCTGAATTCGACACAATGTCCAATTTGAACAACCTTCCACTGATCGACAAAATAATGGATTCAGTGCCAAAATCCGGTTTGTAGTATTGAGCCCCTTGGAATAATCCACTTTCCAATGCGCTTTGAAACAGACCGCCGCCAAAATCTATAGGAATTTTAACGTAAGCTGGTCTATGCGTTGGAAATGTACCTCTCGCGGTTACATTTCGAGCAAAGGCCAGTTGATTGCGTTGCAGCAATAGCGGGTCAATCCCCGCATTCATTCCCGCCGAGGCGTCTCGTATTACGTCCAGAACATATTTTGCCTCTGATGGCATTTTATTGATGCCGCAGCGCTGTACGTAGTTGGTTGAGCTTGAATGCCACCGCCGCAATCCACGCGGTTTGGTCCAGATTGGTTACATTGAATTCCATGAATCCATCGCCTTCAGAAAAAGCGGTGACACTGCTGGAAACAAAACCAATCGTCTGGCCGGCAGTGCCGGTGTTCCCTCCAGTGATCGCACTGCCAGCCACGGTCGCGCCATAGGTTCCGCAATTGGAAGTCGTCAGCGCCACTGCTCCGCCGGTGACAGATGATCCATTGACCTGAGCTGTGAGAGTCGCGAGTTTCGACGACGTAGATGCAATTTTACTGACGCGAAATTGAACACTGTTGAGCGTGAATGCGAATGGCACCGCAATTGCCGCCTGAAGCGAGTTGGCTGTAATTCCTACCAGGCTGACCGGAATTATCAGTGTGCTCTTCGCTAGACTGACGGGGATTGTATCTGACTTGGTTCCACCAGTGTTGTCGGTAAATGCGGTGAGCAAATCAAGATCTGAAGAAACGGTGTAATGGCCAAGACCGGGCGCAACAATTGATCCAGCGACTATCGTTTGGCCAACCAGAGAGTCACCAACCATGCCCAAAAAAGTTAAATCGACACTGGTTGCCCCATTGATAAAAGAGACCTCGAAATTTCCAGTCGTACCTCCGTCGCTGACAAACAGATTTTTCCCTTCCGTCATCCAGCTCGTATCACCGACCGAAACCGTTACCGAACCGCCAACGGAGGGAATGATGAAGTTTGCAGTCGTTACCGTTATCGCGCTAGCTCCGGTGCTCCCCGGCACATTGACTGTTTGAGTTTCCGAACAGCATGGCGTGCAAGGCGTAGGCGAACTCATAATCACGCAATTTTTAACATGCCATAAATTTAATTACTATATGTAGTATGTTACACATTGTGTAACACATAGTTTAGTATTTGTAGCCTTGGCTTATGATATTCTGGCCGCAACGTGGCCGACACTCAACCAGCGCGTTCATTCACAAAATACGGTCTCAGTTGGAGGGCCGATCAATACGACCAACTCAAGGTCGAAATGTGGATGATTCAGAAAGGGGGACAGTGGAAGGATAAAAGCGGTCGCATTTTCGGCAATGGCCTCAGTTTCCATTTCGAGGAAATGCGTAAACTCCTATGGCCGCACATGGACGATCACCGATGGCACAATCTCTGCCGCGATGAACTTCTTAGAAATAAAATCACAGTGTTGATGGGGCCGGGGTCTAGCGGAAAAACTAACGGAGCTTCCTGGGTTTTCCTTTGCGAATATCTTTGTTTCCCGCAAGAAACGCTTGTGCTCGTCTCTTCGACGGACGTGCGCGGACTGCGTCTGCGCGTTTGGGGTGAGATTTCCGACCTGTGGCAAAAGGCCAAAGATCGATTCGATTATCTTCCCGGCAATTTATTGGACAGCCGGATTGCCATAACCACCGATACCTTGGAAGACAATGAGGTTGATGAGGCCAAGCGAGTGCGCGACATGCGCAAAGGCATCGTCGGCATACCAACTATTCAAGGCAACAAATCTGTCGGCCTTGGAAAATGGGTGGGCGTCAAACAAAAGAGAGTGCGATTGCTCGCCGATGAAGCGCAGTTAATGGGGCCAAGCTTCCTGAGCGCATTCGCAAACCTGAACAAGAACGAAGATTTTCGAGCTGCACTCTCCGGAAATCCAATCGACATCTCCGATCCCCTTGGCATGGCCGCTGAACCTATCGACGGATGGGGCAGTTACATGGATGTGGAAAAAACCACCGTCTGGCAAACGCGATTCATGGGCGGCGTCTGTGTTAATCTGATTGGGACCGATTCTCCCAATTTCGATCTGCCTGGACCCGCCCGATTCAAATATCTTATCAGTCGCGAAAAGATTCAGGAAACGCTCTCATTCTTCTCCAAAGACTCTCCCGAGTATTACTCCCAATGCGTCGGCTCTATGAAGATCGCGATGATGGCCCGCCGCGTCATCACGCGCAAAATGTGCCGCGACAATCATGCGCTCGACATGCCGCGCTGGTTGAACGACGACCGTAAGCGCATTGCCTCCCTCGATGCTGCTTACGGCGGGGACCGATGTATGTTTGGTTGGGGTGAATTCGGCACCGACATCGAAGGGCGTCAAATCCTGTGTGTCTATCCGCCGTTCATAGTTCCCATCATCGTAGGCAAAGACGAACCAGAGAACCAGATCGCCCGATGGGTAAAACATAAATGCGAGGATCTGCGCATTGAGCCTGAAGATTTCTTTCACGATTCCACCGGACGCGGCTCGCTCGGTACCGCCTTGGCTCGTCATTGGTCTGCCGCCTGCAATCCTATTGAATTCGGCGGCAGGCCCACAACCCGGCCCGTCTCGCTTGATATGTTCATTCACGATGAAGAGACCAGCGGCATGCGCCTAAAACTTTCGGACGAACATTATCACAACTTCGTCACTGAACTGTGGTTTGCCGTGCGCTACATGATCGAATCCGGCCAGCTTCGCGGGCTTTCAGATGATGTAATGGATGAGGGCTGCAAACGCGAATGGGATTATGTCCCTCGCGGCGGAGTAAAAGTCATTCAGGTTGAACCAAAGGAGGACATGAAAGTCCGCACCCGACAAAGTCCGGACATGTTTGATCAGCTCGCAATTCTGGCTGAAGGCGCACGCCGACGCGGATTTCAAATCGCCAAACTGGCAAAAGAAACCGATCAAAGCGATTACGACTCATGGCTTGAAGAAGAGGCTAAGAAACAGAGTGACATATTTCAAAGCGCTATGCTTGAACACAATTGATTTATGCTGTGGCTAAAAAATCTAACCAATTGCCCTCCCGGAGAATTTTATTACAAACAAGCCGAAGCTGGTTCTCATACATTCGGCCCTTCGCCACTCATAGGACAGGTTGCCAGTATGGTCAGCGAATTTCGCCGAGGCAATTCACTTCCGCGTTCAGACGGCCAATCCTGCATGGTTGATGTAATTCAATTCACCGTCTCCCGTCTCGATCCGCGTAGCGAATGGGTGATTGAAACCGACCAGAATATAACCGCACTGCTACCTCAACCGAGCGGTGGCTGTGCGGGGTGTGGTGCAAGCGTATGAGCCTGATGGATACATTGCGCAAAACTTCAAAAGGTGCAGCCGTCATCACCGACTGGCTCGGGGCGGGGGGCAATCCAGTGTCTCTAGAGCAAGCCGATCGTCGTGCGCGTTCCTGTATTGGATGCCCCAACAACGTTTCTCCCAATTGGTGGAACAAAACAACCGGAAGTATTGCCGCCGCCATGCGCGATATGCTGGCCATCAAAAACGATTGCCAGATGCACATCGCTGTTGAAGACAAACTGCATGTATGCCGCGCCTGCGGATGCTGTCTTCCTTGCAAAATTTGGGTGCCGATTGTGCATATAAGCAAGATGTTGGACAAACAAACCGTTTTAGATCTCCCATCTCATTGCTGGATGAAACAGGAAATCTGTGAAGGAACCTCGTTATGATATTCTCCGACTGCTCCAAAGTCCTCGCCACTATTCGCGCGACCGACGAAGCCGCCCGAAAGCAGGGCAACAATCGCGCCAAAATCAATCAGATTTTCAACGGAGCTCCACTGCTTACAGATGAAGATGCCAAAAAATTGGGACTGAAGATTAATTGCAATTTTGGTGAAGCCCCGGTTCTTGGCCAGCATGGCCGACGCCAATATCAAAACGCTTTTCTTTCCCGCAGCAATTTTTTTACCGTGCGCCTACCCGATGCCCCACCCGAGAAGCAAGCGGATTGGAGCGCATTCATTACCAAGCGCATTAATAAACCGCTAAAGCGATCTCTCAAATACTTTGAACTCCAGCGCTCCAAATGGGCGGCTGTGCTTCCCCATGGTTATGCTCCGTGTCTATACCCAGACAACTATTGCGTGCAGCCAGATTTTGTTCCTCTTGAAGATTTTCGTTTTCCGACGGATACCCGATGCGATTTGTCCAATCTTCAATGGTTCGCTGTTCGAAAGCCTTATACTGAAGGCGAATTGTCGCGGAAAGTCTTTGGCGGCAGCGGTAGGGGCTGGAACAAGCCTGCGGTTACCCAAATGTTGGACGCCGTTCACAATCAGAACTGGGAATCCAACTCTCCAAAGTGGGCGGATAATCCCGAAAAGATGGCTGAACTCATCAAGCAGAATGGCGGATTTTATTCGGGTGATGCCGTGCCGACAATTCCACTCTTTCACTTCTATTTTCTAGACGATAGTGATCGCAAAAATCCCGAATGGCGCTTGCGCATTGTGCCGGACACAACTGCGCTGTCCGCGCCAACCGATAAGTTCATTTATGACGGCGGAAAACGTTGTGCCGCGAAGAAAATCGAGCATCTGTTGCAAATGCAATATGGCGATCTCAACAACAAGCCTCCCTTCCTGATTCACAGCATTCGTGCCCTCGGATTTCTCGTCATGGAACCGATCTTTCATTCCAATCTGCTCGATTGCCGGTTTTTGCAGCATGTTCATGAGCACATGAACGCCTGGATTCGTGTTCAGGATGCGCAAGGCAAAGCGCGCGCTCAAAAAGTGGACCTCTATAACATGGGGGTGATTCCCGATGGTGTGTCCATCGTGCCACAAACCGAACGGCATCAGATCAATCCTCAAATCGTCGCCATGGCCAAGCAGGGAATGAGGGAATTGAAGCAGGAAGCGTCTCTTGCCTACACACAAGACAGTGAATCGCGTCGGAACACCGAAGAAACGGCCACTCAAGTCATGGCCCGAATCTCACAGGTAAACGCGATGATGAGCGGGTTGCTCGGCACAGCTCAACAATATGAAACTTTTCAGTATGAAGAAACTTGCCGGCGGTTTTGCCTACGAAACTCAGAAGATCAAGACGCCAGAGACTTTCAAAAAGCCTGCCGGGAATACGGCATCCCATCCGTTTGGATAAATAGCGAAATGTGGGAAGTCGAAGTCGCTATGCCGCTCGGAAACGGAAATCCAACCATGGAAATCGCGCAGGGCAACGCGCTCATGGAACGCCTGCCTGCCTTCGATACGACCGCGCAACAGGAAATCAAACATGAATGGCTGATTGCCGTCACTGGCGATCCGAAAAAGGCCGAACGATGGGCACCCGTCGGACAGCAACGCGGACTTACCGATGCTCAGGAACACGCTGAACTCGCCTTTTCCACCCTCATGCTCGGGGTTCCCGTCCAGCGCCGACAGGGATTGTCTCTCATCGATCAGATTTCAACCATGCTTGGCAGTATGGCGGGTGTTATTGCCAGAATTGAACAGACCGGCAACATGGCGAGGCCCGATGAAGTTATCGGGCTCAAGAATTGCGAATCATATACCGCCCAAATGATTGACCAACTCGCCCAGGATAAGCAACAGATGCCGATTGCCAAACAATTCGGCCAATCGCTCGGTAAATTGATGAATGCCGTCAAGGGATTTGAGCAACGATTGGCTGAACAAATGCCAAATGGCGAGAATGGCGCGTCCGAAATGGCGATGACCCAGGCCAAAATTCAATCCATGGTCACCCAGGCTGTTACTAAAGCCAAAATCTCAGAACAAAACGCGAATCTCAAGAACCAGCATAAGGACGAATCCTTTGTCCGCGAGCAGCATCGCAAAGATTTGCAGACGGAGCACGACGAACGAAGAAAGGATGCGGCCGCCTTTGGAGAAATCCAGCGTGAAAATATCAAGGCAGTGCATAGTGCCAGCACTGAAAACGGAGAATAGAGCATTATGGCAACAATCATTTCAATGCCTGATGGTCGGTTGGTCAATTTTGATAACGTTTTGACCGTCGGTCAGGAAAACAAATCATTGAATCTCTTGTTTGTTAATGGAAAGTCCGAGCGTGTTGATTATGCCAACGCATCCGATGCCGCAACTGCTCTGGCCGGTCTGCTGGCATCTACAGGCGGAACGTCTTCAATTCGTGGAATGTTCTATCTGACTCCGAACTCCGCTCTTGCCGGCGGTGGTGCGGCGGTCACAGTTGTTACCGGCGTTGGGTTTACAAAGGATTTGGTTGGAGCAAATTGGACAGGAACGATCACCATCGGCGGAGATTCTACCGCTGCGACTTATGTAAACGATACCACCCTGTTGTTGTCGTGGAATACCGGATCTCCCGGCTCTGTCGATGTTGTCTATACTACCGCTGATGGGCAGGTTTTCACCCTGCCGAATTACTTCGTTTACGAATAACTTAAATCACCCTAGTCTATCAGTATGAAAACTCTCAGGCCCACCGGTTCAAATGTGCTCGTTAAACTGGTCGATCCCAACCCGGAATCTCTCTCCATTCAAATCCCCGACGAATTCAAGCAGCCATCTCAATGCGGCGTGGTTGTCGCCGCTGGCCCCGGCTCAGAACAATCGCCCATGATTGTCAAAACGGATGATAAGGTCATCTTGCCCAAGATTGGCGGCACTGACCTTGAGTACGACGGCGTAAAATATCGCTTGCTCAGACAGGATGAGATTTTGACGCTGGTGGAGGCATGAAAATCGGAGACGACGAACAAAAGCGCGTCTCTTTGCCTTTAACTTTTTATACGTTCTGCAAGCATTGCATCGGCAGTTTGGTATGCACATTGCGCCAATGCCTCGGGTGTATCTGATGGCCACGTTCTTTCTGATGGCCACGTTCTTTCTGATGCTTGCGACAGAATTCCCACCATAGCCCTCGCTGCAAAGTAATCGCGTAGTGACATCCCTTGTGATCCTTGAAAGTTTTCCAAGACTTTCCCGGTTATCTGAGACACTTTTGATACGCCGCCGTTCGGAAATGCTGGACCGCCGCCAATCTTTGTGTTCATAAATCTCCACACGGTTTCTGCCGTTCAATCACTCTGATAACTGAAGTCCTATGCCATTGCGCATTCATCCGCGTTTTTGCGCCTTCCTCATTCAGTTTCGCAGCAATCATACTCGTTGTATAGCCCTTGCTCTTTAATTCCAGCATTCGACTGACAATCGGCTTCTCTTCATCCTTCGAACCAAACGCGGTTATTCCCTCGCATTTGCCGTTCTGTTGCTTAATACGCATCCGAGCCAGCCTTAGCTTATGCACAAGCACTGTCTTTTCCCATTCGGCAATAGCGCCTAAAAACTGCCGAAACAGTTTCTTTGTCGGGTCATCCTCATCGCTAACAATCAAATCCGCCCCCAAATCCACCGAAATTACTTTGGCTTCTATCTTTCTGAACTCTTCAAGCGCGATCTCACCCACCATCAAATTACGGGCCAATCTGTCCGCGCGCTCAATCAACATCACACGCACGCCATTGCCCGCCATTGCCAGCATCAGAGCCGACAGCCCAGGTCTATCCAGATGATCCTTGGTTCCGCTCACCCCTTCGTCTGAAAATTCCTGAACGATCTCATATCCGTGATTCACCGCGAAGGCCTCAACCTTTTCCCGCTGGCGTTGCAATCCGTCGCCCTCGACTTGAGACATTCCAGACACCCGCAGGTAAGAAAATGCTTTGGTCATTGTGTTATCCTCTCTGAAAGCGTGACGACCCATCGCATGCCTGCAAGTTACGATGCTGGCCGGCACACGGACAGACCATCACGCTTTCGGAATTGATTTTCCACTGAACCAGCATCGTGCTGACACAGTATCAGGTCAGGGGAGTGAAGTCAATACGATTTCATTTAGGCGTTCTACGATTCTGCCTTTATTACATTCGTAAAGCCCGCTGCTGGCAAAGGCGTTCAATTCCAATAGATAGTATTCTTTGCCGTCCGGCACACCACAAATATCCACGACGAAAACGGGATCCGGCCTCCACTCTACTTGTAGCACTTTTCGGCAACATTCCTCAGCCTCTTTAGGAACTGATGGCATATTGGTAAGCATCCCCTGCATTTTGTAGGTCGATTTCGCAATGATCTCTTGTTGATAGCAAACAAACCTGCCCTCCCACCAAATGTTTTTGGGAGATGAAACCAAGCAGAGCGAATGCAGTTCCTTTTCGTTCATCCTTAAAAACTCGTCCAAATCTTGTATATCCAACAACTGCGCCTGATACGGCTTTTCTCCCGAATCCGGTCTGACAAAAACAATACCCTCCTTGCCGAGTACCTCATAAACCATCCATCTCTGGCGACCCAATTCCGATAGCGTCATCAGCATGTATCGGTCATTGAAAAGCAAGTCTCCGTACTGTGTGTAATATTTCGAGCATGAATAATTTTGAAGCGTTGGGAACAGAACGTCATTGCAAGCGAAAGGCAAGTCTTCACGGATAATATTCAACATGGCAATCGAACCATTAAGAATCACTCGTTCGTCTCGATCCCTGTTCGCAAGGATTGACTTCGAGTAATCGTCTTTAATTTCAATTAGCTTCGACCCGCTTGACCTGATCGCGTCAATGAGTTCGATGAAGCTTTGCTCCTTTGCGTAGTTCTCAACTATCCAAATCGGATTAATAGAGTGTGTCATCTGGAAATTGTGTCAGTGCGATATTCAGGCGAGGTTTCCCGAAGATATTGATCGGCGGCTTCCGGACCATTATCCTCCAATTCTTTGACATAACCAATCTCTCTCGCCCCAGGTCCTCCCAAATTCTTAAGCCTCTCCCTACGTGCTGCTTGAGCCTTTCGATTCCTTGCCCTTCTCATTTCCAACGAAACCTTTGATCGATACTTCTCCCCATTCAACACCAACCATCCCTCCTCAACCGATTTAATGCGCCTGCCTTCAAATTCCTGATGCTCCAGGCGCCGCTTATCAGGCGCCGCCAATACCTTCAGAGCCTCCATGACCTCCAACTCCGTCTTGCGCGATTTACGAGCCAATTGATAGGCGTTAAATCTCACAATATGATCCGAGTCTTTAACCGCAAGCATAGTCATAAAGACTTTCACAACATTGTCCGGTTCATCCCAAAGGCTCGAGTCAACAATCCCAGACCAAAGCGGCGCCCATGTGTTCATACAATCGATAGTGCCAACATGGGGACAATACCCCACAAATACACCCATGTCATCGCCAAACGCTGACTATTTTGACAAATGTCATCGCATGTCATCGCATGTCATCGCAGGGTAAGCGCATACAGATACATATACAGTACAGAATGATGACTGATGGGTTGCTCGTCAGTTTTACAAAAATGGCGCGCTGATTAAAAGAGGGAGTCTCAAATTAAAATCTCATTGGCAGCGGACCCTCCCCGGGTGCCATCCGCCCCCACGGTCCCGGCCAGAAAAAGAGATTCCTTACCCTGTTTTATACTGACACACTGACACACTGACACTCATCCCGCAGATTGTGTGTCACTTGCCGGCGGGATTGTGGGTTGAATGGGCTCAGGATCGAATTGTGGCAGGGTTAATGATGCTTTCGTACTCGAGGCTTTAGGCTTCAGCGAGCCAGGCATTGGACGCCCAGCCAGTAATCGCTCTTGCTCGGCAAGGCGTGCTTGGGCTGAGGCGAGCCGATCAAGCTTCATTGGGTCTTTCTCTTTCTCGATCATTGAATCAATCCTATCAAGCTGTTTTCGCACGCGCACGAGTCTGGATAGGATGAACTTGCTATCCTCGGATTCTGGAGTAGCAACTGGTTTGGGGTTTTGCTGTTGTTGCAAGGCCGCTAGTTTCGCTTCCATGGCCTCTTGTTCACGTCTTAGCTTGTTCTGACGGCGTGCTTCGTGGGATTTAGCGGCGAATTCTCTCGCATTGGCTGAGTTAATGCGAGGAACGAGCTGCATTTAGCGTTAAAATAGCGTGAATGAGCTGGGAGGAAAAGGCAAAATTGAGCATAACAAAAAAGTATAGTCGATTCTATTTATTGTATTGACAATAATTCACCCTGCTGCCATATTGAGCGCGTAACAAAGAGTTACAACCGACCGGGCGGTTCCCGGACGTCAAAGAAAGACAGACAAAATGAATCAAGTATCTGAAATCAGAATGAAGAGCGGTATCGGCAGGATTTGGGAAGCGCGGGCAGGACAATTTAGCTTTGCCCATCCCGATGGCAGTGAAGGTTCTGGGTATGAAACATTTGAGGAGGCGGAATCGCAATTGCAGGACTGCGAATTTTATCATGTTTATGAGTCGAAAAAGCTGTGTGAGTTGCCAGATAGTGCCTTCACGACTGGGGGCTACGTAAACACTCTCGCCGTGAATGCTGGTTATGTTTCTGGAAAGCAGTGGGCAAATGATAAGAATTTGTGGGAGGTTAAACTGTCGGAAGCAATTGAGCTTTTGTGAACACTAAATCTTCCAACCTTATGAAAATACAAAAATGGAACAGCGCGGCGGAAAATGCGGTGACACCGGCGATCCCCGCCACCGTAAAAATATGCATCACTCGCTGCGAGCACTGCGGGCTTGAACGGGAGGGCGATTTGGGCGGTTCTTGCCCTCGATGCGCCCGCACTTTCTTGGTCGCGCGGTTTATTGATTTGCGACGAGAGCAACTCAGTGAGTTTCGCCGAAATATTGGGAATAGCTGACCGAGGAACTGGAAGAGCAGTTTTGACTGCCGCCAAACGAAACGTCATCGCTTCAATGGGGCCTCGGTCAGCCGAGACTAAATCATCATGAACAAACTCTCTTGTCAAGATCGTTGCCGGGTGCTGGCTTTGCCTTGGTTTCAGTCTGTCACATTTTGATGAAACCCAAATCTTCCAAACGCGGTCGCCCGCCATTGCCAGAAGGTGAGGCGGCGACTGAACAAATTCAATTACGTGTGCAGCCAGCGCGACGGAAGGCTTACATGCTGGCTAAACTCCGCGCATCGCCTGATCCCAAAAAACCGATCTCGCTGGTGAAGTGGATTTTCAATGAGCTCGACAGGGCGGCGGGGTACGAGGCATCAGCCAGAGACGCGGTTGACGCGGTTTACGAGAATGCGACTCGTACTGTTCCACGATCATAAACTCCGGTCAATGATGATCTCGACTGACTAAGTCTCCAAAGATCTTCAATCCGCAAATTTTTGGCGATGGTATTACGCTTCATGGCTTGTGGGTTTGCGACGTGGATGCAAGGATTTTGTGCGGCTTAAAGCATCTGGCGATCCATTGCGCGAGTGCGTGAGGTATCTTCGCAATTTCGGCTGAGGCTTTTTTGCGCTTTGGTGATTTTGATCCATGCATTCTTCCTAAAGTGTTTTTTCCTAAAGGCTCTCCGTTTGGAGTGAAGCCATTTACGCCTTCAGTCCCGCAATCGCGGGTTGTGAAACGAGTGCCATTCCCAATATCAGTTCGCCGCCCGCTTTCGCTTGCGACTTTGACGCCGGCATCACACAATCGTTTCACTTCTCGATCTTCCCAACGCCGTGCCGAATTGTTTCCGGGTAGTTTCGTTCCTTCGGCCTGTTTGCCCGCAATGCGCGTGAAATCTTGGCCGCGAATGGATTGATCCGACCAGTTCATGCCCACCGTTTTGTTGCCTTCGCCTTTCCATGAATGGTTTGGATTGTAATTCTCCCGCGTTGTATCCCAAAAGCCTTCCAGCGTTTTACGATACTTCGCTGGTATCGGCATCAACGCCGGCACATCTCCCCATAGGTAGAAGCTTCCAAAATTCCACCGCGCTTTGCCTACCCACTCTTGAGCACCGCGCACATTCTCAATAACAATTGGCACATAATGGCCAGCCGCCGCCGAGACTTCGCGCTGAATCCGAAAGCATTGGTTGAATAAATCAGTCAATCGCGTTCTTTCTGCCGGGTTCGCGAGTATCTTCCGCCGTTTCTCTTTGGCCTTAGTCCAAGGCATCGCCATATAGCTGAATTCTTGGCAAGGCGGACTGGCTACAATGACGTTTGGAACGCCGTATTGTTTGACGAGCTCGCCGCCATTGATTGAACGCACATCGCGTAGAACCAATGCGCCCGGATAACCGCCGTTGCCGTAATCGTGCGCTTCAATGTCGAACCCGATCGCAACATAGCCTTCGGCGATGAAAGCCTCTGACCAGCCGCCTAAACCGCAAAACAAATCGAAGACTAAAGGCTTCATACCATCGTGATAAGCACATGCGTTCCGGTTATCCCGGTCGTCACGACTTGGCTGTATTCCCATCGGAGTCTTTTGTCCGCATCGTCGAGAGCAAGCGAACTTGCTATGGCATCCCTGAGCGACTTGAGTCCAGATACGAGATTGTCGAAATCAAGCTCTGCACGGCGGTAGGATGTGATTGTAACGATGATTGCCACGCGGCCTTGGCGGCGAGTGCGATCTTTCGGCTGATTGTCCAGTGCATGTATCGCGTTCTGTTTGGCGACGGACTCAGCCAGTTGATCCACACGCTCATTACAAGCTGCTTTTTCGGCTTCCGCATTTTCAACTGCCCGTTTGTGAGCTGCGGGGCCGTAGAGCCGTGGATTGAGTCTTTGGGCTTCGTCCTGGGCGAGCGTTTTTCTGATGCAATCATCTGATATTCTTGGAAATCGTTGTTTAAGCTCTTCTTCGGTCATTTGAACGGATTTGTATTGTACAGTCCTTTGGGCGCAGCGAGTCCACGAGCGCGCGCTTCCTCGGGATTCAATTCAGGCCAATTGTAGTGACGTGGGCACAGCCGATCCCAAAGCCGATACTCACAGAGCAACGATCCAATGCGGCCGTAGCGGTGAGACGGGTTCTTTGACGCCGGCGCATTGCACCCCGGCACTTGGCAACGCGGTATGCCGTCATCAGCGATCACTTGCTGCAACCTATACCACAGCCGTTTTACCTTGGCGTACTTGGCCAGTTCCACCGATCTTTTGGCGCTGATAGGTGAGATGCGTTTATGCGGTTTCACGACAATTCCTCGATCCACCATTTAAAATTCATCAGTGTTTGCTTAATCGGCTGAATGTCGTTGGCACATATCCCCTTACATCGCCTATCTATCTCGGACAAAATATCCGTTATCGTAAGTTTATTTTTGCGCCGTTTGCTGTTTTTTATAAAGCATTGCTCTCCTGACATGCTTGCAGGTTTTGGTTTCACGGAATTGATGGTCTGCACAGGTGCATCTCTCTTGGTATCGTTTGGCTTCGGCACTGAGATCGACGATGTAATATTTTCCCCGGCGGCTCGACGACCTGACGAGGTACCGCGAGTCGCCGGGAATTTGCTGTACATCATTCTTCGTCCTCTTCGACACCTTCAGCCTTCACGGTTTTGATTTTGTGGTTAATACGAAAAGGCCCATCCGCTGCCAGCGTGCTCAATAGAGTTTGCTGCACGACGTATAGTTGTTGGTTTACGGATAATAGACCAATGTTTGCGCGGGTTTCTAGGCCGCCTGGTTTGTCTGGTTGTCGCATCACATTTTGTGAAGCAGCGAATGGAAATCATGGTCGGCTGCATATCAACACTTCCTCAAAATCGATCCGCCTATCGTCATTCTCAGGCAACCGCGCCTCGTAAAGACGCCGGAAAAACGATTTGCGCTGGCGCTTCGTCTTTTCATCGCCGAACAGCCCGTTCTCGACCGTCTCAGTGACAAGCATGGCGTGGATGCGTTCCAACGGTTGAAATCCGATGTGCTCTAGCAGGCGCATGGTATCGTCACAGAGCCTGACTCTTTTACCCGCTTTGCAATAATCTTTGAGAACTAAAATTAAATATCCGCCCGGCTTAATGCATTTAAAGCAGGATCGGTAAACAGCGTCCACGGCCTGCCAGTAAGTTTCGCCTGATTCATTCCCTATCTGTCCATTAGCGCCCCCGTACGCGTTGGTTCGAGGTTTGCTGCGTTGGCTTATCTCTTGTCGTTGCCCCGGCGTATCGCCAACGTCACCGAGGTTCGCCCCGCATCCCTCAAACGGCGGCGAACTCACAACACCATCGACGCTACCGCCTTTGAGTTGTGAGATTTGGCCAGTGGAAGTGCCGTAGCGTTGATCTGTGTCCTGACTTGCTGACTCTGCTTTGCGTCCAGATTGCTGGCCGGGTTTCTTCGCTGGCTTCGTGTTCAAACCGCCAGCGCCCGCGGCAATGTCAGAATATGGCGGTGAACTCACAACGGCTTGCACCGTTCCCTCTTTCAAAGTCTCAATGTTGCCAGCACTGCGATCACCGCCTTGGCCTTGGTAAGTGCGTTTGCCTACTTCGTCCGGGTTGCCGCAAGGATGCGTCCATTTACGGCCCGGAGCCGGTTTGTAGCCATTGACATTAATTCCGCCCCCGCCTTGGCCAGATGTGCCAGCATAAGGCGGCGATGATATCACAGCCTCAATTTGGCCAGATTTTAGGGAACCAATCTGACCGGAGGCCTCGCCATAAATATCCATGTGAGTATTGCCATTAGGCCCGCCGGGTTTCTTCACTTTGTCGGGATCAATTCCGCTCGGCCGATCAATTGAATCCGCATACGGCGGACTTGTAACTACGCCCGCGACTTTCTCAGCAAAACATCGTGAATCGCCTTGGATGATTCGTGGCAACGGCAAGCCCATATGTTCCCAATGCCGTCGATGCAGCGCAAAATTGTCATTTGCAAATGCTACGAAACGGCTCTCCAATTCCACGCCGACCCATTCTAACCCGCGATAAGCCGCCACGATCCCACCTGTGCCTATCCCTCCAAAGGCGTCCCCAACTCGATCACCTTTCTTCAGATAACCCATCGCCAAGCAATGGTTGAAAATCCTTTCGATGAGTCCGAAACTGAACTTTGCCGGGTGGGCAAAACTTGCTGGCGTGATCAGTCCTTTCCACGACGAATCGTAGCACCCCGTCCATTTTGTGACGTGAACAGCGTTCACAGACCCTCCCTTGAGTAGTGGGCTACTGTTCAAAAGTTACCTCCCAAAGTTGTTTTTGGCCGCGAAGCAAACTGTCCGTGTCAACGCGCGGGCGGCTTGGCACATTCCAATTTCCGCCGCCCCTCATACCTAAAAGAGAGAATCCCGCGCCGCGCAAGCTCGCCCCGGATTCTGTTGCCAGCGTGTATGTGATGAGGCGCTTGAACCCAAGGTTTACGGCAACACGACAAGCTGCGCGATACAGCATGGAACAAGCGTTTGGCGTGCCGTTTGTGCAGCATCGTGTTACCTCCAAGGTCAGCCCATTATCAAGCCGCCTCGCGACAGGACGCCCAACGATAATGACTCCTACAATTCTCTCTTCGCAACTCGCACCAATGGAAAACTTGTGTCCAACTACGGGCGAATGGTGCCGATGAACCGATAAGACGAAAGCGTTCGCCTCGTCCAAGTTTACGGGTGTCAGTTCGAGTTTCATTCAAAGTAGCCCACTATCATCCCTTGCTTCGATCTCCAACGCGCTTTGCGCTTCCTCTTTCTGGTTCTGATCGTCGCGGTCGTCGAGCGTGTCACCCATGATACATTTCAAGCACCACATGTCTTGTGTCGGCTCAAGCGGTCCGTGACAAATGCGGCAAACTCGCGTCGTGTTCATAAAATCGGTGCCGGTTTGGGATGGCTACTCGGCAGGATTAACCGACCTGTTGACCCGATAGCCCTATGCTCTGTCACAGCAAACCCACAGATGCACCGGCAAGCACCTTGTCTCGTTTTTTTAGGAATCGTTCTAGGCTTCACTTTCCATCCTCCCTATCCTCTGGCGACAGCGCCTCAGATTTTCCGCACAGCGCCGCCGTGAACACGACGATCACCACAACAGACAGAATCACAAACAACGAGTAGGCGAGTATCGGGGTCATGGAAAATTTTTGGATATTTGAATATGTCGATCCTTAACCTCTGGGTCGTTCATTACGGCAATTGGTCCACGCCGATAAAGATGACCTGCTATACAACAGGCCGCGCCATGCTCAGCACCGGTCACCCCAAGTCTTGCTACTTCAGGTATCTCAAACAGCAATTTGTCTCGTTCCTCGCGAATTCTAGCGATTTCTAGATCATCCTTTTCGGCCTTTTTGAAGTCGTATTGTTTATTCAAGTAGATGCGCAATATTTCCGCCGTAAGAATTGCGATGCATTGCTCATATCCGGGTCCAAGTCCTCCCATTTCAATTGTCCAAACAACGTTGCCTGCGTCCCATCGACGCAACCACTCTTGGGCGTTCTCGCCATATAACTCTTTGTCTTCTATTAATATGCTCATCGTGTGCGAATTATAGTTTCGGTTTTACACCTCAATGGCGTTAGGAGTTTTGACGCGGACGCCAGCTTTTGTTACTTTCCAAGCACGCACACCCGTCACTTTCATACCGGCGATAAGAAGGGCTTTGACTTCTGTGCGTCGGGGCTCGATTGAGACGCACATAGGGTGAGCACGAGCCAAAGCCCAAATATCAGTCACTTCAAAATCCCAATCCTCGCGGATGTTTTGGCCCTCGGCTCTGGTTGGTTTAATAGTCTGCGGGAGCGGGGCGTCCTCTTTGACTTTCTGATCGAATTTCTCAGCGATCTTATCCAAGTCATCATGGCTATTTGCCTTTGCCATTTCAGCAGCGCGTTGGCGCTCGATTTCAAGCAGTCGTTGATTCTCGGCCTGTTGCGCTGCACGAATCCTGGCTTGTTCAAGTTGTTCGTAATCGGCAACTATTCGGCCAAGGCGCATTTCCTCTTCCTTTAACTCCTTAACGAATTTCTTCGCCTCGTCATCAATCATCCGTCCAAAATCTAATATTGGCTCTTTGGCTGTTTTGCGTGCGGACTCTGCCAGCTTAAGCACTTTGGCAACTTCGATTTGTGCCGCGACAGCGTCCTTCTGTTCATCAGCGTTGGATACCTTCCCAACCAGGGCCCCCTTAACGAGCGCATTTTCTTTCAACTCGAAAGCGGCTGGCGTGAAACTGAATCGGCGAACCGCATCATTGCGAACAACCAAGGCTTGCTCACTCATTGATCGCCTTTCGCTTTAGCCAATCCCTTTTTAAGACCATCTTTTGATCGCATCAGCCGCTTAGCGTCTGCTTCGGCGATTTCGTCAAATGACGTGATCGAGTCCGCGCCGGGAATATTGTTCGTTTCCAGTGCCCACCTTTGAAAATGGCCAAATGTATAACCCTCAGTGACAACGAATTGTGCCAGGTCAGCTCGCGCACTGTTTGCTGGAGAATGGCCAGCGGGCGTCTTACTTGACGCTTGCTCATTCGATCTCGATTCCATGCGGCTGGATACCGTATCGGCGGCTTGTTTCTGATCCTGAGTATTCCGCGTTGCCTCAGAATCGCCGCTGGCCAAATCTTCAACGACGGCAACATCTACCAATCTATTTTGCGGCAGGTCGGATGCAGTGACTTCCACATTTGTTGGGAAGTCCATTTCGTCTCGGAGATATAACCCACCGATCTTTGATGGAAATGCCATGCGCAACGCATCGGCTTCTGCGCATTTCTGAATTTGTTCCGCTGCCTTTGCGCCCTGCCAAAACTGCGTGTCGTATTTTGGTTTGCGTTGAACTACAGACAACTTCGAATACACTGGCATCTTAGTCACTCGATGCACAGTTGCCCACCCTCCGAGAAGTTCTTCGCCTTCCAGAATAAAACAGGACTTGCGTTCTTGCTGCTCTCCGTTCTCGCCACGAACTACAATGCCGCTGTCCATGCCTTTATATTCCGCGTGCACCTCAGCCCGCTTGAGCAACGCTTGATGTGCGGTTATTTGGCTGAAGGTTGGAATAATGGTGCCGTTCTGATTTGAGTCATAGCCGACCAAATAGGCATCTCCTTCGAATGGGTTCAGGCCCTTGCCCTGGCAGAGCATCATGAACTTCATTGCGTCGCTGTCAGAGCACGTCCGACCGCTCTTAGTTTTTACGGCGCAAACGTTTTTTACGATTGCAATTGAGAGTTTTATTTTTTGCTCGCTGCCAAATGGAACGAATTCCATCGGCTTTTCTGATCTATCTACTTTTTCGATATTGCTCATAGGTTTTGTGTAGTCTGTGGCACCGCTTCTGTTGCTACGTCGATACTGTTCATAATCAGTGATAGATGAGTGCGTAGCCCACACAGAGCGCGATTATTATAAAGATGCCCGCCCCGATTATTGACGGTTCTTTCAAACATATCGCTGCGACAATGATCGTGAGCCAAATAAACGCTAAAAATGCTGCGAATAATTGTCCTCGATTCATGTTAATAGCGCCCTTTCGGGAATGCATTGTGTTGTTCAGCCGTCATCGCTGGACGAGGCAGGTCAGTAACTGGACGAAACTTATTTTGGCACCTCTCGCGCTCCGCATTTTCGATTTGCTCTCGCTTCTGTTCCTCCAAAAGCTGCCCCAATCTGCCGCACGCTCCGGCGTGCAATTCCTCGGCGATATGCCACGCCTGCTTGCAACGCACACTCTCAAGATGCAGCCGAGACACTTCCTCGCGAGCCTCGTTAATCTGTTGTTGTAGTGAGTTCATTTGGATGCAAGTTGTGATTCTTCCTCCGCACAACGCTTAATGTCAGCCATTGCGGCTGCGTCGCTTTCATAAAAGCGCACAGGGGATACTTTTATCGGCGATGACGCATTGTAAATGGCCATGGCCGCAAACTCGGACGAAGTGATAGACTCCAGATCGCTACCAGCTTTACCCGCCAAATGAATCACCCAACCGCCACGACAATGTGTAGTTTCGCACGAATGCCAGTTTGACATATCAAACGCATTCTCTCGGGAAACAGCTTCCAAAACCTTGGCATGAATGCGTTCAATTACTGGGATTGTGAGGATAGCTTTCTTGTTGTAGCAATCGGAGCAACCCGAGCAATCGAAGCAATCGGAGCAACCCGAGCAATCGAAGCAATCGGAGCAACCCGAGCAATCGGAGCAACGGGAGCAATCGGAGCAATCGAAGCAACCCGAGCAATCGGAGCAACCGGAGCAACCCGAGCAATCGGAGCAACCCGAGCAATCGGAGCAACGGGAGCAATCGGAGCAATCGGAGCAATCGGAGCAATCGGAGCAATCGGAGCAATCGGAGCAATCGGAGCAATCGGAGCAATCGGAGCAATCGGAGCAATC
>Ga0207674_10000465_pt1 | contig 53128 bp, 48 predicted proteins | sample KBSCornC72_FD_184303 | JGI IMG/M metagenome (GOLD analysis project Ga0207674, IMG submission 184303) | Corn rhizosphere microbial communities from Kellogg Biological Station, Michigan, USA - KBS Corn C7-2 (SPAdes) (version 2) | ecosystem: Host-associated > Plants > Roots > Rhizosphere > Soil ... | reverse complement strand
GAGTCGACGTCGCTCGCCGGCATCACGATCATCAAGGTCTTCTTCCAGCCGAGCGCGAACATCCAGACCGCCATCGCGCAGGTCGTCGCCGCGGAGCAGACGCAGGTGCGGCAGCTGCCGCCCGGCATCACGCCTCCGCTCGTGATCAAGTACTCGGCGTCGAGCATTCCGGTGGTGCAGCTCGGCCTCTCGTCCTCCACGCTGCCGGAGAACGTGCTGTTCGACCTCGCCGTGCAGACGCTGCGCCCGCAGCTCATCACGATCCCGGGTGTCGCCATTCCGTTTCCCTACGGTGGCAAGAACCGCCTGATATCGGTCGATCTCGACATGCCGGCGCTGCAGGCGCGCGGCATGTCGCCGGCCGATGTCGTCAACGCGATCAACGTGCAGAACCTCATCCTGCCGTCGGGCACCGCAAAGATCGGCGGCACGGAATACACGGTCCGCATGAACGGCTCGCCGGAAGCGCTCGCCGGGCTCAACGAGCTGCCGATCCGCACGGTCAACGGCGCGACGACGTACCTGAAGGACGTCGCGTACGTGCGCGACGGCTTCACCAACCAGACCAACGTCGTGCGCCAGGACGGCACGCGCGGCGTGCTCCTGTCGATCCTCAAGAACGGCGGCGCGTCGACGCTCGACATCGTCACGAACCTGAAGGCGATGCTGCCGCGCGCGGCCGCGACGATTCCGCAGGACGTGAAGATCACGCCGCTCTTCGACCAGTCGCTGTTCGTGAAGGCGGCCGTGCGCGGCGTCATCAGCGAAGCGCTCATCGCCGCCGCGCTCACCGCCGCCATGGTGCTGCTGTTCCTCGGCAACTGGCGCACCACGCTGATCATCGCGCTCACCATCCCGCTGTCCATCCTGGCCTCGATCCTCGTGCTGCAGCTGCTGGGCGAGACGCTCAACCTCATGACGCTCGGCGGCCTCGCGCTGAGCGTGGGCATCCTCGTCGACCAGGCGATCGTCACCATCGAGAACATCGAGCGGCACCTTCACATGGGCAAGCCGCTCGACGACGCGATCCTCGTCGGCGCGGGCGAGATCGGCGTGCCGAACTTCGTGTCGACGCTCTGCATCTGCATCGTGTTCGTGCCGATGTTCTTCCTGACGGGCGTCGCGCGTTTCCTGTTCGTGCCGATGGCGGAGGCGGTGGTGTTCGCGATGATCGCCTCGTACATCCTGTCGCGCACGCTCGTGCCCACGCTCGTGATGCTGCTGATGAGCCGCGCGAGGCCGCACGATCCGTCGCGGCTCAGCCCGCTGCAGCGCCTGTACCGTCGGTTCGACAGCCGCTTCGAGCGCGTTCGACGCGCCTACACGCTCGCGCTGTCGAGCCTGCTCGCGCACCGCCGCGGCTTCGCGTGGGGCTTCATGGCGTTCACGCTGGTGTCCTGCGTGCTCTACCCGCTGCTCGGGCGCGACTTCTTCCCGAACGTGGACGCAGGCCAGATCCGGCTGCACATGCGCGCCCCGACGGGCACGCGCATCGAGGAGACGGCGCGCCTTGCCGACGAGGTGGAAGTCGCGATCCGCAGCATCGTTCCGCGCGACCAGCTCGAGACGATCCTCGACAACCTCGGCGTGCCGAACAGCGGCATCAACCTGTCGTACAGCAACGCGGGCACGATCGGCACGCTCGACGGCGAGATCCTGCTCTCGCTCAAGCCGGGCCACCGCCCGACCGACGAGTTCGTGAGCGAGCTGCGCAAGGACCTGCCGAAGCGCTTTCCCGGCGTCGAGTTCTTCTTCCAGCCGGCGGACATCATCACGCAAATCCTGAACTTCGGCCTGCCGGCGGCCATCGACGTGCAGTTCAGCGGCAGCAACATCCGCGAGAACGCCGCGCTCGCCGCCGAGATCGCGAAGCAGATCCGGCGCATCCCCGGCGCGGTGGACACGCACGTGCACCAGCGGCTCGACGCGCCCGCGCTCGACCTGCAGATGGATCGCACGCGGCTGCAGCAGCTCGGCCTCACCGCGAGCAACGTGGGACAGAACGTGCTCATCTCGCTGTCGGGCAGCTCGCAGACGTCGCCCGCGTTCTGGCTCAATCCGCAGAGCGGCATCGTCTACCAGATCCAGGTCCAGGCGCCGCAATACCGCGTCGATTCCATGGACTCGCTCATGAACATGCCGGTCGCGGGCACCGGCAACCTCGCTTCGACCGCGGGCGGCGCCAACGGCGGGACGCAGCTGCTCGGCAACATCGTGCAGGCGAACCCCGATCGCATGCAGGCCGTCGTCTCGCGCTACGACATCATGCCGGCCGTGGACGTGTACGTGAGCGTGCAGGGCACCGACCTCGCGAGCGTGGCGTCGAAGGTGAGCGATCTGGTCGAGCAGATGCGGCCGAAGCTGCCTCGCGGCAGCCAGATCGTCATGCGCGGCCAGGTGCAGACCATGCAGGCGTCGTTCCTCGGGCTCGGCATCGGGCTGCTCGGCGCCATCGTCCTGGTCTACCTGCTCGTGGTGGTGAATTTCCAGGCATGGATCGACGCGCTGATCATCATCGCGGCACTGCCTGCGGCGCTCGCCGGCATCGCATGGATGCTGTTCATCACCGGCACGACGCTCAGCGTGCCGGCCCTCACGGGCGCGATCATGACCATGGGCGTGGCAACGGCCAACAGCATCCTGCTCGTGTCGTTTGCCCGACAGCGGCTCGCGGATGGTGCGACGCCCGCCGCCGCGGCGCTCGAAGCGGGCGCCACGCGGATCCGGCCGGTGCTGATGACGGCGCTCGCCATGATCATCGGCATGATTCCCATGGCGCTGGGGCTCGGCGAAGGCGCCGAGCAGAATGCGCCGCTCGGCCGTGCCGTGATCGGCGGGCTTCTTTTCGCGACCGTGTCGACGCTGCTGTTCGTGCCGGTCGTGTTCGCAAGCGTACATCGCATGCTGGCTCGACGCCGGCAGGCGCGCGACGCGACGCACGGCCCGCCGCCGGCGATCGCGGCGCAGGAGGTTTGAGTCGATGTCCCAGCAACGTCATGCCGATCTCGGCATCACCCCGGTCGAGCCCGACGACGGCGAGACGCTCATCCGGCGCAACCAGGTAATGCGCAGGGGACGCCTGGTCACGGTCGTCGTGCTGATCCTGCTCGTGGCCGGCGGCGCCCGCACCATCTTCGTGCGCATGGCGAATTCGCGCACCCTCGAGGCGAACGTGGTCGAGCAGGACAAGCTCTACGTGCGCGTTGCCAATCCCCGCGCGCTCGATGCCGGTCCCACGCTGTCGCTGCCGGGAACGCTGCAAGGCTTCGTGCAGGCACCCATCGCGGCGCGCGCGAGCGGGTACCTGCGACGCTGGTACAAGGACATCGGCAGCAAGGTGCAGAAAGGCGAGCTCCTGGCCGAGCTCGAGACGCCCGAGATCGACCAGCAGCTTTCCCAGGCCGTCGCGGCGCGCGCGCAGACGGCGTCGAGCCTCGAGCTCGCGAAGAGCACGCAGGAGCGCTGGGAGGCATTGCGCAAGAAGGACGCCGTGTCGCAGCAGGAGCTCGACGAGAAGCGCAGCGGCTTCGTGCAGGCGCAGGCGAACCTCGCCGCGGCGGACGCCAACATCGAGCGGCTTCGCCAGCTGGAAGGCTTCAAGCGCGTGGTGGCACCCTTCTCCGGCGTGATCACGCGGCGCAACGTCGACGTAGGAGACCTGATCGACGCGGGCGGGGGATCGGGCGCGCGCGCGCTCTTCGTGCTGTCGCAGACCGATCCGCTGCGCGTGTATGTGAACGTGCCGCAGTCGTATGCGCAGATGGTGAAGCTCGGGCAGAAGGTGGCGGTGACCCAGGCCGAGCTCCCGGGACAGCGGTTCGATGGCGAGATCGTGCGCACGGCCGCATCGATCGACACGACGACCCGCACGATGCAGGTCGAGATCAATCTCCCCAACAAGCAGGGGATGCTGCTGCCGGGCGCATTCGTCCAGGTCGCGCTGCCGCTGCCGGCCAGCGCGTCTTTGGTCATTCCCGCCAACGCGCTGCTCTTCCGCAAGGAGGGATTGATCGTCGCCGTGGTCGACGCGGACGGCAAGGTTCATCTCAAGCCCGTGCAGGTCGGCCGCAATCTCGGTCCGACCGTCGAGGTCCTGCAGGGGGTATCGAGCTCGGATAGGCTCGTGCTCAATCCGCCGGATTCCCTCGCCGACGGCGACCAGGTGACGATCAGCGCGGCGGCCAAGGAAGCATCGTGAGATTGCGCAGGCGCGCCGCGCTCCTCGGCGCGCTCCTCGGCGCCGGCTGCGCAGCCGGTCCCGATTACCACCGTCCCGCGGTCGACCTGCCGGTGTCGTGGACGGTGGAAGCGCCGTTTCGTGTCGGCGCGCCGTCCGACGCATTGACCAAGGGGCCGTGGTGGCAGCGGTTCGGCGATTCCACGCTCGACGCCCTCGAAGACCGGGCGCTCACCGCGAGCCCCACGCTCGCCGCTGCGAACGCCCGTCTCGCGCAGGCGCGATCGCAGGTGGCGGCCGCCGAATCGGCGCTCATTCCCTCGCTCGGCTTCGTCGGCAGGGCCGCGCGCTTCAAGATCTCGCGCGACCGGCCGCTCACGAACTACCAGTCGCCGAATTTCTCGACGGTGCAGGACGACTTCGTCGCGCAGATGACCGTGAACTACGAGGTCGACCTCGCCGGCCGCGTGCGGCGCACGATCGAAGGCGCGCGTGCATCCGCGCAGCAGTCGTCCGCGGACTTCGAGAACACGCGCCTCTTGCTGACCGCCGAGCTCGCCACCGACTATTACGCGTTGCGCGAGCTCGACATCGAGCTCGACGTCGTGTCGCGCGCGATCGCACTGCAGCGACGCTCGCTCGAGCTTGCCACTGCGCGCCACGACCTTGGCGCGACATCGGGGCTCGACGTCGCCAGCCAGCAGGCGCTGCTCGATTCCACGCTCACGCAGCTCGACGTCCTGCACCGCCAGCGCAGCCAGTTCGAGCACGCGATCGCGACGCTGACGGGCACTCCGGCCCCGTCGTTCGCGCTGCCCGCCGACATCCGCGCATTGACGCCGCCGACCGTGCCGATCGGCGTGCCTTCGGATGTGCTGGAGCGGCGTCCCGACGTCGCGTCGGCGGAGCGCGCCATGGCGGCTGCCAACGCGCAGATCGGTGTCGCGGCGGCGGCGTTCTATCCGAGCATCGTGATCGCCCCGAGCTACGGCGCGGAGAGCACCTCGCTCACGAGCCTCTTCACGGCATCGAGCCTGCTGTGGTCGCTCGGCGTGTCGATCGCGCAGCCGATCATCGACTCGGGTCGCCTCAACGCCAACCTCGACTTCGCCAAGGCCGGCTACGACGTCGCCGTCGCGAATTATCGCCGCGCGATCCTCACCGCCCTGCAGGAAGCCGAAGACGGCATCGTCGGGCTCGCCGCGCTCGAGCGCGCATCGGACCAGGCCGGCGCCGCCATCGTGAGCGCCCAGCGCGTGCTCGATCTCGCCACGTCGCGCTACGAAGGCGGCGTGGCGACGTATCTCGACGTGATCACCGCGGAGCAAGGGCTGCTCAATGCCGAGCGGCTCGCCGCGCAGCTGCGCGGCCAGCGGCTGCTGACCGCGGTGTTCCTGGTGAAGGCGCTCGGCGGCGACTGGCCCGGCCCGTCGACGCTCGCGAAGGACGCCGGCGCCGCAGCGACCGTGCGCTGAATCACGCCTTGCCGGCGCGCCGATCCACCGGCGCGGCGAGCTTGAGCTTCGTCTGATGGCCCGGGATAGCCGAGCCATCGGGCATCCGTCCCACGAAGTAATCGCGCTGCCATGCGTCCTTGAGCGCGCGGGGGTTGCGGTACAGCTCGCGCGCGAACTCGGCGCGGCGCTGCTGCCAGTCGCGCAGCGGCGCCATCACCTCGGGATGATCCTCGAGTGCGACGATCTCAGGCTCGACGGTCGCGAGCGCGCCGCGCGCGATGGGGAAGATGGTGCAGATCGGCTCGTCTTGCTCGAAGCGCACGCTGCCCGCGCGCGTCATCTGCCAGTTCATCGTGAACGGATACGGCAGCCAGTCCGCTTCGATGACGCCCGTGAGCGCGGCGATGCCGTCCTTGGGGCGGTTCCACGGGCCGGATGCGACGAGGTCCCAGCCGGGCTCGGTGCGAAAGAGATACGACAGGTGGAACGTCACGATGCCGTAGCCGAAGTGCGACGCGACCTGATGCGGCGCAGGCACGCTGCCGTCGTCCTTGCGCAGTAGAAGGCCTCGCGGATGGTCCTCGCCATTCCATTGCCCGCTGAACGCGAACGGCGCCAGCACATCCCAGCCGTGGCTGTTGGCAATGGCGAGCGGCAGGCAGCGATACGCATGGTTGTCGACGACCGCGTCCATCCACGGTCGCGTGGCGGGCGCGGGACGAATCGGCGGCGCATCGGGGCTGATGGCGTAGCAGGTGAGCTTCATCGATCGTCGGGCCTGGCGGCGGAACGGGGATTCTAGCCGCTCGATGCACGAGCGAACGCGCCGGCCGCCGGCGCGTCCAAGCGCTAGAAGCGGCACCGCCAGGCGGTGCGCTCGCGTCTTCCATACGAGGATCCGACATGAACCAACGCAACCGCACCAAAGGCCAGCGCCGGGCGCTAGGCGCACGCAACGCCGCGCCACGGCCCGACGCGTCGCCCGGTGATGCCGCGCAGGGACCCGCTGCGCACGGAACGCTCAGCAGCGGTTATTCGTCGCGCTCGTCGTCGGGCGGCACCGCCGGGGGCGTGCTGGATCAGCGCGGCTCGGGCTATTCGCCGGGCGACGATTCGCGCGTCGGCGCGGCGCCGAGCGAAGACGACAAGCTCGCCGCCGAAGGTGTCGCGGCCGGTGCGGCCGGCTTTCGCAGCGACGCCGCTTACGGACGTCTCAAACCCGGTGCCAGCGGCGCGGAGGAAGAGGAGGTGGGCACCGACGGCGGCGCCGCGGTGACCGGCGTGTCGGGCGTCAGCGGCGGCGGTCGCGGCACGACCAGCAGCACCAACACGCGACGCTGAGCGGCGCGCGCCGGCCGTGGCCGGGCGCGTCCTCGCGTCACGGACAGGACCGCGTGCGATCCCGTCCGTGACTGCGCGTTACTTCGGCGCGGAACTGCCCTGCGAAGCGCCGGACGACGACGTCGGTCCCGCCGATGTGGTGGGGCTCGACGACGGGCCGGTGCTCGACGTGCCGGACGACCCGTTCTGCCCGCTCGACATTCTCGATGAGCCGCTCGGGCTGCTCGACATGCTCGACGTTCCGCTCGAGCTGCCCGGTGTCCCGCTCGACGCGTCCGCAGCCTGCGACACGCCCAGCGCCGACAGCGTCTGCGCGTCGAGCTCCCCGGTCTGCGGCAGCCCTTGCGCCTGCTGGAACTGCTTCAGCGCACCTTCGGTCTGGGGGCCCGCCTTGCCGTCGGCGCTGCCGGCGTCGTAGCCCTTGTGCGTCAGCGCCTGCTGCGCCGAGCGGACGGTCGATTCGTCGGCGCTCGACGACGACATGCTGCCCTGGTCGTTCGACGACGTCGATGACGACGACGATCGGTCCGCGCTGTAGTTGTGCGTGCCCGTTGCCGAAGTGCTCGAGTCCGACGCGCCGTTGCCGGTCGCGCCGGCGGTTGCGGCGAACGAGAGCGCCGCGATGGCGATTGCGATTTTGCAAAGTTCCATGTGCGATTCCTTTCCCATGAGTCGCAACGGCGCGTAACCCACCGCGCCGCCATCTCGTGCGACAGGCGCGCATGCGCGTGCGTTTCGCCGCGCCCGCACGATGTTGCGAACGCGCACGTTTGCGCGCGGTTGCTGCAATCTTTACCTGCATTGGCAGCGGCGTCATCGGGACGCGGCCTTTGACTCGCGAACTTCACGCCGGGTGCCGGGTCGCAACGTAACAATGTCTTCGAGCGGCCGCGTCGTCGTGCATCGTTGCGGCTGGCAGTCCTGGCGCTGACAGCCCTGGGCCTCGCGGCGTGCGGCGACATCGCGAGGTTGCCGCTCGCCGCGGGCTTCGGACCCGATCCGCAGCTGCCGCCGCCGCGGCAGTCGCTGATTCCAACGGTGGACATCGCGCAGGCCAAGGGATGGCCGCAGGACGCGCTCCCGATCGCGCGTAGCGGTCTTCGCGTCGCTGCGCTCGCACGCGATCTCGATCACCCGCGGTGGCTGTACGTGTTGCCCAACGGCGACGTGCTGGTGGCGGAAACCAACGCGCCGCCGAAACCGGACGACGGCAAGGGCCTCAAGGGGTTCGCGTACCGGATGGTGCAGAAGCGCGCCGGCGCCGGCGTGCCGAGCGCCAATCGCATCACGCTCCTGCGCGACGCGGACGGCGACGGCGTCGCGGAGACGCGCTCGGTCTTCATCGAGGGCTGAATTCCCCGTTCGGCATGGCGCTCGTCGGCAACGACCTGTACGTCGCGAACAGCGACGCGATCGTGCGCTTCGCCTATGCGCCGGGCGCGACCCGCATCACCACGCCGGGTACCAAGGTCGTCGACCTCCCCGCCGGGCCGATCAACCACCACTGGACCAAGGGCCTGATCGCGAGCCCCGACGGCAGCAAGCTCTACGTGACGATCGGCTCGAACAGCAACGTCGCCGAGAACGGCATGGAGGCCGAGCAGGGACGCGCGGCGATCTGGGAGGTCGACCCGCGAACCGGCGCGCATCGCATCTTCGCCTCCGGCATGCGCGACCCGAACGGCATGGCGTGGGAACCCCGCACGCAAGCGCTGTGGGCGGCGGTGAACGAGCGCGACGAGCTCGGCAGCGACCTCGTGCCCGATTACATGACCGCCGTGCGCGACGGCGGCTTCTACGGATGGCCTTACAGCTATTACGGCCAGCACGTCGACGATCGCGTGAAGCCGCAGCGGCCCGACCTCGTCGGCAGCGCGATCGCGCCCGACTACGCGCTCGGCGCGCATACGGCATCGCTCGGGCTCGCGTCGTCCGAGGGCGCGCGCCTCGGCGCGTCATTCGCGAGCGGCATGTTCGTCGGCCAGCACGGCTCGTGCAACCGCAAGCCGCAAAGCGGATACAGGGTGATCTTCGTGCCGTTCGACAACGGCCAGCCGCCGGGACAGCCGATTGACGTGCTGACCGGATTCCTCGACGATCACGGCAATGCACGCGGACGCCCGGTGGGTGTGACGATCGACAAGCATGGCGCACTGCTGGTGGCCGACGATGTCGGCAACACGGTGTGGCGCGTCACCGCCGCGGCCGATGTCGCGAGCGCGGCTCGTCGCTGACGAGGAGCGCCGCGGACCCGCTCGTTCCGCTGTGGCTCAAGATCGCCGTCACGGCGTTCGTGGCGTTTCTGGTTCCCGTCTACTATCGCTGGTGGGGGCCGCGCAATTTCCTGTGGTTCTCCGATCTCGCGTTGCTCGCGACCGTGCCCGCGCTGTGGCTCGAGAGCGGCTTCATCGCGAGCGCCGTGACGGTGGCGGTGCTGCTGCCCGAGGTCGTCTGGAACGTCGGCTATTTCGGACGCCTCGTCAGCGGGCGCTACATGGGCTCGCTGGCGGCGTACATGTTCGACGCGCGCAAGCCGCGCTACGTGCGTGCGCTGTCGCTGTTCCACGTCTGGCTGCCGCCGCTGCTGCTGTGGCTGGTCTACCGCCTGGGCTATGACGAGCGCGCGTGGATCGTGACGACGATCGTCGCGTGGGTCGTGCTGCCGTTCACCTGGCTCGTGACCGAGCGCGGCGAGGAGAGCGTCAACTGGGTCTACGGCCCGGAGCGCATCGCGCCGCTCGCGTGGCTCGCGATCGTGATGCTGGCGTTTCCCCTGCTCGTCTACCTGCCCACGCACCTCCTGCTGCGCGCGCTCTTCTAGAACACCGCTAGCGCGTTGCGGGAGCGACCAGCAGGCGCTCGAGCTCCTCTCGACGGATGAGGCCGGGCACACGGCGGCCATCGTTGAAGACCAGCGTCGGTGTGCCGGTGACGTTGTACTTGCGGCCGAGACTCGCAAGCTGCTCGCCGGGATATTCACAGCTCGCGGGTGCCGCCCGCGGCGTGACGCCCTTCAGCATCAGGTCGGTCCATGCCTGGGCCGGCTCGGTGGAGCACCACACCGCTTTCGCGCGCTCGCCGGCGCTCGGATGCAGCGACTCGATGGGGAACAGGAACGTGTACACCGTCACGTCCGTGATGTCGGCGATGTCGAGCTCCAGCTGCCGGCAATAGGGGCAATCGGGGTCGGCGAAGACCGCCAGCCTGCGTGCCCCATTGCCCTTCACATTGCGGATCGCGAGCGGGAGCGGAAGCGTGTCGAATTCAACGCGCCCCAGCTCGATGCGCCGCTCGAACGTCAGGTCCTTGCCGCTGCGCGCGTCGATGATGCGACCGACGAAAAGGAACGAGCCGTTCACATCGGTGTACACGATCTGATCCGCGGATACGATCTCGTAGAGGCCGGCGTACGGCGTGCTGCTCACGGCGTCGACCACCACGTCCGGGTACTTCTCCTTCATCATCGCCCGGATGGTCGGTTCGTCGGCCTGCGCCGGCGCGATACCCGGGGCGAGCAGCACTGCGGCGAAGGTCGCGCCGTGGCGAAGCGATCTCATGGCATTCCTCCGAAATGTCCAGTGCGGCAGCAAGTCGCGCGGCGCAGGTTCATCGTGCGACGCTACAGGCAGCTCGCCGGCACCGCGGTGTCCGGCGCGGTGTCGATCTGGACGCCCAGCGCATTCAGCACCATGGGCATGGGAGTCATGACGCTCACGAAGCCGTCGCCGGCGAAATTGAGGCCGAGCGGCGTGCCGTTGAGGGTCGCGGAGACCACCGGCGCGCCCGAATCCCCAGGTCGCGATGCGGCATCGCTGTCGATCGGCTCCGCAATCGCCTGGCCCACGAAGCGAGCGGTACCGCAGGCGCCGCCGTAGTCGACGTCGACAATGGCGTTGATCGCCATCACCTTGTTGGTCAAGCGGCCGCTCGTGCGGCCGCTCAGGTGGACGACGTCTCCGATGACGGGGAACGCCGCGGTCGCAGTCGGGGGGCCCAGGTCGCGTATGGATTTCGAAACGCAGCCGCGCTTGCTCACGACGAACGCAGCGTCGACCACGTTCGGGAACTGCGTGCCCATGATCAGTGGAACGACCTGCAGAAGCTTGCCGATGCGTCGTGCGAGCGCGCACGTACCTGTCGGCGAATCGAAGATCCCGGGCTGGCACTGGTTGACGTTGAACGCCGCCAGCGCGGCGGGCTTCAACTGGGCCGGGCACAGATTCGAGTCCGCCGCAGCGACATGGTTCGCGGTGACGTACCCGACCTGCGACGGATCGCCGAGCCGATGCACACGAAAGCCCAGCGTGCCCGCGAAATCGCCGTTGATGTTGGCGGTCGATACGCCCATCGGGACCGGCTTGGGATACGTGCCCGCATGGCACGGCACGCCCTGGTCGCACGGCCCATCGTGCTTGACGAAGCCGTCGCTGTGCACCACGCGCACGGGCACGCCTTCCACTTGCGTCGGCAGGCTGGTGGCCGGCATGCGGCGGTCGACGAACAGCAGCAGGCCCAACGTCTTTCCGTCCGCAAGCAGACCGACGCCGACGCCGTGCGTGCCCCGGCTCTCCATGAGCGCACTGGCGTTGCGGCCCTGGATTGCGATCACCACCTGCTCTGCGGGGCTGAGATTCGGCGCCGTGAAGGGCGCTTGCGCCATTGCCCCGGGCGCGCACAGCGACAGGGCCGCCGGGACGATACCGCTCGCGAGGATCCTCGACATGCGCGTCACGTTCATGGCATTCGTGCGAATGGATGGATGACCGGCTCTCGCACGCTAGGGCGTTTTGGCGTCGGAGGAACCCCCGCCCTGCCCCTGCATGAACGAGACGGCAACCCCGCGCACCGCCTCGTTCGAGTCCCTGGATGCGAGCTCGAGCAGCGGACGAGCGTCGCGCGGCGGGACGCTTCGCACGACGCTTTCGACGATCGCCATGCGTAGCGCGGGATCGGGGTCACCGAGCCCCCGGCGCAGATCGTCCAGCGGTCCGGGTCCGCCACGCTCGGCCAGTGCGCGAACCGCGTACGAGCGAACGCTGATGTCCGCATCGGCGATCCCGCTGCGCAACGCCGCAAGGATGGAGGCCTCATCCGCGCTCTCGCTGGTAGCGAGCAGGTCGATCGCTCGCAGCCGCACCTGCGGCTGATCACTCTTCGTCGCGGCGAGTAGAAGACCGGTGCTTTCCGCGCGGTTGTGCTCGACCACGAGATCGAGCGCAAGCGCGGCGATTGCGGGATCGCTCGCGCCGAGCGCTTCCTTGAGCAGCGCCCAGTTGCCGTCCAGTGCGGCCTGCTGCAGCGAATCGGCATCGAGCTGTCGCGTGCCGCCGGCGTCGCGTGACGTCGCCGTGGCTGCGAGCGGGAGCGCGGCGACGGCCGCATCGCGGCGCATCGTGGTTTCGTCCGCGGTCCCGAGAACGAGGACGAGGCGCACACGGGAGCCGCCCTGCGCGGGCTCTTCCACAAGGATGTAATTGACCCGATCGAGGAGCACGACGAGCGCTGTTCTCAGAGGCAGCTTGGTGAAGCGCGCCGATACTTTCACGTCGCCGGCGCCATCGATGCGAATCTCGACGCCGGTAGCACGCTGGAGCGGCCGAAGGATGTCTTGCAGCGGCGTGTCGTGCGCAACGACAGTCAGCAGCGCGGATTCGTAACGCAGCTCGAGAGGTTCTGCGATCGCGCCAGCGCAAAGCAGGACGCCGGGGACCACGAAGAGGCTCGTCACGCCTCTTCGCGTCCACCGACGTTTGAAACATGCGCGCGGCTCTCCACTTTCGGCCGAAGCGCCGACGAAACGCTTCGATCGATGGTTCGCGGCCGCGCGCATCGCTACACCGTGCTCACCTGCAGCAAAGGAACGGGCGCGAGTCCGAACGCACGATGAGCGAACCGGCGCAGCCCGAGCCGCGCTCGGTCGGATTGTTCCCGACCGGCGTGATCGCCCCCGCAAAAACCGGCCAGTCGCCGCCACACGTGAAGCAGAGATTGCATGCGACAGCGGTCTGGTTGTTGATGGCCTGGGCTGTGGTCGGGAGCGGCTTGCTGCTTCCGCTCGCGTTCACCGTCTGCGCGGTCGTTGCTGTTTGCGCCTGGGCGGCAAGGGCGAAAGCGAACACCGCCAAAGCGCTGGAGCAGGTCAACAGGAATCGCTTCATCGGGATACTCCTTGCGTCGTTGGAGAAATGCCGAGCAAGCAAGCGGCGAGGGGGATGCGGTCGCTGTCGGCGCGATTTGGTGGCGGGCGTGTGACGCCTTCGGGGGTTCGCGGCGTGTCTGCGAGGTGCTATTCGATCCGGCGCAGTCACAGACGAACCCCATGCTGTGCGCTACGCACTGCGCACTACAATGAGCACGATGGATGCCACTTGCCCCGAACCGCTGTTTACGTGGGATTTTGCTCGATTACTTCGAAAGCAACCTGCCGAAAGTGTAAGGAATGACGACTGGAGACAAACGGTTCAGCGGTCGTTATTACAAGCGTTTTCCGTTGGTTGTGCGCATTCTGCGATTTGCACCACTGTCGGTTTGCAATGCAGCAGTCTGCCGGCCGCTGAAAGCTTGCGCCGGTCCCGTCAGGCCGTGCGCACGACGATCTTGCCGCGGCCGTGGCCGGTTTCCATCGCGCGCTGCGCCTCCGCAACCTCCTCGAGCGCGATCGTGCGCTCGACGTGCGGACGGATCGCGCCGGCGGCGGCGAGATCGGCGAGCCGCTGCGCCTTGGCGGCGTCGTAACGCAGCGCGAGCGCGATGGAGCGCCGGCGCGACGTCAGGCGCGCCACGACGCCGGCAGGCACCGTCGCGAAAAAACGCGCGCGCGTCGCCGAGCGTGTTGACGTAGCGGCCGTCGGCGGCGAGCACGCGGCGCGACGCGGCGAACGACGAAGCGCCCGCGGCATCGAACACGACGTCGAAGCGATCGCCGCGGCGCGTGAAGTCGTCGCGCGTGTAGTCGACGACCTCGTCGGCGCCGAGCGCGCGCACGAACTCGACGTTGGCAGGGCCGCACACCGCGACGACGTACGCGCCCAGGTGCCGCGCGATCTGCACGGCGAAATGACCCACGCCGCCGGCGGCGCCGGTAATCAGCACCCGCTGGCCGCTGCGCACGTGCGCTTCGTCGGTGAGCGCCTGCAACGCCGTGCCGCCGGCGATCGGCAGCGTGGCCGCGTGCGCGTCGTCGAGCGCCTGCGGCGCAGCCATGATCCGGTCGAACGGCGCGACGAGATAATCGGCCAGCGCACCGTCGCGGCCGAACGGCAGCAGCGAGCCGAATACGCGCTCGCCGACGTGGCGCGCCTCGGCACCGCCGCCGACCGCGACGATCTCGCCACAGAAGTCGACCCCCAGCCCGCGCGGCGGCCCGCGCAGCACCGGAAGCAGCCGGAGGTCGCCCTTGCGCAGCTTCCAGTCGAGCGGATTGAGCGCCACGGCGTGCACGCGCACCTTGGCCTGACCGGCGGCTGGCGTCGGCTCGGGCATCTGCTCGACGCGCAACACGTCGGGCGGACCGTAGCGTGCGAAGCGCAGCGCACGCATGAGCGGAATCGCTATTGCGCGTCGAGCGCGTGCTCGCGCAGCGCGTCGAGCGGAATGACCGCCAGCGTTTCCTCGTGCGTCGCGGCGAGCACGACGGGCGCCGCAGCACCGGCTTCGTACGCGCGCCGCCACGTGCCCGCGCAGACGCACCAGCGATCGCCCGGCTTCAATCCCGGGAACCCGTAGTCCGGGGCCGGGGTGACGAGGTCGTTGCCTTCGCTTCGGGCGAAGTCCAGGAACGCGCGGGTCACCTGCACGCACACCACGTGCAGCCCGAGGTCCTCGGGGCCCGTGTTGCAGCAGCCGTCGCGGTAGAAGCCCGTGCGAGGCGACGTCGAGCAGACGGCCAGGGGGCCGCCGAGGACGTTGCGGTCGCGTTGCTGGGGCATCGCAATGGGCCTCGAACGAGAGGACACTCTACTACGGCGGCCCGGCCGCGCCCGTCCCCCGGCCGATGCAACCACAGCCTTGACAATGGTTGCCTAGGCACATATAATTCCGTTCATGAGCACTACCACCACGTCCATTCCGCAGTCCGAGCGCGCCGCGGGCACCGTGCCGCGGCACGGCATGATCAAGCTGGTGAACCGTCTGCGGGTCGAGATGATCGACGCGCTCGACCGCAAGCTCGCCGACTACGACATCTCGGCGCCCCAGCTCATCGTGCTGTCGTCGCTCGCCAATGGCGAGGGGACGTCGGCGGCCGGCCTTTGCAAGAGCATCTCGTACGACCCGGGGGCGATGACCCGGATGATCGACCGCCTCGAGCAGCGCGGCCTCATACGCCGCGTCCGCGACACGGGTGACCGCCGGTTGACGAACCTCCAGATGACCGACGAAGGGAAGCGCCTGTACCCGCGGCTGCTGGCGGTCAAGGACGAAGTGCAGGCCCAGTTCCTGCGAGGCTTCAGCAAGGAAGAGATCCAGATGCTGGAAGGCCTGTTGAACCGGATGGTAGCGAACCGATGAGTCCTTTTTTTTCGATAAATAGTTGCCTAGGCATCAATGGCTTGGGCAAACACATTGCTGCAGTGCGTCAAGACCCGAACCCAACCACATCGGTATCGAGGCTGTCCGCGCGTGCGCTCCGCTGCGCCGTGACGGCGTCGACGCTCCTCCTTGCCGCGTGCGCGAGCATGAAAGGCGTGGAGCCGCAGGCTTCGCTGCGCCAACCGAACGGTGTCGCGGCCTCGCGTTCGCTCGCCGGTACGCCGGTGTCGCCGGCGGCATGGCCGACCACCGACTGGTGGAAGGCGTACGGCGATCCGCAGCTCGACGCGCTGATGGACGAGGCGCTTTCGACGAGCCCGACGCTGGCCGTCGCCGCCGCGCGTACGCGCAAGGCCCTCGCGGTGGCCGACATCGACCGGGCGGCGCTCTCGCCGCGCGTCGATGCGTCGGGCTCGAGCACACGCGAGCACTTCAGCGCGAACGGCCTCGTACCGCCGCCGTTTGGTGGCACGACGCAAACGGTCAACCAGTTGGAGCTGACGTTGAACTGGGAGCTCGACTTCTGGGGCAAGAACCGTTCGGCGTACGAGGCCGCGCTCGGCGCCGCGCGTGCCGCCGAAGTGGATCAGTACGCCGCGCGGCTCGCGCTGTCGACCAACATCGCGCAGGCGTACGTGCAGCTCGAGCGCGCGTACCTGCAGCTCGACGTCGCACAGGAGACGCTGAAGGAGCGCGAGCAGATCTACGCGCTGACGCGCGACCGCAACAACGCAGGCATCGATTCTCGCCTCGAGGTCAAGCAGGCGGAGTCGGCGCTGCCGGCAACGCGCGAGCAGATCGCCCAGCTCGACGAGCGCATCGCGCTCACGCGCAACGAGATCGCCGCGCTGATGGGCGCCGGACCGGATCGCGGGCTTGCGATTGCGCGACCGACGGCAACGGCGCTGAACACGGTCGCGATTCCGTCGACGGTGCCGGCCGACCTGCTCGGTCGGCGTCCCGACCTGACGGCGCAGCGCTGGCGCGTCGAAGCGGCGAGCAAGGACATCGCGTCGGCGAAAGCCGAGTTCTATCCGAACGTCAACCTCGCGGCCTTCATCGGCCTGCAAAGCATCGGTGGGGGCGGTTTCCTGACCGCGGCGAGCCGCATGCTCGGCGCAGGTCCCGCCGTGACGTTGCCGATCTTCGACGCGGGGCGCCTGCGCGGCAATCTCGCCACCAAAGACGCCGACTACGACATCGCGGTCGAGCAATACAACCAGACGCTCGCCGACGCGATGCGTGAAGTCGTCGATCAGCTCGCGTCGCTGCGCAGCCTGGACGAGCAGAAGCGCCAGCAGGCCGACGCGCTGCAGACGGCGCGCGAGGCGTACGACCTCGCGCTCCTGCGCTACCGCGAAGGCCTCGGCACTTACCTCCAGGTGCTGTCGGCCGAGCAGCCGCTGCTCGCGCAGGAGAGCCTCGACGCCGACCTGCGCGCACGCCAGCTCGAGCTGTCGATCAACCTGGTACGCGCCCTGGGCGGAGGCTTCGAAGCCCCGGACGCGGTTGCAGTAAAGGGCATGGAATGACTGTCACAACAATGAACGCGGATGTGTTGATGGGTTGCGGCGGCCCGCGCGCCGATTGCACGCGCGCACGCGAAAAGCGCGCTCCGCGCCGGTTTCGCGCGCGCATGGCGCTGACGGCCATCGCCGTGGCGGCGCTGGTCGCGGGGGCCTACGGCGAGCGCTGGGTGCTGCGCGAAGCGCCGTTGCCGGCGCTGGAATACGTCGCCGCCACCTGCGCGGCGTCTGCCGTCGAGGACGAGCAGCCGTCTCGTCTGTGCACGAGCACGCAACAGGTTTCGGAGAGGGAAGATCATGAGTGATACCAAGGAAGCCGCTGCCGTCAATCCCGCGCGCGGCAAGCGGGTGCGCTGGCTCGCCGCGGTGATCGGGGTATTCCTGCTCGCGGGCGTCGGATATGGCGTGTACTGGATGACCGTGCTGCGCTACCGGCAGACGACCGACGACGCCTACGTCAGCGGCAACGTCGTGCAGATCACGCCGCAGATCTCGGGCACCGTGGTCAGCATCGGCGCCGACGACACGCAGTTCGTGAAGGCGGGCCAGACGCTGGTCCAGCTGGATCCGGCGGATGCGCGCATCGCGCTCGAGCAGGCCGAAGCGAAGCTCGGCAAGACAGTGCGCGAGGTGCGCGGCTTCTTCGCGACCACCGAGCAGCTGCGCGCCGCCCTCGAGGTTCGCAACACCGAGGTGGCGCGCGCGAGCGAGGATCTCGCGCGGCGCGAGCGCCTGGCAAGCGCCGGCGCGGTATCGGGCGAGGAGCTTCAGCATGCGCGCACCGCGCTCGCGAGCGCGAAGGCCGCGCAGGCTGCGGCGCAGCAGGAGCTCGCGGCCAATCGCGCGCGCGTGGATCGCACGACCATTGCCAATCATCCGGATGTGCAAGCGGCTGCGGCGGCGGTTCACGACGCGTACCTCGACGTCTCGCGCACGCAGTTGCCTGCGCCGGTGTCGGGATTCGTCGCCAAGCGTGCGGTGCAGCTCGGCCAGCGCGTGAGCCCGGGCGCGCCGCTCATGGCCATCGTGCCGCTCGACCAGGTCTGGGTCGACGCCAACTTCAAGGAGCCGCAGCTCGCTGCGATGCGCGTCGGGCAACCGGCCACGCTCAAGGCGGACCTCTACGGCGGCAAGGTGGAGTACCACGGCACGGTCATCGGCTTCGGTGCCGGGACGGGCTCGGCATTCGCCCTGCTGCCCGCGCAGAACGCGACCGGCAACTGGATCAAGATCGTGCAGCGCGTGCCGGTTCGCATCGCGCTCGACGCGCAGGAGCTTGCGGCGCATCCGCTGCAGGTCGGCCTTTCGATGGAAGTCGAGGTCGACACGCATCGACGCGATGGCGAGCGCCTGCCGCAAGTGACGCAGAACACGCCCGCGTACTCGACGAACGTCTACGACACGGTCGACTCGGCGGCCAACCGCCGGGTGAACGAGATCATCGCGGCCAATAGCGCCGGCGCCGCGGCGGCGAGCGCGGTCGCGTCGAGTCGGCCGCCGGTCGTCGCCGCCGGAAAAGCGCGGCTCACGCGAACGAGCGAGCTGCGGCCGCTCTGAGGCATCGACATGGCGGAATCCAAAGCGGAGGGCTCGCCGCCCGCCCTGCACGGCGGCACGCTCGCGCTCGCGACGGTGGCCGTGTCGCTGGCGACGTTCATGAACGTGCTCGACACGTCGATTGCCAACGTGTCGATCCCGGCGATGGCGGGCGACCTTGGCGTATCGCCGGACCAGGGGACGTGGGTGATCACGTCGTTCGGCGTCGCGAACGCGATCTCGCTGCCGCTCACGGGCTGGCTGACGCAGCGCTACGGACAGGTGAAGCTGTTCGTGGCGTCGGTGCTGCTCTTCGTGCTCGCCTCGTTCCTGTGCGGACTCGCGCCGTCGCTGGGATTGCTGATCGTGTTCCGTGTCATGCAGGGCGCGGTGGCCGGTCCCATGATCCCGCTGTCGCAATCGCTCCTGCTGTCGAGCTATCCGAAGGCCAAGGCGGGTAGCGCGCTCGCGATCTGGGGCATCACGACGCTGGTTGCGCCGGTCGTAGGCCCGGTGCTCGGCGGGTGGATCACGGACAATGTCGCGTGGCCGTGGATCTTCTACATCAACATCCCGGTCGGCCTCGCCGCGGCGACCGCGACATGGGTCATCTACCGTCAGCGCGAGACGCCGACGCGCAAGCTTCCCATCGACGCGGTCGGTCTCGGCCTGCTCGTGGTCTGGGTGGGCGCGCTGCAGATCCTGCTCGACAAGGGCAAGGATCTCGACTGGTTCGGCTCGACGCAGATCGTGATCCTCGCGATCGCCGCGGTCGTGGGCTTCGCGCTGTTCGTGGTGTGGGAGCTCACCGACGACCATCCAGTCGTGGACCTGCGGCTCTTCGGCCGCCGGAATTTCTGGACGAGCTCGCTCGCGATGTCGCTCGCCTACGGCGCTTTCTTCGGCAGCGTGGTGCTGCTGCCGCTATGGCTGCAGCAGTACATGGGTTACACGGCCACGGACGCGGGGCTCATCCTCGCGCCCGTGGGCTTGCTCGCCATCGTGCTGACGCCCATCGTGGGTCGCACGGTGCACAAGGTCGACCCGCGCGTATTCGTGACCGGGGCGTTCGCGATCTTCGCGCTGGTGATGTTCATGCGCTCGAGGTTCAACACCTCGGCGGACGTCGCGACGCTGATGGTGCCCACGATCATCCAGGGCGCGGCCATGGCGATCTTCTTCATCCCGCTGGTGACGCTCAGCCTTTCCGGTTTGTCGCCGGACCGCATCCCGTCGGCGTCGGGGCTCTTCAACTTCGCGCGCATCACCGCCGGCTCGTTCGGCACGTCGATTGCGACCACGTACTGGGATCGGCGCGCGAGCCTGCACCACGCGCAACTGGTCGAGCACCTCACGCAGTTCGATCCTTCGACGGCGCAGGCGCTCGGCTCGCTGCAGGCGGGCGGCATGAGCCTCGATCAGAGCTATGGAGCGCTCAACCGCATGATCGACCAGCAGGCGTTCATGCTCTCGGCCAACGACATCTTCTATCTCTCGGGGCTGCTCTTCCTGGCGCTGATCGTGGTGGTATGGCTCGCGAAGCCGGCGAAGGCCTCGGCGGGTGCCGCCGAGGCGGCTGCGGGGGCGCACTGATCGTTTGTATCATCGGCTCTGGCGGCGCGCTCGCCGCGTCTGGGGCAAGAGGTCGCATCGTCTTGTTGGAGTGAACATGGAAAAGCGAAAGCTGGGCGCAGGTCTCACGGTCTCCGCCATGGGCCTCGGCTGCATGGGAATGTCCGATTTCTACGGCGATCGCGACGAGCACGAGTCGATCGCGACCATCCATCGCGCGCTCGACCTCGGCATCGACCTCCTCGACACGGCGGACATGTACGGCGTGGGCCGCAACGAGGAGCTCGTGGGCCGTGCGATCCGCGGACGCCGTGACCGCGTGGTGCTCGCGACCAAGTTCGGCAACGTGCGCGCCGACGACGGCAGACCGCTCGGCATCAGCGGCAAGCCCGACTACGTGCGCAAGGCCTGCGAGGCGAGCCTTCGCAGGCTGGGCGTCGACACGATCGATCTCTACTACCAGCATCGCGTGGATCCGGCCACGCCGATCGAGGAGACGGTCGGTGAGATGGCGAAGCTCGTGCGCGAAGGCAAGGTGCGGTTCCTCGGGCTGTCCGAGGCCGCCCCGCAAACCATCCGCCGCGCGCACGCCGTGCATCCCATCGCCGCGCTGCAGACCGAGTACTCGCTGTGGAGCCGCGAGCCCGAGGACGAGCTGCTCGCGACCGTGCGCGAGCTCGGCATAGGGTTCGTTCCGTACAGTCCGCTCGGCCGCGGATTCCTGGCCGGGCAGATCCGCAGCGTCGACGATTTCGATCCGGATGACTGGCGGCGCACGAATCCGCGCTTCACCGGCGAGAACTTCCAGAGGAACCTGCAGCTCGTCGACGAGATCCGCCGCGTCGCACACGAGAAGGGCTGCACCCCGGCGCAGCTCGCGCTCGCATGGGTGCTGGCGCAGGGCGACGACGTCGTGCCCATCCCGGGGACGAAGCGTCGCAAGTATCTCGAGGACAACGTCGGCGCGCTCGACGTACGCCTCACCGACGAGGAGCTCGCACGCATCGATCGCGTGTTCCCGAAGGGCGCCGCTGCGGGCGAGCGCTACGCGCCGCAGGGGATGCAGACGCTCAACCGCTGACGGCGGCGACATCGCGCCGCGATGCGCGGCGCGCGCATTCGAGCCTCTCGTCGACCGCCGGGCGCGCCTTCGACGCACGCTCGGGCGCCACTGCGCATGCGAGCGCCCGCCCATATCCGTCAGTGATCGGTCAGGCGCCCGCCGCGACACTTCGCTCCGATCTCACACGCCATCGCGCCATGCCGAGTGTCGGCTACAGGCGCCGCATGGAATTTTCGGGTGGATTTGGCTACGTCGTTGGGCTACCCTTTCGCGCTATCGTGACCTCGATCCCTTCATCGCCGCCGCAGCGGTGGCGCACGCTCGTCGCAGCCGGTGTCATGGTGGTGCTTTGTGCACTGCAACCCGCGCTGGCACAGGGGTTCAAGTTCTCGAACCCCGATCCAATCGACGAGCAGGAGAGGCAGGAAAAGGATGCCGCCCGTCAGCAGGCGATCGACGACATCTGGACGCCCTGCCGCGCCGATCTCAAGAACAAGAAGATCATGGTGCTGATCGGCGAGCGCCAATCCAACGGATACATCGCGGCCCAGCAGCAGAACTACGGCCCGCACTACCAGGCGATCAACCGCCGGCTGCGCGAGCTGGGCCTCCTCACCTATACGCCCGAGGAGATCCGCCGGCAGATCGCCCAGGCCGAGATCGACGCCTATTTTCGCAACGACCCGGACGCCGCGCTCTCCGCCTCCAAGCGCGTCGGCGCCAGCTTCGTGCTGCGTGGCCTCATTTCCGCCCAGGCGATGCGCAATCCGATGATGAACGTGAACCAGGTCTCCGTGGACATGGATTTCACGCTGAGCGCTGCGAACGGCCGGCCGATCTCCGACGCGCATGCGAGCACCGCGTCGTACGCCGGCGCGGACGTGTCGAAGATGGCGCTCACGCTCGTCAACGAGAAGGCGGACGAAGTCGTACCCAAGCTCTACGCAGACTACTGCCGCAACGCAGGGTCGCAGCAACGCGCGCGGTCGAAATAGCCAAACGGCCGCGCGGCATCGATCGACCAAGGGAGAACATGCAATGACGCACGACCGACTCTTCAACCGCTCGCCGATCCTGCTCGGCGCCGCCCTCTTTGCCGCCGCGTCGGTGGCGCTCGCGCAGCCGCGCTTCGGCAATCCGTCGCCCACGGCAGGCAGCGAGACGTCGCAGAAGGCGAACACCTCCGCCGACCAGGCGATGTACGAGAAGGTCGAGTATCAGAACGCGAACCGCAAGGGCCCCGCGCTGGTCGTGATCCCCGGCGAGATCAAGAGCAACAATGCGACGTTCATGCAGAAGTTCACGAGCAACAACATCGCCGACTTCGGCGAGCTCGAGCTCTCGAACGCCAACTTCACCGTGCTCGAGCGCAGCAACCTCGGCCCGGCGCTGCACGAGTTCGAGCTCGCGTACAACCTCGGCGATCCCGACCAGGCGCGCAAGTTCCTGCGCATGGGCAAGCTCAAGACGACCAAGTACGTGGTGAAGTTCGACATCCTCAAGGCCGAGCAGGTCGCCGCGGCCCAGCAGGGCTTCGACGGCCACGCCATCGGCAACGTGATCGGCATCTTCGGCGCCATGAGCGGATCGCGCGGCGGCTACACCGCCGGCGCGGTGGGCCAGACCGCCGTGGGCTCCGTGCAGACGGGTGAATCGTCGGGCGTGTGGGTCATCGGCATGCGCTACAAGATCATCAATGCCGAGACGACGGAGCAGGTCGCGCAAGGCTACACCGAGGAGAAGATGGAAGTCGGCGCCAAGTCGAGCTCCGTCATGGGCGTGTCGCAGTCGCAGCAAGGCGGCGTCACGCTCGACACGATGGTGCAGCGACTGGTGCAGAAATCGGTCTGGGAAATCGACAGCAAGTACAAGTGATGCGCGCCTGAATCGCGCACGCGACGCCGGCTTGCGCCGGCGTCGCTGTTTTGGATGCGCCCTCACGCCGGCCTGCCGATCATCGCGAGGGCGCAGGCCGAGGCGAGGAAACGCATCGCCAGGGAGCAGCTCATGATCGAAAAGCTGGGCAAGTACGAGGTGCGCCGCATGCTCGGTCGCGGCGCGATGGGCGTCGTGTACGAAGGCTACGATCCGCTGATCAAGCGCAGCGTGGCGCTGAAGACCATCCGGTCCGACCAGCTGCAGGGCGACGCGGCGGGCGAGATTCTCGCGCGCTTCCGCCGGGAAGCGGAGGCGGCCGGACGCCTCAACCATCCGAACATCGTGTCGATCTACGATTTCGGCGAGGACGACGGCACCTGGTACATCGCGATGGAGCTCGTGAAGGGCCGTGAGCTCAAGGAGATGTTCGAAGCCAACGAGCGGTTCAGGCTTCCGGATGTCGTGCGCATCATGTCGCAGATCCTCGCCGCGCTCGATTACTCGCATCGGCAAGGCGTGGTTCACCGCGACGTGAAGCCGGCCAACGTCTTCGTGCTGCCCGACGGGACGGCGAAGGTCGCCGACTTCGGCATCGCGTATGTCGAGTCGTCGAACCTTACGCAGGTGGGCACGACGATCGGCACGCCGAGCTACATGTCGCCGGAGCAGATCATGGGCCTGCCGGTCGACGGTCGCTCCGACATCTTCTCCGCGGGTGTGATCCTTTACCAGTTCCTGACCGGCGAGCGCCCCTTCGCCGGCTCGTCCAACACCACGATGCAGAAGGTGCTGAAGGAGGATCCGCTGCCGCCCTCCTCGCTGAACCTCCAGGTTCCGCCTGCCATGGACGCCGTCGTCCGCATGGCGCTCGCCAAGCACGCCGACGCGCGCTTCCAGACCGCGCAGGCATTCGCGACCGCGCTCGCGTCGGCGGCCAACCCGGCCGCGGATGCCGAGGCCACCCTGCTGGCGGCGGAGAATCCCGCCCCGGCGCCGATTGCTCGCACGCAGGCGACGGTCTCGCCGCCACCGGCGCCGCGCTCGCCCGCGGCCATCGCGCCACCCGCTGCCGCGGCAGCGGCCGCACCGCCGCCCCCGCCTTCCGGCAGGAGCGCGCTGGTTGGCGTCGCCGTCGTCGTCGCCGCGCTGGTGATCGGGGGCGGCGCCTGGTACGCCATGCAGCGCATGGGCAGCGACGCAACGCGGACGGCCCAAGCCGAAGCACCGAAAAAAGCGGAGCCGACGACGACAGCGGCGAGCGCGACGACGATGGCCGCGCCACCGGCGCCTGCCGTCAAGGCGATGCCAGGCACCATCGTCGTGTCCGCGGTCGGCATCGCTGACCCGAGCAACCCGCGCTATCAGGCCGACAAGTCCCTGCTTACAGCCGATGCGCGCGACGACGCGAAGAAGCAGCTCGTCGCCAAGGCGCTCGCGCTGCTCCTCGATCGCAAGTCGCTCGCCAGCAACTACGACGTGCTCTACGACAAGCTGATGGCCCACAGCGGCAGCTATATCAACACCGTCGTGCAGGAGAGCGCGCCGCAGATCGGCAAGGACGGGCTCATGTCCACCACGACGCAGGCCGTGGTCAACGTCAAGGCGCTGCAGAAGTCGCTCAACCAGATGTCGCGCGACGAGCGGCTCGAGCTCATCCGTGCCAATGGCGATCCTCGAATTGCGTTGCGCGTGGCGGTGAGCGATGCCGACCAGCCCGATGCGCCGCCGCGGCCCTCGCCTGTTGCCGAGAACATCGTGAAGGGCCGCATCCAGTCGTTCGGCTTCCGCACCTGGTCGGGCGACGCGGCGAATGCCGCCCCCGGCGCGGAGGGTCCTGACTTCACCGTGGAAGGCGAAGCGAAGGTGAAGAAGCTCTCCGTGCGCCTGCAAGCCTCCGGCCTCGTCGTGTCGAAGTACACCCTCACGTCGTGGACGGTGAAGTGCATCGATCGCTCGACCGGCGAGGAGGTCTATTTCAACACCACGATGCCCAAGGGCGTCGGAAGCTGGGCTACGGAGGAGGAAGCGCTGAAGGCCATCGGGACGAAGGTCGCCGACGAGTTCTCGCGCGATTTCTTCCTCGCGCACGTGAACGTCAGCGGCAAGAAGATCGCGCTGGTGATCGGCGGCATGCCCGATGCCGCATCCGAGCAGCTCGTCGCGCGCGAGATCGTGGGGCTTCCCACCGTGATCACCCTGCGCGCGCGCGAGCCGGCGTCCGCGCACATCTACGATCTTCAGGTTGCGAGCGACGCGGCGACCGGCGACATGGTAGCCAACGAAGTGGTCCCGCCGCTCAACGCTCAGCTGGGACAGGCGTGCTTCAGCATGGGAAGCGTCAACGGCGACCAGGCGGCCATCGCCTTCGATGCCCGATGCGCCGACCCCGCGGTGCTGAGCCGCCTGGAAACCAATCCGCCGGCGGGCCTGTACGCTGCGCCGCCGGCGCGGCAGAAGGCACTGATTGCGAACCCGGAGGCGCGGCGCAAGCTCATGATTTGATGCCGCGTCATCCGAATCCCCTGGCTGCGCGTTGATTCGCGGAGCGGCTAGCGACCCGGCGTGCGAGCTTGCGCTCGCGCGCCCGCCCCGCGCCGGACCCGGGATCCGCCCGCGGCGCAGCCCGTCAATCCGTTCTTGCACCCACTCGACCGCGTGACCCGAACCATCCGCGCCGCCGCCATCGCCGCAGCCGTCCTCGCCGCACCCCTGGCGCACCCCCAGGAGTCCGCCAGGGTCGCGGCGCTGCATTCCACACCGTCGGAGTGGGACGAGGCCTTCGCCGACTTTGCCGCGGCCGACCGCGCCGCGCCGCCGCCGGAAGGCGGCGTCCTGTTCGTGGGCAGCTCCTCGATCCGGCTCTGGAACGACCTCGAGTCTTCGTTCAACGCCCAGCCGGTGGTCATCAAGCGCGGCTTCGGAGGCTCGAAGCTGTCGGACTGCGTCGCGAACCTGGGCCGACTCGTGGTGCGCTACCGGCCGCGAACGGTGCTGGTGTACGCAGGCGACAACGACCTCGCCACCGGCAGCGCGCCGGAAGACGTGCTCCGTCGCTTCACCGCTTTCGTCGAAGGCGTGCACCGGGACTTGCCGCAGACGCGCATCGACTACATCTCGATCAAGCCGAGTCCGTCACGCAGGGCGCTGCTGCCCTCGATACGCGCGGCCAATGCGCTCATCGCACGCTATGTCGCCGCGCACCCGGATCTCGCGTACATCGACGTGTTCACTCCGATGCTCGATGCGCGCGGCGAGCCGCGCCCCGATCTGTTCCAGCCCGACCTGCTGCACCTCAACCACGACGGCTACGCGCTGTGGAAATCGGTCATCGCGCCGTACGTGGTGCAGGTCGCGGCGCGCTGAACGCCGGGGTGGAGTGCGCGAGCCGCCTGCCCGCGAGGCAGGCGAGCGCCGCGCCATAGAGGACCACGAGCGCACCGCCGAGCAGCGCGCTGTCGATCCATTGCAGGCGGGCGCCCGGTTCCTGCACAACGGCGAGCGCGCCCAGGCAGATCACGAGGTGCGCGCAAAAGACGGGCAGCGACGCCTTGCCGAGCGTGGCGAGCGCGGAGCGCTGGGCATGCGCGGCAATGACGTCACGCATTCGCACGACGATCAGCGCCAGCGCACCGAAATCGAGCAGTCGCAACGGCGCGAGGTGCCATTTGTCGGTGAGGGTCGCCAGCGCGGACGACGCGGGGACCTGCCCGTCGACATGCCGCCACACGAAGAACGTCAACGCCACGACGCCTGCGGCAACGAGTAGGGCGAGCGGCCATCGCGCGGCTCGCCGCACGACGCCGGCCGACCGCGTGCCGGCGCACATGCCGAGCACCCACATGAGCTGCCAGGCGAGGAAGCTGAACGCGCCCGTCTGGTTGTAAGGAACCGGGAGGCCGGTCACGCGTGCAAGCGCCTGGTAGACGATGCGGCCCGCGTCGAACTGCGCCAGCACCCATAGCGTGATGCTGCCCGCGAGCAGCCCGGTCCATCCTTTGCGCATGCCGTGGTGGAGCAGCAAGGGCGATGCGGCCATGAACAGCACGTACATGGGAAGGATGTCGAGCAGCGGCGGGTTGTAGACGAGCATCAGGCCGCCGGCGAGCGCAGCCGAGGGATGCGCGACATAAAACGACGCCAGGTCGATGATGCCGTGCGCGTTCTTCGAAATCGCGACGGGCAGCAGGGCGAACAACAGGAAGAGCAGCAGCGCCGCATGCGCGACGTAGATCTTCACCGCGCGCCGCCACACGACCGTGCGCATGGCCGCGAAGCCCTGCTCGCGCGCCACGCCACCGAATACGCGGCCGACGAGGAACGCGGACAGGAATACGAAACCTTCGGCGGCCGACACGAAGCCGAAAGGTTGTCCGAGCGCATTGCTGAACCAGGTCGGCAGATGCGTGAGGGTCATGAGGACCAGCATGAGTCCTCGCAACCAATCGAGTTCGACATGACGCTGCATCGCGGCCCCGCAATACGACAGGGGCCCCATGCACGACGTTCCGGCTGAAAAGCGCCGTTACAGTTTCAATCGGAGGATCGGAGCACGCGACGAGGCGCGTCGAGGTGACCCGACAGCGCCGCCACCTCAGGCGGTGGGTCGGTCAGCGCGAGGCGCCGCGGATCGGCCATCTCGTCGACGAGGCGCAGGACGCGCTGCTCCTGCGGCAGCGAGATTCCGAAGTGCAGCAGCTCCGCGTCGCGGAACACGGCCAGCGTGGGAAAGTTCTCCACGTCGATGTCGCCGCAGAGATCGCTGTCGTCCTCGACGTCGAACCAGACGAAGCGAACGTCGGGGCGCGCGGCCGCGATGCGCTCGACGGCCGCCTCGAATTCCTTGCACGTCGTGCACCAGGCCGCGCACAGCACGGCGACCGTCAGCTTCACACGTCGAAGCTGTCGCCGCCCCCGAAATCGCCGCTGCCGGGATCATCGACGGCGCCGAGGTCGCCGTCGCTCACGTCGGCATCGTCGCCGGACGCGAAGTCCTCGCCGCGATCGGTGCTTGAATGCTTGAAAGGGTCGTCGATGAGGCCGGCGGCGTCGTCCGACGGCCGATGCGAGGGCAGCGCATCGCCGAACAAGTGACCGGGCGCCGCGTTCGCCATGAACTGCTGCGCGATCATGCTGCCGAGCACCGAGCCGGCCATGCTGGCGAGGAAGCCGCCCGCCATCATGCTGCCCAACCCGGGCGCGGCGCCGGATGCGCCACCCTGGCCGCCGAAGATCCTCTCGAGCGTGCCCGGCTGGCGAATCTCCGCGCGCGTTGCCATGCGCGCGAGCACTTCGGGGTCGTCGGCCGCGCGTGCCGCCGCCATGCGCTCACCGGTGGACATCGACGTCGACAGCTCCTGGAGCACGCGCCGCCGCTGATCGGACGTCAATTGGGCGAACGCCTCGGCATGCGCCTGCTCGATGGTCTCGGGCGGCGCGGTGCGCACGAGATACCGGTAACGCGCGATGGCCTGCTCGTCTCCCGACGGCTCGGCGTTCTGCGACAGCGGACGTTGCGCACCCGTGCCGCGCAATCGATCGAGGATGCCCATGATGTCGTCCTCCTGTTGGACGCGTGACCTAGCGTAGCACGAGCCCTGCGCAGCGACCGCAACACGCAACGAGCGGCCCCCCAGGGGGGGCCGCTCGCCCGCCTAACGACACGATCAGGAGCGCGGGTTGCCCGCTTCGTCGACCGTGATGGTGCTGCCCGGCGGCGAGGACATCTGCGCGTGATGTTCCACGCCGTGGAAGAAGTACGTCACGTCCCAGTAGTCGGGCCGCGCATCGCGCGGCGCCTCGGCGCAGCGCTGCACATCCTCCGTATGACCGCCGCTGCCGCCGACGTTGTTGCCGATCGCCGCGCCGGCGACCGCGCCGCCGATGGTCGCTGCCGTGTTGCCGCGTCCGGCGCCGATCTGGTGACCGAGAAGACCACCGATCACGCCGCCCACGACCGCGCCGCCGACGTTGTTGCCGCCGACTTCCTGGCGCTCGACCCAGCAGCGCTGCTCGGGAGGTCCGACCACGGCGTGCACCGAGGAAACCGGCACGTCGTACCAGCGCGACTCATACGCAGGCGCGGCGGCCGGCGGCGGCGCGCTGTTGTACGCGGCGACACGGTCCGCCGGACGCACCGACGAGACCATGTTGTTCAGACCCATCTCGCGCAGCGATGGATATTCGCCCGGCTGCAGCACGACGCAACGTCCGCCGAAGCGCGCGTCCTCGCACACCTGCCATTCGCCGTTATCGACGACGGCCGATGACGCTCGATCGTTGAAGCCGTACCGCTCGAGGTTCCACACGGGACCGTCCGCGGTGAAAGAAGGCCCGCGAAAATCGCGGCCCTGGTAGAACGTGACCTGCGCGGATGCCTGGGCGGCGAGCAGCACGCCCGCCACGCCGAGCGCAGTTCGCAACATCGTGTTCATGTAGCCTCCGTAGCCGGCGCACCGCGTCGATGCGGTCGCGCACGTTCCCATAGGAAGCTCCAGCGTAATGGTAACGGGCGTTCGAGGCTGTCGGTCGCGCCCGGCGACCGCTGTCAGACGATGCCGCGATCGCTCGGGGACACGTCCGGATGCCGCGCCCGCCAGGCGGCGAGCTCGGCCTCGTAGCGCTCCAGTGCATCGGCGTACACATCGAAGATGCAACGTGCGCACCCGCCGTTGCAGCATTCGTCCGCCTCGGGGCGCTGCGGTGCCACGGGCCTGGGATCGTCGACGTCGCGCTCTGGCTGCACTCAGATCGCGTCGAGCGCGCGGCGCAAGTCGCGCCGCAGATCGTCCACGTTCTCGATGCCGACGGACAGGCGCACCAGCGAGTCGCCGATGCCGAGCGCGTCGCGCTGCTCGCCCGGTATGGTCGCGTGGGTCATGATCGCCGGATGCTCGATCAGGCTCTCCACGCCGCCTAGGCTCTCGGCCAGCGCGAACAGCTCGCAACGCTCGAGAAACCGCTTCGTGCCCGCGAGGTCGGTCGCGAGATCGAGCGAGATCATTCCGCCGAACCCGCGCATCTGGCTCGCAGCGAGCACGTGCTGCGGATGCGATGCAAGCCCGGGATAGCGCACGCGCGCCACCTCGCGCTGCGACTCGAGCCACTGCGCGAGCGCGAGCGCGTTCGCGCAATGCCGCTCCATGCGCAGCGCGAGCGTCTTGACGCCACGCAGCGTGAGGAAGCTGTCGAACGGACCGGCGATGCCGCCGACGGCATTCTGCAGGAACCCCAAGCGCTCGCGCACGTGTGCGAGACGATCGTCACCCGCGACGATGGCGATGCCACCCACGACGTCGGAATGTCCGTTCAGGTATTTGGTGGTGGAGTGCACGACCACGTCGAAGCCGAGGTCGAGCGGGCGCTGCACCCACGGGCTCGCGAAGGTATTGTCCGCGACCGCCAGGATGCCGTGCGCGCGGCAGGTGCGCGCGAGCGCGGCGAGGTCGGCGATCTTCAGCATCGGGTTGGTCGGTGTCTCGACCCACACCATGCGCGTCCGCGGCGTGATGGCGCTCGCGAGAGTGTCGCTGCGCGCAAGATCGACGAACGAGAAGTCGAGGCCCGCGCTGCGCCGGCGTACGCGCTCGAACAGGCGGAACGTTCCGCCGTACAGGTCGTCGCCGGCCACCACGTGGGAACCGCTGTCGACGAGCTCCAGCACCGTGGCGATGGCCGCCATGCCGGACGCGAACGCGAACGCCTGCGCGCCGCCCTCGAGGTCGGCCACGCAGCGCTCGAGCGCCCAGCGCGTCGGGTTGTGCGAGCGGCCGTAATCGAGGCCCTTGTGCACGCCGGGACTTTGCTGGCGGAAGGTCGACGTCGCGTAGATCGGCGGCATGATGGCGCCCGTCGATGGATCGGGCGCCTGGCCGGCGTGGATGACGCGCGTGGCGAAATCGAGCGTCTCGTCGTGTTTCATGCAAGCTCGCGGCGCAAGTGGTTGAGAAGGTCGAAGCGCGTGATGAGGCCGTGAAAGCCCTGCTCGTCGGCAACGATGGCGACGAGCCCGCGGTCGAGCACGGCCTCAAGCTCCTCGAGACTCGCCCGGGGCGCGATCGTTTCGAGCCTCGTCGTCATCGCCGATGATACGGGCGCGCGGAAGCGCTCGGGCCGGTCGTGGACCTCGAGCAGGAGATCGGACTCGTCGATGACGCCGGCGAGTCGCCCGCCCTCGAGCACCGGAAGCTGCGACACTTCCGCGAGGCGCATGCGCTGGAACGCGGTGAGCAGCGTGTCCTGCGGCCCGACGCTCACCACGGCGCCTTCGTCGAAGCGGCGCGAAATGAGATCGCGCAGGTCGCCGAGCTTCGGACGCTTCAGCAGGCCCTGGTCGAGCATCCACTGGTCGTTGTAAACCTTCGAGAGATAGCGCGTGCCGGTATCGCACACGAACGTCACCACGCGCTTGCGCGTCGCCTGCTCGCGGCAGTAACGAAGGGCGGCGGCGAGCAGCGTGCCGGTCGACGAGCCGGCGAGGATGCCTTCGGCGCGCAGCAGCTCGCGCGCGGTGGCGAAGCTCTCCTCGTCCGGGATCGAGTACGCGCGCTTCACCGCGCTCAGGTCGGCGATCGGCGGCACGAAGTCCTCGCCGATGCCTTCGACGGCCCAGAATCCCGGCTCGCCGTACGATCCCTTGGTCACGTAGTCGGCGAGGATCGAGCCGACCGGATCGGCCAGGACGAACTCGACGTGCGGCGCGACGCGACGGAAGTAATGCGTGAGACCCGTGATCGTGCCGGCGGAGCCGACACCGACGACAATGGCATCCAGGCGACCGTCGGTCTGTCGCCAGATCTCCGGTCCGGTGGTCCGCTCGTGCGCGGCGGGATTGTCGGGATTGTTGAACTGGTCGGCGAAGAACGCGCCGGGGATCTCGCGCGCGAGCCGGGCCGCATAATCCTGGTAATACTCGGGATGACCCTTGCCGACGTCTGAGCGCGTGGTGTGCACCTCGGCGCCGAGCGCCTTGAGATGCAGCACCTTTTCGCTCGACATCTTGTCCGGCACGACGAGCACGACGCGATAGCCCTTCGCGCGCGCGACGAGCGCGAGGCCGAGGCCGGTGTTGCCGGCGGTCGCCTCCACCACGGTGCCGCCCGGTGCGAGCCGGCCGTCGCGCTCCGCGGCCTCGATCATCGAGCGCCCGATGCGGTCCTTGATGGACCCTCCGGGATTCTGCGATTCGAGCTTCAGGAAGAGCGAGCACGGGCCCGTATCGAAGCGGGTGACCTCCACCAGCGGCGTGTCGCCGATCAGATCGAGCACGGCCGGTGCGGCGTCGCTGCGCATGGGCGCATTGTGCACCCGGGCAGCTCCGGCCGCACCTGCGCGAATCGCGCAATGTGCGTATCATTTGCTGCCATCATGCGACCCCTCTCATCGGGCATCGCCGCGGCGCCCCTGTGGCTCGCGGCCATCAGCGCTCACGCCCTCGCGCCGACGTTCGAGGTCGACCAGCTCTATTCCAACGCGGATGGCACCATTCAGTTCATCGTGCTCCACGAGAGCAGCGGACAGAATGGACAGGACCGTTGGACCGGCGTGACGCTGCACGCGACGGGTGCCGGGCACGATGTCACGTTCACCTTCGACAAGGACCTGCCGAGCGCGCAGACGTCGCGTCACTACGTGCTGCTGGCGACGCAGGGCTATCGCGATGCCGCGGCCGAGTTTCCCGAGTTCGGCTCGGTGTCGCCCGACTACATCATCCCGACGCGATTCCTCGCGACCGGCGCGGGCGCCGTCGCGTTCGCTGACGCAGACACGCTGCAGTATGACTCCCTGCCCGCGGACGGCAGCGAGGCGCTCTATCGTGCGGGCGACGTGCGCGACAACCGTCCGCAGAACTTCGGCGGCTCCAACGTGACGTTGCCGGTGACCCGCGTGTCCGCGGTCGAGTATTACAACGCGTCGCTCGACCACTATTTCATCAGCGACCTCGAGCCCGACATCGAGGCGCTCGACTCGCAGCGCATACAGGGCTGGGCGCGCACCGGCTACACGATACCGGTATGGCCGAATTCGTTCGGCCTGCTGAACGGCGTGTGCCGGTTCTACATCCCGCCCGAGCACGGCAACTCTCACTTCTTCTCCGCCTCGTCGACCGAATGTCACACGGTGACGGGACTCGTGGGCAGCGATCCGAACTACAGCGACTACGTGCTCGAGACCACCGAAGCGTTCTTCGTCGCGCTGCCCTTCAGCGACGGGACATGCCCGACGCACTGGCTGCCGGTCTATCGTCTGTGGAACAACCGGCCCGATTCGAATCACCGCTACACCATGGACCCGGCGGTCAAGGCGCAGATGCTCCAGCGCGGGTACGTCGCCGAGGGATACGGCCCGGACGCCGTGGCGATGTGCTCGCCCCTTTGACGCCTGGCTGAAGCGCGCATGGATCCAATGGCCACCGGCGTCTTCCCTATCGCTCCCACGCCGTTCGACGATGCCGGCGAAATCGACGACGACGGGCAGCGGCGCATCCTCGACTGCATGGTGGACCAGGGTGTAGACGGCATCTGCATCCTCGCCAACTATTCCGAGCAGTTCCTGCTGACGGACGAGGAGCGCGACCACCTCACCGAGCTGTGCCTCGCGCACGTCGCGGGCCGCGTGCCGGTGATCGTGACGTGCAGCCACTTCAGCACCCGCGTCGCGGCGGCACGCGCGCGCAAGGCGGCGTCCGCAGGCGCCGCGATGATCATGCTCATGCCCCCGTACCACGGCGCCACGCTGCGCGCCGACGAGAAAGGCATGCTCGAGCATTTCGCGCGCGTGGCCGATGCCGCGCGCGTGCCGCTGATGATCCAGGACGCGCCGCTGTCGGGCTGCACGCTTGCGGTCGCGTTTCTCGCGCGCCTCGCGCGCGAGGTGCCGCAGGCGCGCTATTTCAAGATCGAGGTCCCGAACGCCGCCGCGAAGCTGCGGGCGCTGGTCGAAACGGGCGGGGACACGATCGCAGGACCGTTCGACGGCGAGGAATCGATCACGCTGATGGCCGACCTCGACGCCGGCGCGACGGGCACGATGCCGAGCGCGCTCCTGCCCGATCTCATCAAGCCGGTGATCACGCTCCATCGCGCGGGCCAGCGCGACGAGGCGGCAGCCGCCTACGCACGCATCCTGCCGCTCATCAACTACGAGAATCGGCAGTGCGGCCTGCGTGCCACGAAGGTCGCGATGAAGGAAGGCGACGTCATCCGCAGCGATGCGGTGCGACACCCGCTCGAAGCCCTGCACCCCGCGACGCGCTCAGGGCTCCTCGAGCTCGCTCGCGCGGTGAATCCGCTGGCATTGCGCTGGGGCCGGTGAGCCCCGGGCCGGGACACACGATGCCCGGCAAATGGCTCGACCGGCTGCGCGGCCACGCCGACGCGCCGCCGCACGAGGACGGCTCGTCCCGGCATCGGCCTGCCGAAACGTCGCCGCTCCAGGTCATCGCGCAGTGGCAGCCGCGCATCGACGTCGACGTCGCGTTCTCTCGCTGGCTGCTGAACGCGGCAACCGAGGAATCGGCCGCGAACACCTCCGCGTCGCACGTGCTGCTGCGCGAGCTGGCCGCGGCCGTGCAGGCGCCGCGCGAATCGCTCATTCCGCGCGTGCCGTCGCTCGTGCCGCAACTCCTGCACAGCCTGCGCGACCCGCACAAGTCGGTGGCGGCGCTGTCGCGACAGGTCGCGCAGGACCCGGTGCTCGTCGCGGCCGTGCTGCGACGGGCCAACAGCCCGTACTACCGCGCGGGCAAGCACATCGAGAGCCTCGAGCAGGCGCTCCTCGTCATCGGTCACGACAGCCTGCGGCACGTCGTCGCGGCCGTCGCATTCAGGCCGATCATCAACGTGCAATCGGGCGCCTTCACGCAGCGCGCGGCGCCGATCGTCTGGGATCAATCGGAGCGATGCGGCGTTGCGTGCCACGTGCTTGCGCTGGCCGCGGGCACGAGCCCGTTCGAAGCGTTCCTCGGCGCCCTGCTCTACAACGTCGGGACCATCGTCGTGTTGCGTGAGCTCGATCACCTGCCGCGCGGCGCGGCCACGCTCGGCATCGCGGCGTTCTGCGCGGGGTTCGTCACGCTGGCGCGCGAGGTCGCCTGCACGATCGGACGACGGTGGAAGTTCCCGGTCAATGTCATCGCCGCGTTGCCTCAGCGCGCACCCGGCGAAGGCGGCGCGGGAACGACCGCACTCGCCGACGTGCTGCGAGCGGGCGATCGCGTGAGCAAGCTGCGCCTGCTGGTCGAAGCCGGACAGGTCGCACGCGACGCATCGCTCGACCTCGACAGCGCGCCGGTGATCGGCGTGTGCTTCGACAAGCTCGGCGCCTTCGCGGCCGCGTGAGTCACCGCGGCTCGCCCAGGTCCCACCACAATCCCGCCATCACTCCGAGGGCTTCGCGTGCGACGGATGCGATCAGGTGCTCGTTCGCCGCATGCTGCGAGCAGCCCGCGTACGAATGCGGGATCCATACGGTGGGAAGGCCGAGCACGTCGGCGAAGATGTCGTTGGGCAGCGAGCCCCCGAGGTTGGGCAACACGACCACGGGCTTGCCCGTCGTGCGCGCGACGCTCGCTTTCACGCGCTGCACCCAGGGATGCTCCGGGTCGAGCCGCGTGGCCGCGAAATAACCTTCGCGCGCCGGCGTCACCTCCACGCGCGCGAATCCCTCGCGCTCGAGGTGCCGGCGCAGCGCTGGCACGATGTCCTGCGGATCGACGCCGACGACATAGCGCAGCTGGCAATGCGCCGTGGCCTTGCCGGGAATCGCGTTGACGGGATGGTCCGGGTTGCCCGTGCGAAACGCGAGCACCTCGAAGCTGCACCAGCCGAACACGCGCTCCGCCGGGGTGAGGCCCGGCTCGCCCCAGCCCGTGTCCACGCGCGGGCCGTCGTCGCCGCCGTCGACGTCGAGGCCCTCGAGCGCGCGACGCACCGAGGACGTAAGCGTCGCGGGCCGCCATTCGGGGACACGAATCTCCCCACGCGGACCGGTGATCGACGCGAGCGCGTGCGCGAGCACGATGCCGGGGTTGGCAATGAGGCCGCCCCAGTTGCCCGAATGATGCGCGCCCTCGCGCAGGTCGACCGTCAGATCGAAGTTCATCGCACCGCGCGAGCCGAGGAACAGCGTCGGACGATCGGGCGCGAGGCGCGGGCCGTCGGATGCAATGAGGACGTCGGCGGCGAGGAGGTCGCGTTGTTGCGCGCACAGGTCGCGCAATCCCGGCGAGCCCGTCTCCTCGCCCGTCTCGATCAGCACTTTCAGGTTGAAGCCCAGGCGACCGCGCGCTTCGAGGACGGCGCGAAGCGCCACCTCGTTGATGGTGTGCTGTCCCTTGTTGTCGGCCGTGCCGCGGCCGTAGATGCGATCGCCTTCGCGTGCGAGCGTCCAGGGCGACAGGCCCGCCCGCCACTGCGCGTCCTGGCCGCGAATGACGTCGCCGTGCCCGTACATGAGCACCGTGACGCGTGCATCGGGCTCGCGGCGCTGCGCGAACAGGAACGGACCGCGCTGCGGGAGCGGATTGTCGAGGATGCGGCATTCGAAGCCGAGCGCGGCGTAGCTTCGCGCGAGCTCGTCCTCGACGTACCCGCGAAGCGCGGGCGCTTGCGCCGGATCCTGGCTCTCGGAGCGGATCGCCACGCGACGTGCCAGCACGTCGGTGTACGTACCGTCATCGAATGCACGGTGCGCGGCGGCGATGGCGGCGTCGCGGCTCGGAGTCATGCCGCGTGACTATAGCGCGAAGGGCGTCTCGGCTCTCGCGGCGCGGCGCCCCCGGGCGGGCGTCGGGCGTCGAGCGCGTTTTACTTCACACGGGCAGCACGTAATCGATGTACACCTCCCCTTGCGTGAAGTGCGCGGGCAACGCTCGCAACTGGTTGCGCGCCTGCTTGTTCGCCGGCGCCTTGCCATCGACCGCGATCCAGTCGCTGCGCACGAGCCGATTGCGAGTCTGCTGTTCGAGCGCTTCGATCAGCGCCACGCGGGGCACCTCGGTCTTCTTCTCGACGCTGCCGTAGCAGCCCGACTCGGTGGAGCACATCGCCGAGCATGCGTCGGCCATCGCGCCGACGGCGGGAATGGGCGTGGCGTTGGTGCTGCCGTGATGGCCCACCTTGTAGAAATCGATGCTGCCGAGGATCTCTTTCGCGCGGCTCGTGATGCCGGGGTCCTTGCCCTTCACGGGCTTGCCGTAGAGCCAATAGGCCCAGTTGCCCCATTGCGCATCGCCGACGAAGAGCAGCTTCTTGTTGCGACACGTGAACAGGACGACGAGGCTTTGATTGTTGAGCGTGCCGTCGATGACGTCCGCCGCTGCGGCCAGCGTGTCCGGCTGCAGGTCGTGCAGGGCCTTTTCCATGTCCCCCGCGTTCCACGGACGAAACGCGTCGTCCGCATAGGCCGAGGCGTCCACAAGCCAGTCTCCGTCGAATGGCGCGAACGCCGTCGTGTCAGGCAGTCCGTCGGCTTCGGCCGCCGCGAGGTATTGCGCGAGCTTGTTGTCGCTGGTCGCGAACTGATCGGCCACGCGCTTGGGCGCCGGACCGAGGACCTCGGCATCGAGCGCGCCTTGGAGCGCCGCCGGCAGCTCGGGCGCCTGGCCGGCCTCATAGTAGCGGACCTGCGGCTTGTTCTTGAATCCGCGCGTGACGACCTCGAGCGCCTTGTCGTTGGCGCTGCCCGAGACACCGAGCCCCACGCCGAGCGCGTTGTCGACCTTTGCGAGCGCCTGCCGCGCGATTGGGTCCTCGCCCGCTTGCAGGCGCAACAGCAATTGCATGCGCAACGCGATTGCCAGCCCGTGGAGCTGCGTCTTGAACCGTGACGACGCATCATCGCCCGGATCGAGCCGATTGGTGATCCATACCATGTCGACCTCGAACTTCGCGAATGCGTCGCTTTGCGTCGCGAAGCCCGACAGGTGGTCGGCGTGGTAATGCGTCACGATGACCAGCGCCAGCTTGCCGCCGGTCGCCTCGGCGAGGTCGGCGACGCAATCCGGCATGCTCTTGATGTTGCCCGCGTGCACCCCGCAGTCGATCAGGATGTGCTGTGGCCCGGCCTTGCCCGGCACCGTCAGCAGGAAGAAATCGCCGAAACCGACGCGATACATGCGCACGCGGATGGCGGCGCCTTTCGCTGCCGGTTTGGCACGGCTCGCGGAACGTTTGGCCATGATCACAGCCCCTGGTGGACCAGCCCGAAATCGGCCTGGAAGTGGCGTGCATCCTCGGTGTCGCCGTTCATGAGCCCGATGCTCATCGCATAGTTGCGCTGCCGCTTCTCGCGCAACCCCGCTTCGGCACCCGCGAGCGGCTTGCCGATCTTGAAGCGCACGCGAGGCGGACCGTAGCCGCGTGCCTCGCGTTGCGGCGCGGCGATGATCAGCGTCACGCCGCCGCGCAGCGGAAAGGAGCCCGCTTGCGGAAACTGCGGATCGAAGGCGACTTGTCGCGTCTGAATGAGCTCGACGACCATGTCGATGCGAAGGCGCCCATCGGCGGTGACGCGAAACACCTGATGGAACGATGGCGCCTCGGGTCGATCGGCGGCCGCAGTCGCGTCGAATCCGAGTCGCTCGGCGTTTCGCAACGCATATTCGCGCAGGATCGCGCCGTTCAAGTCCTGCTCGCGTGCCGTGAGGCCGTCGGTACGTCCGAAGACGAGCGCGTAGTCGTCCTCGCGTCCCGTCTCCGGATCGGCGACGCGCGCGACGACGGGGGGAAGGGCATCGTCCGCGAGCGGTTGCCACCACGACAATGCATCTTCGGAGAAGAACCGTGCCGACTCCGGATAGATGCCGCGTGCCCGAAACGCCTGCATCAACGCCTGGCGCACGCCGCGGTCGTCGGGCTTGAAGTCGAGGCTCACCGTGATGAGTGCGCGCAGGAAGTCGCCGAACGTGATGTCGACCGGCGGGCAGTAATCGAGGGCACGCGCGCAGAGCTGGAAGAACTCGTCGGCGGTCCGGCTCGCTGCATCGGCCAGCAGGTTGGCGAGCGAAGCCGGCAGCTCCGCCGGATCGAGCTGGCCGCCGCCGGCGCGATAGATCCGGAAAAGGTCGGCAGCCGCAGCCAGGTACGTCGTGAAATACGCATCGAACACGGCGGCTACGAGGATCGACCCGCGGAAGTGCGGATCGTTGAGCCGAGTCTGCAGCGCGCCGGGATCGGGCTTCGCATCCAGCGCTTCGCGCAGGCTGCGTCCCATGCCGGTTGCCTGCCCGAATTGCTGCGCGAGCTGGATGAGCGGATTCGGCGTATTGGCCGCGCCCCTCACCGGAGTCGACCCGGCGTCGCGTGTCTCCCCGCCATCCACGGGTGCGGAATCCGGCCGCAGCTCGAAGCGATAGAGGCTTCCGCCCGTCTTGCGGATGGTGTCGAGCAGCGCCTCCTTGTGCGTGAAGTGCAGGAACAGGGCCGTCAGGTCGGCGAACGCCTCGTGGAAGGCGAGCACGTCGGGGTTTGTCGGCTCGGTGAAATACGTGCGGATGCCATCGATGACGGCATGCGTGACCTCGTGAGCAATGATGTCGTGCGACAGGCAGGTGAACACGCGCTGTCCCGGCAGGTTGTTGCCGGGGTTGGTTTCCGAAGCGCGGAAATAGCCGAACATGATGCCGCGTGCCTCGCGGCTGTAGAACGCGTTCGCCTGCACCATGGCGTGCGGAAACAGCTTCAGCACCCAGATGTCGTCGAGCGTTTCGCCGGCGGTGCGCTCGGCAACAGCGCGCGCGGAGCGATCCGCGCGGTGCCAATGGATCGTCCGGCCGAGCGCTGCCTCGAACTTCTCAACCGTCTCCGAGGCAACCGCGTAAACCATCTGCTGATGGAAGCGCGGATCGGACTCCGAAGGATCGAGGCCACCGCGTGCGAGGATCCGGTAGTCGTTGAGGTCCACCGGCGCGTAGTAGCATCGGTTGGCCGCGTCGTAATCCACGACCGCGAAACGGCGTCCGACCGGCCCGGGCGTGAGGCCGCGTTCCCACCGCACACGAACCGTCATGACGTTGCCGACATAGTTGCCCGCGCTGGGATCGAGCGCGTACACCTTCAGCGTGCGCTGGGTAGGCTCGGGCAGTCGGGCGGATGTCGTTCCCGTCTTCGCAGGCGCGTCCTGGCTCTTGGGGGGCCGCTTCGCGGCGCTCGCCGGCTTGCCGACGCGCGCTGCGCGGGATGGCGGCGGACGAAGCTCCCCGATGTCGTATGCCGGCGCGCCACCCTTGCGCCGCGGGGCCTTGTCACCCGATCGCCTGGCCATGATGTCCTCCGTCGATGATTGCGCCGGCCTGCCGGCGCGCACGGGGCCTTGTGCTACGCGACGAGCTCCGGCGCGTAGCGCCTGATGCGCGACTCGACGAGGCCGCCGCCCTGTCGCGAGAGCACATTCATCTCGTCGTCCGAGAGGGCGCGCAGATTCGTGCCGATCGCCGACGCGAAGGCAGCATCGCCCGGTTGCACCTCGCCCTCCTTGCTGTCGATGGAGAACCACAGCGGCTTCGGTCCCGCCGCGGCAAGGTGACGATGCTGGAGGCGATCGAACTCGAGGCCGCGGATCTGCTCCATCATGATGTCGAGCGCAGCCTTGAGCACGAGCGTGCCGGCGTCGGTCGGATGCTGGTCGATCGCGAACGGCTTGCCGCCATCGCTCACGATCACGTAGTCGAGCGCCGCGCGGGCGCGCACGACCGGATTGATGCCCATGTTGTCGTAGACGCCGCCGTCGCACAGGGTGACGTATTCGACGTTGCCGCCGTGCGCGTACACGTCGGGCATGAGGCGCAGCGGCGGGAACACGGGCGGGAACGCGGACGATGCGGCGACCGCCCGGCTGATCCTGAAGTCGCCCGCGGGTACAACGCCGAGCTCGTAGTCGCCGATCTCCTCGGGCTTGTCGCCGCCCGCGACGAAAAAGAACATGTTGCCGGTCGCGAGATTGGTTGCGTTGAGATAGACGCGCGGTCCGTTGGCGAGATCGTGCAGCGTCGCCTCGTGGAACAGGTCGCGGTCGTAGCTTTCGGCGAGCTTGTCGAGGCGCGTCGCGAACGGATCGAGCACGCCGCCGATCACCGAGGACACGGCGATCGATTTGGTTCGCAGATAGGTGTCGAGCCGGTCGAGCACGTCGGCCTTCGCCCAGTTCGCGGCCAGGAATGCGCCGGCGATACTGCCCCCGCTGACACAGCTCAGCAGGTCGAGCTTGTCGAGCAGCTTCAGGTCCTTCAGCTTGCGCATGACGCCGAGATGGAACGCCGCGGCGCGAAATCCGCCCCCCGACATCGCGAGCCCGATGCGCTTGCTCGCACCGCCGACCTGGACCGCCATGGTGTCTCCCTGCGGGTGTCACCCGTCAGGTGTAGTAGACAAGAGCGCGGGATTGAGCGCAAGCGGAGAATTACGCGGGCGCAGGACCGCCGGCCTGCCGCGCGACGCGCGTTACAGCGCGATGAACGCGGCGATGTCGGGCTCGCGCCGCAGCTCCGCGAGCGCGTCGTGGTCGGGAAGCTGAGGCCGATCGCGCGTCGCATTGACCATGCACAGGAAGCCGAGTGGCTGGTCGTCGGCCGCGCGGAACTGGTGCCATGTCAACGGCGGCACGTGCACGAGATCGAACGGCGCCACGTCGTAGATGCGATCGCCCACGAGACAGCGCCCACGTCCGCGCTGGATCACGACCGCGTGCGCGTGCTCGTGCCGCTCGAGCGTGGTATGTCCGCCCGGTGCTACCTCGAAATAGCGCAGCTGGCTTGCAAGCGACGGGTCGTCGAAGAGGACCTGGCGCGTCACCGCGCGAAAGGGCGCGCTTCCGTCCTGTTTGTATTCCAGCACGTCGACGTCGCGCCAGCGCAGCGTGCCATTCTGTCGACGAAAAGGGGCCGTGGGCATGGTCAAAGGGCCGGCGTGCTCCGAACGAGCTCGACGAAGGCGCGCGTGCGCGCCGGCAGCGCGTCGCCCGCCGCGAGCAGCGATCCGCCGATCAGGAGCATCGTGTCGCGGCCGTAGAAGCGTATCACTTCGGGCACGCGCTCGACCGACAGCCCGCCGGCGGGCACGGGGAGGATCGGCCGGACGTGCGACCATGCGTCGCGGCAGGTGCGCGCGATGTCGGCGCACAGCGATTCCGAGTACGCGAAACGCCCGCCGTAGTTCGGAAAGATCGCGGCGTCCGCACCGAGGAGACGGAAGAGCCTTCCGAGCAGCAACGGCGGCGCCACGCGCGCGGCACCCCCGTAGGCCGGATGCGCGAGGATCGGTACGTCGATGTCCTCGACGATCTCCGCGAAGGCCGGCATGCCGAGCAGCGCGGGCGCCATGAGCAGCATGCGCACGCCCTCGGCGCGCGCGACGCGCACCTGCTCGCGCACCGCGCGCGGCGAGCCTACGAGGCTCGGGGCGTAGATCGTGCGCTGCGATGCGATCGCGCGCTGGCATGCCGCCACGCGCTCGGCGAACGGCGAGTACGCCTGGTCGGCCAGACCGTGATCGTCCTTGACGACGTCGATGCCTGCTTGCGCGAGCGTCGCGCACAACGCGGCAAGGCGCGGACTCGACAATCCCTGCGGCTTCAGCGCCGCGCACGTGAGCGGCCGGTCGTCGACGTGCAGCGCCGCCCGGATCCCGTGGACGCCGAACCGCGGGCCGCGGTGCCGTTGCAGCAGATCCTGGGGCCATTCGACGTCGACGAGCTCCACGTGCTCGTGCAGCGAGCTGTTGCCGAACAGCATGTTGATCGTTTGCGCGACGTCGAAGCCGGTGGTGATCGTCGCGAGCGCCAGCGTGACGAGATGCGTGCCGGCGTCGATCTCGCGCGTCGCGTGCACGCGTCCCATGATCTCGTCGGCGACGAACGCGTCGAGGACCACCTCGGCAGGCACTTCGACGCTCTGCTCGAGCGCGAGCTCGCGCGCGATCGCGTCGATGCCGTCGCGCGGCGCGCGCACCCGATACGTCGCCAGCATGCGGGACATCGCTACCAGTCCGGCAAGCGGCCGATGCCCGGCAGCTTGAGCGCGGGACGACGGACGTCTACGCCGAACACCATCCCGAGCAGGTTGATCTCGATGCCCTCGTCGATGCCGACGGCAATGCCGAGAAGGCCCAGCAGCGAGACCTGCCACCCCGTGCCGCTCGGCGTGCGCGCGAAGATGCGACCCCCGGGGAGGTAGTCCTTGCCCACGGCGGTGGAGGGCATGGCGAGGCGGAGCTCGGGTATCTCGCGTCCCAGATGCGCGACGAACGTATTGCTGTTCGGCCCCGGCCACGCCGAATAGCGCGTCGGACTCTCGTACGAGGACACGGCTTGCGCCAGCTTCGCGATCACCGCCTCGGCCTCGCGACCGCGCACGTCGCGCACGATGCGCGGCGCCGCGCCATACCATTCGGCGTCCGGGGCGCGCGACGCGGACACCGACACGACCGAGCGGCCGCCACCGCCATACCATCCGATCACTTCGTAGCGCGTGTAGCGATCCGCATTCACCGGCTTGGCCGCCACCCAGGTGTGATCCGAGAAGGCGCCGCGCCAGCCGAACGCATGTCCGGCATACACCTGCACGATGGCTTCGCGGTGAGTCGCCGGGTCGGGCGCGAATCCCGCCGGTCGGTGCGTGGCGGCGCGCCAGTCGCCACCGAGGCTGGCGCGGCCGAGCGCGACGTTGAGCGCCGGCCCGGCGAGCAGCAGCAAAAGCACGAGCACCAGCCACTGCATCACGCGCGCGGCGCCATTTGCGAGGGTCACGATCTCGGCCATGTGGACCGTATCGTAGCCGACGCGCGGCTCGCCCGGCGCGGACACCTGCAACGCGCCGCCGCAAGTTTCATCGGTACAAGACACGACGTCGTGCACTGCGGAGACTGGGCGCGCATCCCTGTGGAGGCCCGCATGCAACGACCCGTCGTCTGGATGCTTGGATTGACCGTCTGGCTCATGACCTGTGCAGCCATCGCTGCCGCGGCGAGCCCGATCAACGTGGCAGTGGTGATCACCGAGAACGCGAACGTGATCGACTTCTCGGGTCCCTGGGAGGTGTTCCAGGATACCGCGCAGCCCGGCACGGAAGCGCCGGCGTTCCGCCTGTACACCGTGAGCGACACGCGGCACCCGGTTCGTCTCACCGGCGGCCTGACGCTCGTGCCCGACTACACCTTCGACGATGCGCCCGTGCCCGCCATCGTCGTGGTCGGCGCCCAGCGAGGCTCCCCGCGCATGCAACGCTGGCTGCAGAGCGTAGCGAGCGCATCGTCCACGCGGGCGCTGATGTCGGTCTGCACCGGCGCGTTCCAGCTCGCGAAGGCCGGCCTCCTCGACGGCAGGCACGCGACCACGCACCACGATTTCTTCGACGACTTCGCGCAGCGCTACCCGCAGGTCACGCTCGAGCGAGGTGCGCGCTTCGTGCAAAGCGCGCCCCACATCTTCACCGCGGGCGGGTTGACGTCGGGCATCGACCTCGCGCTGCACGTCGTCTCGCTGTACTTCGGCGACGAAGCGGCGCGACTCACCGCGCGCTACATGGAGTACCGCGCCGCGTCATGAGGGCCGCCTGGCTGCTGGCCGCGCTGAGCCTCGCGGCGCCGCCGGGCGCGCGCGCGGCCGACGATGCGCTGCCCGCGCCGTCGGCACGCGAGACGCTGCCGGGCGTCGAGGTCACCTACACCGACGCCGCGGTGCCGAACGGCGATCGCGTGCGGCTGATCGTCACACGCCCTGCCGGTGCCGCCGGTACGCTGCCCGCCGTGTTCGTCGTCGGTTGGCTGTCCTGCGACAGCGTGAGCTGGCCGCGCGGCGCGCCGTTCGGCTTCGCGCACCTCATCCACCAGATCGCGCGCGAGCCCGGTCTCATGACCGTGCGCATGGAGAAGCCGGGCGTCGGGGACAGTCGCGGTCCACCGTGCGCCCGGCTGGACTTCGAGCGCGAGCTCGCGGCGTATCGCGCCGCGTTTGACGCGGTGCTGCGCATGCCGCAGGTCGATGCGCGCCGCATCGTCGTCCTGGGCTTGAGCAACGGCGGCGGCTTCGCCCCGCTCGTGGCGCAGTCGACGCCCGTCGCGGGCTACGTGGTGGTCGGCGGGTGGGTGAAAACGTGGTACGAGCACATGCTCGAGCACGAGCGCCGCCGCCTCACGTTGCTGGGTCGCGCACCCGGCGACGTGAACCGCGCGATGGCGCACTACGCCACGCTCTACCATCGGTTCCTGATCGAAGGTCAGACGCCCGGCGAGGCGATACGCGCCGACCCTGCGCTGAAGCCCGACTGGTACGACGCCGACGACGGACAGTACGGCCGGCCCGCGCGCTTCTTCCAGCAGCTGCAGTCCCTGAACCTCGCGCAGGCGTGGAGCGCGGTGCGCGCTCCGGCACTCATCGTGCACGGCGAATACGACTGGATCATGTCCGCCGACGACCATCGCATCATCGCCGACATCGTGCGGCGCAACGGCGGCTACGCCACGCCCGTCGAGGCCGCCCGCACGAATCACGTTCTCGAAGTGCTGCCCGATGCGCGCGCGGCGCTCGACGGCAGCGGGCCTTACAACGCCGAGCTGGGCGGCCGGATCGTGCGCTGGGTGCGCGAGCAGGCGACGCGGTGACCGCGCGCGCCTCGACTTCGACGCCTTCGCCGACGACGTTCCGCGTGCACGCCTGCGGGCTGTGCCGCACGCGCACCCGTGCCGCGGCCGTTGCGCTCGGCGCGGTATACCTCCCCCGCCTGCGACACGTCGTGCCGTGCGATCAACGCCGGGCGCCTGCCCGGAACTGCGACGGCGTCTGGCCGACGAGCTGCTTGAACACGCGGCAGAAGTGACTCTGGTCGGCGAAGCCGGCGCTCGCTGCAATCGTGGCGAGCGGCTCGTCTTCATGCAGCATGCGCGCACACGCGGCGCGCACGCGTACCTTGTGCACGTACTCGCCGAGCGTCTGGCCGTAGCGGCGCCGGAATTCGCGCGCAAGATGCACCGGGTGCACGCCCACCTCGCGCGCGATACCGCCCACGGTGAGTGAATCGCCGTACGCCGCCTCGATGAGGTCGAGGCAGCGTGCGAGCCAGCGCGGTGCGGCGCGCTCGGTGCACGCGCGCGCGTCGGACACGTCGCCGCACAGCGCCCATACGGCGCTGTCGAGCACGATGGGCGACAACGTGCCGCCGATCATCGCGCCGTAGACTCGGACGAGCTGCACCGTCACGTCCCCCGGAAGCAATGCGGGTGACGCGCGCAGGCGCACCTGCGCTTCGTCGAGCGCCGGCGCGTGGATCTCGAGGCACAGGAAGCGCGCGCCGCGCGCGCCGACGGCATCGCGGTGCGGCATCCGGGCGGGGTGGAAGCCCACTTCGAAGGGCGCGTAGTCGAAATCGCGGCCGCCGATCGTCTCGACGTAGCGCCCGTCCGTGAGCATGCAGAAGTACGCGAGCGCGTGATCGTGCTCGGGCAGCGCGCGCGATCCGGCGTGGATGACCTCGGACGCGACCGCGAGCGATGTCGCGAGGCGGCCGCCGACGGCGCCGTAATAGCGACCTGCGGCGAGCGCGCTGCCGCTCACGGCCTCAAGCCGCGCTGCGTCTTGGCGACGCCTCGCAGCTCGACCCGGAAGATCGCGCCGAAGCGCTCCTCGCCGCACGAGACCGGGTCCATGGCCTCGACGCCGAGCTGCGTCTTGCGCCCGCTCGGAAAGCCCCAGAAGGCGAGCAGGTTCACGCGGCGTTCGCCGGGCCGTCGAGCACCCGGGCGCCCTCGCCCGGGGCATTGCCCAGCAGCACGTACAAGTAGTCGACCTTGCGCACGCCGTCGGCCCTCCGCGTCCGTTCCGGCCATGTCTATGCCCGCGAGCGCGCTTTGTCAATTCGCAGGCGACGAGTTGGCTATCATGACGACGCGATGCCGCTTCGAGCCGTCACTGCCGTTCGTTACGTCACGCCGCTGCGCGAAGGCGGCTCGCTGCCGGCCGTCGTCGAAGGCGACGACGCAGGTCTCTACGTCATGAAATTCCGCGGCGCGGGCCAGGGGCCCAACGCGCTGATCGCCGAGATCATCGTGGGCGAGATCGCGCGCGCCGCGGGGCTCACGGTGCCGGAGATCGTGCTGATGGAGCTCCCGGTCGACCTCGCGCGGACCGAGCCGGATCCGGAGATCCAGGACTTGATTCGCGCCAGCGGCGGAATCAACGTCGCGCTCGACTACCTTCCCGGCTCGACGATGTTCGATCCGGTCGTCGACCGGCCGGATCCCGCAGTGGCCGCGTCGATCGTGTGGCTCGATGCGCTCACGCTGAACGTCGATCGCACGCCGCGCAATCCCAATTTGCTCATGTGGCACCGCCGGCTGTGGCTGATCGACCATGGCGCGGCGCTGTACTTCCATCACGGGACGGCCGACTACGCGTCGCGCGCCCGCGATCCGTTTCCGCTCGTCGCCGAGCACGTGCTGCTGCCTTTCGCCGCGCCGCTTCCGTCGGTCGACGCGACGCTCGCGCGAACGCTCACCGGGGGCGTGCTCGAGCGCATTGTCGCGGACGTTCCGGACGCCTGGCTCGCGAGCGACGCGTCGTTCGATTCGCCGCAGGCACGTCGCGCGGCCTACGTGGACTTCCTGCGCGCCCGCCTCGCGTCACCGCGCGCATTCGTGGAGGAGGCCGAGCGTGCCCGAGCCATGCACGTATGACTACGCGGTGATCCGCGTCGTGCCGCGCGTGGAGCGCGCGGAGTTCGTCAACGCCGGCGTGATCGTCTCATGCCCGTCGCTCGGGCTGCTGGAAGCGCGCATCGAGGTCGATCCCGCGCGCCTTCGCGCGCTCGACCCGGCACTCGACCTCGAGCTCGTCGCGAGGCACCTCGCCACCATCCCGTTGATCTGCGCCGGCGGCGAAGCGGCCGGTCCCATCGGCCGGCTCGCGCCGCGCGAGCGCTTTCACTGGCTGACCGCGCCGCGCAGCACGATCATCCAGTGCTCGCCGGTGCACACCGGTCAATGCCGCGCGGGCGAGGACGTGCTGGAGCGGCTCCTCGAGACGATGGTGCGGGTGCCCAGGGCGGCCGCGGCCGGCGCGAGACCGAGCGGTCGATCTACCTGATCCACGAGGCGAGGCTGCGATCGTATTCGCCGCTCGCCTTGGCGAGATGCAGCCACTGGTCGACCCACGCCTTGAAGACGACATCGCCGCGCGGCAGCAGGTAACCCATCTCGCCGTATTGCAGCGGCTTGTCGGGATTGACCGCGCACAGGCCGGGATGCAGCTTCTGCTGCACCAGCGTTTCCACCGACTCGGAGATCATCAGGTCCGCGTTGCCCTTCAGGATCTCGTCGAAGATCGTCGTGTTGTCGTTGAAGATCACGATCTTCGCCTGCTTGAAGTTGGCGCGCGCGAAGCGCTCGTTGCTGCCGCCGGGGTTCTCGATCACCGTCACGCCGGGCTTGTCGATGTCGGCGATCGTCTGGAATTTCTTCACGTTCTCGCACCTGGTGATCGGCGCCTTGCCGTTGACCATGTACGCGTCGCTGAAGAACGCGCGCTTCTGGCGATCGAGCGTCACCGAGATGCCGCCGACCGCGATATCGCACTTCTCGATGAAATCGTCCATCAACTTGGGCCAGCTGGTCTTCACGAATTTGGCTTCGACGCCGAGCGCCTTCGCCATGGACTGCGCGAGGTCGACGTCGAGGCCTTCGTACGTGCCGTCCGGCTTGGCGAGGCTGAACGGCTTGTAGTCGCCCGGTGTGCAGACGCGCAGGGCGCCGCTCTTCTGCACGGCGTCGAGCCGCGAATCCTGCGCCTGCGCCACCGTTGCGACTGCGGCCATGACGATCACTGCGACCCAGCGTACGACCATGCTCGCCTCCCTGTCTCGATGTGCGGCCATTCTACGGGACGTCGTCGCCGACACCGAGGTACGCGCGGCGCAGCGCGGGCTGCTCGCGCAGCGTCCGCGGCTCGCCGTGCGCCACGATGCGTCCTTCGTCGAGAACGTACGCGCGTCGGGCGACGTCGAGCGCCAGCGCGACGTTCTGCTCGACCAGCAGCACGGCGGTGCCGCTGGCGTTGACGTCCCGGATCGCCTCGAACAGCGACAGCACGATCGCCGGCGCGAGACCGAGCGACGGCTCGTCGAGCAGCAGCAGGCGCGGCAACGCCATGAGCGCGCGTCCGATCGCGACCATCTGCTGCTGCCCGCCGGACAGCGTGCCCGCGACCCGGTCGAGGCGATCGCTCAGCGCGGGGAACCGGGCACAGATCGCCTCGAGCGTGCGCGCGCGGGCCGGACGGGCAGCACTGCGATAGCCGCCGAGCTCCAGGTTCTCGCGCACCGTCATGCCCGAGAACAGCCGGCGCCCCTCCGGCACGAGCGCGATGCCCGCGTCGCAGAAGCGATGGGGCGCGAGGCCCGTCAGGTCACGGCCGTCCATCGCAATGCGACCCGCGCGTGCCGGCAGCAGGCCGGCGATGGTGTCGATCAGCGTGGTCTTGCCTGCGCCGTTGGGTCCGACGACGCACACCAGTTCGCCGGTCTCGATCGCGATCGACACATCCCGCAGCGCGGGCGCGGCGCCGTAATCCACGCGCAGGTCGCGCACCTCAAGCATGGGCGGCACCGAGGTACGCGGTCGCGACGTCGTGGCGCGCCATGACGTCGGACGGCGCCCCCTCCGCGAGGACGCGCCCCTGGTCGAGCACGACGATTCGATCGGCCAGCGCAGTGACCACGCGCATGACGTGCTCGACCAGCACGATGGTGGTGCCTTGCGCGCGAATGCGCTCGACCAGCGCGACCGCTTCGTCGATCTCGGCCGGTGCCAACCCCGACAGGACCTCGTCGAGCAGCAGCAGCCGCGGCCGCGCGGCGAGCGCGCGCGCGAGCTCGAGGAACTTGGTCTGATGCAGGTTGAGGGCGTCCGGCGTCGCTTCGCCGCGCGCGCCGAGTCCGGTGAACTGCAGCCAGCGTGACGCCTCGACTCGCGCGTCGGCGCGCGACAGCGCCCGTGCGCCGAACACCGCGGTGAGCGCGACGTTGTCGAGCACGGTGAGGTGTGCGAAAGGCCGCGGGATCTGATAGGTCCGCGCGATGCCGCGGCGGGCGATGCGGTGAGCGGGAATGCCCGCGATCTCATGGCCGGCGAACCGGATGCCGCCCGCGTCCGGCGTGTAATGACCGCTGATCACGTTGATGAGCGTCGACTTGCCGGATCCGTTGGGACCGAGGATGCCGACGATCTCGCCTTCGCGCACGGTCAGCGTCACCCCGTCGAGCGCGCGGATGCCGCGGAAGGATTTGTGAAGGTCGTGGACGACGAGGAGCGGTGACCCGGCCGTCACGACCCGCGGGTCGTTTGCGCGGAGAGGCTGCTCGTCCGCGCGCGTCAGGACGGGCGCGCGCCGCCGCGTCGCCCATCGCCCCAGCAGCCCGTTCGGCACGAACAGCACTGCCGCGATCAGTACCGCGCCCACCAGCGCCTTGCCGAGAATCGCCTGCTCGGCGGCGGTGAACGCATAGAGGAGGACGGTGATCACGACCGCCCCGAGCGCCGGCCCTGCCCAGTGACGCGTGCCGCCCAGCACGCTCATCAGGACCACCGTCAGCGGCACCGTGATGTTGAACGTGCTGCCCGCCGTGACGTACGACACGAAGAGCGCCTGGATGCCGCCCGCGCAGCCCGCCAGCGCGCACGACAGGCCGAACGCCACGAGCTTGCAGCGGTACGTCGGCACGCCCATGACTTCCGCGGCGTCCTCATCGTCGTGGATCGCGAACAGGCCGAGGCCGAGGCGCGCGCCGTGGATGGCGCAGGCGAGCGCGACCGTCAGGGTGGCGAGCAGCAACACCAGCAGGTAGAACGTCCCCGACGCGCTCGGTGCGAGCGCCGGAATCGGCACCCCGCTCAGGTACACGCCCGGCCCGCCGTCGATCGACGTGTTGAGCACGATGGTCGCGAGCACGAACGTCACCGCGAGCGTCAGCAGCGCGAAGAGCTCGCCGCGCACGCTGCGCACGCGGAACACCACGGCGCCGAGTGCGACACCCAGCACTGCGGCGACGAGCGCCGCGACGGGCAGCGTCCAGAGAAAGGGAACGTCGAAGCGGCCCGCCAGCGTGGCGGTCGCATACACGCCTGCGCCGAAGAACGCGCCGTGACCGAACGAGAAATAGCCCGAATACCCGGACAGGATGTTCCACGAGGTCGCGAGCACGATCCAGTGGAACACGAGATAGAGGAACGACTCGTAGAACGCTGGCAGCCCGAGCCACGGCACGACGGCCAGCCCGGCACCGGCGGCGACGATGCCCGCGAGCGCGCGCTCGATCCTCAGGTTCGCCCCGGCCGCAGGAGCAGGAGCGCGATCAGGAGCGTAAACGACACGATCGGCGACCAGGAGGGCGACGCGATCGCCGCGGTCAGGGCTTCGCTCACGCCGATGATCACGCCCGCAACGAGCGGGCCGAGCGCGCTGCCGAGTCCGCCCAGCATGACGGCCGCGAACACCACGCCGATCCATGCGTAGATCTGCGCCGGCGTCAGCGTGAAGCTCAGCGCGAGACAGACGCCCGCGACGCCCGCGAGCGCGGTGCACACGCCCGACAGCAGCAGCGACATGGCGCGGCGATTCACGCCGAAAGCAGCCGCCATCGGCGCGTCTTCGGCGAGCGCCCGCAATGCCTTGCCGAGATCGGTGTAGCGCATGGCGGCCCATACCGCGAACGACAATGCGACGGCCAGGGTCAGCGTCAGGAGCTCCGGGATCGGAACGTACAGCGCCCCGATCCGCAGCTTCTCGCCGGCATAGACCGACTCGAGCTTGCGAAAGTCCGCGGTCCAGATCCACTGGATCGCGGCCTCGATGATCGCCGTGAGCCCGAACGTCGCCAGCAGCGAGTTGAGCGGCGAGATGGCGAAGCGCGACAGGAGCCACTGCACCAGAACGCCGAGCGCGAAGAACAGTGGAACGATCAGCACCAGCGTCAGCAGCGGATCGAGATGACCGACCGTCGACAGCTGGTAGCACACGTACGCGGCGAGGAACGCGAAGGCGAAGTGCGCGAGATTGATGACGTGCAGCAGCCCCCAGGACAGGCCGAGGCCCAGCCCGAGCAGGCCGTACAGGGCGCCGATGAAGACGCCCGACAGCGCCGACTGCGCGAGCAGCGTGGCGCTCGGCAGCGTCACGGCCGCTTGCGTGCGATCACTGGACCGCGAGGCTCGCGCCGGGCGCCGCGTACTCCTTCGGCCACACCGTCACCCAGTGGCCGTTCTGCACCTGCTTGACGCGCATGAGGTCGTCGCCGTAGTTGCTCGGGCCGTCGAAGTGCAGCCGGCCGGTGATGGTGTCCACCTTGTTCTTCTTGAGCCACGCCCCGATCGCCTTGTCGTCGAGGCTGCCTGCGCCGCGGACCCCGGCTTCGAGGATCTGCCACGCTGTGTACGACGCCGCGGCCTGCACCTCGACGCTCGTGTCCGCGATGCCGGCTTTCGCCGCCCGCTCGTGATAGAGCTTGATGAACTCCGCGGACGCGGGGTTGTTGGTGAACGGCGGATGCTCCTCGAAGATGGTCATCGACAGCGCGTTCTTCGCGAGCGGCGACTTCGACATCGGCGCCGGCGCCGGATACATGTAGAAGTGCTCCTGCGGCGTGTAGTCGATCTTGGAGAGCGCCTCGAGGAGCTGGTTGCCTTCGAGCCCGATGGCGCCGACCCACAGGAAGTCCGGCTTCGCCTCCTTGATGCGGGCCGCGATCGGGCCGTAGTCGAGGTTGCCGAAGTCCCACTCCAGGAACAGCACCTCGTTCAGGCCCCGCTTCTTGGCGACTTCACGCGCGCCGAGGGACATGAAGTGGACCGACGGAAACTTGCTCGTGACCACCGCGATGGTCTTCGGTGGCTTGGGCGACGCGGCCAGCGCATCGAACACGGTATTCGGCACGGTGTTGCCCGGATCGGGACCGAGCGACCACGCCGGGAACTGCATGTCGTACTTGGCGAGCGACGGGATGCCGAACGTGTGATGCACCAGCACCTTGTTGTAGCGCTGAGCCACGCCCATGGCGGAGAGGATGGCACCGGTCGCG
>Ga0207674_10000464_pt1 | contig 53168 bp, 47 predicted proteins | sample KBSCornC72_FD_184303 | JGI IMG/M metagenome (GOLD analysis project Ga0207674, IMG submission 184303) | Corn rhizosphere microbial communities from Kellogg Biological Station, Michigan, USA - KBS Corn C7-2 (SPAdes) (version 2) | ecosystem: Host-associated > Plants > Roots > Rhizosphere > Soil ... | reverse complement strand
GTGCACATCGGCGAAGGCGAGTGGAAGGGTTTCGCCGCGTCATCTGTTTATCAAACGCGCAAACGCGCTGACGAACCGTCATACCTTTGGGATCGTTTAATTCAGATCACATCCGAGAACGCACTCGCTGGCACACTCCAGGGTAGCGGAGATCCCTTTCGGCAACGAAGCGCCATCCACTGGATGGCAAAAGAGCCGCGCTTTGTGCGGCGCGAGCTCGCTAACAAGATACTGGAGGCGATGCATCGCTTTCCAGAGAATGATGCTCCGATCGTGAGATACGTCACTTTAATGCCGGCTTTCCATGACGATCGAGCCCGATACGTCTTTTTGCAGCTGAAGGTCACCAACAAGGGCGATTACGAGACGGAATAGCGCATCGCTCAGACCATTCCGTTCAGGCGTTTCAGGATGTTGTGCGGAGCCATTTTGGGTTTGTGCCACGGGGTATGACGCCGGGCCGATTTCTGCTCGCCCCACTGCCCACCGGAGTGACTGCCTTTGACCATTATGCGGCTCAGCTGACGGCCACCGCGCACCTCGTCGCAAACTACGTTTAGCTGGACAATTTGGACAACCTTTTTCCGCCTTCTTTAAGCGGTCACGCACCGGCGCAGAATTTGGACAACCTGGTTGTCCAAATTATCAGAGAAAATCATTGTATTTCAATGACTTATAAGGGAGTGTGGCTCCCCGGGCCTGATTCGAACAGGCGACCGATCGATTAACAGTCGATTGCTCTACCGCTGAGCTACCGGGGAGTGTCCCGCTGACGGGCAGGGCGGCTAGATAGCGGACACTTCCTTAAAGGCAAGTGTTCAGGTCGCAAATTGCTCCATCGCAATTCGCTCATCAAGCGCGTGCTCGGGATCGAACAGCAGCGTCAGCGACTTCTCGCGGCCGAGCGTGACTTCAACGCGGGCTACGTCGCGGACTTCGATCTGGTCGGCGACCGCCGACACCGGACGGTTTTCGGCCTCAAGAATTCGGAAGCAGACCGACGTATCGTCGGGCAGGATCGCTCCTGACCAGCGCCGCGGCCGGAAAGGGCTGATAGGCGTCAGCGCCAGCATCTTCGCGGCGAGCGGCAAGATGGGGCCGTGCGCCGACAGATTGTAAGCGGTCGAACCGGCCGGCGTCGCGACCAACACCCCGTCGCAGGCCAGCTCGGGAAGCGCCACACGGCCATTGACGGAAATCTCGATCTTTGCCGTCTGCCGAGTTTCGCGAAGTAGCGAGACCTCATTGATTGCGGCGTGGGTCGCGCTTTCCCCGCTGACGGTCGTGGTTCGCATCTCCAGCGGAGCAACCCGGATCTCTTTTGCCGCAGCGATTCGATCCTGAAGATCTTCGAGCCGCCACTCGTTCATGAGGAAACCGACCGTGCCGCGGTTCATTCCAAACACGGGCAAATGCGGACATTCGCCTTCGAGCATTCGGTGGAGCGTGTGCAGCATGAACCCGTCGCCGCCGAGCGCTACAAAGGTCTTCGCCTGTTCGGCCTCGGCGAAAAGATAGCGCTTGCGCAACAACTGCTCCGCGGCGCTTGCCGCTTGTCGATGCGAGGCAAGGAGGCCGATCCCCAGGCTTCTGAGGTCGACCAAATCGGTCTTCGACTGGGAAGCATCCGCGTTCAAACAAGCACCCTCGGCAGCTTCAACGGCCCGAAACATAGGAAGATTGCTCTGTCACGTCACTGTCTCGTTTCGGGTCGCGCGCTCTCCTTCGGCTTCCGGGGCGTGCTCTTGAGCGTTACTCGGCCGGCATGTTCAAGTGGGAAAGCGTATTCGACAGGGGCCGCCGGGCTTCGGACAAGCAGGCCCCGGCACAGGCAACACCTGTCAGGGACCAACTGCTCGAGAGCCTCATCGCGCACGAGCAGATCGAGGTTCTGTATCAGCCGCAAATCGAGCCGGGCACGGGCCGCATCGTCGGCGCCGAAGCGCTCGCCCGGTCCGCACTGACGCAATCGGCGGAGGGCCTGTTCAAACGCGCGGCAGCGGCGGGGCTCGATGAGCGCTTGTCGAGGCTGGTCCAGCGTAAGGCGCTCCGCTGTGCCGCTGCCTGGGAAGGCCCGCTCAAGAATTTGAAGCTGTCGATCAACCTGCTGCCCGCCGACCTGTCTCGCGAGGGCTATGAGCAGTGGTTGCTTGAAGAGATCGAGACTGCTGGCATGGATCCCGACCGCCTCACGGTCGAAATCACCGAAAGCGCGTTGCTCGTCGATCAGGATGCGGTCGCCGTCCGGCTTAACGCACTTCGCAAGGCCGGCATTTCCATCGCCATCGACGATTTCGGTACGGGCTATGCGAGCCTTGCCTATCTCACGAGCCTGCCGCTCGACATGATCAAGATCGATCGCGGCCTGATTACCGAGATTGTCGGCCGCGAGCGCGACCGGATTGTAGTCAAGGCGATGATCCGTCTGGCCCGCGAACTCGATCTGCTCGTTGCGGTCGAAGGCGTCGAAAGCACCCCGCAGCTGGCGCTTCTCGCCGAGTGGGGCTGCGACCTTTACCAGGGTTTCCTCGGCGCCGGAGCGCTGAGCCAAGAAGAGCTGTGGCGGTTCGTCGCCGCCGCCCAGGTCGAGGCCGCCTAAGCCGCCTCTTTCTTCTCTCCGGTTGCAGCGACGCGCGCCAGTCCGCGCGACAGCTGGAGCGCACCCGTCAGCCGCGCATCCGGATTGGGCCAGTCGCGCGACACAACGAGCTTGCTGTCGGGCCGAAGCTTTGCTGCACCTTTGAGGCGATCGATATAGCCGAACAGGCCCGGAAGGTCGGCGAAACCGCCGTCCGCAAAGGTCACGACGGCGCCTCTCGGGCCAAGGTCGAGTTTCGCGATCCGTGCCGCTTTGCAGTTGATCTTCACCTCGACGATCTTGAGCAGGTTCGCTGTCTCGTCCGGCAGCGGGCCGAAACGATCGATCAGCTCGGCCGCGAATTCGTCGATGGCCGGACGATCTTCGAGATCGCCGAGCCGGCGATAGAGCCCCATGCGCAGGTCAAGGTCGGGAACGTAGGGCTCCGGAATAAGGATTGGCGCATCGACGCTGATTTGCGGCGTGAACTCGTCGGCCTTGGCGATCCCGCCGGCCTTGAGCTCGACGATCGCGTCCTCGAGCATGGACTGGTAGAGCTCGAACCCGACTTCCTTGATATGACCCGACTGCTCGTCACCGAGGAGGTTGCCGGCGCCGCGAATGTCGAGGTCGTGGCTCGCTAACTGGAAGCCGGCACCCAGGCTATCGAGATCGGCCAGCACCTGCAGCCGCTTCATCGCCGCTTCGGTGATCGACCGGTCCGCAGGCATCGTCAGATAGGCGTAAGCGCGAGTCTTCGACCGGCCAACGCGCCCACGGAGCTGATAGAGCTGGGCGAGCCCGAAGCGGTCGGCACGATGCACGATCAACGTATTCGCGTTGGGAATATCGAGGCCGCTCTCGACAATCGTGGTCGACAGCAGGACGTCATATTTGCGGTCATAGTATGCGCTCATCCGCTCCTCGACCTGGCCCGGGCTCATCTGTCCGTGCGCGGTCACGAACTTCACCTCGGGTACCTGCTCGCGAAGCCATTCCTCAATGCTCGGCAAGTCGGCGATCCGCGGGACAACGAAGAAACTCTGCCCGCCGCGATAATGCTCGCGGAGCAGCGCTTCACGAAGCACGACAGCATCCCAGGGCGCGACATAGGTACGCACTGCGAGCCGATCGACCGGCGGCGTCTGAATAACGCTGAGTTCGCGCAAGCCCGACATTGCCATCTGCAGCGTCCGCGGGATCGGCGTCGCCGTCAGCGTCAGGACATGGACGTTGGCCTTGAGCGCCTTCAGCCGCTCCTTGTGAGCGACCCCGAAATGCTGCTCCTCGTCGACGATTACCAGCCCGAGGCGCTTGAATGAAATTCCCTTGGCCAGAAGCGCATGAGTACCGATGACGATATCGACGGTGCCATCGGTGAGACCGTCCTTGGTTTTCTTCGCTTCGGCCGCAGGCACCAACCGTGACAGTCGCCCGACATTGATCGGGAAGCCCTGAAGCCGCTCGACGAAATTCCGGAAATGCTGCCTCGCAAGGAGGGTCGTCGGGCCAATCAGTGCGACCTGCTTACCCGACATTGCCATGACGAACGCGGCACGCAGCGCCACTTCCGTCTTGCCGAAGCCGACATCGCCGCAAACGAGCCGGTCCATCGGCTTTCCCGCTTCGAGGTCGGCGAGCACGTCGGCGATCGCGCGTTCCTGGTCATCGGTCTCTTCGTAGGGGAAGCGGTCGACAAACTGCGGGTAGCTCGAGTCCGGCTCGGCCACGACACCGGCACGCGTGGCACGCATCGCCGCCGTTTTGATGAGCTCACCGGCAATCTCGCGGATGCGTTCCTTCATCCGCGCCTTGCGGCGCTGCCAGGCCTCGCCGCCGAGGCTGTCGAGCGACGCGCCGCCCTCGCTTTCACTGCCGTAGCGGCTCAGCAGCTCGATATTCTCGACCGGGACGTAGAGCTTGTCGCCGCGCGCATATTCGAGCGCGACGCAGTCGTGCGGCACCTTGCTGACCGGGATCTGGGTCAGTCCCTCGTACCGGCCGATGCCATGATCGGCGTGGACGACCAGATCGCCGGGCGAGAGCGTCGCCAGCTCGGCGAGGAAAGCGTCGGCGGCTTTGCGCTTCTTACGGCGTCGGACGAGCCGGTCGCCGAGCATGTCCTGTTCGGTGAGCACCGCGACATCGGGCGTGGTGAAGCCATGGTCGAGCGGCAGGACCAGTAGCGCCGGCTGGGTCTTCGAGCCGAGCGCCTCCCGCCAGCTGCCGACTTCCTTGTGCGCCTTCAGCCCATTGTCCTCGAGCAGACCGGCGAGGCGTTCGCGCGCGCCTTTGGTGTAGCTCGCGAGGACGACCTTGCTGCCCTTCCGGCGAAGGTCGGCGACATGTTTCGCGACGGCCTCGTAGACGTTGGCTTGCTGGGTCCGCTCGGGAGCAAAGTCGCGCGCTGGCTGGACGCCGAAATCGATCGTCCGCTGAGACTCCGGCTCGGGGAAGGGCGAGGCAAGATGGATCGGACGCCCGGCGACGAAGCCGTTCCACTCGGCCCGCGCCAGGTAGAGCGTGTCGGGCTCCAGCGGGCGATAATTGCCGGGCTCGGCTTCCATCGCCCGGCGACGGTTCTCGTAATAGTCCTCGATCGATTCCTGCCGCGCCTCCAGCGCCTGGTCGGCATTCGAATCGCGCAGGATCAAATCGTTGTCGCCAAGATGGTCGAACAGGGTACCGATCCGCTCTTCCAGAAGCGGCAACCAATGCTCCATCCCGCCCATTCGGCGGCCCTCGGACAGGGCTTGGTAGAGCGGGTCCTGAGTCGCTGTTGCACCGAAGGCCTCGCGATAGCCCGAGCGGAAGCGCTTGATGGTCTCGGCATCGAGCAATGCCTCGGACGCCGGCATCAAGGTGAAAGACTTCGCTCTGTCGGTCGAGCGCTGGTCCGCCGGGTCGAACCGCCGCAGACTGTCGATTTCATCGCCGAAGAAATCGAGGCGGAGAGCCATCTCTTCGCCCGCGGGAAAAAGGTCGATCAGCGAGCCGCGCACCGCATATTCGCCATGCTCGGCGACCGTATCGGCGCGCTGGTAGCCGAGCGCATTGAGTTGTTGGACGAGGGCTTCACGTTCGATCCCATCGCCCTCGGCAATCCGGCGGGTCAGCTGGCGAATTCGGAAAGGCGTCAGCACGCGCTGGGTCGCCGCGCTGGCGGTCGTCACCAGCAGCAGCGGCTTGTCGTTCTTGCCCTGGAGAGCGCTAAGGGTCGCGAGGCGCTCCGCCATGACTCGAAGGGCGGGCGACGCTCGGTCGTAGGGCAGGCAGTCCCACGCCGGGAAGGCCAGCACCTCGATCTCGGGTGCGAACAAGGGCGCAGTCTCGGCCAATGCGCGCATTGCGGTTTCGTCGGCGGCGATGATGACCGCGCGGCGCGTCTTCTGGGAACCATGCGCGGCCCGCGCCAAATCGGCGGCCAGCCACGGCAGGAAGCCCGCCGGAACGCCCGCCAGCGTCAGCGGCTTTTCGGCGCGAAGGACGCGCTGCAACGACCCCGTCATTTGGCCACCGGGATGTAGTCGAGCTTCTTCAGCGCCGCGATCATGGGCCCTTCGAAGCGCTCCGGCGCCACAGCGGTTCCGTGCGCCCAGGCCATGATGTCGACGTCCTGCTCCTTCAGCATCTCATCGAACAGCGCGCGCTCATCCGCACTCCACGACGCATGGTGAGTGTCGAAGAATCCGCCGACCAGCAGATCGGCTTCCTTGGTGCCGCGATGGTGCGCACGCCAGGAGAGGCGCTTCAGTTCCGGGTCGGGAAGCATGGGCGCCAGATAAGAGCCTTTTGCCGTCATTGCGAGGCCTCGAACAGGCCGTTGCAACCTGGAGAAACAGTTGCTGGATTGCTTCGTCACTTCGTTCCTCGCAATGACAGGGCATGCGGCCCGACATCCTCAACCCGCTGTTCACGGAAGTGGAAGCGATGAAGGGCGTCGGCCCGCAGGTCGCGAAGACGCTGAAACGGCTCGACCTGTCGCGCACCCTCGACGTGCTTTATCACCTGCCGATTGGCGCCATCGAACGCGTGCGGGCGACGCATGCTTCCGCGGAGCTGCTCGGCCGCAACGTGATTATGGACCTGAAGCCGTTCGAGGCGCGCGAGAACCGGTCGGGCAGGGGACCGACGCGGATCTACGCGTCCGACGGCGACGGCAACACGATCAGCCTCATCTATTTCAACAATCCTGGCTGGGCGAAGCGCAGCCTGCCGATCGGCCAGATGAAGACCGTTTCGGGTAAGCTCGAGGCTTATGGCGACGAATGGCAGATCATCCATCCGGAGATTTCGGAACCCGGCAAGGGCGCCGCGCCTGCGCTTCGTGAACCGGTCTATCCGCTGACCGAAGGACTGACGAACCGCCGCATGGGTGAACTGGCGCGCGAGGCGCTGGAGCGAGCTCCCGAGCTTCCCGAGTGGATCGAGCCGGGCCTCGCCCAGCAAGAGCATTGGGGTGCGTGGCGCGCGTTCCTGGCGCTGGCGCATCGCGAGCCGGGCGCCGACGGAGCGCGCCGGCGGCTCGCTTATGACGAGATATTCGCCAACCAGCTCGCGCTGCTGCTGCTTCGCCAGTCGCAGCGTCGGCACCGGACCGCGGCGCTCGCCGGCACGGGCGAGCTGATGCGGCAGCTCACGTTGCCCTACCAGCTGACGGAAGCGCAGCGCCGCGCCATCCGCGAGATACGCGGCGACCTCATCCAGTCGACGCCGATGCTCCGATTGCTCCAGGGCGATGTCGGTTCGGGCAAGACGCTGGTCGCGGTTGCCGCGATGCTGACGGCGGTCGAAAGCAAGGCGCAGGCGGCATTGCTGGCTCCAACCGAGATCCTCGCCCGCCAGCACCATTCGACCCTGCTTGGCATGCTGGACAGCCTCGGGGTGCGCGTCGCAATCCTCACCGGGCGTGAAAAGGGCAAGGCCCGCGACAGCGTGCTGATGGGGCTTGCCGACGGGTCGATCGATATCCTCGTCGGCACCCATGCGATCTTTCAGGAAAAGGTCGCCTACAAGAATCTCGGCCTCGCGGTCATCGATGAGCAGCACCGCTTCGGTGTCTCGCAACGTCTCTTGCTGGCCTCGAAGGCCGAGCATCCGCCGCACCTGCTGGTGATGACGGCAACGCCGATCCCCCGCACCCTGACCCTCACCCAATATGGCGAGATGGACGTCAGCCGGATCGATGAGATGCCGCCGGGCCGAACCCCGATCGAAACGCGCGTGATCAGCGAGGAGAAACTACCCGACGTGGTCGAAGGCCTGGGACGTCATCTCGCCGGTGGCGGCCAGGCCTATTGGGTTTGCCCGCTGGTCGAAGAGAGCGAGAAATCCGACGCTGCCGCTGCCGAAGAGCGAGCGCGCGTGCTGCGGCTCCGCTTCGGCGAAGATAAGGTCGGGTTGGTCCACGGTCGGATGAAGGGCGCGGACAAGGATGCGGTGATGGCGCGCTTCGCGTGCCGCGAGCTTGGCGTGCTGGTCGCGACGACGGTGATCGAAGTCGGCGTCGATGTGCCGAACGCGACCCTGATGATTGTCGAAGGCGCCGATCGGTTTGGCCTTGCCCAACTTCATCAGCTGCGTGGGCGCGTCGGCCGAGGGACGGGCAAGAGCACCTGCCTGCTGATCCGTGGCCAGAACCTGACGGAGGCCGGACGCGCACGACTAACCCTGATGCGCGAGACCAATGACGGCTTCCGCATCGCCGAGGAGGATTTGCGTCTGCGCGGTCCTGGCGAAATCCTCGGCACGCGCCAGTCGGGCGAGGAAGCGTTCCGTGTCGCCACGCCCGAGCTGGTCGCCGAGCTTGCCCCCGTCGCCCAGAGCGACGCGATGCTGCTGCTCGATCGCGACGGCGGCCTCAAAGGCGAGCGCGGCCAGGCGGCTCGGGTTTGCCTCTATCTGTTCGAACGCGACCAGGCCGTCGACCTGATCAGGAGCGGCTAGCGGACGAGCAGCCCATGGCGCTTCTTGCCGAGGCTGAGCTTCAATGGCTCATCGCCGGCTGAAAGCATCAATCCCGGATCGTTGACCGTGACATCGTCCAGACGAACCGCGCCCTCGGCGATCTTGCGCTTGGCCTCGCCATTCGACGCACAGAACCCGAGGCCCGTGAGCGCTGCAAGGATGCTGACGCCCTCCCCGATGTTCAGTGTCGGCAGGTCTGCACCCAGGCCGCCTTCGCCGAACGTGGTCCGCGCCGTCGATGCAGCGGCATCGGCGGCTTCGCGTCCGTGAAGCATCGCCGTCGCTTCGGTCGCGAGCACGACCTTGGCGTCGTTGATCCCGGCGCCCTCGAGCTTTTCCAGGCGCTCGACTTCTTCGAGCGGAAGGTCCGTAAATAGCCGCAGGAATCTTCCGACGTCGGCATCCTGCGTGTTCCGCCAGAACTGCCAATAGTCGTACGGCTTCAGCAGCTCCTCATCGAGCCACACCGCGCCAGCTGCGGTCTTGCCCATCTTCCCGCCGTCCGCGGTCGTGATGAGCGGCGTCGTCACTCCAAACAACTCGGTCCCGTCGATGCGGCGCGCCAACTCGATTCCGTTGACGATATTGCCCCACTGGTCCGACCCACCGAGCTGCGCGCGGCATCCGTAGCGCCGCGACAGCTCCATAAAGTCGTAGGCTTGCAGGATCATGTAGTTGAATTCGAGGAAGGTCAGCGGCTGCTCGCGGTCGAGCCGCAACTTCACGCTGTCGAACGCCAGCATTCGGTTGATCGTGAAATGCTGCCCGACTTCGCGCAGGAACGGGATGTATTCGAGGTGCGCGAGCCAATCGTCATTGTTGACCATCACCGCGTCGGTCGGACCGTCGCCGAACGTGAGGAATCGCTCGAAAACGCGGCGAATGCCGGCGATATTCGTGTTGATCAGCTCTTCCGTAAGGAGTTTCCGGCCCTCATCCTTGCCCGAAGGGTCGCCGATCTTGGTCGTCCCTCCCCCCATCAGCACGATCGGCTTGTTCCCGGTCTGCTGGATTCGGCGAAGCTGCATGATCTGGACGAGGCTCCCGACATGGAGGCTCGGCGCGGTCGCGTCGAACCCGATGTAGGCGGTAACCGGGCCCTCAGCCGCGCGCGCATCCAGCGCTGCGGCATCGGTCACCTGGTGGATGTAGCCGCGCTCGTCGAGCACCCTGAGCAATGAAGAACGATACGCTGTCATGCACGTGCGCTTAGCGTCATGCGCCGCGTGCTGCTACTGCAGCGAAATGCAGTTCAATCTCGTCCCGCATCCGACGACGCCGCCGACCGATCCGGAGATGAAGGTCTGGGCGACAGTCGACCATGCCGCCGAGCTCGGCGCGACAGCGACGACGAACATCTGGTTCGGGGTGGGAGCGCCCGCAAGCAAGTTCGCCATTCCCGCGGTGGTTCAGTCAGAGCGAACGGAAGATTTGTGGCAGACCACATGCTTCGAGGCGTTCCTGCGTGACGAGCGCGCTCAAGCGTATCGCGAATGGAATTTCGCGCCGTCGACCCAGTGGGCCGCCTACGATTTCAACAATTACCGGGATGGTCGGGCGGAGGCCGACGTCGCTCCGCCATACGTTCGGATCGAGGACAATCTCACCTGGTGGGGTCTCGGAGCGACGATCGCAGTTCCCGCAGATCAACAATGGCTGTTGGGCTTGTCTGCGATCCTCGAAGAACAGGACGGCACCAAATCCTATTGGGCGCTCGCGCATCCTGAAGGCGACAAGCCTGACTTCCACGACCCGGTTTGCTTCGCCGCGCGGCTTGCCTAAGCACGCTTCATGACCCTGTTCGGAATCGACCGGCTGCTTGCCGATCCTGAATTGCGTAAGCCGCTCGAAGGCAAACGTGTCGCATTGCTCGCCCATCCCGCGTCGGTCACGAAAGACCTGATCCACAGTCTCGACGCCCTGTTCGCCTCGGGACTGAACGTGTCCGCGGTCTTCGGGCCACAGCATGGCGTTCGCGGCGATCTCCAGGACAATATGATGGAGTCGCCGGACTTCACCGATCCGACCTACGGCGTGCCGGTATTCAGCCTTTATGGCGAGGTTCGTCGCCCGTCGGGTCAGTCGATGGGCACGTTCGACACCATCCTCGTTGACCTCCAGGACCTCGGTTGCCGGATCTACACCTATGTCACGACGCTGCTTTACGTGCTCGAAGCGGCAGCCGAGCATGGCAAGGGCGTCTGGGTGCTCGACCGGCCCAATCCCGCGGGCCGTCCTGTCGAAGGGCTGACGCTTCGTCCCGGCTGGGAAAGCTTCGTTGGCGCAGGGCCGATCCCGATGCGCCATGGCCTGACCCTTGGCGAGCTCGGCAAATTGTTCATCGACCACTTCAAGCTCGACGTGGATTATCGCGTGATCGAGATGGCTGGCTGGAGGCCTGACGAAGCGCCCGGATACGGCTGGCCGCCCGAGCGGGTCTGGATCAACCCGAGCCCCAACGCTGCCAATCTCAACATGGCGCGAGCCTATGCCGGCACCGTCATGCTCGAAGGCACGAACCTAAGTGAGGGCAGGGGAACCACCCGGCCGCTGGAGCTGTTCGGAGCGCCGGACGTCGATCCGTTCAAGGTCATGGCGGAGATGGAAAGCTTCGCGCCGGATTGGCTCGCGGGCTGCAAGCTTCGCGACGTCACGTTCCAGCCGACCTTCCATAAGCATGTCGGCGAGATGTGCCGCGGCGTCTTCATCCACGCCGAAGGCTCGTTCTACGGCCACGACGCGTTCAAGCCGTGGCGGCTTCAGTCGCTCGCCTTCAAGGCAATTCGGCGGCTCAATCCGGATTACGATTTGTGGCGCGATTTTCCCTACGAATATGAGTTCGAAAAGCTCGCGATTGACGTCATAAACGGCTCGCCCTTGCTGCGTGAATGGGTTGACGATCCGGAGGCGCGGGCTGGCGATCTCGATGCCCTGACCGTTCCGGACGAAGAGGCCTGGGATGAGCAGCGAAAGCCCCACCTCATCTACTGACCGGGGCGTGGTTAACGAAGAAGTAGGACGTTCCCCGTATCCCGACCCAAAGCGTTATTGGGGAGCGGGTCTTTCATGGCCACTATGGGGATCGAGGAAGTCACGGAAAATGCAGTCCGCGCGGTCGCGCGGGACTGCGGTTCCTTGTCGATGGAGTGCAGTGACGTCGCCGGCTATGTCCAGGGCGTCGCGACCCGCATCGGCGACCATCTCAAGATGCTCGACCAGCTTGAGGAAGTGACCACCCGACTGCTTGCCGACCAGGCACGCGTTTCGGATTCTACCGACGAAGCTCGGCTGCTCTCGGAGCAGGCCAAGGGCAAGCTCGAAGCCGGCCGCGAAGCGATCGAAGGCACCATCGCCGGCTTCAAGGGGTTGACCGAACTGGTGGTCCAGCTCGGCGAGCGCATGGCCGGCTTCGCTTCGGCGATGAACCAGGTTCAGACCGTTTCCTCGACCATTGAGGCCATCGCGCGTAAGACCAACATGTTGGCGCTGAACGCGACAATTGAAGCCGCCCGCGCCGGCGATGCCGGCCGTAGCTTCGCCGTCGTTGCGGCCGAGGTGAAAAAGCTCGCACACGATACGCGCGCGGCGACCAGCCAGATCGCCTCGACGATTGGCGAGCTGACCCGCGAGGCCGGCGCCGTTACGACCGAGATCAAGACCGGCGTCGACCGCAGCCGCGCCGCCCAGTCCGGCTTCAGCATGATCAGCGACACGGTCCGCGAAGTGAGCGAGATCGTCGGCATGGTCGACCGCCAGACCGAGGGCATCGCCCACTCGACCAGCATGATTCAGGCCAGCGTTGATCGAGTGAAGGCCAGCCTGACCGATTTCTCGGGGGATGCCCGCGCTAATGGTACCGAGCTGATGAGCGCGCAGAAGCGTCTCGCGCATCTCGAAATGCTGTCGAACACAATGCTCGACACGCTCGCGAATTCGGGGGCCGAAATCGACGACACGCCCTTCATCCTGAAGGCGCAGGAGGCTTGCCGGCAGATCCAGGTTGCGCTGGAACGCGCGGTCGATGCCGGCGAGGTAACCGTCGATGACATCTTTGACACCAATTACCAGATCGTCGAGGGCTCGAACCCGGTCCAGTATGATACGCGGTTCAACGCCGCGGCGGACCGCTACATGCGACCGATCCTGGACCGCGTTAAGGCATCCGACGGGCGTATCATCGGCTCGGCGTGCGGCGACATGAACGGCTACCTCCCGACGCACCTGTCGGAGCGTAGCCATCCGCAGGGTCCGGATCCGGTCTGGAACGACGCGCATTGCCGCAACAAGCGCATCCTCATCGACGATGCGACCCGCAGCGCGCTCGGCAGCGACAAGCCGGCAACCCTCTACACCTATCGCATGGAGCTTGGAGACAAGCACATTCCGGTGAAGAACGTCTTCGTCCCGCTATGGATCAAGGGCCGTCGCTGGGGGAACTACGAACTCGCCTACCGCGACGACTGATCGAATCCTTATTTACTGGAGAGAGGTCGCCGTCCGCACGAGTTGCGGGCGGCGATTTCTTTATTGGTTGTCTGGAGACCCTCGTCGCGTCAGCGCGAACGGTCAGTAATCGCCGCGAGCTTCGGCGCGGGCTTCGAGAATATCGAATAATGCGCGATGCTGGAGCAGCAGTTGCTCGCCGCCAAAGGCGAGGGCGCGCTCGCTGGCCAGTCCGTCCAATGACTCGTTGATCACCTCGGCCACCGACGAATCCTCCGGCAGCGATGGTTCCGGGCACTGAATGCCGACCCGAGCTGCTGCGCGGTCGAGGAGGCGGCGAATCGGCCACCAGTCGCCGACAAGTGCGGTGGCGGCGCCGAGGGCGCATCCCTTCCGCTCGGAATTGGCGAGCGTCTCAAGCGCATGGCGCGCTGCAACCAGGCTTGATTCGGTTTCGGCAGCTCCCGGTGTGCTCGGCAGCGGGCCGACGGCGGCGGTAAGGCGCACCAGGTACAGCCGCTCGCGCTCGAATGATTCGGATGCCTGGCTAAGCCACTTCTGAGTTGAACTGTTGGCGCAGTGCTGAACCGACAGTTCGATCAGGCCCGGGTAACGTCCGTGCAGGCCGCAGAGGAGGTGGACGGCATCCGAAAGGTCGCGGCCGGTATGCGGGCCGGACGCTTCGAGGAGGGCATTCAAATAAGGATGGCGAGCGCAGCCATCACCCGCGACACGCGCGAGCTGGGTCTCGGCAACGCTGACCGCTTGACGGTCGACGGACCGATTAATCGCCATTCCTATCCCCTCGAGCGAGTGCTTCAGACAAAGCCTATTGCAACCGGTCGTAACCCAAGGGCGTAAAGACGAGGTTTAAATGGCCGTAAGATTTCAAAAAGAGACGTGAACGGGCGGCTCGACTCGGGGCTGGCGAGTTATTCCCGATTTATCCACAGAGCTGTCCACCGGAAACTGCGAGTCGGCCGTTCGACTCTGCAAAAAGGGACTCGACGGCCAAAGTTACAGCTGTATGACTAAGGACGTGCTTCGGGACTTCGGTTCCAAAGCATGGGGAACCCCGCCGGGTCAAACCGGTGGGGTTTACCCGTTTATAGGCCTGGAGATTTCTCGGCCACTTCCGAAAATTCGATGATTTCGAAAACTCCCGGCGGCGCGCAGCTGTGAGCGGGGAGCGTGCTGCGCGCCTGGGGAAGCGGGTTAGGCCGCGAGCGGAAGCTGCTCGCGATCCTCGTGGCCGGCGGCCTCGACGACCTGGACCGATGCCTGGGCAGTCTTGGGGCGCGGGAAGAACAGGCGCGAAGCCAGCACAACCGCTCCGAGGCCGAAATAAAGGCCGAACGCGATCATTGGGCTCCACAGCACCATCGCGGCAAGCGGAACCCGGATGAACAGCGGGCTGATCCCGAAGTCCTCGCCGATACCCTCGCAGACACCAAGGATGGTGTGCGAACGAAGGGGCAGGGCAACGTAGGGCTCCGCGGACTGAACTTGCGCTTGCATCTCTAACTCCATTGGCAAAATCGATACTCTTGACTGAGCAAGAGCCGTGCCAAACTGAATCCATCTGAGAATCCAGCGGGTTAGAACATCACGCCTTTGTGAAGTTGGTATTTCCCGCCAGCTCTCTGCGCATAAAGTTGGGAATTCGCACCGCATGCTGCAAGTGCGATGCTGCAACGCAGCATTCGTATTCAGCGCGGAAATGAAACGTCTGGTGCCGCTTAGCTGAGGTCGCCGATCCCGTCGCAGCTGAGATCAAAGGCAGCGAGGCCCGATTCGAGCACGGAGGCGAGCATGGGCATGTCCATGAGCTCTCCGACCGCTCCGTCGCTTCCTTCGCCAACGAGCTCCTGGGCTTCGTTCATCGCCTCGTCCCAGTCGCTGGCATCGTAGGTGCCCTGGCCAACCCAGCAGAAGGCGATCACTTCGGCGAGTTGATCCTCACCCAGATCCTCGAACGCGGCCTTGAGTTCTTCCTCGACGCTTTCGTTGATCGTGTCGTCGAGGACCGACAGCGCGCCCTCATCCTCATCGTCGACATTTTCGGCGGCTTCCCCGCCATCATAGTCGGTGGCGGTTTGCGCCTCATACTCGCGAGCCCGGAGGATGATCCGGCAAAGCGTGTCGAGTGGGGTCAGCGGATCCATTTCGCGAGGCGACTCCAGTGTGTTGGCCTGTTCCCTCAACGAGAGCGGCCGTAAGCGGTTCCTCGCGTTGACCAGACCGGACGTGCCACTTATATCGCGCGGCGCTGGCGCGCTCAAAGGGGTGCGCCAATTGCCTTTAAAGTGGCGGAGTAGCTCAGCTGGTTAGAGCAGCGGAATCATAATCCGCGTGTCGGGGGTTCAAGTCCCTCCTCCGCTACCAACCCTACGAATTCGCGCGAAGGCCTGGGTCAGGTCGTCGATCAGGTCGTCTGCGTCTTCCAGCCCGATATGCAGCCGCACCAGGTTTGGTGCCGGCGGTTGCGATACGGTCCGGTGCGGGTCGATAGGTATGGCCAGGCTTTCATATCCGCCCCAGCTGAAGCCGATGCCGAAATGCACCAGACCATCGACGAAGGCGGCGCGAGTCGCGCTGTCGGCATCTTTCAGTTCGAACGCAAACAGGCCCGAGGACCCCTTGAAATCGCGTTTCCAGAATTCGTGGCCCGGACAATCGGGCAAAGCGGGGTGAAGGACGCGCCCGACCTCAGGCCTGTCGTTCAGCCACGATGCGATCCTTAAAGCGCTTTCTTCGTGCTGCTTTAGCCGCACACCCATCGTTCTGAGGCCGCGCGATCCAAGCCATGCGTCGTCTGGCGATACGGCGTGGCCAAGGTCCCAGGCCAGCGTCTGGATCTTCTGGAAATGCTCGGCGACTGCGGTGACCGAACCCAGCATTACGTCGGCATGCCCCCCGATATATTTGGTCGCGGCGAGAATACTGATGTCCACGCCCGCCGTAAGCGCCGGGAAGAGCAGGGGCGTCGCCCAGGTATTGTCGATCAACGTCACGACGCCGCGCTGCCGCGCCGCTGCGCAGATCGCCGGAACGTCCTGCACTTCCATCGTTAGCGAGCCCGGACTTTCAAGCAGGATCGCTCGGGTCTTGTTGCCGAGCTCGGGGACGCTCAGCGGGTCGTAGTAACGTGGGGCGACGCCAAAGCGCTTCAGGAAGGTGTCGCAGAACTTGCGAGTCGGCCCGTAGATACTGTCCGGGGTGAGCAATTCGTCACCCGGGGTCAGAACCGCGAGCAGCGCAGTGGTAATTGCCGCTAACCCCGACGAGAAAAGCGCCGTTCCCTCTGCCCCCGGCTCAAGTTCGGTCAGCGCATCGGACAATGCCCAATGGGTCGCTGTTCCCTGCAGTCCGTAGCGGTACACGCCGAGACCCGGCCTGCTGGCATGCAAGTCCTCGACGTTATCGAACAGGATTGTCGAGGCGCGCTCGACCGGAACGCTGACCAGGCGGCCGCGCCAATTCTTGCGCCGGCCGCCCTCGACGAGCTTGGTGTTGGGTCTTTCGTCCTTGCTGTTCACGCCGGCCTGCTTAGGGCAAGGCCGGCGCCGCGCCCAGACCGCCTAACCGGCGCGCTTCCGGGCTCCGAGCAGGCCGATCAACCCCACTGCGCCAATCACTCCCCACGGGAAACTGGTCGATTGCGCCGGAGCCGCGGCATTATCTTGTGCAAGGGCGGGTGCAGCAACAAAAAGCGCCGCCGCAACCGCAAACGCTGTCTTAATTCTCATGATCCCTCCTTCGCCCTAATCGAGCGCCGTTGGGTGGTAGCTGTCTTCCGAATGTCCGCGGCGAAGCCCGAGCAGGCCCAATAGGCCTAGCAACCCGATGGAATTCCACAGGATATCGTTGCTGCCCTGATCGAGCATGCGGCTCTCGGTCTCAGACCTGAGGCCCGATTTGTCGGTATCCTGGGCCACAGCGGGGCCCGTCGCCACCATAAGGAAGGTCAGCGCCATCATCATGCGTATCCGCATGGCGTCCTCCTTCGCGCAGATTTCCGCGCAATTGGCCTCATTCGGCCAAGGCTGCGCCACTACACCAAAGGCGTGCTTTGCACAAAAGGCACAAAAGCAAACGCCCGGATCGGCTAGCGATCCGGGCGCCTTGCGTGACGATTGCTCGTCAGCCCCCTTGGACGTTGTGCGCCGAACCTCCCCAGTTGTTCGCCGCATCCCCGAACCTACGAGCCAAGGGCAAGTCGTTCGGACCGGGGCGGACGCTAGGCTCGACTCCCTGGGCTGTCACTGCAGGAAATGGGGTTGCTTGGCTTTTGAGCGACTCCTGTGTCGGTGAGGCAACAGCAGTCGCGCGGTTGCCAGTCGCAAGCCTCGCCCGCTAGAGCGGCGCGCTATGCGTTGGTCCCGAGCATTTCTCCCCGTCCTTAAGGAAAGTCCGTCAGACGCCCAGATCGTCAGCCATAAGCTGATGTTGCGCGCGGGACTCGTTCGCCAGACTGCGGCCGGCATTTATGCCTGGCTGCCGCTGGGATTCCGGGTGCTGCAGAAGATCGAGGAGATTGTCCGCGAGGAGCAGAATCGCTCCGGCGCGCAGGAAATGCTGATGCCGACGCTGCAGTCGGCGGACCTGTGGCGCGAGAGTGGGCGCTACGATGCTTATGGGCCCGAGATGCTCCGCATTAAGGACCGTCACGACCGCGAGATGCTCTACGGCCCTACGAACGAGGAGATGATCACCGCGCTCTTCCGCGACGAGGTGAAGAGCTATCGCGACCTGCCGCGGACGCTTTACCATATTCAGTGGAAGTTCCGGGACGAAGTCCGGCCGCGCTTCGGCGTGATGCGCGGACGCGAGTTCCTGATGAAGGACGCCTACAGCTTCGACCTCGACGAGGTCGGCGCCCGGCAGAGCTATTACACGCAGATGCTGGCCTATTTGCGCACCTTCCAGCGGCTCGGCATTCAGGCGGTACCGATGAAAGCCGCGTCGGGCCCAATCGGGGGCGATCTAAGCCACGAATTCATCGTCCTCGCGCCGACCGGTGAGAGCGAGGTCTTCTATGATGCTGCCTATGAAAAGTTCGACTGGACTCAGGCTGACCTGAAATATGGAGACGAAGCCGGGCTCCAGGGCCTCTTCGACCGGGTCAACGCGACCTACGCCGCGACCGACGAGACTCACGACGTCGCGAAGTGGGAGAACGTGCCCGAGGACAAGAGGCGCACAGGCCGGGGCATCGAAGTCGGCCACATCTTCAATTTCGGCGACAAATATTCGGCGGCGATGGGGCTCAAGGTTTCGGGGCCTGACGGCACGCCGGTCGTTCCCCAGATGGGAAGTTATGGCGTCGGCGTCTCGCGGCTCGTTGGCGCGATCATCGAAGCCAGTCACGATGACGCTGGTATCATCTGGCCCGAATCTGTCGCGCCGTGGATCATCGGACTGGTCAACATGCGGCATGACGATCCCGCCTGCGTGGCCGTCGCCGAGGACCTCTATCAAAAGCTGCAGAAGCTCGGTGACATCGTGCTCTACGACGACCGTGACGAGCGTGGCGGCGTGAAGCTCGGCTCCATGGATGTCATCGGGCTGCCCTGGCAGTTCATCGTCGGTCCGAAATCGGTCGCGGAAGGAATGATCGAGACCAAGAACCGGCGCAGCGGCCAGCGCGAGCTTATTCCCGTTGACCGCGCGGTCGATGTCATTGCCAGCATCCGCAACGCCTTCGGCAAAATGCCCACGGCTCCGGATCCGACATCATGATCCTCAGCCGCTACGAGCGCATGGTCGCTCGGCGCTACCTGCTTCCGGAGAAGGGCGAGGGCTTTATCTTCGCAGCCGCCGGCTTCAGCATCGGCGCGGTGGCTCTGGGCGTCGCCGCTCTGATCGTCGTTATGAGCGTAATGAACGGCTTTCGTGCGGAGCTGTTCGACAAGGTCGTCGGGTTGAACGGCCATGCAGTCGTTCAGGGCTTCGGCGGTCGCCTCGATAACTGGCAGCAGATCGCCGACGCGGCGCAGAAAACCAAAGGCGTGACCTCTGCGCTTCCGCTTATCGAGCAGCCATTGATGGCATCGGGCAATGGCCGCGTCGAAGGCGTGATCGTTCGCGGAATGCGGGTCTCCGACATTCTCGCCAACAAGACGCTAACAGGCCATGTCGTGGCGGGCGATTTCAAGTCGATCACCCCGGGCAGCGGCAGGATCGCGATCGGGTCGCGGCTTGCGGACCAGCTTGGCGCCGGGCCGGGCAGCGAAATCAGCCTGATCAGTCCGGAAGGGCGCTCGACCGTGGTTGGAACGGTGCCGCGCATCGTAACCTACACCGTGGGTGTCGTCTTTGAGGTCGGCATCTACGATTACGACAAAGCGTTTGTCGTTATGCCGATGCAGGACGCGCAGGAATTACTGATGCTCGGCGATTCCGTCGGCATCATCGAGGTTCAGACGAACAATCCGGACAAGGTCGGAGAGATTCTGCAGCCAATTCAGCCGCTGGTGAATGGGCGCGGAGTCCTGGTCGACTGGCGCCAGATGAACTCGGCGCTCTTCTCAGCGCTCGATCTCGAACGGGTTGTGATGTTCATCGTCGTCAGCATCATCGTACTCGTCGCGGCCTTCAACATCGCCTCATCTTTGATCATGCTGGTGCGGTCGAAGACGCGCGACATTGCCATTTTGCGAACCATGGGCGCGACGCGAAGCGCGGTCTTGCGCATCTTCATGACGGTTGGCCTGACGATCGGCGTGGTCGGCATCCTGATTGGCCTGTTCCTTGGCTCGATCATCCTGCTGTTCCGGCAGGGCGCGGTCGACGTCGTTCACTATTTGACGGGAATGGACCCGTGGGATCCGTCGGTCCGCATTCTCACCGACCTCCCGTCAAAGACCGATCCGCTCGAGGTCGCCGCGATTTTGATCGTTACCATGCTGCTGATCTTCCCGGCGACCCTGTTCCCTGCGCGTCGGGCGGCGAACACCGATCCTGTCCAGGTGCTTCGCTATGAGTGAGGCTGCGCTCGTCACGCGCGATCTGAGGCGCAGCTTCACCCAGGGCGGCACGACCATCGAGGTCCTGCGCGGGGTGAACCTCGAGGTGAAGCCCGGCGAGATCGTCGCGCTTCTGGGCCCGTCCGGTTCAGGCAAATCGACCCTGCTGCAGGCGGTCGGTCTTCTCGAGGGAGGCTTCCAGGGCTCGATCCGGTTGGCGGGGCAGGAAGCAGCCCAGCTCGACGATGATGGCCGGACGCGGTTGCGTCGGGACCTGCTCGGCTTCGTCTATCAGTTTCATCACCTGTTGCCCGAGTTCAACGCGCTCGAAAACGTCGTCATTCCGCAGCTCGTGCGCGGTGCCGAACCGGACGCAGCGCGCGAACGAGCGAGGGACCTGCTCGGCAAGTTGCGCCTCGGTGAGCGTCTCGATCACCGCCCGTCGAAGCTGTCGGGCGGTGAGCAGCAACGCGTAGCCGTCGCGCGCGCGCTCGCGAACAAGCCACCTTTGGTCCTCGCCGACGAGCCCACCGGCAACCTCGACGAGCAAACCGCGGACAGGGTCCTCGCAGAATTTCTCAGCCTTGTGCGCGGAGAGGGAAGCGCCGCCTTGGTTGCGACCCACAATGAGCGCCTCGCAGCGAAAATGGACCGGGTGGTTCGCCTGCAGGAAGGCCGCCTGCAATGAGAGAGCATGAAGACATCGTCCATGATGAGAGCAGTCGGCGGATCAATCCGGTGATCATTGCCCTGCTCGGCGGAATTGCTCTTCTCCTGGCCGTGCTCTGGTTCTTCAGCAGCAATCGCAATCCCGATCAGGACAAGCTCAGCAATCCCCAGATCGAGCAGACCAAGGAAGCCGAACAGAGCCAGCGCTGCTCGGCCAGCGCTACATACGAGCTCGTGAAGAAGGAGCTGTTCCGACGGGCCCTCGAGGTTCGCGGGAATGACGAGCCGGGCTTCGGCCAGGTTGAAGCTGCGGCCGTGATCCGGGTCGATAATCCGGTGCTTGAAGGGGAAGAGCAGGATTCCGGAGCATTAAATTGTTCAGGCACCTTCTACCTTGACCTGCCGCCTGGCGTCGTGGCCCCGGGCAACAAGACCAATCTGACTGCCGACCTCGATTACACGATCAGCAATGACAGCATCGTGCTGCGTAATGCCGATGCGATGATCTCGTCGCTGGCGGCACTTGCTCGCGTCGAAATCCCGCCGGCTGAGGGCGCCGATACGAACACGATGGAGCCGGTAGAGAACGTGGCAAATTCCGTATCCGCCAATGTTCAGCCGGGGCCGGCAACCGCTGCGCCCGGGCGTCCGAGCTTCGACTGCGCTCGGGCGAGCTCGCCAAGTGAGGATGCGGTTTGCGAGGACAGCGGCTTGGCCGCGCTCGATGTGAACATGGCGGCGCAATACAGGCGATCGCTCGTCGCTGCGACGCCGGTCCAGAAACAGCTCTTGCAGACGACGCGCGATCGCTTCCTGGCTTACCGCGACCGTTGCCCGAACCGGCAGTGCATAGCGAACGCTTATGTCGGGCGGATGCGCGAAATCCGCGACATCATGGAAGGCCGCCTCACCCCCGCCCGATAGGTGGGGATAAGTGACTGGCGGTGCTTCACTCCGCTGATGAAATTCCCATAGTAAGTCGGGTGAGTCAGCCGTTCGTTCCGCTTCGTGTTTTTTCGTCGTTCACCATGCTCGAAGGGGCGATGGAGCCGAAGACGATCGCCGAGCGGGCAGCGAAGCTGGGCTTCCCAGCAGTCGCGCTCACCGATCGTAACGGCCTGTACGGCGCCATGCCGTTCAGCGACGCCTGCTCGGCAAAGGGCGTCCAGCCGATTATCGGCGCGGCGCTCGCAGTTGCGCGGCCGCCGGAAATTGGCGGCGAGGCGGGGATCGACTGGCTGGTGCTGCTGGCTCAGAATGATCGCGGCTATGCGAACCTCTGCAAGCTGGTGTCGTCGGCGCACCTCGACCGTCCGGCCGAGCTCGAGCCGCATGTCGAGTTTGCCGAGCTCCAGGGGTTGAACGAGGGGCTGATCGCGCTGACCGCGGGCGGGGAGGGTGCGCTCGCTAGACTGCTCGCCGACGGCCAGCAGACCAAGGCGGAAGCCTATCTCGACCTGCTGCAAACGCTTTTCCCGGAGCGACTTTATATCGAGATCGTTCGGCGCAACGACGCGGTCGAGGATGCGGCCGAGAACGCACTGATCGACCTTGCTTACGCGCGTGACCTGCCCTTGGTCGCGACCAATCCCGCGACCTACGCTGACCCGTCTTTTCACGCGGCGCACGATGCGATGCTGTGCATCGCCAATTCCGAATATGTGGAAAGTGCGAGCCGCGTCACCTCGTCCGCCGACGCCTGGCTGAAGGACGGCGCGGCGATGGAGCAGATCTTCGCCGACCTACCCGAGGCGCTGGCCAATACGTCGGTGATTGCGATGCGGTGCGCGGTCGCTGCGCCCAAGCGCAAGCCGATCCTGCCGCGGCTCAGCAATGACGAGGATGAGCAACTCCGCCGCGATGCGCGGAGCGGCCTCGAGCAGCGCCTGCTGGGCCGCTCGGCAGACGATCTTCAGCCCTATGCCGAACGGCTTGATTATGAGCTCGACATCATCACCGACATGGGGTTCGCCGGTTACTTCCTGATCGTCGCCGACTTCATCAAATGGGCCAAGGCCAACGACATCCCGGTCGGTCCGGGCCGTGGCTCGGGCGCCGGCTCGGTCGTCGCCTGGGCACTGACCATCACCGATCTCGACCCACTTGCGCTGGGCTTGCTGTTCGAGCGCTTCCTCAACCCTGAGCGCGTGTCGATGCCGGACTTCGACATCGATTTTTGCGAAACCCATCGCGACAAGGTCATCACCTACGTCCAGGGCAAATATGGCCGCGACAAAGTCGCGCAGATCATCACCTTCGGGCGGCTGAAGGCGCGCGCAGTCCTCAAGGATACGGGCCGCGTCCTTCAGATGTCGTACGGGCACGTCGACCGGCTCGCCAAGCTGATTCCGAACCACCCGACCGACCCGTGGACGCTAGAGCGCGCGTTGAATGGCGTTCCCGAGGTCGCAGCCGAGTACAAAGATAAGGACGTCAAGCGCCTGTTCGACTTGGCGATGAAGCTGGAAGGGCTGCCGCGCCACGCATCGACCCACGCGGCGGGCGTCGTCATCGGCGATCGTCCGCTCGACGAGCTCGTCCCGCTCTATCGCGACCCGCGGTCGGACATGCCGGTGACGCAGTTCGACATGAAATATGTCGAGGCGGCGGGCCTAGTGAAGTTCGACTTCCTCGGCCTCAAGACCTTGTCGGTCCTGAAGGAGGGCCAGCGCCTGCTCGCCGAGCAGGGTGTCCACGTCGATTTCGCGAAGCTGCCGTGGGACGACATGTCGGTTTACGAGCTCATCCAGCGGGCCGACGCTGTCGGAGTATTCCAGCTGGAATCGGAAGGCATGCGCCGGACACTTGCTGCTGTCCGCCCGACCAACTTTGGCGACATCATCGCGCTCGTCGCGCTCTATCGCCCGGGCCCGATGGACAACATTCCATTGTTTGGCGACCGCAAGAACGGGCGGGTCTCAATCGAATATCCGCACCCGCTGCTCGAAGGCATCCTGGCCGAGACATACGGCATCTTCGTCTACCAGGAGCAGGTGATGCAGGCTGCGCAGCTGCTCGCCGGCTACTCGCTCGGCGAAGCGGACCTGCTGCGCCGAGCCATGGGTAAAAAGATCAAGTCGGAGATGGACGCCCAGCGCGCCCGCTTCGTTGAAGGCTGCGCGACCCACAACCAGATCACCGCAGCGAAGGCGAACGAGTTGTTCGACTTGATCGATAAGTTCGCTGGCTACGGCTTCAACAAGAGCCACGCGGCGGCCTACGCGCTCGTCGCCTACCAGACGGCATGGCTGAAGGCGCACCACCGCGCCGAATTCTACGCCGCGTCGATGAGCTTCGACATGGCGCTGACCGACAAGCTCGGCATCTTTGTCGAGGACATGCGCCGGGGCGGGGTCGAATGCCTGCCGCCCGACATCAACGCGAGTCATGCCTTCTTCACGGTCGAGAATGGTGCAGTCCGTTACGCTCTCGGAGCGCTGAAGGGCGTTGGCGAGAAAGCGATGGAGGCGTTGGTCGAGGAGCGCGAACGCGGCGGGCCGTTTGCCAGCCTCGAGGATTTCGCGGCGCGGATCGATCCTCGGCTGCTCAATCGCCGGCAACTCGAAAGCCTCGCCGGAGCGGGCGCGTTCGACTCGATCAGGGACGACCGGGCGGCCGTGTTCGGTGCGGCGGAGACCATCCTCGCGCATGCCGCCAGCGCGCACGACCAGCGTACCAGCGGCCAGGCCGGCCTGTTCGGGGTCAGCAGCTGGGAAGCGGCGCCGATCCGCCTTCCGAAGGATGCGAGTTGGACGGTTGCCCAGCGTATGGCGGCTGAGCGGGACGCCTTTGGATTCTACTTCTCGGCGCATCCGGTCGACGCGAGCAAGCATTTGCTGGCGGTGCACAAGGTGAAGACCTTCGCTGAAATCTCGGACCTGCGGATTGCCGAGGGCGAGCGCGTAAGCATGACGATGGCCGGGCTGGTCGAGAATGCCCGCTATCGCACTTCGGCGCGGGGGCGCCGCTACATGATGGCCGATCTCAGCGACAGCTCGGGCCAGTTCACCGCGACTTGCTTCGATGATGAGCCGTCGAGTGCGCTCGAGGCGGCGGCCAAGGCACAGGCATGCGGCTTGCTGACGGTCGAGCTCGACCGCCGGGCCGGCGACGAGACCCCGCGCGTGACGATCAAGCGCTTCCAGCCGCTGGAAATGCTGGCGAAGAAAACACGCCTCGAAATGATCGTCCGCGCCTCGCACGAGCTTATTCCGCTGGTCGCTCGCGAGCTGGGCGAGGCGCGCGGGGGCAATGGCGTCGTTCGGTTTATCGTGCGGCTCGCTCGGGGCGGGGAAGCGACGGTCCTCGCCGGACGCGACTTCACGCTCGATGCGGACCTTGCCGAACGCCTTACGCAAATAAGCGGCGAGGGAAGTGTCACCCTCGCCGCTCAGGAACCCCCGCGGCTCGCACTCGTCAGCTAGGCTTGCGCATCGTCTGATGAGGCCGCAGACTTCCCGCAGGGGGAAGTTATGCGGTTCCTGCTTCTGTCACTCCTCTTGGCGCTCATCGCCGGTTGTACGCCAAACAAACTCGAAAAGACGGTTCTTACCGATCAGGAACGGAGCTTGATCCGAGGCGGCATCGACGACGTGTCGCGCGGCGACGCCGACGCGCTGGCGCGCAAGATGCCTCCGGGGGTCGCCGCCAAAGTGCCTGGTGCGATGCCAGCCATGCGGCACGCCCTACCTCCGCCACCTTTGGAAGTATCCGTGTCTAACGCAAATTGGACATCCGACGGGACGACCCGCAAAGCTCATGCAGTCTATCAAATCAGGGGGAAGGGTTCCTGGGCGCTCGTTGAGGCTTCCACCATCGCAACTGGCGGCCGCACTCAGCTTGAAAGCCTCTACATCACCCCAACTGCATCGGATCCACAGCAGCTGAATAGCTTCAGCCTGTCGAACGCCGGCCTTGGTGGCTCGGCAATGATCGCCGCCATGCTCGCTGTCATTGGCGTTACCACGGCGGCACTGGTTAAGATCTGGAGGTCGGGCCTGTTCCGCCGACGGTGGTTGTGGACAATCGGTGCACTGGTCGGCATCGGCGTTTTCAAGCTCGACTGGACGAGCGGCGCCTGGAATATCCAGCCGTTCTATATCCAGCTCCTGAGCGTCGGCGCCGTCAAACAACCCGTTTATGCGCCCTGGGTGCTTTCCGTCAGCATTCCAATCGTCGCGATCATAGCCCTGCTCAAACAGGGCCATGACGAGTGGGACGAGCCGGGCCTGTTTCCGGAAGACCAAGCAGTCACCGGAGACTAAGCCATCCAAAAGCCGTCGCGGTTGAGCAGGCTCGTGATGTGGTCGTTCTGCTCTTCGTTCATTTCCTGCTTGAAGCGCAAGAAGACCTGTTCCTCTTCCATATGCGCGTGCTCGAAAACCAGCTTGCGGAACTCGCGGACCGTTTCGAGCCAATTGGACGCATCCGGCCCCATTTCATTCAGCTGGAAGATGAACGTCTTGATGTACCCGTGCTCGCCTTCGAGATGATCGGCGTCGGTCGCTTCGTTCGCTTCGCGAAGTGCCGGGTAAACGACCATCTCTTCGGAGTGCGCGTGCTTATCGAGCGCGTGCGTCAGCTTCATCAGAAGCATCTTGCGCTTGAACGTCTGGGTCTCGTCGGTCGCCAGCATTTTGTCGAAGACCGCGAGCGCCGCGTCATGCTCAGCGGCGAGGATTTCGTCCCAGTCACCGATCGACGCCTCCATGCCCTGCATCAGCGCCTTGCGGCCATAATTCGCGGCGAAGCCGATGGCTGCGCCGGCAATCGCAGCGCCCAGAATCGGGCCGGCATTCTCGCTCCACGAAAAAGCGCTGCGCTGGCTGTTCGAATTGCTGCGGTTTGATGAGCGAGCCTGAGTACGCGTGACCATATCTACCTCCATGTCCTGATCGCCGAATGAACGGTCAGGGGAGGGACCACGTTCCTGCTGCGAACCGCGTTACGGCACTGCTCGCCGTGTCAGCTCAGGTGCCGTTCTGCGGCTGGGTTGCGGGCTCAGGCGGCGGCACCGCTTCGTTAGTTGTCGGCTGCTGCGGCTGTGGTGCCGGCGCTGGGGCATTTTGCTCCGGCTCCGTTGCGGTTGGCGCAGATTCGTCGACATCAGCCTCAGGCGGCGGCGGCTTGGCCGTCTCATATTCTTCGCCTGGCAGCGGCCGCGGCTTGGCCGAGACTTTCGGCGGCGCCTTGTTCGGCGGGGCCGTCGCACCCTTATAGACGCATGCGTCGAGGCCATCGCGAGCAACGACGCCAATGCGAGCATCGATGGTGTTGCCGTAGCGGCGGGTAAAACCCTTCGGCGCTATCGCCCCACGCTTCTTCGGTAGCGGGAGCACGGCGGCGATCCGCGCCGCCTCGAGCGGGCTCATGGCGCTGGCGTCATGCCCGTAATAGCGCTGCGATCCGGCGTTCACGCCGTAGGTCCCGATGCCCGTCTCGGCATTGTTTAGGTAGACCTCCATGATCCGGCGCTTGCCCCAGATGTGCTCGATCAGGAACGTGAACCAGGCCTCGACGCCCTTTCGGGCATAGCCGCCACCGTTCCACAGGAAGGTGGTTTTCGCGGTCTGCTGGCTGATGGTCGATCCGCCGCGAATCCGTCCGCCGGAGGCATTGCGCTTCATCGCGTCTTCGATGGCATCGATGTCGAAGCCGTTATGCTCGCAGAACTTGCTGTCCTCGGCCCCGATTGCGGCACGGACCATATCGCGGTCCATCTGGCTGATCGGCATCCAGTCGCGCTCCGCGCCGCGCCCCGCGAAGACATCGCCCAGCATCGTGAAGGTGATTGGCGGCGGAACGAAGCGATAGACCACCACCCACAGGATCGAGATGACGAAGAAGGCGACGACCAGCTTGACGATCCAGCCGAAAATCCGCCTCGGCCAGGATCGTGTGTCGCGCCTGCGCCGCTTGTACTTCGGGATGCTCGACTTCTTGCGCCAGGCCATGAGGCTGCCTAGCCGCCACATGCTCAAACTGCCAACCCCTGACAGTCGTGCTGTCCTTGCCGCAGCGCAGCATGGCATTTACATCCTGCTCACATGACTTCGACCAACGACATCCGCCGCGGCTTCCTCGATTATTTCGAGAAGAACGGACATGCGCGGGTGCAGTCCGCGCCGCTCGTGCCGCAGAACGACCCGACGCTCATGTTCGTCAACGCCGGGATGGTGCCGTTCAAGAACGTGTTCACGGGTCTGGAATCGCGCCCTTACGTCACCGCGAGCAGCTCCCAGAAATGCGTTCGGGCTGGCGGCAAGCACAACGACCTCGACAATGTCGGCTATACGGCGCGGCATCACACCTTCTTCGAAATGCTCGGGAATTTCTCGTTTGGCGACTATTTCAAAGACCGCGCGATCGAGCTGGCGTGGAATTTGCTGACGAAGGAATGGGGTCTCAGTCCCGACCGGCTGACCGCGACGGTTTATCACACCGACGATGAGGCCTTCGAGCTGTGGAGACGCATCACGGGCCTGCCCGAGAGCCGCATCATCCGCATCCCGACCAAGGACAATTTCTGGTCGATGGGCGATGACGGGCCGTGCGGGCCATGTTCGGAGATCTTCTACGACCACGGTGAGCGGATTGCGGGCGGGCCCCCTGGCAGCCCGGACGAAGACGGGGATCGTTTCGTCGAGGTCTGGAACCTCGTCTTCATGCAATACGAGCAGGCGGCGGGCGAGATCGTCTCGGAACTGCCGAAGAAGTCGATCGACACGGGCATGGGACTGGAGCGTATCGCTGCCGTCCTCCAGGGCACGACCGACAATTATGAGACGGACACGTTCAGGGCGCTGATCGCGGCCAGCGAGGAACTGACCAGCAACAATTCGGCCGACATGAATGCGAGCCATCGTATCATCGCCGACCACCTGCGGACGTCGGGCTTTCTGGTCGCGGACGGAGTGCTGCCGGCGAACGAGGGCAGGGGCTATGTCCTTCGCCGCATCATGCGCCGCGCCATGCGCCACGCACATCTGCTCGGCGCGAGCGAGCCGTTGATGTGGCGCCTGGTGCCGGCACTGGTCGCGGAGATGGGGGCGGCCTATCCGGAGCTGGTCCGTGCGCAGCCGCTAATCGAGGCGACTCTGCAACAGGAGGAGACGCGCTTCCGGCAGACGCTGGCGACCGGGATCAAGCTGCTCGACGAGGCGACTGCGGGTCTGGGCGAAGGCGGCACGTTGCCGGGCGAGACCGCATTCAAGCTCTACGATACCTACGGTTTCCCGCTCGACCTGACCGAGCAGGCGCTGCGCGATCGGGGCCTCGGCGTCGATCAGGCTGGCTTCGATACGGCGATGGCCGAGCAGAAGGCCAAGGCGCGCGCAGCGTGGAAGGGCTCGGGCGCTAAGGCGAACGAGGACATCTGGTTCGACCTCGCTGAGGAATATGGCGCGACCGAGTTCACCGGCTATTCCGGCGACGAAGGCGAGGGCGTTGTTCTGGCGATCGTCAAGGACGGCGCTCGGGTCGAACGTGCCGAGATCGGTGATACTGTCGACGTCTTGCTCAACCAGACGCCCTTCTATGGTGAAAGCGGTGGTCAGATTGGCGACAGCGGGAAGCTGACCACGCTCAAGGGTTTCGACGGCGAGGTTGAGGACACGTCCAAACCGCTCGGCAAGCTGCACGTGCTCCGGACCAAGGTCGTTGCCGGTGAGCTAAGTGTGGGCGAAACTGTGACGCAGCGCGTCGACGCCGAGCGCCGCAACCGCGTCCGCGCCAATCATAGCGCCACCCACCTCCTCCACGCCGCACTGCGCCGGCACCTTGGTACGCATGTCACGCAGAAGGGCAGCCTCGTCGCACCGGACTATTTCCGCTTCGACTTCTCGCATTCCAAAGCGATGACCCGCGAGGAGATCGACAACGTCGAGGCCGAAGTGAACGCCCAGATCCGCTCGAACGAGCCGGTGACGACGCGACTGATGAGCCATTCCGACGCGATCGAGGTTGGTGCGATGGCTTTATTCGGCGAGAAATATGGCGACGAAGTCCGTGTGCTCTCGATGGGCCGCGATTCCGACGCCGATTATTCGGTCGAGCTATGCGGCGGTACGCACGTCCGCGCGCTGGGCGACATCCAGCTGTTGAAGATCATCTCTGAAAGCGCGGTGTCATCGGGCGTCCGCCGCATCGAGGCGCTAACCGGCGAGGCAGCGCGGCAATGGCTCGGCGATCGGGAAGCCAAGCTCCGTGAAGCCGCAGCGACCTTGAAGAGTTCGCCGGATGAGGTTCCTGCGCGGATTGCCTCGCTGGTGGAGGATCGCCGCCGGCTCGAGCGCGAGCTCGCAGATGCCAAGAAGGCTCTAGCGATGAGTGGCGGGGCGGCGTCGTCCGACGCCTCAGGTCCTGAAAATGTCGCCGGTTACAAGTTCCTCGGCCAGGTCGTCGATGGGCTCGACCCGAAGGAATTACGCTCGACCGTCGACACCATGAAGCAGCGCGTCGGCTCCGGCATCGCGGCCCTGATCGCCGTCAATGACTGCCGCGCGAGCGTAGCCGTTGGCGTCACCGGCGACCTCGTGGGCCAGATCAGCGCAGTCGACCTCGTTAAAGCCGCGGTTGCCGCGCTGGGCGGGCAGGGCGGTGGTGGCCGACCCGACATGGCGCAGGGCGGTGGCCCCGACGGCGATAAGGCCGCCGAAGCTCTGGCGGCGGTCAAGGAAGCACTTGAGAAAGTCGCCGCGTGACCGACGTCACATCGAGCGATTCTGTCACTTTCAAAGGTTCGTGCCATTGCGGCGCGGTGAAGTTCACTGCGGAGCTGCCGTTCGGGCTTAACTCGGCGCGGCGTTGCACCTGCTCGATCTGCCGGATGCGCGGCGCGATCGCGGTTACCTCGAGCCACGACGGATTCCGCATCACGCAGGGCGAAGACAAGCTCGCGACTTATCGCTTCAACACCAACGTCGCCGAGCATCATTTCTGCACCCAGTGCGGTATCTACACGCACCACAAGCGCCGCTCGAACCCTGACCAGCTTGGCGTCAACGTCGCCTGCCTGGAGGGCGTCTCGCCCTTCGATTTCGAAGAGGTGGTGGTTTACGACGGCCAGCGTCATCCCCGCGATAACCCGACGCATACGACCTACACCGCCGGAACTCTGCGGTTCGAACCCGCTGGAAATCCTGGATCGGATCAGTAAGTTCAACCCTCACAAGCAGGGGGTTTGTATGCGCAAGTTGCTCATCACGGTCGCAATCATCACCGCAATTGCTTCCACCCCGGCGCTCGCCCAATCGTCCGGACCTGGCGCGTCAGACATCAGCAAGTCGGATATGGGAGCGCATGATTATGCGTCGCAACCGAAGGACGCCTACGACCTTCGCAACCAGCTCCGGAATGACGAAGCAATGAAAGAGGCGCGAGCAGGTCAGGGGAAGCTGGGGCATTCACGGCCGGCCAAGAAAGATGAGCTGGCAGCCGGAGCTTCGATCAACGACAAAACCGGGATCCTCATCGCGAGGATCGAGAAGGTTGATCCCGATGGCGTGGTTGTCACCGTCGGCACTGCCAAGGTGAAGGTCCCAGCCGACGCCTTTGGTCACAACAACTTGGGGCTGCTACTCGACATGACCAAGGCTCAGTTTGACCAGGTCGTCGCACAGACGAACACCACGCACTAGTCGGGGTCTCGCTCAGTAGGTGGAAGCGGAGTAGGGCGGCGGGCGAGGAGACTCGCATGCCCCAGGATGCCGCGACGACCACTGCCACCTTCGACCTGACCCAGCCGAGCCAGGAGCAATTCGCTGCCCTCGTCGCCGAACTCGATGATGAAGAGCGTCATGTCCTTCTCGAACACGGGACCGAGCGCCCGTTCTGCGGCATCTTCCTCGACGAGAAACGCCCCGGAGTCTTCACCTGCCGCCTCTGTGGCCTTCCTCTGTTCCACGGCGGCACCAAGTTCGAGAGTGGCACCGGCTGGCCGAGCTTCACCCAGCCGTTCAACGCCGACCATCTGAAATATATTCACGACGACAGCTACGGCATGATCCGGACCGAAATCGTCTGCGCTCGCTGCGGTTCACACCAGGGGCATGTCTTCCCCGACGGTCCGCCACCGACAGGCGAACGTTATTGCATCAACTCGGTCAGCCTGTTCTTCACGCCCCAGGGTGAGGCCCTCCCAGACAAATTGGGAAGAGGCGCGCCAGAGGGCGAGCCGGCCCCTTGAGGAGCGCTCAATCGTTAATTTCCGTGAACCATTTCGCGTCATTCCCCGCTAACGGGCTGGCGGTAAATTTCGACTCAGCAAGGTTCTCTTGTTGCGAGCTTGAGAGCCCTGCCGGAACGACACCGAAGCCCTGCCAAGAGCCGGCATGCTCCCCTCGCTCCCCCCGGCCGGCAGGGCTTCCAGTTACCTCCCAACCCTTCCCGAAGCGAGCAGTAAACGGCAGTTTTTCGCCGTTTCCTGGAACCAAACCTTTTAACTTACGTTACATGCGGACGGGCGGGCACTGTCTGAGACGGTGACCATGGACGACGAAGATTTGAACATCAGACAACAGATTGCGCGCTGTCGCCGCATCGCCAGCATGATGACTGACGAAGATATTCGCGAGTCACTTGAGGCGCTTGCCGCCGAATATGAAAGCCGTCTGCCAAAGCGCGGCCAGGGTTTTATGCTTCAGCCACGGCTTGATGATCGGCAGGGATCGCGTCGCTGACTGGTTGCTGGCAGCCCTTCTGCGCCAGCTTGTGCTCATATTCGTCGGCGAGAACGAGGTGTGCCGCGCGCGCTTGATCGCAGGTGGCGGCCGCCGCCGCTTCACGCTCGGCGCGCAGACGATGGGCGTAATAGTCGGGATCGTTTCTCTTGGTCACAGCCCCACCCCTGAAGCTCTCCAAAAAGCCTAACGAAGCAATAGGTTAGAATCGCGGTCTGAAAAACAACGCATGTTAGCGCGAGGAACTCGTGGCGCAGCCATTTGCCGAGTTCGTGGAACCTTTTGCGCCTAGAGCGTTGCCACAACAGCAATTCCAAAAGATTCGGGACTGAAACGACGCCGATGGCCAAAGACACCGACGTAGCATCATCTAGGAATATACCGACGGGGAGCGCGCCGCTCGACGACATCTTCAACGGTGGTTACGAGCGCGCGCGCGTCCACTTGCTTGAAGGCACGCCAGGGTCGGGCAAGACGACGCTCGCGCTGCAGTTTCTCATGGCTGCGCGCGATCGCGGCGAGCGCACATTGTACATTACCCTGTCGGAAGGCCGTGCCGAGCTCTTACATGCGGCGGCGACGCACGGGTGGTCTCTCGATGGCATCGAGATTTACGAGCTGATCCCGCCCGAGCTCAGCCTCGATCCTACCCAGGAACAATCGGTAGTCTATTCATCTGACCTGGAACTTGGAGAAACTGTCCAGCTCGTCATCGACGCAGTCGAAAAGCTGCAGCCCCATTGTGTTGTCTTCGACAGCCTCTCGGACATCAAATTGCTTGCTGGAAACCCGCTACGTTATCGGCGCCAGGTTCTGGCATTGAAGCATTATTTCTCGCGCAAGGACTGCACGGTGCTGTTCGTCGATGACATGAGCGACGACATGCCGGATTCGAACCTGCACAGCCTGGTCCACGGCGTGCTCCGGCTGGAACAATTGACGATAGCATATGGCGCCGAACGCCGCCGCTTGCGGATCTTCAAGATGCGTGGACGCGCGTTCCGTGGAGGCTATCATGATTATGTCATCCGCAAAGGCGGGCTCAGAATCTTTCCGCGCCTGATCGCTTCGGAACACAAGCCGGGGATCGACGAGCAAGAGCCGGTCGCTAGCGGCGTCGCTGATCTAGATAATCTCCTTCAAGGCGGCCTCGATCGCGGCACGAGCAGCCTCATTATGGGACCCGCGGGCTGCGGCAAGTCGACGCTGGCAATGCAATATGTAATCGCGGCGCTCGATCGCGGCGAGAAAGCGCTGTTCGTCAGCTTTGACGAAACGCGTCGCAATTTCTTCCGCAGAGCTGCCGGTCTTCATCTTGCGGAAAGCCTCGAGAAAGCCGGAGACCGGTTCATTTTCTGCCAGGTGGATCCGGCGGAAATGTCGCCCGGGGAGCTTTCCGGTCTGGTTCGCGACAGTGTTGCTGACGGAGTGGGAGTGGTCGTTCTCGACAGCCTTTCAGGCTACCAGAATGCGATGCCCGAGGAACAGTTCCTGTTGCTCCAAATGCACGAAATGCTGACTTACCTGAACCAGCAAGGCGTGATGACCATCCTCGTTCTTGCGCAGCACGGGCTCCTCGGCTCCATGCAGTCGCCGGTCGACCTCACCTATCTGTCCGACACGGTGCTTCTGCTCCGCTTCTTCGAGGCCGAAGGCGAGCTCAAGCGCGCGATCTCCGTGGTTAAAAAGCGCACTGGGAGTCATGAGCCGACCATTCACGAATATCGCATCGACAAGCAGGGGCTTCGCGTCGGCGAACCGCTACGCAACTTCAGTGGAATCATGACTGGGGTTCCCAAGTATGCGGGGCGGTCTGAGGCGCTGCTCGAGAAGCGGAATTGACCACTTAGCCATGGCGCAATGTCTCGCAATCCTTGCGCCATCGGGCCGGGACTCGAAGGTCATCCACGATATTCTCGCCGGCGCCGGCGTGAATACCTGCATCGAGGGAAATGTCCCGGCGGTCCTGAGCGCCCTCAACGAGGTCCGTGCTGGCGCCGCCATCCTCGCGGAAGAGGCGCTGACCCAGGAAGGTCTGGAGCAATTCGAGGCCTGGTTGGCCAACCAGCCGCTCTGGTCGGACCTGCCGGTCATCCTTCTCACCAGGGGTCGCGCCGGGCCGGAAACGAAAATGGAATTGGCCAGCCGCCTCGGCAACGTCACCATCCTCGAACGTCCGCTGCACCCCGTGACGTTGGTTTCAGCCGCCCGCGCCGCGCTGCGCGCTCGCGCTCGCCAGCATGTTGCCGAGCGTTACGTCATCGAGATCGAAACCAGTGAGCGCCGGTTCCGCGAGAGTGAAGAGAAATACCGAACCCTGTTCAACACGATGGACGAGGGTTTCTGCATCATCGAATTCTTCGATGGGCCCGAAGGGCCGAACAGCGATTACATCCACGTTGAAGCCAATGACGCTTACGCGCGCCACGCAGGCATCGCTAACGTCGTCGGGCAGAAGGTCCGCGAAATGGTCCCTGACGAAGCGGACGAGTGGGTGCGCATCTACGGCAAAGTGCTGAAGACCGGGGACCCGATCCGTTTCGAGCGCGAGCTGGTAGCGACCGGCCGTCATCTGGAGCTGTCGGCATTCCGCATCGAACCGCCAGAACGTCGGCAGGTTGCGGTGCTGTTCCAGGACATCACGACGCGGCGGTCGGCCGAAATCGCGCTCCAGGAGCTGAACGCTACGCTCGAGGCGCGCATCGCAGAAGCCGTCGCTGAGAGCGTTCGCGACCAAAAGAAGCTCGCCGACGCGACGCAGCGAATGCACGAAATGGCCAAGCTCGAGACGCTCGGTCAGCTCACTGGCGGCGTCGCTCACGATTTCAACAATCTGCTGACGCCGATCGTCGGTGCGCTCGACATGCTGCACCGACACCATGTCGGGGACGATCGTTCAGCCCGGCTGATCTCCGGCGCGATGCAGGCTTCGCAGCGCGCCGCTACGCTGGTCCAGCGCCTGTTGTCCTTTGCTCGCCGCCAGCACCTTGAAACGCGGACGGTCGACGTCGCCGAGCTGGTTGAGGGCATGCAGGATCTCGTGCAGCGAACAATCGGTCCGCACATCAATGTGAAGGTCGAGACCGCTTCTGATTTGCCACCAGCCAGGATCGACCCCGGCCAGCTTGAGCTTGCGATCCTCAATCTCGCCGTCAACGCCAGAGATGCCATGCCGGGGGGCGGGAGCCTCCGGCTCGTCCTCGACAAGGCGACCGAGCCCGGAGGCAATGGCCTGGAGCCGGGCGACTACATTCGGCTGGCGGTGAAGGACAGCGGCGTTGGGATGGACCAGCAGACGCTCACGCGCGCGATCGAGCCATTCTTCACCACCAAGGGCCAGGGGGAGGGCACCGGGCTCGGCCTGTCGATGGTGCATGGCCTTGCCGCGCAGTCGGGCGGAGCGCTCCGCATCCACAGTGCGGTCGGCAAGGGAACCAGCTGCGAGATCTGGCTGCCGCCGGCCGAGGGTGAAGCCGACAGCTTGATGACCCACGAGCAGCGGCTTGCGACCCAACCGCGGCGGGCAAGCATCCTGCTGGTGGACGATGAAGCGCTGGTGCGTCTGGCGACCGCCGAGATGCTGCGTGAGATGAGCCATTCGGTGGTCGAGGCGGAAAGCGCGGCGGCGGCCCTGGCCCAGGTTCGGGCCGGGATTCCAATCGACCTGCTCATCACCGATTATTTGATGCCGGGAATGCGTGGCAGCGATCTCGCCGATGAAGTGCGCGCGCTTCGGCCTCACGTTCCGGTGCTTCTGCTGACGGGCTATGCTAACCTGGCGAAAGGTGAGGCAGTCGGCTTGCCGCGGCTAGCCAAGCCGTTCCGCGAGGCCGATCTTGCGAGGGAAGTCGCTGCCCTGCTGTCGCGCGAGACGCCGGATGAGCGGCGCAAGCGTATCAAGCCGGTGCCAGCGGTCAGCTAGGAGCTAGCCTCCCAGCCGCTCGTAATCGATCCGGATCCGCACCCACTCGCCGACCAGTGTCTTGCCGCCCTTGCGCGGAGGACGGACATGGAATTGCCAGGCCGCTTGTCGGACTGCGCTCGCAAGGTGAGATCCCGGCGGCGACTGGCCCAGCTCGACGCAGTCATCCACCCGGTTTCCGGGGATGGTCTTGCAGGCGATCAGTCCCCAGCCGTCAGGTGCATTCCTCGGTAAGTAACCCGATAATTCCGCATCGCTCGGCTTGCGGGCCCATTCGGCGGCGTAAAGGAGTTCGCCGTGGGGGCCGTGACCGACGACCTCGCTGTCACCTTCGCCGGGTAGCGGCTTGGGAAGGTTGCGGATGTCGGCAGCGGCCATCTGATCACTGCTCATCTCGAGCCAGGGCGTCTTGTGATCGGAGGTCTTCGGCGGCGGAGTGACGATCGTCGGTTTGACCGGAAGCACGATGGGCGGCGGCTTGGGCGTCGGATGATTTGGCGTCGATGCTGGCGTCGGCTGCGCGCGGTTGCTGTGATCCTCCGGGATGAGATCGACCACCGTCGCGTTGCTCGGCTTGCGTTCGGGCATCGGGATGATCCCGAGCGTCAGGAGCACCAGCAGGAGCCCGAAATTGACCGCCAGCGTGAGGGCGAGCCCCGACACTCGCCGCTGGAGCGGCGGACGGTCATGCGCGGTTGGAAGGCGGTAGGAGGGCAGGGGGAATCCGTCAGGCGTCGCGTGAACTCAGCAGATAGCCCCTGCCGACTTGAACCGCGAATGAAAGACTGAAGATTTCACAGTAGGAACCTCAATCAGTCGTTCAACGTTCGCTACGGCAGGATGGACGACAAGAGCATCAACTTGTGGCGACAGATCGAGGATTGCCGCCGTCGTACCCGCCAGGGTCGATCAGGCAACGGCCAGCCTAGTTCAGAGCCGCTCCGTTCTTCCGGCCCTTCGAAGCGTTAGGCTTCTTTCCGCCAGCGTCTTTCACCGCATCCTGAAGGTCGTCGAGCAGTGACTTGGCCTGCGCCTTGTCGAGCTGGAAGGAGATGGTCGCGCCTTTTTCAAGCCCGACCGTCAGAATGATTTCGCGGTTTGGGCCGACCCCGAACTCCGCGCCTTCGGCCGAGAGGACGTGCGGGACGTTGGTCGTCCCGCCAAGGCCAGGCTGGGGCAGCGCCTTGATCGCCGAGGTGGCGAGATAGGGCAGGAGCTTCCGCGGGACCGCGACCCAAACTTCCTTCTGACCGTCAGGCATCGGCTTTTCGCGGCCGAAGCAGATCAGGCCATATTCACCATCGCTGGAGCGCGCCGCCGAGAGCGATGCAATCAGGTGCGCCTGGACGGGCATTGCTTTCATCGACGCGTCTCCCCCCGTGAGCTTTTAGCCCCGCTTAGAGCCCGGCGCGGTCGTCCGTGGTCGAATAGGGCTGCTCCTGGATGCTCGTGTCGATATCCGTCACCTTGTAGAGTGCGCAGCGGGCAAAGAGGCCCGTCAGCACCAGGTAAGCGGCGAGCACGTAGAGCACGTACGAAGCGATCGGCGGAAGCACCTGAAGATAGGCAAGCAAACAAAGACCGAGCCCGACGACGATACGAACGACCCGATCTTCCGGTCCGACATTCCTGGCCATGATGAGCAAACCCCTTTGATGACGCGTGCCTAGTGTTCTAGCCGACTCTGCAAGCTAAAACCAAGTGAAACAAACTGCCGTTAGATAACGGGGGCTAATGATCGAAAGGTGAGGCAGATGTTCGAAGGCTGGTCCGAATTCTACCTGATGGCCGGCGGGGCTGCGGCGGTTTTGATCGGTCTCATCTTCGTCGTCATCAGCCTGATGCAGGACCGCTCGCGCTCCAGCGTCCTCGCCGGCTCGAAGCTCTATATGGGCCCGATCGTGCTCGGGGTGAGCTTCGTGCTGGTGCTGAGCGCCGCCGCGCTCGCCCCGCACCTTGACCGGCAGGACTTCGCGGGGGTCGTCGCGGTCATCGCCTTATGGGGCTTCGCGAGGGGCGTCCAGGCGGTCATCGGCATCAACCAGGTCCGCAACGAGGTCCACTGGAGCGACATCTGGTTCTACGGCGTGGTTCCCTGCGCGCTGTACCTTGCGCTCGCAATAGTCGCTTACGCCTTCTGGCAGGACCTCGCCTGGGCCAAGACGGGTCTCGCGGTCTTCGTCACCGGCGAGCTGCTGCTCGCCATCCGCAACGAGTGGGACCTCATCACCTGGATCGCCCCGCGCCACGACAGCAAGGACGAGGGCAGAAGCGACTTCGCCTAGTCTTTCATCTCGTTCGCGTCGATCTTCCCGGCGACGTCGGGGTGCGCCTTGAGGTAGGCCGTCATCTTCGCGGTTAATTCCTTGACGAGGTCCCGGGTGGCGGCTTGCGCATCCACCATCATTTGGGTGTTCTCCCTTGCAAAGTCCGGGTCCGAGATGAGCGCCGAAGACCGGGTAAGATAGTGACGGCCGCTCGGGGTCAGCGCGAAGGCGTGAATATCCTTGAGCTCGGCGAGCGAAAATTCGCGGGCATAGGCATTCTCGATCGCCTGGAAGTAGCCTGGCAGGTGCCTGGCGAGCACGGGCTTTTCCACCTCGATGCTCTTGTCCAGCGCTTCATCGACAATGGCCTTCAGCCCCGGGTCGCTGAAAGCCGCGTCGGGAATGCTTTGCCGAAACTGGTTGGCGAGCGCCGCACCGATCTTGTTGAAGGTCGCCTCGCGCTCGGCTGGCGGGAACATGATCGCGAGGATGGCACGGGCCTCCGCGAGCTCCGCCGGATCGCCGGCCGGCTGCGCCATTGCACTACCCGGAAGCGCCGCGAAAACGCCGGCGGCCACCAACACGCTCAGAACTTTCTTCATATGCTCCCCTTCAACTCGAGCGCCCTAGCTCACACGTTCGCGGCGGGATTTGCAAGCGGGGCGACATTGAACGCTTCACCCATCGTTCAGCACAAACGGAGCTAACGGGGACCGGTTCTTCTCGTGTGTGAAGGAGAGCGTTCATGGCCGATATCTTCGGGACAGAATCGTCCGACACCATCGACGGCACCTCAGGCAGCGACAATATCGAGGGCCGCGGCGGCAACGACCGCATCGACGGCCACGGCGGCAACGATCGCATTGACGGCGGCACCGGCGACGACCTGATCTTTGGCGGGTCCGGTGACGATGTCATTATCGGCGGCGACGGGATCAACGATCTCTTTGGCGAGGGCGGCTTCGACACCTTCACGATGTCGGCACGGACCAGCGCCGCCGGCTCGGACGATTTGGTCTGGGACTTCCGTTTCGATGTCGACCAGGTCGACCTCAGGGCCTGGGGCGTCAGCGACTTCAGCCAGGTCCAGGCGCTGCTCCAGTTCGACGACTTCGGCGATGCGACGCTGAACGCTTATTACGCCGGGCACGATCATGTCCTGACCCTCAACGCGATCGACCCTCGCGACCTTATTTCGAGCGATTTCGTTTATGCCGACCCCGCGGCAATCACAGCGGCTGGAACGGCCGAGGACGACGTCATGTTCGGGTCGCGCCACGACGACGTCCTGAACGGAGGCGCAGGCGTTGACGTATTGCTTGGCGGGCTCGGGAACGACAGTTTGTCAGGCGGATCGGGCAATGACGACCTCGTCGGCGGAGACGGGAATGATACCCTGTCCGGCGGAAGCGAGAGCGACCTCCTCGAAGGCAATGCCGGGGCCGACAGCCTCAACGGCGGGTCGGGCCGTGACTTCCTCTACGGTGACAGCGGCAACGACCGGCTCCGCGGAAGCACCGGCACCGACGACATGTACGGCGGCAGCGGCGCCGACAAGTTCATCTTCGACGACGGCGACTTCGGCGGCCAGAGCCGCACCACCGCGGACTATATCGGCGACTTCCACCACAGCGAGGGCGACAAGATCGACCTACACCTCGTGGATGCAGTCGCAGGCGGGATCGACGACGCCTTCACCTTCATCGGCACCGCGGCCTTCTCAGGGGTCGCGGGGCAGCTGCGCTACCTATTCTCCGGCGGCGATACGTTCGTCCAGGGTGACACCAACGGTGACGGCAAGGCTGACTTCCTGATCTTCCTGGAAGGCACGCATAGCCTCACGGCCACCGATTTCGTCCTTTAGCCGGGCCTTGGCCGGCAGGCCGATTCTTCCCTTCCGGAACAGGCAGTGCCATCCTGCCCGGAAGGGGGATGTGTAGATGCGTAAGTTCGCGATCGCCGCCGCGGCGTGGCTGGGGTCGTCAGCAACCGCCCAGGACATGCCGCAGACCTCGCCCGGGCGGTTCCACTGCGCCGGCGAGCCGGGGAAGAACTACAATCAGGAAATCGTCCCGCTGAAGCTCGGCGAAGAGATGCGGATCGCCTTCCGGATGCTGAAGGAAAACGACCAGGATCCCAAGCATCCGCCGACGGCGTCTGTGCTCTTCCATACCTCTGATGGCGATACGGCCGTTTCTGTCGGACAGGCGCTTGGCGACCGCTATCATATGTACGCGCAGGTTCGAACGCCGCGCACCACGCAGTGGATTTACGAATATCGCCTCACCCACGACTGGATCATCCTGAAGCTCAAGCTCGACAAGCGCGGGCTGCTAACGGTGCGGTCGAGCGAATCCACCCCTCGGTTCGAAGTCGGATCTACGGATGCCACGTCGTCCCACCTCAATTGTCATTCGGGCGATTGGGAGATCGACGTCTGGCCGCGATCGTACGTGTTGCCCCGGCCGACGCTTTAGTCCTCTAGGCTCAATCGCCACGCTTGTCGGAGCGTTAGCCTTGGGCGGTAGCTGTGGCTTTGGCGAGCGGGCAGGTGGCTTTCTTGTCGCCGGCGGCAACACGGGCTGCGGTCTTCTTGGCGCAGGCTTCCTTGGCCATGCCGGCGAAGCCACCAAGTAGCTCAGCTACGGCTAGCCCGAGGATCAGCCCATAGAAGGCGAAGAAGAAGCTGAACCGGTCCATGCGTGCCCCCCGACGCGCAGTCTGGGGTCAGCATAAGCGATGCTATCCGAACCGACCAGTTCCCCCCCGCGAAGGCAGGGGCCCAAGGCAGCGGGAACCGCTGCCTATTGCAGCGGCCGGGCCTGCGCCGGGAAACGGAGGGGGTCAGTCAACCCGCTGCGCCAGTCCCCGCTGGATGGCCTCGTTCACAAGAGCGCGGAATTGCGGCCGCGCCAGCTCGGCGAGGTGCTCCTGCTGGCGGCCGAGTTCGCCCTGGCGCTCGCCAAGCTCGGCCTGCTGCGCACCGAGCGAGGACTGGCGCTCCCCGAGCGCGGCCTGGCGTTCGGCCAGCGAGGTCATCTGCCGCGGCGTCGAATTCGCCATCAGCGCGCCGAGCCGGCCCTGTTCGGCGCCCAGAGCGGCCTGGCGGGAGCCGAGCTCACCCTGCTGACGGCCAAGCTCGCCCTGGCGCTCGCCAAGCTGCCGCTGCGGCTCCATGATCGCCTGGGCGCGGCGCAGCAGCGCGGCATCGCGGATCACATAAGCAGAACCGCCATCGCGAACGAAGAGCAAGGGCAAGTGACCGCCGCGATACTTCTCGGCGAGTTGGAAGTCGTCCGACGATCCGCTCATCATCGTGCCGTCGCCGCTGCCGTCGAACAGCACATAGCTCATCCGGTCGGATGCCTCGCGGTCCGTAGGGTGGGCGATGGCCGATTGGGCCGGGGCAATGGCAAGGAGCAGTGGGAAGATCCAACGCATGTTCACCTCCGTGGAGTGCTACAAATGTAGCGCGGGGTCAAGAGGCAAGCGCCAGGGCATAAGCGAGCGGTCGCGTTTGAGCGGGAGGGGTGCGCACGACCAACTGCTCACTTTTGTTAAACGGCCACCTTTTCGGGCTGCTTCGGAACAATAAGGCGGTCATTTGCTCACGAGAGCCAGCGTTGGGCGACTCGCTGGCCGACTTTCGCCGCCTCTTCGACATAAGCTCACGATTGCCGGCGCAATCGCTCCTTATGCCCGGCGGTTCGATTATTGATCGAGGAACGACCTCATCTTCCGGCTCCGGCTCGGATGCTTCAGCTTCCGCAGCGCCTTCGCCTCGATCTGCCGGATACGCTCGCGGGTCACCGAGAATTGCTGCCCGACTTCCTCCAGCGTGTGATCGGTGTTCATACCGATGCCGAAGCGCATGCGCAGCACGCGCTCCTCGCGCGGGGTCAGTGACGCCAGCACGCGGGTCACCGTCTCCTTGAGGTTGGCCTGGATCGCGGCGTCGACCGGGATCACAGCGTTCTTGTCCTCGATGAAATCGCCGAGGTGGCTGTCTTCCTCGTCGCCGATCGGCGTTTCGAGGCTGATCGGCTCCTTGGCGATCTTCATCACCTTGCGGACCTTCTCCAGCGGCATGGAGAGGCGCTCGGCAAGCTCTTCCGGCGTGGCCTCGCGGCCCGTTTCGTGGAGGAACTGGCGGCCGGTTCGGACCAGCTTGTTGATGGTCTCGATCATGTGCACCGGGATTCGGATGGTGCGCGCCTGGTCGGCGATTGAGCGGGTGATCGCCTGTCGGATCCACCAGGTGGCGTAAGTCGAGAACTTGTAACCGCGGCGGTATTCGAACTTGTCGACCGCCTTCATCAAGCCGATGTTCCCTTCCTGGATCAGGTCGAGGAACTGCAGCCCGCGGTTGGTGTATTTCTTGGCGATCGAGATGACGAGGCGAAGGTTGGCCTCGACCATCTCCTTCTTGGCGATGCGGGCTTCGCGCTCCGCCTTCTGGACCTGGTTGACGATGCGCCGGAACTCCCCGAGCGAAGTGCCGGTGCCCTGCGCGATGGTCGCGATCTCGGTGCGGATGCGGTCAACGGTGTCGCGCTCGGTCGAGGCGAAGGCGGCCCATTTCTTGTCGGTGCCGGACACGCTGTCGAGCCAGTTTTCGTCGAGCTCGCGGCCCATGTAGCTTTCGAGGAAGGCCTTGCGCGGAACGCGATGACGCTCGGCGAGGCGCAGCATCTGGCCGCCAAGCGCGGTCAGGCGGCGGTTGAAGCTGTACAGCTGCTCGACGAGATATTCGATCTTGCTGCCGTGGAACTGGACGCTTTCGACTTCCGCGGTCAGCTGCTCGCGCAGCTTCTGGTACTTCTTCTCCTCGGCGGCGGGGAAGTCGGCGCCGGCGGAGAAGGCCTCCATGCGGTGCGCCTGGACCTTGGAGAATTTCTTGTAGACCGAGGTGATTTCGGCGAACTTCTCGAGCGCTGCGGGTTTCAGCGTCTCTTCCATCTGGGCGAGCGACAGGGTGTTGTCCTCGTCGTCGTCGGACTCCTGCGGGCGGGCGCGCCGCTCGACCATGTCTTCGTCGTCCTCGGACGCGCCCTCTTCGGGCTGGTCCTCGACTTCTTCCTCTTCCTTGATCGAGGGGCCGGCGACCTTCTCGCTGATCTCGCCCTCGGCGCCTTCGCCGCCCTCTTCGGTCTCGTTCAGCTGCTCGGCGGTCGGACCCTTCGACAGCATGGCTTCGAGATCGATGATCTCGCGCAGCTGCATGCGGCCTTCGTTGAGCGCGTTTGACCAGTCGATGATGGCGTTGAAGGTGATCGGGCTCTCGCACAGGCCCCAGATCATCGTGTCGCGGCCGGCCTCGATGCGCTTCGCGATGGCGATCTCGCCCTCACGGGAGAGCAATTCCACCGCGCCCATCTCGCGCAGGTACATGCGGACCGGGTCGTCCGTGCGGTCGACGGCTTCCTTCTTGACCGCGGCCGCGGGGCGGGGGCCACCGTCGTCTAGGGGATCGACCTCGTCCTCGAGCGGGTTCTCGTCCTTGTCTTCCTCGGCGTCGTCATCACCGACGTCCTCATCCTTCTCGACGATCTGCACGCCCATGTCGTTCAGCGTGGACATGATGTCCTCGATCTGCTCGTTCTGGTCGGCCGGGATCGCGGCATTAATCTCGTCGATGGTGATGACTCCGCGCTTCTTGGCGCGCGCGATCAGCTTCTTCACCGACGCATCGTTCATGTCGATCAGCGGAGCATCGCCAGCTTCCGCAGTGTCCAGGTCTTGGGTGTCGTTTTTCGCCATATTGGTCCGCCGCTTAGTCAGTGCCGGCGAGTGACGCCAGCCTTTGCCGTAGTTCCTTCTGCGCCTGCTTCAAGCGCTGCTGTTCTTCATAGGCCTCGTCGGTCACGTCCCGCTTCAGCCGTTCCGTCGCGTCGACCAGGGCCTGCTCCACTTCCTCGCTTGCGGCGATGATCTCCACCGCTGCAGCCAGATCGCTTCGGGCGCGGTCCGGGTCGCTGTCGTGGCGGGTGAAGGAGAAGCCCATGGCGCGAGGGCCTCCGCCCGCCGCTCCGTTGTTGGTGCCCAATATGGTGTGAAGCGCCTCCCGATCAAGCGCAGCCCCGTGTAGCGCCGCTTCGACGAACTCGTCGCGCAGTTTCGCGGTGCCGCGATCGGCGATCGGAAGGTGCGCCAGCTGCTCGCAATGGGCCGGCAATTCCTCCGGGTAATTGGCGAAACCGAGGATGAGGGCGCGGGCGGTCGGGGCATCGATGCCCTGCTGGGCAATAGCGCGGGCGTTGGCGCCGACGGGAGGGGGCGGGGGAGTCCAGCGCTGGCCCTTGACGAACGGGCGGCGGTCGCGGGTCGCGCCGGGGATCGGCGACTGCTGGGGCCGGCGAAGCTCGTAGAAGCGGTTGAGCCAGTCCTCACGGTACATGCGGGACAGGTCGGCGTGCTGGATCTGCGCGGCATGGTCGACGAGGCGCTGTTTGAGGCCGGCCCAGGCTTCGGGGGTATTGAGCGGTTCCGCTTCGAACTCGTGCCGCCACAGCCGCGAGTCGAGGGCCTCCGGCGCGGCGAGCAGCTCCTCGATCGCTTCCTTGCCGCCCTCGCGGACGACGTCATCGGGGTCTTTTCCGGCCGGAAGTTCGACGAATTTGAGCGTTCTGTCGGGTCTAAGTAGCGGAAGTGCGCGTAAAGCGGCTCGAATTGCGGCCTTTTTCCCCGCATTATCGCCGTCGAAGCAAAGGATTGGCGCCGGATCGAGCCGCCACAGCCGTTCCATCTGACCCTCTGTGAGCGCAGTGCCATTGGGCGCCACCGCCTCCGCGATCCCGGCTCGGTCGAGACCGATGACGTCCATGTAACCCTCGACCACGATCAGGCGCTTGGCCGTCCGGCTCGCGGGCCCGGCGCGGTCAATGTTGTAGAGCGTCCGCCCCTTGTCGAAGAGGATGGTGTCGGGGGAGTTGAGGTATTTCGGTTCGCCCTCGCCGAGGATGCGACCGCCGAACGCGATGACCCGGCTGCGCGCGTCGCGGATCGGGAACATCAGGCGCCCGCGGAAGCGGTCGTAGCTTTCCTTCCCGCCCTCTTCGGGCTTGATCAGCATGCCGGTCTCGACCAGCCGGTCCTCGCCGAGCTTGTCGAGCGCGCGCTTTAGCGCCGTGCGGTTGTCGGGTGCGAGCCCGAGCCCGAAACGCTGCTGGGCGGCGGCATCGATCCCTCGGCGCTTGAGATACTCCCTCGCGTCCGTTCCGCCGAGGCCGTTCAATTGCTCCACGTACCACGCCGCCACTGACGCCATGACGTCAGTCAGCGATGCTGCTCGTTCCGCGCGCTCCTGAGCCTTCGGGTCGGGCGCAGGGACTTCCATGCCGGCCTTGCCGGCCAGCTCCTTTACCGCGTCCATGAACGGCATTCCGCGATTGTCGGTGAGGAAGCGGATCGCGTCGCCGTGCGCGCCGCAGCCGAAACAATGGTAGAAGCCCTTGTCGTCGTTGACCGTGAAGCTCGGTGTTTTCTCGTTGTGGAAGGGGCAGCAGGCTTTCCATTCGCGGCCCGCACGCAGCAGCTTCACCGTTGGCGCAATCACCGCGCTGAGCACGGTCCGCGCGCGCAGTTCATCGAGCCATTGCGGTGAGAGAGTCACGAAACGACACTAGTCCCGGGAGGCGCTCTCGCAAGCGCGTGGGCCAAAGTTATCCACAGACTCAGGCGCTTGGCCGAATCGGTGCGGGAAAGGAACAATCCCTGGGTGAACATTTAACACCCTGAACAGCGACTTGATTTCAAAGGATTCATTCAAGTCGTCGATGCGGCCCCTTGTAGGGTAATCTGTCATCGTTCCGACACACGGCGGCACACGATCGCCGAGCGGAATGTATTGGAGGGGGTTATATGTTGAAGAAGATTGGCGGGCTTGCCCGCGCTCTCTACATCTTGCTCGCGATTATTGCCGGATTTGTTGCTCTCGGCATGATGAATGTACCCTTGGTCCTTGTTGTTCTCGGCCTCATCGCTGGTATCGTGATGCCGAAAGAAAGAATGCTCCTGGTCGCTGCGCTCGTCATTGCGCTTCCGACCGTCGGCGCTGCGCTCGGCACGATCCCGACGATCGGCGCGAAGCTCACCGCAGTTGCCGCTAACCTACAGCTGGGCGCCGCCGCGGCGCTCGCCAGCGCGATTGCAATCATGTGCTACGAACTGGTGATGGAAGGCGTAACCGGCCTGACAACCACCGGAACAACCGCGAAAACCGCAACCGCGTAACTTCTCGAATACCGAAACTGGCTCCGCCGCGCCGTGCGGCGGGGCCTTTTTCGTGTCAGGCGGACAGCGCCGCCTTCACTAGCGCGCTGGCGCGGGCCGGCTCGATCGACGGGCCAAGGCGCTCCTTCACCAGGCCCATGACGCGACCCATGTCCTTCATCGAGCTGGCGCCGGTCTCGGCGATGATCTCGCGGATCTTTGCTTCGGCGTCGGCATCGCTCAGCTGCTGCGGCAGGAAGCGCTCGATGACGGCGATTTCGCCTTCCTCGGTAGCCGCGCGGTCCTCTCGGCCGCCCTTGCGGTAGAGGTCCGCGGATTCACGGCGCTGCTTGATCATCTTCTGGAGCACTTCGGTGACGAGCACGTTGTCGTCCGCCGGAGCGCCGCCGGTCCGCGCTTCGATGTCGCGGTTCTTGATGGCTGCCGAAACGAGGCGGAGCGTGCCCGTCGTCTCCTTGTCGCCGCCTTTCATTGCCGCGATCGTCGCGTCCTTGATGTCGTCCCTGATCATGGAACGGGCAGTAGCGTTGCATTTTCACGCTGACCAGCGTTGACCCCGCGAGCCAAAGCGCATAGCGGCAATGCCTTAGCGACATCGCTGGCAAACCCCTGACGGAAGGCTTCTGACGCCCATGGCCGACGCACATCCTACGCGCCCCGCACAACCCGAGGGCGCGACGGGAGTCGTCGTGTTCGCTGATGGCAGGACGATTTGGGGGCAGGGCTTCGGCGCCGAGGGTGAAGCGGTTGGGGAATTGTGCTTCAACACCGCCATGACCGGCTACCAGGAGGTCATGACCGACCCGAGCTACGCGAAGCAGGTCATCGTCTTTACCTTCCCGCACATTGGCAATGTCGGCGCCAACGACGAGGACGTCGAGGCCGGCGAGGCGCATGCGCTGGCGTGCCTGGTTCGCGAAGTGGTTACGCAGCCGTCCAACTATCGCGCCAACCAGGGCTTCGCAGACTGGATGAAGAAATGGGGGCGGATCGGGATCGCCGGCGTCGATACGCGCGCGCTGACGCGGTTGGTGCGCGAGGAGGGGCCGCCGACGATTGCGGTGGCGCATAGCCCCGAAGGCAAGTTCGATCTTGACGCATTGCGGAAGCTGGCGGCCGACTGGCCGGGGCTAGAGGGCATGGACCTCGCCAAGGACGTCAGCCGGCTGCAGGTCGAGCGCTGGACTGGCGGCAAGTGGGCCTGGGGGCAGGGCTACGAGCTCGGCGGCGAGGATGACAGCCGCCCGCATGTCGTCGCGGTCGATTATGGCAACAAGCGCAATATCTTCCGCCTGCTTGTTGAGGCGGGTGCTCGGGTAACGGTGGTGCCGGCGAGTGCCTCATTTGACGAGATCATGGGGCACGAGCCTGACGGCTTCTTCCTGTCGAACGGTCCGGGCGACCCGGCGGCGACGGGCGAGTATGCGGTGCCCGTGATCAAGCAGATGCTTGAGACGAAGAAGCCGTTGTTCGGCATCTGCCTTGGCCACCAGATGCTGGCGCTCGCGGTCGGCGGGAAGACCGCCAAGATGTTCCAGGGCCACCGCGGCGCCAATCATCCGGTGAAGCGCCTCGCCGACGGCCAGGTCGAGATCACCAGCATGAACCATGGTTTCGCGGTCGAGCGCGAGGGGCTGCCGGACAATGTGCGCGAAACGCACGTGTCGCTGTTCGACAACTCGAATTGCGGGATCGAGCTGACCGACCGGCCGGCGTTCAGCGTGCAATATCACCCCGAGGCGAGCCCGGGCCCGCAGGATAGCTTCTACCTGTTCGAGAAGTTCGTCGGGGCGATGAAGTCGTCATGAGGAGGCTCCAGACGATCTTTTCGTACAATCCACAGCAGCGCCGTAAAAAACGTGAACACGGCGGACATGAGAAGATAGACGCAAGCCAGCACAAGGAAGCCGATCGGGTTGTTAGCCCAATGGATGACGAGGTCGGTGTGTCTCAAAGGAACCGGGAGATCTCCGGTTCGGATGCCGATCACAACTATTGTGGCCGGCAGCAGAGCCAAGGGCGGGACGGCTACAGGAGCGAATATCTTCACCAGGCGCAGTTTCCTGCGTTCCCGAAGAGCATCCAAGGTTCCGGCTCTAGCTTTACGCCACATCGCCAGCCGGTTTTCGTGAAATCTCTGTGCGTTGCAACGGCCTTTGCACTTTCCGCCTGCGTTGCACCGCAAATGCACACCGAGGCGCAGCTCAATACCGTCGCCACCGGCTGCGGGATGGCGCTCGGCGAGCTCATCCAGGACGAGGAACAGAAAAAGCTCCTGCTCGCTATCCGGCAGAGCGCGACGCCCGAGCAGCGCGCCTGCGTCGCCAAATGGGCCCGCCGCAACGGTTTGAAGCCCGTCTTCGTCAACATGAATTTCCCGGAGAGCGGATCGTAAATGCCTAAACGGACCGACATCTCCTCGATCCTCATCATCGGCGCCGGCCCCATCGTCATCGGCCAGGCGGCCGAGTTCGACTATTCGGGAAGTCAGGCCGTCAAGGCACTGAAAAGCGAAGGTTATCGGGTGATCGTCGTCAATTCGAACCCGGCGACGATCATGACCGATCCGGAGCTTGCGGACGCAACTTATATCGAGCCGGTCACGCCCGAGATCGTCGCCAAGATCTGCGAGAAGGAGCGGCCCGATGCGCTGCTTCCGACCATGGGCGGGCAGACCGCGCTCAACACCGCGCTGGCGCTCTTCCAGGACGGAACGCTCGACCGCCTGGGAATCGAGCTCATTGGCGCCAATGCCGAGGCGATCGAGAAAGCCGAGGACCGCGAGAAATTCCGTGACGCGATGGACAGGATCGGTCTTGAGAGCCCGCGCTCGGCGATCGTCCACACGATGGAGGAGGCCGCGGCGGCGCTGGAGAGCGTCGGCCTTCCCGCCGTCATCCGGCCGAGCTTCACGCTTGGCGGCACCGGCGGCGGAATCGCCTACAATCGCGCTGAATATGAGCATTTCGTGCGCACCGGCCTGGAGGCCTCGCCGACCACCGAGGTCCTGATCGACGAGAGCCTGGTCGGGTGGAAGGAATATGAGATGGAAGTCGTGCGCGACCGCGCCGACAACGCCATCATCATCTGCTCGATCGAGAATATCGACCCGATGGGCGTGCATACCGGCGACAGCATCACCGTCGCTCCGGCGCTGACGCTGACCGACAAGGAATATCAGCGAATGCGGTCGGCATCGATCGCGGTGTTGCGCGAAATCGGCGTTGAAACAGGTGGTTCCAACGTCCAGTTCGCAGTCGATCCGAAAACCGGGCGGATGGTTGTGATCGAGATGAACCCGCGCGTGTCGCGGTCTTCGGCGCTGGCGTCGAAGGCGACTGGTTTCCCGATCGCGAAGGTCGCGGCGCGGCTGGCGGTCGGCTACACGCTCGACGAGATCGCCAACGACATCACCGGCGGCGCGATCCCGGCCAGCTTTGAGCCGACCATCGACTATGTCGTGACCAAGGTGCCGCGTTTCGCCTTCGAGAAGTTCAAGGGTGCCGATGCTCTCCTGTCGACCGCAATGAAGTCGGTCGGCGAGGTGATGGCCATTGGGCGCAGCTTCCACGAGAGCCTGCAAAAGGCGCTGCGCGGGCTGGAGATCGGCTTGTGTGGGCTCGACCGGGTGCGCGAGCTCGAGAATAGCGACCCGACTGCGATCGAGACCGCGCTGGCACGCCCGACGCCCGACCGGCTGCTGGTTGCAGCCGAGGCGCTCCGCCAAGGCTTTACGGTCGAACGGATCAACCAAATCGCTCATTTCGACCCATGGTTCCTCGAGCGGCTGCGGGAGATCGTGCAGGCTGAGGAGCAGGTGCGGCTGAAGGGCCTGCCGGCCGATGCGATCGGGATGCGGCGCCTCAAGACGATGGGCTTCTCCGACGGGCGCTTGGCGCAATTGTCGCTGCGCTCGGTCGAGGTCGACCGCGCGATGAGCGAGAAGACGGCGGCGGGATCGGGCGTGGTTCACGACGCGATGAAGGCGATGACCGGCGGCGTGACCGAAGTGGAGGTGCGCAATCACCGCCAGAAGCTCGGCGTCCGCCCGGTATTCAAGCGCATCGATAGCTGCGCGGCCGAATTCGACGCAACGACGCCCTACCTCTATTCGACCTACGAGGCGCCACTGTTCAGCGAGCCCGAAGACGAGGCGGAGGTCGAGGCCAAGCGCAAGGTCATCATCCTCGGCGGCGGGCCGAACCGGATCGGGCAGGGCATCGAGTTCGATTATTGCTGCTGCCACGCCGCCTTTGCGCTGCGCGATGCCGGTATCCAGACGATCATGGTCAACTGCAATCCAGAGACGGTTTCGACCGACCCGGACACCTCGGACCGGCTCTATTTCGAGCCGCTGACGGGCGAGGACGTGCTCGAGATCGTCCGGCGCGAGCAGGAACAGGGCGAGTTGCTGGGTGTGATCGTCCAGCTCGGCGGGCAGACGCCGCTGAAGCTCGCGGCGGAGCTTCAGGCGGCAGGCGTGCCGATCCTGGGGACGTCGCCGGACAGCATCGACCTTGCCGAAGACCGCGAACGGTTCGCGGCGTTGGTGCAGAAGCTCGGGCTAAAGCAGCCCGCCAATGGCATTGCCCGCAGCCGCGACGAGGCGGTGCGGGTGGCCGAGCGCATCGGCTATCCGGTGCTCCTGCGGCCGTCCTACGTCCTTGGCGGGCGGGGGATGGAGATTGTGGAGGGCCCGCAGCAGCTCGATCATTACATTGCGACCGCAGTGCAGGTGTCGGGGACGAGCCCGGTGCTGATCGATCGCTACCTTCGCGACGCGATCGAGGTCGACGTCGATGCAATCTGCGACGGCAAGGAAGTCACCGTCGCCGGCGTTCTCCAGCATATTGAGGAAGCGGGCGTACATTCGGGCGATAGCGCCTGCTCGCTTCCACCATACAGCCTCAGCACGGATATCGTCGCCGAGATCGAGCGCCAGGCGAAAGAATTGGCCCTCGCGCTCAAGGTCAAGGGGCTGATGAACGTCCAGTTCGCGGTCAAGGATGGCGAGGTTTACCTGATCGAGGTGAATCCGCGTGCCAGCCGCACCGTCCCGTTCGTCGCAAAGGCGATCGGCAAACCGGTCGCGAAGATCGCCGCGCGGGTAATGGCGGGCGAGGGGCTCGGTACATTCGGCGAGATCCAACATCCGCTCGACTATATCGCGGTCAAGGAATCCGTGTTCCCGTTCGCTCGCTTTCCCGGCACCGACCCCGTGCTTGGACCGGAAATGAAGAGTACGGGCGAAGTCATGGGAATCGATAAGGATTTCGATACAGCTTTCGCCAAGTCGCTGCTCGGCGCAGGGATGAAGTTGCCGCAGTCGGGAACGGCGTTCGTATCGGTGAAGGATGCCGACAAGGACAATATTGTGCCCGCCGTCGAGAAGCTGATCGAGCTTGGCTTCTCCATTATCGCAACTGGCGGCACGGCGACGCATCTTCAGTCGAAGGGGCTGAAGGTCGAGACCGTCAACAAGGTGGCGCAGGGCCGGCCGCACATCGTCGATCGCCTGACCGACGGCGAAGTGGCAATCGTCTTCAACACGACCGAAGGCTGGCAGTCGCTGAAGGACAGCCATTCGATCCGGACAACGGCGCTGAATAAGAAGGTGCCCTACTTCACGACTGCGGCGGCAAGCTTGGCTGCGGCGCGTTCCATCGAAGCACTTCGCGGGCACGCGCTTGAAGTCGCGTCGCTCCAATCCTATTATTCCGCTTCCTAGAACGAGCTTCCACACCAGATTTGCCCACGTTCGCGCGCCCGCAGCAGGCGCGCCGGGGCCGGTTTTTGAAAAGGGATTGAAGATGGCGAGTGCCGAAAAGGTGCCGATGCTGGCCGAGGGGTTCCGCAAGCTCACCGATGAGCTGAAGCGGCTCAAGAGTGAAGAGCGTCCCGAGATCGTCCAGGCGATCGAAGATGCGCGCGCTCACGGCGACCTCAGCGAGAACGCCGAATATCATGCCGCCAAGGAGCGTCAGGGCCAGGTTGAGGCGACGATCGCCGATCTCGAGGATCGCCTCAGCCGCGCGATGGTGATCGATCCGACCACGCTGTCGGGTGACAAGGTCGTGTTTGGCGCCACCGTGAGCCTCGTCGATGAGGACGAGAAGAAGGTGAAATACCAGCTCGTGGGCCAAGCTGAAGCGGACGCCAACAATGGCCGGATCAGCTACAATTCGCCCCTCGGCCGTGCCCTGATCGGCCGCCAGAAGGGTGAAGAGGTCGAGGTCACGACCCCGTCCGGCGACCGCTATTACGAGATCAAGAAGATCGAGTTCATCTGAGCCGGTAATGGCTCGGGTCTTCCGCAGCGCGACGGCAATCATCGCAGCGCTGACGGCGCTTGCGTGGCTGTTCGCGTGGCTGAGTGGGCAGAGCGACTATGCCGCGGCGACGCTGGGGTTCATCCCAGCCCGGATCAGCGGCGCCACGACGCCG